>WNGD01003593.1_pt1 | contig 15604 bp, 20 predicted proteins | sample 5400671 | NCBI WGS metagenome assembly WNGD01 (sample SAMN13153369, study PRJNA577476) | soil metagenome | isolation source: 40 cm soil or saprolite under grassland replicate 2 | place: USA:California | collected 2016-06-15 | reverse complement strand
TCAGCAGCCGCGCGTGCGCGGGTGCGGCCGCACGGATCGTGCGCAGGATCCGTGCCGCGTTCTCGTCGGGCCAGTCGTGGAGGATTCCCGAGAGGACGTAGGCGTCGCCCTCCGGGACCGAGTCGAAGAAGCTGCCGGGCACGAACTCGATGCGGTCGCCAAGCGCCGCTTCGTCGCGCACTGTCTCGGGCAGGTCGAGGACGATGCCGCGCAGCTCGGGGCGCCGCTGGATCAGCTCGACGAGCAGCGCACCGTTTCCGCCGCCGACGTCGACGACGACCTCGCCGTCGCGCCACTCGAGGGCCGCGAGCCGCTCGGCGGGGCGTTCGCGTTCTCCCGACATAGCGGCGTCGAACGCCGCGCGGTCGGCGGGATGATCCGCGAGCCACTGCCAGAAGCCGGTTCCGAACCGGCCCTCGAACGGCGACTCGGACGTCGACGCGCCGAGCTCCGTAGTCGCCTCGAAGAAGACGCCGCCGAAGAGGTGCGCGAACTCGCTCCAACCGGGCTCGAGCAGGAGGCGCGAGTGCTCGGTGTGCTCGAACACACCAGGCTCCGTCTCGCGGAAGACGCCGTCGCTCGCGAGCGCGCGTAGCAGCCGGTGCAGTGTGTCCGGATCGCGCTCGAGCTCCGCCACCAGCCGCGGCCCGTCCGCCAGCGCCTCCGGCACGCCAGCGTCCACGACGGCCGCGAGCGCTTTCGTCATCAGCGCCCCGCGCAGAAAGTCCCAGAGGACGGCCTGGGACGGGCGGTCGCTCATGCGCGGGCGCGCCCGACCGCGGCCGCGGTTGCCTCGGCCTCCTCGTCGGTGAGCGTCAAGCAGTCGAGCAGGAGGCGGCCGTCCCGGACGACGCCGACGACAGGCGGTTCGCCGGCGCGAAGGGGGCCGGCGAGCGACTCCTCGAGCGCGCACGCGAAGCTCGGCAGCTCGGCGAGCGGCAGCGCGCCGCCACCGACACGCCCGACCGTCTCCTCGACCCCGCCGCCGGTCGCGGCGGCCAGTCGTTCCGCGCGAGCTCGCACGGTCTCCCTGTCCTGCGCGAGCGTCCGCAGCACGGGGATCCGCCCCGGCGCCTCGAGGTGGAGGAGGAGGGTCCCCTCGAGCGCCGCGAGCGAGAGCTTGTCGATGCGCAGCGCGCGCTGGAGCGGATGGCGTCGGAGCCGCTCGACCAGGTCGGCGCGGCCCAGCACGATCCCGGCCTGAGGCCCGCCGAGCAGCTTGTCGCCCGAGAAGCAGACCAGGTCGGCGCCGGCCGCAAGCGACTCGCGCGCCGTCGGCTCCTCCTGACCTAGTAACAGTCTGTTACTAGCGGAGACATGTCCCGAGCCCAGGTCGTCGACGAGCGGAAGCCCGTGGCTGCGCGCGACGGCGGCGACCTCCTCGAGCCGCGGCCGCTCCTCGAAACCGACCACCCGGAAGTTGGACTGGTGGACGCGCAGCACGACGGCCGTCTCAGGCCCGATCGCTCGCTCGTAGTCGGCCGCGCGCGTCCGGTTCGTCGTCCCCACCTCGACGAGCCGGGCGCCCGAGCGCGCGAGCACGTCCGGGATCCGGAAGCCGTCGCCGATCTCGATCAGCTCGCCGCGGGAGACGACGACGTCCCGGTGCTCCGCCAGCGCGGCAAGGGCGAGGAGGACGGCGGCCGCGTTGTTGTTGACGACGAGAGCGGCTTCTGCGCCCGTCAGCCGGCTCAGGACCGCCGCCACGTGATCCTGTCGCGACCCGCGGGCGCCCTCCACGAGGTCGTACTCGAGGTTCGAGTAGCCGCGCGCGACCTCGGCTACCCGCTTCACCGCCTCCTCGGCGAGCGGCGCGCGGCCGAGATTCGTGTGGACGACCACGCCCGTCGCGTTGAGCACGCGCCGCAGGCGCGGCCGCCGCGCGTCGGCGAGCTCTTCCCGCACGCGAGCGGCAAGATCTCCCGGATCGGCCCCGGCCTGGATCTCGTCCCGCGCCCTGTCGATGACGGTCCGGGCCGCGTCCACGGCGAGCGGATCGCCGGCCTCGCGCGCGAGCTCGTCCACCGAGGGCAGATCGCGCAGCTCCATGTCCGCAAACGCTACTGCGCGTCGGCCTTGTGCGGCGCGTACGGGCTCGGGGCCCCGCCGCCGGCTTGGAACGCGTCGAGCACCGTCTCGACCGCGATCTGCGGGTCGTCGGTGAGGGTGAGGAGCGCGAGATCCTCCGGCGAGACCATCCCGTCGGCGAGCGCGCTGCAGCGTACCCACTCGAGCAGCGGCGTCCAGTACCCCTCGCCCATCAGCACGACCGGGAAGTGCATCACCTTCCCCGTCTGGATCAGCACGAGCGACTCGAACAGCTCGTCGGCCGTGCCGAAGCCGCCGGGGAAGACGCAGAACCCCTCGGCCGCCTTCACGAACATCGTCTTGCGGGCGTAGAAGTGGTCGAAGACCAGGCCGAGGTCGACGTACGCGTTCATCGCTTCCTCGTGCGGCAGCTCGATGCCGAAGCCGACCGACAGCCCGCCCCCTTCGCGGCAGCCGCGATTCGCCGCCTCCATCAACCCCGGGCCGCCGCCGGTCACGACGGCCCAGCCCGCCTCGGCGAAGAGCCGCGCCGTCTCGCGGGCGAGCTCGTACGGGCGCGACCCTGCGGGCGCGCGCGCCGACCCGAAGCACGAGACGGCCGGCCGGTCGATCTGCTCGACCGCCTCGAAGCCGGAGAGGAACTCGCGCCCGATCGACCGCGAGCGCTCCCGCAGATGCTCGAGCGAATGGTGCGTCCGGAGGAGGTCGCGATCCTGCAACGCCTAGATCCCACTGTGCCGGGTGGCGAGCAGTCCGGCGACGAGCGCCGCCGCGAGCAGGACGTAGAGGAAGGTGACGAGATTGGCGTGCTCCGGGTCCGGCGGGACCGCCTCGACCGGGATGCCGTTCTCGTACCGGATCCAGCCGCGCCGCGACGTCGAGATGGACCGGACGACCGTTCCGCCGTCGAGGAAGCCGACCGGGAGCAGATTGGCGGCATTGAGCAGGAAGCCGAGGTAGGCGAGCTGTGCCAGCCAGTGCGAGTCGCGTGTCGCGCTCACCGCCCAGACCGCCGCGGCGCCGAGCCCGCCAGCCAGCGGTCCCGCGAGCGAGACGAGCGCGCTCCGCCACGGAGGGAGGCCGGCGTGCCGGACGGTGACGTAGGCGCCGAAGAAAGGGATGAAGGTCGGCAGCGAGACCTGCAAGCCCTGCCGTCGCGCCTCGAAGACGTGGCCGAGCTCGTGCACGAGGATGAGGAGGACGAAGCCGAGCCCGAACTTCCAGCTGCCGAACCCGAACGAAAAGGCGGCGAAGGAGACCAGGAACGTCCCGATCAACATCGCAAGCTCGCGGCCGCGGTCCATCCCGGGGTCCTGGATGGGCGGCGTGCTCACGAGCCTCGACCGATCCATTCCTCGCCGCCGGCGTAGACCTCTTTCTTCCAGAGCGGGATCGTCGTCTTGAGCGTCTCGATCGCCTCGCGGCAGGCGTCGAGAGCGGCCGACCGATGCGGCGCCGAGACGGCGATGACGACGCTCGCCTCGCCGACCTCGACCCGCCCGAGCCGGTGGTGGACGGCGACCGCGCACAGCCCGTGGCGCGCGGTCAGCTCGTCGCCGAGCTGCCCGAGCATCGGCTCGGCCATCTCCTCGTACGCCTCGTACTCGAGGTGGACGACGTCGCGCCCGCGTGAGCGTCGGCGCACGGTGCCGACGAAGCTCGCGACCGCGCCCGCCTCGGGATCCTCGACTTCGCGCAGGACGGCGGCGACGTCGAGCGGCCCGCCGACCAGGCGGAAGGAGCCCCCGCTGACGGGCGGGATGAGCGCCACCTCGTCGCCGTCGGCGAGCTCGTGCCCGCGCTCCGCGTAGCTGCGGTTCACGGCGTAGAGCAGGCCGGGCGGCTCGTCGCCGAGCCCGAGCGCCGGCCAGACGTCCTCCACCCGCGCGACGTCCTCGAGCTCGAGGCGCGCGCGGCCGGCGCGTTCCCGCAGGCCGGCGAAGAGACGGACGGTGACGCGCACGCTCTGATCTTGCCTGTGCTTTGAGGTACAGAGCGCTCAGGTGCCGAGGTACTGCGCAAGCAGCGCGCCGGGCTCCGGCTGCATGTCGGGGCGCAGCCTGTATGTGTCGTCGCCCTCCCGGATCAGCACGAAGCCGGCCTGGCGCAGGAGCGCCAGGTGGTGATGGGTCGTCGACTTCGCCAGGCCGATCTCCTGTGCAGCCTCCGTGAGCGAGATCGGCCCGTCCTGCAGGCGCCTCAGTAGCTTGAGACGGCTCGCGTCGCCGAGCGCCTTGTAGATCCGGACGAGCTCGGCCGGATCGCCCGGCGCCGCGGGCTCGCGGTCGAGCGTGATCGGCGGGCAGAAGATCTTCACGCGCTTGTACTCGCTCATGTAGACCCACGGTCGCGGCGAGTAGACGGGGAAGAGCACGACGCGGTCGATCTCGGACCCGGGCACCCACTGGATGCCCGGCGCCAACCGCTCGACGACCTGCTCCGGCGGAACGGAGCGCACGAGCTCGCGCTTGGCTTCCACGTCGCGCTCGGCGAGTGACGCGTAGTCCGCCGGCACGATCGCGGGCAGGACGTGCTCGGACCAACCCGAGAGGAGGTCGAGGAGCTCGCCCTTGCTGACGGCCGGGTCGCCGTGGAGCGCCCGTTCCAGGATCGCGCACTTGTCGGGCTCGACGTACTCGCTGTACGCGGCCACCAGCTCACCGATCGCTGCGGCGTCTCCCTCCGCTGCCTGCCGGATCGTCTCGGGCTCGGTCACATGGTGCCCGCGCGTGTAGTAGCCGAGCAGGTGCAGGCGGATCTCGACCGGATCGGTCGCGGCGAAGTGGTCGAGGAAGGCCGCTGCCGTGCGTGGCTTCGGCGTCGTGTAGACCAGGCCGAGCAGCTGCGCCGCCGCCTTGAAGGGGAGGAGCTCCTCCGCCTTGCGGAGCAATTCGGGCGGCGCGCCGGCCCGGAGCTCCCCGATCCGCGATGCGCCGAGCTCGTACGAGTCGTGTTCGTCGTCGACGAGCAAGGTCGCGATGCTCAGCAGCAACTCCGCGGCCTCCGAGGCGTCGATCTCGACCGTGAGACCCGGGCCTGGACGCGAGACGTCTACGACTCGCGGCTGCTGGACGGGGCGGGGTGGCTGGACGTTTTCGATTGCCATCGAACTGTTACCGGCACGATAGCTCTTCTTCGTAATTTTTGTTTGACAAGCCCAGGCAGCGTTCGATAAATTTCGAACCAGTGAGATTCATCGAACAGAAGGAGCCCGCACGATGATGCCCCAGCCGCCCGAGTTCTTCGAGCTCTTCTCGACGGATCGCCGCCGGCTCGAGGCCGTTGCCGCGGCCGAGAGGCTGCGCGGCCCCGGCAGTCTCCGCCTGCGAGCCGCCTCGCTGCTGCGAGCGACCGCAGACCACCTTGCCCCCGCGTCCGTCCCTCCGCGGACGGCGAGCGTGCCGGCCGCTCTCAGTCCGCGGCCGGTGCGCTCGCGGTGCCACCCCGCCGCGTAAGCACTAAGACCTACGATCTGTGCGTGGCAGCGACCGGCGACCGGCGCACCGAGTCCGGCATCGAGGTAAAGCCGGTCTACACCGCCGCTGACGCGCCGCGCGAGCTCGAGCCGCCGGGCGAGTACCCCTTCACGCGCGGGCCGCACCCGGACATGTACCGCGGGCGGCCGTGGACGATCCGCCAGTACGCGGGCTTCGCCTCGGCCGAGGAGTCGAACGCGCGCTACCGCTACCTCCTCGGACGCGGCCAGACCGGCCTCTCGATCGCCTTCGACCTGCCGACGCAGCTCGGGTACGACTCCGACGACGCGCGGGCGCTCGGCGAGGTAGGCCGCACGGGCGTCGCGATCGACTCGCTCGCCGACATGGAGATCCTGCTCGCCGGCATCCCGCTCGGCGAGGTGTCGACGTCGATGACGATCAACGCGCCGGCGTCGCTCTTGCTGCTGCTCTACGAGCTCGTCGCCGACGGGCAGGGAGTCGCGCCCGACGCGCTCCGCGGCACGGTCCAGAACGACATCCTCAAGGAGTACATCGCGCGCGGGAACTACATCTTCCCGCCTCGGCCTTCGATGCGGCTCACGACGGACCTGTTCGCGTACTGCGCCGAGCGGATCCCGCGCTGGAACACGATCTCGATCAGCGGCTACCACATCCGGGAGGCGGGCTCGACCGCGGTGCAGGAGCTCGCCTTCACGCTCGCGAACGGGATCGCCTACTGCGACGCGGCCGTGGCGGCGGGACTCTCGCCCGACGACTTCGGCGCGCGCCTGTCCTTCTTCTTCAACGCGCACAACGACTTCTTCCAGGAGGTGGCGAAGTTCCGGGCGGCGCGGCGATTGTGGGCGCGGATCATGCGCGAGCGGTTCGGTGCGACGAACCCGCGCGCACTCGCCCTCCGCTTCCACGCGCAGACAGGCGGCTCGACCCTCACGGCGCAGCAGCCGGAGAACAACATCGTGCGCGTCGCGATCCAGGCGCTGTCGGCGGTCGCCGGCGGCGCGCAGAGCCTCCATACGAACAGCTACGACGAGGCGCTCGCGCTACCGACCGAGCACGCAGCGCGCATCGCTCTCCGCACGCAGCAGATCCTCGCCGCGGAGGCCGGCACGATCGACACCGCCGACCCGCTCGGCGGCTCCTTCTACGTCGAGTCGCTCACCGACGAGCTGGAGTTGCGGGCGTGGGAGCTGATCGAGCGGGTGGACGAGGCGGGCGGCGCCGTCGCTGCCGTCGAGTCGGGCTTCGTGCAGGACGAGATCGAGCGGGCGGCGTTCGAGTTCCAGCGGCAGGTCGAGGCAGGCGAGCGCGTCATCGTCGGCGTTTACGCATTCGAGGAGGAGTCGGGCGAGCGGATCGAGCTCCTCCAGATCGACCCGGCCGCTGAGCAGCGCCAGCTCGAGCGGACCGCGCGGGCGCGGGCCGAGCGGAACCCGGAGGAGGCGTCCGCCGCGCTTGCGGACGTGCGCGAGGCTGCGCGCGGCGACGCGAACCTGCTCCCGCCGCTGCGCGAGGCGCTGCGCGCGCGCTGCACGGTCGGCGAGATCTGCGAGGCCCTGCGCGAGGAGTGGGGGATGTACGACGCGGTGCGTGCGCGCGCCTGAATAGATTCGGTCCGCAGCAGGCACTAGTCACCCGTAGACCAAAAGGGGGGAGTGAACATGACGAAGCGTCGCTGGACGCTGCTCGGCGGCAGTCTGATCGCAGCAGTGGTGCTGCTCACCGGAACGGCGGCTGCGCCCGCTGCTCCGAAACATCCGTCGAAGGTGCAACACCTCCAACACGTGTTCGTGATCATGATGGAGAACACAGGCATCGAGGCCCTGCTCGGAAACCCGCACGCGCCTTGGATCAACCAGGCGGTGCAGACCTACGGCGTGGTCGGCAACTACTACGGAGTCACGCATCCGAGCCAGCCCAACTACATCGCCGCGACGGCAGGAACGCGAGCGGGAGTCCCCAACGACAACGACGTCACGGTCGACCTCCCGAACATTGTCGACCAGCTCGAGAGCCATCACAAGTCGTGGAAGGGCTACATGCAGAGTTACTCGCTCTGTGCGACGAAGTTCGACCACGCGTGCGGCAACCAGCTCTACGAGCGGAAGCACAACCCGTTCATCTCGTTCGTGGACGTCCAGAACAACCCGGCGCGGCTCGCGAAGCTCGTCGATCTGAGCCAGCTGAGCACCGACCTCGGGTCGAACCACGTGCCCGACTACTCGTGGATCAGTCCGGATCAGTGCAACGACATGCACGGCCGGGGCGGCGGGGGCTCCTCCGATCCGTGTGACTTCTCGAACGAGCAGCTGCTGATCCAGGCCGGCGACACGTTCCTCGCGAACACCGTCGGCGAGATCATGTCCTCGAAGGCCTGGGGGCCGAACTCGGTCATCTTCATCACCTGGGACGAGAGCGACTTCACCGGGTCACCGACCGACTTCGGCTTCGGCGACACGCGGGGCTGCTGTGATGCCAACCCGGGTGGCGGCCACGTGCTCACGCTCGTGATCAGGGGCGGCCACACCCACTTGCAGGCGGCCTCGTTCACCCCGTACAACCACTACTCGCTGCTGCGCACGATCGAGGACAGCTGGCATCTCGGCTGCCTCGCCAACACCTGTGACACGCAGAACGTGCCGGCGATGAGCGACCTCGTCGACCGGCGGAGATAGACCCTCTGTTCCGGGAGCGTCGGTGACCGGCGCTCCCGGTTCAGCTCTCTAGCCCGTCCACCATCCCGGCACGATCTCGGCGTCGTTCTCCTCGCCGAGCGGCGCGCCGAAGGCGATGAGCGTGATCCCGTCGGAACCCGCCTCGAGGTTGCGCATTACGCCGGGGCCGATGCGCAGGATGTCCCACTGCCGCAGGTCCTGCACCTCGTCGTCGAGCTTGATCCGGCCGGAGCCCTCGGCGATCACGTAGATCTCCTCCTGCGCCGAGTGCGTGTGCCCGAACGGCTGGCGCACCCCGGCCGGCAGCTTCTCGACGCCGACGCCGCCCACGGTGCAGCCGAGATGGCGCCTCGGGAAGCGCACGTCCATGCCCTCCGGCATCTGGAACTTCGGTGCGACGTTCTCGACGTCGCCGAGGTTGACGATCGTGTAGTCGCTCATGACCGGGAGGCTACGTCGTCCAGCAACTCGTCGAGCGGCATGGCGGCTCCCTCGACGCGAAGCTCGTCCGCGCGCTCGGCGCCGAGCTCGGCGCCGAGGTACGCGGTGATGCGCTCCTGCGTCTGGGCCTCGTCCGGGCTCAGGCTCGCCCCGATCTCGGAGAAGAGCGCTCCCGAGGCGCCGAGCATCGTGGCCGCGCGCACTGCATCCTGCTCGATCATCGCGAGCTCCGCCAGGCCCGCGAGGCAGTAGGCGATCACCTCGCGATAGCCGAGCCGCCGCCCGATTGCGAGGCTCTCGCGCAACGCTTCCAGCGCTCGCCGCCCTCGGCTTCATGCTGAGGGTGGCGCGCGTGGGCGCGGCGGCCCGAACCTGAAACCAAGGAGGACACTCCGACATGCACGACACGCCCACCACACCGCTCCCGGGCTCCTGGCTTACGAGCCGCCTCGGCGTCAACCCGCGCGAGCTCGAGGAGCTGCGGAAGAACGGCGAGCTCTTCGCTGTCCGCGGTCAGGAGGAATGGCTCTACCCGGCCTGGCAGTTCGGTCCGGGCGGCTCGATCCCAGCGGGCGTCCGCAACGCGGTCAAGGCGGCGCGGGCGGTCGGGCTCGACGAGGCGCGCCTCGTGGCCCTGCTGCGCCGCCCGGTCGGCCTCGTCGGCGGCGGTCGGCTGGTCGACCTGCTCTTCGAGGGCCGGTCCGACTTCGTCGTCGACGCCGTCCGCAACGCCGCAACGGCGTAGCCGCTGCTCGTCGCACGGGGCCCCGCGTACGCTGGCCCCGTGCGCATCCTGCTCGTCTCCCAGATGTACCCCGGGCCTGACGCGCCGGACCTCGGGACGTTCGTCGCGCAGGTCGAGCGCGAGCTCGTGGCACGGGGCCACGAGCTCGCGCTGGCCGTCCTCGACACGCGTGCGGGCGGAAAGCTCCGTTATCTGACCCTCGCGCGCAAAGCGCGCGCTGCGAGCCGGCCCGACGTGGTCTACGCGCACTTCCTCGTTCCCTCCGGGCTGATCGCCGCGCTCGCGGGGCGCGCCCCGCTCGTCGTCACCGCCCACGGGAGGGACGTCCGCAACATCGGCGCGATCCCCGGTGTCGCGCCCGCCACCCGCCTCGTCGTGCGGCGCGCGGCAGCCGGGATCTGCGTCTCCGACTACCTCCGGCGCGAGCTCGAGACGAAGCTGCCCGAGGCGCGCGGCAAGGTCGAGGTCGTCTCGAGCGGCGTCGACCGCGAGCGCTTCGCGGTCACCGACGCACCGGCCGGGCCGCCCGGCTTCCTCTGCGTCGGCGCGCTCGACGAGCGGAAGAACGTCGTCCGCCTCGCCGACGCCTTCGCGCGCCTCGGCGAGGGAACGCTCACCTTCGCCGGCGACGGGCCACTCCGCTCCCAGCTGGAGGGACGTGAGCGCGTCCGGCTGCTCGGGCGCGTTCCGCACGACGAGATCCCGCGCCTGCTCTCGGAGAGCCGCGTCCTCGCCCAGCCGAGCCTCGTGGAGCCGCTCGGCCAGGCGCTGCTCGAGGCGATGGCCTGCGGCCGCTCGGTCGTGGCGACGCGGATCGGAGGGCCGCCCGAGTTCGTCCCGCCCGCAGCCGGCGTGCTCGTCGACCCGCTCGACGTCGAGGCTCTCGCGCGCGGGCTCGAAGAGGCAGCGGCGTTGCCGTGCCCCAACGACGCGGCCCGCGAGGCGACGGCCGACCACGACGTCCGCCGGCAGGCCGAGCGGGTCGAGGCGATCCTCAGCCGCGCGGCCGCTCGAGATCCGCGAGCCTGACCTCGACGAGCGGCCGGATCCGCTCCTCGAGCCCTGCCTCCCGCGCGAGTGCGAGCGCCTGCTCCCAGCTCGCGCGCGCCTTCGCCGGGTCGACGCCCTGCTTGAGCCGGTTGTCGCCGGTCACCAGCAGCTTCTGGATCCGCTCGCGGACGTCCTCTTCCACAGGGCGACGCTAACAGCGAGGATGAACGGGTGCCCCGCCGCGCCAGGAAACCCGAGCCGCTCCGCGTGCTGATCGCCGACGACCACCGGCTCTTCGCCGAGGCGCTCGAGGCGATCCTCGCCACCGACGAGCGGATCGAGGTCGTCGGTCAGGCGAGTGACGGCAGCGAGGCGGTCGAGCTCGCGCGGACGCTCGACCCGGACGTCGTCCTGATGGACGTGAGCATGCCGGTGCTCGACGGCTTCGAGGCCACGCGCGAGATCCGCTCGGCGGGTGAGGACGTCCGGGTCCTCATGCTCACCGGCTCGAACTCGCGCGCCGACGTCGACCGCTCGCGGGAGGCGGGCGCCTCCGGGTACGTCACGAAAGACCGCATCGCGTCGGAGCTCGTCAGCGCGATCGTCGAGGTCACGCGACGACGGCTACCCTGAGCGCATGCTCTCGTTTCTCGCAGTCGCCCAGGTGCTCATCGTCGTCGGCATGATCTCCCTCATCCTCATGCACTCCGGCCGCGACGCAGGCATGGGCGGGCTGGGCTTCACCCCGGCCTCGCAGGGCGGCACGCACGTCGTGGAGCGGAATCTGACCCGGGTCACACTCGTGGTCAGCGTGCTCTTCTTCGTCAACAGCATCGCCCTCTTCAACTACCTGAACTGAGGCTGCAAGCGTCGCCGGCAAAGCCGGCGCCGCGCGGCCGAAGCGCTCGAGGGCGTCGCGGCTACTATGCGCGGGCTCTCGCGCTGGTGGCGGAATTGGTAGACGCGCTAGGTTGAGGGCCTAGTGGCCTTAACAGGCCGTGGAGGTTCAAGTCCTCTCCAGCGCACTCTCTTTCGGGCCGTCGCTTGACGGCCCTTGACTTCCGGCCGGGCGTCGGCGGCTTGGCCGGCGACGCTTCCAGCCTTGAGTTTGACTCCGTCCGGAGGAGTCCGTACCCTGCTGGCGAACACGTGTTCGCCACCTTCCCCGACCCCCGGAGCGTGAGATGCAGACGACAGCCGAGTTGACCGGCCGGCAGCGCGAGATCTGGAGCTTCCTCGTCGAGTACGTCGACCGGCACGGCTATCCGCCCACGGTGCGGGAGATCGGCGAGGCCGTTGGCCTTGCCTCGCCCTCCACCGTCCACGCGCACCTCGCGAACCTCGAGCGCGCAGGCCTGCTGCGCCGAGACCCGACGAAGCCGAGGGCGCTCGAGCTCGTCGGCAGGGCCAAAGGTGCAGCGAAGAGCGCCGAGACCGTCAGGGAGCTGCCGAAGCTGCCGCTGCTCGGGCAGATCGCCGCGGGTGGGCCGCTGCTCGCGGACCAGAACATCGAGGACGAGATCGCGGTGCCCGAGAACCTTCGCGGCGACTTCCTGCTGCGCGTCAAGGGCGAGTCGATGATCGAGGCCGGCATCCTCGACGGCGACGTCGTCGTCGTGCGGCGGGCCCAGGACGCACGGGACGGCGAGATCGTCGTCGCCCTCGCCGGTGACGACGAGGGGGCCGACGAGGCCACGGTGAAGCGGTTCTTCCGCGAGAACGGCCGCATCCGGCTGCAGCCGGAGAACTCCGTGCTCGAGCCCATCTACGCCGCGCACGTCCAGATCCTCGGCAAGGTCGTGGGGGTGTTCCGAGAACTGTGACGCCTCCGACTTCCCTCCACCGGACGCTCGAGCAGGAGCTCCTCGCCGTGCTGCGCGGAGCGTCGCTCGAGTGCCCGGTCTGCGGGGAGTTCGTCCTCCACGAAGGCTCGCTCGTGCGCTGTCCCGAGTGCTCCATGCGCCTGCACGGGCGAGTCGAGAGCGCCGGAACCGGGGTACAATCCGGTCTGCAGGCCGGGTGACCGCGGCGCCCTTCGGGCGTCGAGGAAAGTCCGGACACCGCAGGGCAGGACGCTCTCACGAGAGAGGCGGCGAAAGCCGACGGAAAGTGACACAGAAAACAGACCGCCGGTCGCGGATCTCCGGAGTCGCGGCCGGTAAGGGTGAAACGGTGGGGTAAGAGCCCACCAGCGGCCCTGGCGACAGGGCCGGCTCGTCAAACCCCGTCCGGTGCAAGGCGAACAGGCTCCGCCGACGCGGCCCGCCGAGGAGCCGGGTAGCCGCACAGATGGATGGCCACCCCAGACAGAATCCGGCTTACAGGCCTGCTACCGAGAAGCCCCGCTCCGGCGGGGCTTCTCCATTCTCCACGGAACGTGCCGTTCGGCGCGAATGCATCTCGGGTAGCCACAAGCTCGACCACACGTGACAATGCGCGGGCGGTGTGGGGTTCTCCGCGGCGCTTCTAGGCGACAGGACCTTCGGCCCCGTCAGGCCGAGGCTCTTCAGCTCGCGGTGCAGATAGGTCGCGAACGCGACCGCGCCGGTACCGCTCAGGTGGATCCCGTCCGAGGCGTACCACGACGGATGGGTACCGGAGTAGTGGTTCCAGTCGAGCACCGTCATCGTCGGCCCCCACTTCTGCCGCTCGGCGTAGATCGCGTGGTTGGTATCGACGTACTGCTTGCTGACCGCGTGCAGCGTGAGCCAGATCATGTGGTGAACGCCGCGCTTCCAGAGCGCCTTCACCACGATCGGGAGGCCGTGCCGGTACGTCGCGGGATCGTCGTTGTAGCCGACGAAGATCACGACGTTCGGCCCGATCGCGCGGCCGAGCTTGCGCACCGTCGCGAGGACGCTCGGCGGCGGATCGGAGGTGAGACAGCCGGGCAGAGTCAGCCGCCCGCACGGATGGAGCTCGAGGCGGACCCGGTTTCCGCTCTCGACGATCCTCTTCGCCGTCGAGTCCCAGTTGAGCGATGCCCCGGAGGAGTCGGCGAAGATCGTCACGCGCTGGTTCGGCCGCCTCTTGCCCGCGTTCGCGGTCGCCGCGAGCCCGCAACAGAGTGCGACCGCGGCGAGCAGTGCCAGAAAGCGCCCCACCGCGCTGGACTCTAGGCGGCGCAGCGGCGGTAGGGAAGAGGATTTACGTCCGGAGAACGACCTCGAGCGCGGTGCCGAGGCCGGGCGTGCTGCGGACGCTGAAGCCGCCGTCGATCGACGACGCGCGAGCGCGGATGTTCCGCAATCCCTGCCCGGCCGTGGGGGACTCGGACGGGAAGCCCTCACCGTCGTCCTCGATGACGACGAACCGCTCGCCCGAGGAGCGCCGCCCGATCACGACCTCGGCGCGGGTCGCGTTCGCGTGGCGCCGAACGTTCCCCAGGCCCTCCTGGACGATGCGGAAGATCTCGATCTGCTCGTCCGGAGCGAGGCGGATCGCGGGGTCGATCTCGAGATCGACGGCGAGCTCGCCGTCGGCCGTGAGAAACTCGACGTAGCGGCGCAGCGCGGTGTCGAACGGAGCAGTACCGCTCGCCGACGACAGCGCGAGGATGGCGAAGCGCGCCTCCTGCTGCGCGAGCGCCGCCGCCTCCTTCAGCTGAGGGCCGACCTCCTCCACCGGCGTGCCTGCCTCGAGCATCTGGGCATGCGTCGAGACCGCGAACAGGTACTGGGCGAGCCCGTCGTGGATCTCGCGCGCGACCCGCGCCCGCTCTTCGGCGACTGCGCGGCCGAGCTCGGCAAAGCGGATGGCGCGCCAAGCGCCTACCAGCATGAGCGCGAACGCGAGCAAGCGCATGTACTCGCCCGCGGCGACGTAGCTCGTGCCGCGCGGGGGTGTGAACACGAGGTGGAGCGCCGCAAAGAGTTGGAGCGTGAAGCCGAGCGCGAGCCACTTGGCGAGATCGTCTCCCGTCTTCGCGAGCCGCCGCCCCCAGCCGATGACCGCGAGCAGGTTGAGGAACGCCTGCACCGCGAGCGCGGAGCCGAGGCCGGGCGGCGCGGTTACGCCCGGCGGTGCGGTCAGCGCCGGCAGCGCGCCGCCGTGGGTGCGAAGGAGCAGCCAGGCGGCGGCAAGCGCCACCGCCGCCGCCAGCACCGTGTCGCGGAGCGCACGGTCGCGGACGCGGCTGCGACCGCCGACGAACGGTGCGGTCGCGATGAGGCCCTGGCCCGCGATGCCGCCTGCGAGCGCCGCCCAGGCGTCCGCGCGGTCGAGGGATCCGCCGTCGAGCGCGGGGATGATGGCGAAGGCCACAGTCGAGAGCGACCAGATCAGGAAGCCGGCCGCCAGCAGCAGGTCAGTCCGTAGGCCTGTGACGGAGAAGCGCGCGCCGGCGAGGAGCGCGACGAGAATGCCGGCGAGTGCCATCGCCGTTTCGAGCACGAGCAGGAGTTCCGGCCGGTCGTACTGCGCCCGGAGGGTCGGATGCGTGAGCAGCAGCGCGAGGCTGGCCGCCAGCAGCCCGGCCAGGACGACTTCGCCCCACAGCCAGGCCTGCAGCTCGGTTCGCTGCCTCTTCATATGGGTCTTGTCGGCAGAAGGGCTGCTGCCGATAAGGAATGCATGGCCGCACGTGTCCTCGTCGTCGACGACCATCCCCTCACCCGCGAGGCGCTCGCGGCGCTGCTGCGTTCACACGGCTTCGAGCTTGCCGGGATCGCGGCCGACGGAGAGGAGGCGATCGCCGCCGCAGCGGAGACGCAGCCCGACCTCGTCCTGCTCGATCTCCTCATGCCCGGCCTCGACGGCCTCTCCGCGCTGCCCCGCCTCCGCGAGGCCGCGCCCGAGTGTGAGGTCGTCATCCTCACCGCCTCCGGCACCGAGGAGAATTTGCTCGCCGCCATTCGCGGCGGAGCGGCCGGCTATCTGCTCAAGACCGAGTCGCCGGCGCGGATCGCTGAGTTCCTCGAGGGCGTCGTCCAAGGTGATGCGGCCCTCTCCGGGCCTGTCGCACGCAGGCTGCTCGACCAGGTGCGCAGCGGCGGCCGCGGCTCGGGCGTTCCCGACAGCATCGCGTCGGCCCTCTCCGCCCGCGAGCTCGAGGTGCTGCTCCTGCTCGACGAGCACCACGGCACCGAGGAGATCGCGCAGCGCCTCTTCATCTCCGAGCACACCGTTCGCTCGCACGTGAAGAGCCTGCTGCGCAAGCTCGGCGTCTCCTCGCGCCGCGAGGCGCTGGAACAGCTCGCGCTGGCCCGCCGCTAGCTCGCGGGTGGCGCGCACCGGGTCGCTGGGATAAC
>WNGD01006946.1_pt1 | contig 15609 bp, 8 predicted proteins | sample 5400671 | NCBI WGS metagenome assembly WNGD01 (sample SAMN13153369, study PRJNA577476) | soil metagenome | isolation source: 40 cm soil or saprolite under grassland replicate 2 | place: USA:California | collected 2016-06-15 | reverse complement strand
CTCCCCTACGTCGCCGAAACGATGGCCCAGGCCAGCGTGCGGGGCGCCCGCGGCAACTCCGGCATGATGCTGTCACAGTTCCTGCTCGGCTTCCGCGAAGGCATCGGCCAGCGGTTGCGCGCCGACGCCGCCGACCTGGCCGCGGCGATCGGCCTCGGCTTCGAGCGATTGCAGGCATCGCTCGACGAGCCCGTTGAAGGCACCATCCTGACCGTCGCGCGCGAAGCCGCGGAGGAAGCCGGACGCGCGCGCGGCGAGTCCGACCTCCGGGTCTTCATGAGCCGCATCGTGAACCGGGCGGAGGCCGCGCTCCAGCGCACACCCGAGCTGCTGGCTGCCCTGAAGAGCGCCGGAGTGGTCGACGCCGGCGCGAAAGGGTTTGTCCGGCTGCTCGAGGGCGTGAAGCGGCTTATAGAAGAAGGCCACATCGCCCAGGGTGCGGTCGACCGTATGAGCACCGCCACGAGCGCCGCCGCGCAAACCGAGGTCGAAGCGGACCGCGACTACCGCTACTGCACCGAGTTGATGGTCCGCTCGCCGAGCCTCCCCGACCCCGCCCGCGTGCGCAAGGCGTTGCGCGCGCACGGCGGCTCGATCGTCGTGCTCGCCACGGGCGACCTGCTCAAAGCCCACGTGCACACCGACGCGCCCGACGACGTCTTCACGCTCGCCAGCAGCTGGGGCACGCTGGAGTCGACGAAAGCCGACGACATGCGCGCCCAGCATCAGGCGCTGCAAGCCCGCCGACCCATCGCGTTCGTCAGCGATACCGCGTGCGACCTGCCGGACGAGCTGGTGCTGCAGTACGACATCGGGCTGGTTCCGCTGCAGCTCATCGTCGCCGAGCGCTCGTATCGTGACCGCCTCGAGCTGACCGCCGCGGAGTTCTTTCGCCGCATGCGCGCCGGACTCGACGCCAGCACGTCGCAACCTGCGCCACAGGCGTTCACGGACGCCTACCAGGACGCCGCACGCGCTGCAGACCGAGTCATCGCCGTCATCGTGTCCAGCGCGCTCTCAGGCACCCACGGCAACGCCGACGCGGCCGCCCGGCGCTTCGACACCAGTCGCGTGACCGTCGTCGACAGCCGGAGCGCCTCGCTCGGCGAAGGCCTCCTGGTGATCCGTGGCGTCGAGCTCGCCGCGGCCGGCTGGCAGGCGGACGCCATCGTGCGGGAGCTCGAGCGCGTGCGGAGTCACTCGGGCGGGTTATTTACCGTGGACACCTTCGAGCGCCTGGTACGCTCAGGCCGGCTGGGGCGGGGTCGGGCGTGGCTCGGCACCAAGCTCAATCTGAAGCCGGTGATGGCGCTTACTATGGAAGGGAGAATCGAGCCTGTCGGCCGGGTGCGCGGCCGGGATGCTGCGCGCCGCCGCATCCTCGAGCTGCTCGATCACGCGCTGACACCGCGCCCCCGCGCCCTCCGTCTGGGCGTTGCGCATGGAGACATCCCTGAGTTTGCCGAAGCGGTGCGCGTCGAGCTCGTGGCGCGCTACCGGCCGATGCAGTGTCTGGTGACGCCAATCACACCGGTAATCGCCGCGCACGCCGGAATTGGAGCGTGGGGCGTGTTCTATCAGAATGAAGACTGACCTCTCACACGTCGTAGACGCGTTGGTGGACCGCAAGGCGGTCGATCCGGTAGTTTTAGACTTACGCGGCCTGTCGGGCGCGACCGATTATTTCGTGATCGTGTCGGGGACGTCGGCCGCCCACGTGCGCGGGATGGCGGATCACCTCGTGACGGCACTCGCGCCGCGGGGCTTGAAGCCCCATCATGTGGAAGGGCTGGCGCAGCGCCGGTGGGTGTTGCTCGACTATGTGGATTTCGTGGTACACGTCTTTCACCCGGAGCTGCGCGAGTTTTACCAGCTCGAGCGGCTGTGGGGCGACGCTCCTGTCGTCGCCGCGGGCGATGACGGAGGCTCGCAATGACTCGTGTGGCGGTGTTTACGGCGTTCCTCGTGCTTGCGGCCCAACCGCTGGCTGCGCAGTACTTCGGCCAGAACAAGGTGCAGTACAAGAACTTCGATTTCCAATCGATTCAGACCGAACACTTCGACATCTACTATTATCCCGATGAGCGCGGCGGCGCGCTCGACGCGGCACGCATGGCGGAGCGCGCGTATGCCCGTCTGTCGCGCATCCTCCATCACCAGTTCCAGAGCCGCAAGCCGATCATCCTGTACGCCTCGCAGTCCGATTTCCAGCAGACGAACGTCGTCGACGCCACGGGTGAGGGACTGGGCGGCGTCACGGAGTTCTTCAAACACCGTGCGGTGCTGCCGTTCACCGGCTCGTACGCCGAGTTCGAGCACGTGCTCCAGCACGAGATGGTCCACCAGTTCCAGTACGACGTCTACAGCCGCGGCCACGCGGGCGCCGGCGTGCAGACGCTGGTTGCCGTCAATCCGCCGCTCTGGTTTATGGAAGGGATGGCCGAGTACCTGTCGCTCGGGCCGATCAACACGGAGACGGCGATGTGGCTGCGCGACGCGGCTCTCGAGGGCCACCTCCCCTCGATCGAGGAGATGACGTCTGATCCGTACATCTTCCCCTACCGCTACGGCCACGCGCTGTGGGCGTACATCGGCGAGAAGTGGGGCGACGAGGTGATCGGCGAGATTCTGCAGAGCTCCGCCACGTCGGGGCTCGATGCGGCGTTCAAGCGCGCCCTGGGCCGGTCGATGGAGGATCTCTCCAACGACTGGCGCGACGCCATTCAGACGACGTTCCTGCCGCAGCTCGGCGATCACTATCGCGCCCGGCGGATCGCGGAGCCGACGCTGACCGAGCGGCGCTCGCACGGGCGGATTTTCCTGGCCCCCGCGCTCACGCCGGACGGTAAGACCCTGGCGTTCTTCGGCGATGAAGGCGGGTTCTTCATCGATCTCTGGCTGGCCGATGCCGAGACCGGGCGCGTCCGGCAGCGGCTCGTGAAGTCGACGCAAAACAGCAACTACGAGAGCCTGCGCTTCATCAATTCTGCGGGCGCGTTCTCTCCCGACGGCCGCTTCTTCGCGATCGCCGCCAAGCGGAAAGACCGCGACGATCTCGTCATTCTCGACGTGAAACGCGGCCGCGAAGAGCGGCGCATCCATGTGGGCCTGAGCGGGCTGCAGACGCCGCAGTGGTCGCCCGACGGGCAGCAGCTCATCTTCACCGGCTTCAGCAACGGCTTCACGGACCTGTACATCATCAACCGGGACGGCACCGGCCTGCGGCGGTTGACCGATGACAAGTACGCCGATCTGCATCCGTCGTGGTCGCCCGACGGCAAGACGATCGCGTTCGTCACCGACCGGGGCGGCGAGACCGATTTCGATCTGCTGCGGTTCGGGAATCTGCGAATCGCCCTGCTCCACCTGGACCGCGGCGACATCGAGGTCCTCGGCAACATGGGGACCGGCAAGAACATCAACCCGGTGTGGGCGCCCGATGGCCGGTCGCTGGGGTTTGTGTCCGACCGCACCGGCATCAGCAACGTGTTTTTGTACGATTTCAACGACGGGCAGATCTATCAGCTCACGAATCTGTTCACGGGCGTGCAGGGCATCACGCCGCTGTCGCCCGTGCTCACCTGGGCGCCGCAGGCAGACCGGATGGCGTTCGTGTATTACGAGGACGGCCAGTACAGCGTGTACTCGGTGGAAAATCCACGCTCGCTGCGCCGCGCGCCCTATCATGGACCCGCGTCGCAGCCGGTCGTGACGCTGCTCGAGGCGGAAGGGCGAGATACGTTACTCAAAGCGCCGCCGCCGGTCGCGCTGGGCGGAACGGGCTCCGCGACGAGTCTGCCGCGCATGCCCGCGCCGGCGTCCATCTATCGCTCGGCAGCGGGATTCCGCCCCTCCGCGCTGCCGCCGCAGGCCGAAGCAGCCGCGACGCCAGCCCCCGTGACGGTGCGCGGGCTCCTCGACTCCGCCACGCTCGCGTTGCCCGACACGAACGAGTTCACCTTCAAACCGTACAAGGTGCGATTCACGGCCGACTACGTGGTGCGTCCGACGATCGGCTACGAGCGGGACAATTTTGGCCGCGGCGTGTTCGGCGGTACGGCGATCGCGCTGTCCGACATCCTCGGCAATCATTCCGTCGTGGTCGCCGGGTCGGTGAACGGCCGCATCGGCGAAGCGCAATTCCTCGGGGTGTACGTCAATCAGACCCACCGGCTGAATTGGGCCGGCGGCTTCTCGCAGGACCCGCTGTATTTCTACGGCGGCAGCGACTGGACACGGACCGCCGGTGCACAGCAGCCCGGCGACAGCCTCGACGTCTTCACGACGCGCATCCGGCGCTTTGTCGTGCGAGACCTGTTCACCGAGTCGTCCTATCCGTTCAGCCGTTTCACTCGGATCGAGCTGGGCCTGCACGCCGTCAACATTTCCGAAGCGACCCTGGCCCTCCAGACATCGTACAACGCGAGCACCGGAAAGTTGGTCGGCCAGGAGCTCGTGCAGGGCGGCGGTCCCTCGGCGACGTATGTACAACCGTCGATCGCGCACGTGCACGACAATACGCTGTTCGGTTATGTCGGCCCATTCGCCGGCGCGCGCTCGCGGCTGTCCATCGCGCCGGCATTCGGCAGCTGGCAATTCACGGCGGGCCTGGTCGACTACCGGCGCTACATCTTTGTCCGGCCGCTCACGCTCGCCGTGCGCGGCGTGATGTTCGGCCGCTTTGGACGCGATGCCGACCACTTCCCCGTCTTCCTCGGCAGCACCGACCTGATTCGCGGCTATACCTCCGGCTCATTCCGGAGCCACGAGTGTGCCGCTGCCACACGGCAAGCCTCGCAAACGGGATGCGCCGAGCTCGATCAGTTGATCGGCTCGAAGATCGCGGTCGGCAACGTGGAGTTGAGATTCCCGCTCGAGCGACGACCCTGTACTCGTTCGCCAGCCGCTGCGCAGCTGGGGAACGTCGATTCGCGCCAACGTCTTCGGTCTGCTCATCATGCGGTTCGACTACACCCGGCCACTCGATCGGCCGCTGAAACGGTCGTATTGGACCATCAGTTTAGGTCCGACGTTCTAACTCCGCTTCGCTAAAACAGTTGCAATGGCCTCGCCGGTTGTCTATTTTGTCCGGCGAGGCCATTTGCCCAACTCTCGCTTCCTTCTCCTGTCGATTACCGCGCTTTGGGGTTGTGGACCCAAAGCGCCGGCGGCTGGATCGTCACAACAACAAACACCACAACGAGTTAGCGAACTCCAGATCCTCGCGCGCTCGCCCGGCGTCGCGATCAGGCTGCCTGCCAAAGGCGGGACGCCCCAGCTCTACCGCCTCCCCCGGCTTACCGCCGTCGAGGGGGTGCTGAAGGGCAAACTGCCCCCCGTTGAGCGCGTCATCGGGCTCGATCCGGAATCCGAGTTTCTGTTTGTCACGACGGCCAAGCATGAGTTGCTCGCGCTCGATCTCGGCAGCGGCCGGGTGGACACCGTCGGCACGACGATCCGGCAGGCCGCGCTCGGCCCGGACGGCACCCTCTACGCCGTGGATTCGTCCCGGCGCGTCATCTCGCTCTCGCGCCGCACCCGCTTCACCTGGCCCCAGGCGCTGACGGCGCTCCCGCGCGATCTGTTTGGCGCGACCGATCAGCATCTGGTCGGCGTGATCCCGCAAGACAAACTGTTGATCGCCGCGGCCGATCAGCCGGCGACCGTGCGGACGATCGCCGCGGGCGGTGACGTGGCGGCGACACGCTGGGGCGATCTCGTGGCGGTCGCGAGTGATTCGGGCATCACGTTCTATGATCCACTCGGCCGCCGCGACCCGTCGTTCGTGAAACTGGCCGATGCCCCGCGCGCGCTCGCCTTCTCGCCATCGGGCCATCGCATTTATGTCGCGCGGCGCAATGTGCCCGGTCTCGCGGTCGTCGATCGCTACGAGCGCAGGGAGCTGGACGGCGTCGCGCTCCCGGGTCCCGTCGCCGCGCTGCGCCTCGACCCACTCGGCCGCTGGTTGCTCGCCCGCCCGGCCGTGGGGGACTCGGCGTGGATCGTCGATCTGCCGATCAAGCGTCACACCGGCATCGTGCCCACCCAATGGCAGTCCGACTTGCCGTCGATCTCTCCCGACGGGATGCTGATCTACCGGCGTGGGAAAGACGTCGTCTCGGCACGACCCGACTCGCTGAACGACATCGGGAAAGTCACAAACGGCGCGGCCGATATCTGGGTGCTGACGTCGTGGCTGCCGCGCGGCGTACCCGCGAGCACGGTGAGTGCGGCGAGCTCGGACAGTTCGGGCACGGGCGCGGAAGGCCCGCTCTACGTCCAGGTGTCCACGTCGCAGAACCCCGAGTGGTCGGGACATCTCGCTGACGACCTCACGCGCGCAGGCTTGGCCGCGCGCGTGCTGCCACCGCAGCATCCTGATGACGGCTATCGCGTCGTGCTCGGTCCCTACGCAACGCGCGAGCAGGCTGAGGCCACGGGCCGGCGGCTGGGCCGGCCATTCTGGATCTACCAACCGGGACAGTGACCACCGTCCGGCAGCTGCCGCTCTCGCGGCTCGGGCATCTGGTTCCGCCGCTCCTTGACGGCGCGGCGCTGGTCGGCCTGATGCCCGTCGGCAGCGATCCGCAGTGGGCGGCAAAGGCCGCCTGGGACATCGCGCGCATCGCCGCGCGCGACGGGCGGCGCGTCGCACTCGTCGACCTGTGCCTCGAGAATCTCGCACTGCACGAAACCGTGGGGCTCCAGGCCACCGAAGGCATCGTCGACGCGTTCGAATACGGCGTTTCACTGAACAAGGCGGCGCATGAAGTGACCGGCGTCTTCATTATTCCCGCGGGCTCTGAGACTGCGCATCCCGCGGAGGTCTACGCCCATGCGCGGTGGCGGAAGCTGCAAGCCGGATTCCGCTCCGAAGGCGCGCTCCTGCTGGCGCTCATACCACGTGCCGGACTGGCGCAGCTCTCGGCAGATCCGGACGGCGTGTTCGTCCTCGCCCCGGAAGGTGTGAGTCCCGCGTTTGCGCTGGGACGGGATGTGCCGCTGCTCGGCGTCGTCCGCGATCGGTGGTTGCCGTCGAATGGGAGTGCACGCGTATCACCGCTGCCGCGGACAATGCCGGTCGAGGAGACACCGCGGCGTGGGCTGCGGGTCGCGCTGGCCGCGCTGATCGTAGCGGGACTCGCCGTGGGAGGATGGGCACTGCTGGCGCGAGCGCGCGAGGCGCTCATCGCGCCGCCAGCGGCTTCTCCGCCCACGGCCACTCCGACGCCTGCTCCCACTGCTCCCCCATCCTCGACAACCTCCACTAACCTCCACCAACCTCCACCGGCGCCCGCGGTTCGCGCCGACACGTTGGGGTGGACCATTCAACTCGCCGCGTACGCCTCACTCGACAAGGCGCTGGCGCACGCTGACCGGCTCGCGGCCGACGCGGGCGTGCCGGCCCTCGTCACGCCGGTGCCGCAGAGCGGCAGTGGCCCCGTCTGGTATCGCGTGCTCGCCGGCTCCTATGCGACGCGCGCAGCCGCCGGCAGCGCCCGAACGGGGATGTGGCGCCGCGGTGTCGCCGCCGAGGGCGTAGGCGACATAGTGCTGGCCCCGTATTCCTACCACGCGCCGACGGGCGTGACGGTCGATATGCTGCGGCGCCGCGGCCTGCCCGCGGTGCGCTGGTCCAATGGGGTGATTCTGCTGGGCGCGTTCGAAGCACCTGAGCAGGCCGCATTCACCCGGGCCGCACTCAAGCGCGCCGGCGTGCGCGCGAACCTCCTCCCTCGCATGGGGACACCATGAGACTGAGCAGGCTCGAGCTCTCCGGATTCAAATCATTTGCGGGCGCGGTGGAGCTGCCCTTCGATCAAGGCGTCACCGCGATCGTCGGGCCGAACGGCTGCGGCAAGTCGAACATCTCGGACGCGGTGCGCTGGGTGCTCGGCGAACAGTCGCCGCGCCTGTTGCGCGGTGGAAAAATGGAGGACGTGATCTTCCAGGGATCCACCGGCCGGCGGCCCGTGAACGTTGCCGAGGTCTCACTCGTCTTCGATAACTCGGACGGCAGTCTCCCCGTCGCGTATCAAGAGGTCGTCGTCACCCGGCGGCTGTCGCGCTCGGGACAAAGCGACTATCTGCTGAATCGCTCGCCGGTGCGGCTGCGCGACATCCAGGACATGCTGAGTGGCACCGGCCTGGGTGCCGATGCCGCCGTCGTCATGGAAGCGAAGATGATCGAAGCGCTATTGTCCGAGAAAGCCGAGGAGCGGCGGGGGCTCTTCGAGGAGGCGGCAGGAATCGGCCTGTATCGCAACCGCAAAGAGAGCACCGAGCGGCGGCTCGAGGAGACGGCCGCCGATCTGGCGCGGCTCGAGGACCTCATCGCCGAGGTGCAGACGCAAGTCCGCAGTCTCGCGCGCCAGCGCGGCCGCGCCGAGCGCTACGGCAAAATGATCGAAGAGCGCTTTGGCGTCGCGATGACGCTGGTGCGGCGCGAGATCGAGGACTTCGACCTCTCCCTCGGCGCGCTCGGCGTCCGAGCCCGCGAGCTGGCCGAGCAGCTCCCCGCCGCACGGGCCCGGCTCGAGGATGCGGAGCACCAGCGCGAAGCCCGTGTGCAGGCGAGGCATACAGCGGAAGCGCGGCGCACCGAAGTCGAACGCCGGCTGGGGGACGCGAGGCTCGAGGTCGGTCGGCTCGAGAGTGATCTCGCGCTCGCCGCCGAGCGGCTCGGCAACGCCGGGCAGCGGCGCCAGACGGCGGCGGATGAGCGCGTGCAGGCCGAGCGGCGCGCCGCGCAGGCGGAACGCGAGCATGCGGCGGCCGCCGCCGAGCGCACGGGCGCCGAGCGCGACCTCGCGGCCGTGCAGCGTGAGCTCGGCGCGCGGACCGGCGACGAAGACAGCGTCCGCGGCCGGCTGACGGCGGAGCGGCAGGCGGTGCGTGAGCTCGAGGAAGGGCTGCAACGACGCGCGGAGGCGGCGCGCGCGCTCGAGATCGAAGGCGGCGCATTGGACCGCGAGCGCAGCGAGTTGCGCGAGCAGCTGGCGCTGGCAACCGCTGAGCGCCAGGACCGCGATGCCGCGGCACATGACGCGGCGCAGGACGCCGAGACTGCCGCACAGCGCGTCCACCACGGTGCGCAAGCCGCACTCAGAGCGGTGGAGGCCCTCCAGCACGCGCGGCGGCACGTCGGCACGCTCCACGAACAAGAGATGAGCGCGCGCTCGGCCCGGCGTCAGGCGGAGGCCGCGCTGGCGCAGCTCGAGGCCCGGCGCGACGCCCTCGGGGAGCTCGACCGCGAGCACGTGGGCCTCGCGCCCGCGGCGCAGGCGTTGCTGAAAGCCAAGAGGCAATTCGGCGACGGGACGGTGCTCGGTCCGCTCGCCGATTTCGTCCGCACGAGCCGGCGCGACGCCGAGCTGGCGGAGCGGTTGTTGGGCGAATGGCTCCACGCGGTGCTGGTGCGCGACGTGTCGGTCATCGACGCGATCACGGCCTGGCATGCCGAGACACAACCGGGCCCCCTCGTCCTGCTGCCGTGCGTCCCCGGCCCCCGGCTGGGCGCCGACGGCCATCCGCTCAAGGACGAGCTGCGAGTGGATGGACCAGCCGCCGCGTGGGTCCGCGCGTTGCTCTCGGGACACGAGGTCATCGGTGTGGGATCGCTGCGGCGCGCCAATGGCGCGGTGTTCCTCGACAGCAGCGCGCGTGCCGCCGGACCGCTGCAGCGGCGCGCCGAGCTGGAAGCGCTCGAGAAAGAGGTACGGGAGGCGACAAAGAATCTCGATCGCGCGCGGGTCGCCGAAGAGTCCACGGTGAAGGAGCTCACGGCCGCGGAGGCGGCGCTCACGGCCGCCGGGAATGGGGCCGAGCAGGCACGCCGCGTCGAGCTCGAGGCCGGTGCGGAGAAGGGCGAAGCGGACCGCGGGCTGATTCACGCGCGGCGCCAGACCGAGGAATCGGCCGCCCAGGTGGAGCGCCTCACCAAGCGGCTCGCCGAGGTCGACCTGCGGGTTGGCGCGGTCCACGTCGAGCTGCAGGAGCGCGAAGTCGAGCGGCTCCGCTCGGCGGAGGAGCTGGGCGCCGAGCGCGCCGGCTTGGCCGATCTGGAGGCGCAGCAGGAGGGCGCGCGCGAGCAGCGGGTCCGCTGGCAGGTCGAAGCCGCCCAGGTGGAAGCTCGTCTCGCCGCAGCCTCCGAGCGCGCCACGCGCGCCGACACCGACGCTAAGGCGTCGCGTGAGCAGGCCGGTGCACGGGCGGAGGAGATCGCGCGCATCGAGCACGAGACCGGGTCGCTCACCACACAGCGTGCGCAGTGGCAGGACACGCTCCAGGAGCGCCGCCTTGCCCTGACCGAGCTGGAAACGGCCGCCACGGACGCCGAAGCCCAGGTGGGCATGACCGACGCCGACCTCGGCCAGGCGGAAGGCGCGCTCGATCAGGCGCGCAAGGCGCTCGCCGCCCTGGGCGAGGAGGAGCACCGGCTCCAGCTCCAGCGCACGGAAGCCGAAGGCCGCAAGCGCGGACTCGTCGAGCGGGTGGAGACAGAGTGGCGCAAGCCGCTCGACCAGCTGCTGGCCGACGCGCCTGAGGTCGCCGGCGACCTCGAGTGGTTACGGCAGGAGAACGACCGGCTGCGCGGCGCGATCGACGCCGTCGGCCCCGTGAACGCGCTCGCCGTCGAGGAGCATGCCGAGGAAACGAAACGGCTCGAGTTCCTGCAAACGCAGCGGGACGACCTCGTGACCGCCCGCAACTCGCTGCAGCAGGCCGCGCGGGAGATCGATCAGACCGCGAAGACGCTCTTCTTGGAATCGTTTGCCAAAGTACGAGAACACTTTCGGTCCGTGTTCCAGACGTTGTTCGGCGGCGGCGAATGCGACGTGCGTCTCGCGAATGAGGATGAGCCTCTCGAGAGCGAAATCGAAATCCACGCCGCGCCGCGGGGGAAGCGCACGCAGCGAATCCACTTGCTGTCGTCCGGTGAGCGCACCCTGGTCGCCGTGTCGCTGCTGTTCGCGATCTTCCTCGCCAAGCCGAGCCCGTTCTGCCTGCTCGACGAAGTCGACGCGCCGCTCGACGACGCCAATGTCGGGCGCTATGTGCGACTCCTGGCCGAGTTCAAGGACCAGACGCAGTTCATCGTCATCACGCACAACCCACGGACGATGCAGGCGGCTGACGCGGTCTATGGCGTCACCATGCAGGAGCCGGGGGTGTCCACTATCGTTGGAGTCCGTCTCGGTCAAATGGAACCGGCCTAGGTCTCCCCCAGGCCCGAACCCCTAGCCCCTAGTAATGCGGCGGTTCTTCTGGCTTCTGTTCCTGCCTGCCGGGCTGGCCGCGCAGCGCCCCGCGGTATCCCCGGTGTTGCCACGGCTGCTCGCCCGCCGCCCGGACACGACGGTTTCCGTCTGGCTGTTCGCGCGGCCGACCGCCTCGCTCGACTCGGTCAGCGCACGGGTGGCGCTGGCGGGAGGGAACGCCCGCGTACGAGTGGTGAGCCGCTGGCTGCATGCCGTCAGCGCGGACGTGCCGGCGGCCGCGCTCCGGCAGCTGCTCCAGGACCGCGACCTGCGACGGATCCAGCCGCTGGGACGCTTCAAGGTCCGGCAACAGAGCCCCGTCCTCCGCAGTATTACCGCACCGACGCAAGCACCGGGCGACACGTGCGGCGTCACGCCCGGCGATGATCCGGTGCTGGGGCCGTCCGCGATGCCATACCGCCAGCTCCACCTCCGGCCGCTCACCGATCAGGGCATCGACGCGACGGGCGTCCGCATCTTGATCCTCGATGCGGGCTTCGACACCGCGAACCCCGCGTTCAACGGCGTCACGATCACCGCACAGCACGACTTCGTATTCAATGACGACACCGTGAAGGACCAGCCGGGCAAGGACGTGAGCGGGGCGCAGTTTCACGGTACCGCAACGTGGTCGCTGTTCGCCGGTGAGGTTGGGGGCCGGCTTCACGGCATCGCACGCGGCGCGAGTTTCCTGCTTGCGAAGACCGAAGACATCCGCAGCGAGACACGCGTCGAGGAAGACAACTACGTCGCCGCGCTCGAGTGGGCCGATTCGATCGGCGTGGACATCGCCTCCTCAAGCCTCGGCTACTACGCCTTCGACAATGGCTTCAGCTACACGCCGTCGCAGCTGAACGGCGACGTCGCGGTGACGACGGTCGCCGCCGATTTGGCTGCGCAGCGCGGCATTCTCGTCGTCACCGCCGCCGGCAATGGGGGGCCGTTCTCGCGCTCGATCTCCACGCCTGCGGACGGCGATTCCGTGTTGACGGTCGGCGCGGAGGATTCACTCGGTACGATCGCCCCCTTCTCGTCGCGCGGCCCGACTGCCGATGGGCGCATCAAGCCGGACTTCACCGCCCCAGGGGTCGCCGTCTGTGTGGTGACGGGCGTCGGCCAGGTGCAGCGCAAGGACGGCACGTCGTTCGCCACGCCACTGCTCGCCGCCAGCGCGGCGCTCGTGAAGCAGATGCATCCAGCGCTGCTCCCCATGGACGTGCGGGCCGCGTTTCGCAGCACGGCGACCAAACGCGCCGCACCCGACACGACCTATGGCTGGGGTCGTCCAGACGTCGCCGCCGCCGCGGTGTTTCCCGGCGGCGTCACCGCGACTTCCCCGCTGCCCGCCGCCGGCCCGTTGACGACGATCACCCCGACGTTCTCCTGGACCGTGGGCACGGTGCCCGCCTCCGCCTCACCAGTGACCTATCGGCTCCGGATCAGCCGCGACAGCACACTGGCCGCCCCCATCGCCGACACGGCACTCAGCGCGCCAGCCTTCGCGCTCACCGCCGCGCTCAAACCGGGCAACGTCTTCTGGCGCGTCGATGCGACGGCGGCGAGCGGCGAGACCGCGACGAGTGGCGTGATTGGACCGGTCCTCGTACCGGCCTGGGCGACGCTGACGTCGCTCAGCAATCCCGCCGGCATGGTCATCGACACCGCCCAGCCGACGTTCACGTGGAAGCCGGTCCAGGTCTCATCGCCGCCGGGGCCGCTCGTCTTCGACCTGGACGTGCAGCGCGTCGCTACGGGTGTGACGGATTTCAACGTCGCGAATCTGACGGATACGAGCTTCGCGATCACGCAGCCGCTCGAGCGCAACACCGCGTATCGGTGGTTCCTGACGGTGCACGCCGGGCCCGATACGAGCACCGTCCGAAGCCAGGGATCGTTTCTCGTCGTAGATCTTGGTATGCCGACGTCGACCCTCCTCTACCAAAACTTTCCCAACCCCTTCCCCACCGCCGGCCGGGACTCGACCTGCCTGTGGTTTGACCTCGCATTAGCGGGATCGGTTGACCTCGACATTCTCGATCTGCGCGGCAATCTCGTGCGCCGCTTCATTCCCGGGCCTGACTTCCCCGGCGTTTTGGCACCCGGCCGCTATGGCCGCGGGTCGGGCAGCGGCGGGATCTGTGACCCGCGTCTGATGTGGGATGGCCGCGCCGGCAATGGGCACCTGTTGCCAGCGGGCGTGTATCTCGCCAAGCTCAAGGCGCCCGGCTTGCTGATCTTCAAGCGGATCGTCTTTCGCGGAAAGTGAGTATGGAACTCGTTACCGTCGGCACCGGCACGGTTGCACCCTCGGCCCGCCGCACCTGCCCCTGTCACTGGGTCGCGCGCGGCGATCTGCGCGTGCTGCTCGACTGCGGCTCGGGCGCGCTGCACCGGCTGGCGGAGTTCGGGTTGCCCTGGCATCAGGTGACGCACGTCATCCTGACGCACTTCCATCCCGATCACTGGAGCGATCTGCCGATGCTCGTGTACGCGCTCAAGTACACGACGGAGCCGCCGCGCCGCGAGCCGTTCGTGATCCTGGGGCCGCCCGGCGTCGTGCAGCTGCTGCGCACGCTGGCCGAGGGCTACGGCGACTGGCTGCTCGACCCCGGGTTCCCGATCGGCATTCTCGACGTGCGCGACGCCGAGCCCTTCCCGCTCAACGCGGACGTGAATCTCGAGACGTTCCCCGTTCCCCACACCACCGAGAGCGTGGCCGTTTCCCTCACGGCACCGGAGGGACGCCTCGTCTACACCGGCGACACCGGGCCGAGCAGCGAGCTGGCGCGGTGGGCAAGCGGGTGCGACGTGCTGCTCTCGGAATGTTCCTTGCCGGAAGAGCGGGCGATGGATACCCACCTGACGCCCCAACAGGCTGGGGATCTGGCCAAGGAAGCGGGAGCGAAGCGGTTAGTCTTGACGCACTTCTATCCTCCTGTAGAAACTTCGGACCCGGCGAAAATTGCGGGCGCGCGCTTTGGCGGCCCGGTGTCGGCGGCGAAGGATGGCGATCGCTTCACTATTGGAGATGGGAGACGCTAGTCGTGCTGATCGTAATGCGGCATGGCGCAACGCCTGACGAGGTCCAGAAAGTCATCTCTGTCATCGAGGAGATGGGCTATCAGGCGCAACCCATGCCTGGGAATCAACGCACCGCGGTGGGTCTCGTCGGCAACGACGGCCGCGTGGACGCGTCACGCCTCGAGGGCCTGCCCGGCGTTCACGAGGTCATTCATGTCTCCCAACCCTACAAGCAGGTCAGCCGCGAATGGAAAGCGGACCCGACGGTCGTTCGACTCCCCGGCGGCGTGGCGTTCGGCGGGACGGAAGTCGTGGCAATCGCCGGCCCCTGCTCCGTCGAAACGGAGCGCCAGATCATCGAGGCGGCGCGCCAGGTAAAGGAAGCGGGAGCGGTCGTGCTGCGTGGCGGCGCCTGGAAACCCCGCAGCTCGCCCTACTCGTTCCAGGGACTTGGGAAGCCGGGCCTGCGGCTGCTCGCCAAAGCGCGCGAAGAGACCGGGCTGCTGATCTGCACGGAAGCGATGGATGAGACCGGCCTCGGCTGGGTCGCCGAGATGGCCGACATCGTGCAGCTCGGCGCGCGCAATATGCAGAACTTCTCGCTGCTCAAGGTCGCGGGCCGCTGCGGCAAGCCGGTGCTCCTCAAGCGCGGGATCAGCGCCACGGTGCAGGAGCTGCTCCTCTCGGCCGAGTACTTGCTCGCCGAGGGGAATCACGACGTGATTCTGTGCGAGCGCGGCGTGCGGAGCTTCGACACCGCGACGCGCAATCTCTTCGATCTGACCGCGATTCCGGTCGTCCACAAGCTGTCGCACCTGCCGATCATCGCGGACCCATCGCACGGCACGGGACTGCGCGACAAGGTGATCCCGATGGCGCGCGCGGCGGTGGCCGCCGGCGCCGACGGCATCATGGTCGAGGTGCATCCCAACCCGGAAGACGCGCTGTCGGACGGCGCGCAGTCGCTCTACCCCGACCAGTTTGCGCAGCTGATGCGGGAGGTGCGCATTATTGCGGAGGCGATTGGGCGTCGTGTAGCGGAACCCGCCGCCGTAGGCGCATGAAGTACACGTCGGCACGACTGCACGTCGGCACGATGACCTTGCTAGCGTTCGTCGCTCTCGTGCCGACGTTCCAACGTGCCGACGTGGACCCATGGCCAGTTCTCGACCGCGCCTCCGCCTCCTTCGACACCGTCCGCACTCTCCAGGCCGACTTCATCCAGATCGTCGAAAACCCCATGCTCGGCGATCCCGATACCACACGCGGCAAACTGTTCCAGCGGCGCCCCAACTACTTCGCGATGCGGTTCAGCGAGCCGAAGAAC
>WNGD01005437.1_pt1 | contig 15613 bp, 11 predicted proteins | sample 5400671 | NCBI WGS metagenome assembly WNGD01 (sample SAMN13153369, study PRJNA577476) | soil metagenome | isolation source: 40 cm soil or saprolite under grassland replicate 2 | place: USA:California | collected 2016-06-15 | reverse complement strand
TTCAGGAACGAAGCGGTGTAAATTCCCTGAAATTCCGGCGCACTTTCACTGACAGAAATTTCGAAAGCCGGATCACCTGGATGAGTTGCAAGGAATTGATCTATGTCCGTATGAATATCGCTTCTAGCGCTGCTGGACGGAAAGACCACGCTTCCCCGCACGCGACTGGTCCCAAGACTTGTGGGCGTAGATCGACAGGCATCCGAAATAAAGACAACGCTCGGAATAGCCGACTGGCGCGCAAGTTCAACACTTTCTTTAAGACATATTGCTTCGTTCACGTCATTTGGAGCACCCGAAAGCAACCAAAATTCGGTATAAGAGTTGAGAAAGCCATGTCCGGAGAAATAGATTAGCAACTGATCGAGTGTTCCTCGATTAACCAATTCCGCCATCGTATTGATGAGTTCGCGTGTCCCGACTGATCTTTCATGGTCCGTAAATAATCTTACTTCGAAACCTTCGGAGCGCAACCAATCGGCAACCTGTCGCGCTCCGGAAGCCGCGGCATTGAGCACCGGGAGATTGCCCGCCCTGTTGACCCCGATGACCATAGCCGCACGAACTGCAGGGCGTCGCCCCTGTGCCGCGACAGACGTGGCGGCAAGTCCAGCGATGGAGGCAATACTCAAGCCGATAAAGTCACGCCTTCTCATAAACTGCTACCCAATTTCCCATCCTGAGTAATTAATAACCACGAACGCTAAGATTGCATCACTTTCCTTGCTTGAATGCAATGGTCCACTCCTGCTGGCGCTCGCCGTCGCGGGACGGCACCACTGAACCAGTGCTCCTGATGATTGACGAACACGAGAATTCAGCGGCCTTGCCCCTGAAAAAAGATCCCAGCGCCAGGTCTTTCCACGAGATCCCAGCCGCCAGCGGATTTGGCATTCCGCCCCCGCTTTGTCGGAGGTCAGGGCGCCAAAGGGGATCGAGGCGCGTATCGGACGTGTGTTCAAACGCCCGCAGACGCGTGTTCGACCCCCGCCGAGGCCACCAGAAGGGCGTCTGACCGGTTCGGCGCAGCCGGCCGGCCCCGTGTCTCGCGATTTCATATCGATGGTATCCGTCGCACAACTCTTCGGCTCATTCGGCTCGCCGCCGGGCCCGTCTACTTTGTCGCCCGCTACGCCTTGCGCAGTCAGATGGCCACGCTCAGCAAGTTGGCTTTCGGTAGTGGCAGGCCCTTGCAAACTGACGAGCTTTGGATCCAACATAGGCTTGTGTGGACGTAGTTAAGGCGGCTGGTGCCGGATTGGGTCCGGCAGGGGGACAGACTCGTGCCAACGCCTGTGTTCGAGCCCGGCAGCGAATACGTTCTGAACCATTGCGCGAAGCACCTGGGCCGCGCTGGTAATCCGCCAGAGCCGGGCGACGAGGCTGCAGCCGAGCGCTTCCGAGCCCGCATCGCGGAGGCTTGGCGCTTCCCTGTGGTGGGCCTCATGCGGGAAGTCGACGCGAATCCCAACCTGAACCTCGTCACATTCGTCTACAAGACTATTCCGGGTGACCAGCAGAGTGTCCAGGTTCTCGGCACGTTCGGCGAGCTCTATCGCCCGATCCCGCTCCAACCTATTTTGTTCGAGTCCGAGGATACCGGCTATCGGGCGGTGTCGGTCGGCGTTCCCAAGGCGCAGGTGCACACCTATAAGTACCAAGTGGATGACCACTACATCACAGATCCGATTAATCCGCAGCGCGTCACGCTGGGTAACGGGCGGGTCTGGTCGCGGTTCTTCACGGACGGTTATCTCCAATCCCTCGTTCTGGAGCCATGGGAGCTGCGTCTGCTCTATCGCCTGGTCGAGCAGATCCTGCCGTTCCGCGGCAAAGAGGCCGAGAACTTTCTAAAACTATACTATTTCACTCTCAACAGAGAACAGCGCAAATCGGACCTGCCCAAAGCCTTCCGGCTCGATGACTCGGTCGGCGAGGTCAGCGCGATCGACAAGTTCCTGGCACGGGAGGAGGCTCATCGTCTGATCGATTATAAGATCTGCCTGAAGCAGATCGATCGGGCTCTCAGGAAACAAAATGCGTTCGTCGACCCTCCCGACATGCCGGCCGAGGACTTCGTCCAGCTATATGAGGCCATGGCGAAAAGCCGGAGGGGCGACAATTCAATCCCCGGTTGGGATTACGGCGAATACGATAATCCGGCCTTTTTCCTCCATCTTCTGCGTCGCCATGCTGTTACGGCGGCATTCTCGCATCCCAAATACTCAGGCAACGTCGGCGCTGCCGGCTGGGCGTATCTGTCCGAAAGATATTCCGACCCGCAGAGCAGGACGTTGTTCGACTGGCGGCCCGCGTTGGAAGAGCCGCTCGGCACGGGCCGATACTACCGCTGATCCGGACCGTTAATGCAGGTGAAAATGATCTGACCATGAGGGACTCCTTCGACGTGGTCGTTGTCGGCAGCGGCGCAGGTGGCGCCCCCGTCGCCAATTGCCTCGTGCGCCAAGGCCGAACCGTTCTTGTCATAGAGAAAGGGCCCCTCCTGCGCCCGCATTATCAAGTTCCGGGCGAGCGCAGCGATTTCCGGCGCGATGAGATGTATGCCTCCAGCACCGAGAAGATCCTTCGCATCCCAGGTCTCGCAAATACTGGCGTGTCCTACTACAGCAGCCACGTCGAGCCTGACATCAATGACGAGCCGCACGTCTACAAGGGCCCTGACGGGCAGGATTACGGGACGATCGAGGGCTACACCGCGCAGGTGGTCGGCGGGGGCACGCAGCTCTACGGCGCCGTGTCCCTGCGGTTCACTCCGACCGACCTGAAGCTGAAGACCTTTAACGATAACCGCCGCACGCCGATCAAAAACGACCCCAACGGTGACATCCGCCGCGAAGCCCGCGACTGGCCGATCGATTACGACAAGCTCGAGCCGTACTACGTGGTGGCGGAGGAGATGGTCGGGATCAACGGCACGCGCGCCAACCAGCAGAAGCCCTTCAGCGCCGTCAAGTACCAGAAGCCTTTACCCCCAAACCCCATCAGCGAGTTCGCCAGGGACGGGATGGTCGAGCTCGGGAAACGGCTGGGCCCCAAGATCGAGCCCTATCGCGCACCGCTCGCCGTGATCACCGAGGACCACCCGGCGAGCGGCCGGAAGATCCCACGCGACGCGAACGGAAATCCGGACCCCGAGGCGGCCAAGACGAGCTACGTGAACCGCTACGGTGACCCGCTCGGACTCAAGTCGAGCACCTGGGTGGCGCTCCTCAGCCCGATCACCGGGAGCCCGAATCGGGGGTGCACTTCCTCGACCCGGGCGGCACGGAATGTGTCGTGCGCGCCAAGATGGTTGTCGTCGCCTGTTCGGCGATCGAGAGCGTCCGCCTCCTGAAGCTCTCGGCGGCGCAGGATGCGAACTTCGAGCGGCGCATCAACCAAAATCCGCTTCTCGGGCGCTACTTCTTGACTCATTGTTTTGGAGGCGCCCGTGCCCTCATGCCGAAACGCTACGACAAATCCAAGGCGCTGGACGCAGATTGGGCGACCGACTGCTGCGCGACGAACGACTTCCTCGAGGCCAATGGCCTCTGGGCAGGGGGAGCGATCTACAACAACACGTCGGACCAGGCGTTGCCGCTGTCCCTGTTCCGCACACATGGAAGTCAGGATCTCGATACCCTTTGGCAGGGGTTCATGCATGCGACCGAAATGCGGGGTGACGGGTTCATCGACTTCCTCGACCGGGAATTCGGACGTGGGCTGTCGATCAGCTTCATGGCGAATCAGGTACCGCAGTTCGACAACCGGATCGAGCTTCACCCGACGGTGAAGGATAAATGGGGCCGCCCGGTCGCGTACGTTCTCAAAGGCTGGCATCCGCACGACAAGTACCTGATGGATGTCATGGCCGAGCAGTGCGGAAACGTGCTCCGTTACGGCGGAGATCCTGTCAACCGGAACTATCCAATTGAGGGGCAGGGCTCGATCTACATGGCCGAGAACGCGCTAGCTCGAATGGCGAACCACATCCTCGGAGGCGCACGGTTCGGCACGGAGCCAAAGGATTCCGTCCTCGACTCGAATTGCCGGGCGTGGGAATTCGACAACCTCTACGTGACCGATGGTGCCTTCATGCCCACGTCAGGCGGGGCCAACCCTACCCTCACCATCGAGGCGAATTCATTCCGCGTCGCCGACCATCTCCTGTCTAGGATCTAGCGCCATGGATCCGCGGTTCAACCTGATCGAACAGGACGCAGTCGTCCAGGTTACGTCGCCGACACCGGCAGTCGCTGCACCTGGTTTCAACGCCAATGTCACGGCACCATGGAATCAAGTTTTCAAGATCGTCTTCTTCCCGGACCGCATCTACCATGCCCAGTATCTGAACGCGACGCGCAGCCCGCGCTACCAGTACAATGTGCTTGAAGTGCGGGGGCGCGCCGACTTCATCGTTCTCAAATGCGAGGTCTATCTTGACGGTAAGTTTTTATGCAATGCGCTGCGCCTCGAATACAGGGCGGGGCGCCTGGCCGAGCAGGTGCGCGAGCGCGGCCGTCTCCTTGGCGACGAAGTCCTCGCCTGGGTCGAGCTCAGCCACAAGGACCCCGCACTCGGCGGGGGTCTGAAGCGCTACGTCAAGATGTTCTTCGACAAATACGTCGACGCGTATCAGGTTGAGATCTGGGAGACTCTGGAGCCGCCAGAGACCGCATCGCATTCCTTCAAAGTCCTGGACCAGATGGGGCTCCACAAGCCGATCACGGTGATCCCGAGCTTCAGAGAGGCCCTGAAGGACATCCGCGGGGTCACCAGGGTCCAGGTCTCGTTCCGAGAGGCGGAGCTCGACCGGCCATTCAACTATCGCATCGGAAATCCCGGCTGGGACAACGATTACGCCCGTTCGCACCAGGAGCCGAACAAGCCCGCGCCCAATTCCTACGAGAACACGGTCGAAGACAAGAACTACACCGTCGCCTTCCAGCGGGGTTGGATCAAAGATGCCAAACAGGTTGCCCCGGTTCTCTATCAAAACGCGATGATGGAGCCCAGCAGCGCCGACTACTTCACCGGAGCACCGCCGATGCCTGGCATCATGGATGGCAGCAAGAACGTCATGGGTATGCGGTGGATCATCCAGCGCGAACTCGGCGGCACGATCGTATATTTTCATGAGGTCGAGCTGCCGCCCGGCGCGGTCGAAGGCACGCACCAGCACATCGGATCCGAGGAGCTCTATTATTTCATCGAGGGCGAAGGCCTCGCCTATCTCGGCGACGGGGACGATCCAGAGGTGGACGCGACCTATCCATTGGTGCAACCACTTCCAGACATCTATGGCCTTGGACCGAAGCCTTGCCGGCAGATTCCGGTCCGTCCCGGGATCACGTTGTTCACGAAGAGCGGCGGCGTTCACGGCGTTCGCAATCCGAAGGGCAACAAGGGACCGCTCAAATTCGTCGCGTTCGGTTATCACTCCTCGTAGCAGCTTAGGTCCGGCATGCCGTCTCTCGTCGCCTCCGACACAATCCTGCGGGTGCCGCCCGGGCAACCGCCCGACTATAACAGCGGGAATCCGCTGATTAAGCTGCTTGCGTTGGGCGAGCAGCAGCGGCTCGCCGCCGAGCGGCACTTCTATCTGACGGATGACCTGCAGGCACTCCTGCCTTTTAGCCACCTCGACTTCGCCGGCCCGCAGGGGCAGGACGCCGACGTCCTCGATCCGACACGGCAGGACAATAAGACCGATTTCCAGAAGCAGAACGTGCGGGACTTCCTCGTCACGGACACGTATCTCCTGCGCGGTTGGTTGACGCCGAGGGCCTGGAAGGATCTCGAAACCTTCGATCCGGTGCCCGACCGGATCGTCCCATTCCTGAAGCTCTCGTATCGGGCTGGACCAGACTCCAAGCTGGCGGAGGCACTCGGGCGCCTTCCCGGGCAGACCATCCGCTTGTACCTCAAAGTGAATGGCCAGGAAGCGGGTGGACTGATCACCGTGCCGTACAATGAAACGACCCACCGTTACGAGATCGAGCTTTGGGGCGATCACGGCAGCGACCTGCAGGCGATCTTCTCGACTGGGGGCGACGAGCGGGCCCTGGCCTCGCTGAATCGAGGGGAGCTGATCACTCGTCCCGACCTGATCCGTGGCATGAGAGCCGATTTCGACCGGGAGGGGAAGGACGATGTGGACGTGCGCAACGTGTCGCCGGATTGCACCATGCACCCGTTGCGTTCATTACGCGTGGAGGTCGCCTGGGCGGACGAGACGGGGCAGCATTGGGACTCGAACGGCGGCGCGAACTACCACTACGAATTCAACATGTTACTGCGCGGTTGGGACGCGTATCTCAAGGCCGGCGTGAGCCCAAACCCGCATGGTGGCGTGGGCTTTCTCCACTATCGCAATCTCCTGTCCAACTATTTCGGCTTCGCAAACAGTGGCGAGCTCGCGCGCCTCGTCGAGCCTTGGCAGTTCGATGCGATGGGCCGCAAAGCGGAAGGCGAGCGCAGCGAAAGCTTCTTCTCCATCGACTACGCCGATCTACACATCCTAAAAAACAACTGCGGGATCGGCCTCCACCGTCACCGCGACAATCAGGAGATCTTCTTCCTTCTCCAGGGGCAGGCCGTGATGGTGACCGGCGACTGGTACAAGTTCCCGGATCGGGAGCGGTGCTTCGAGCTGCGTACGCTCAAAGCCGGCCACCTCGCGATGATCAAGCCGGGCGGCTTGCACGGGATGATGAACGCGACCGACACGGACATCCTTCTCCTGATGTTCGGCGGGTACGACTAGGGCAGGGCGACTTGCCTGCGGACCAGACCCGGGTAGGACCGGATACCCCAATGGGCGCGAACCTCGTGCCGGGTGGGTGCACCTTTCGGGTCTGGGCGCCGCGGGCAAAGGCGATCTATGTTTCGGGGCCGTTTAATAACTGGCAAAAGGAGGACGGGGCTTGCCGGCTCGAGCGCGACGCGCACGGTTATTGGGCCGGTTTTGTGCCAGGAGTGGTGGATGGCGCCGAGTATAAATTTTTCGTAGTCGGTCCCGGGTCCAGCGGCTTTAAGCGAGACCCGTACGCGCGCGAGATCATCGCACCGGACTGGAACTGCGTCGTCTCCAATCCGGCCGCCTACCCGTGGCACGACAGCAGTTTCCGTCCGCGCGCCTTCGAAGACCTGATCATCTATCAGTTGCACGTTGGCACTTTCTACGCTGCGGACGCGTCCGGCAATGACCGGCGGGCCGGGCGGGTGGCGAAGTTTCTCGACGTACTCGACCGCATCGAATACTTGGTCGAGCTCGGCGTCACGGCCGTGCAGCCGCTGCCAATCGCCGAGTTCCCGACGGCCTTCAGCCTCGGCTACAACGGCGTGGATTATTTCTCGCCTGAATTCGAATACGCCGTCCCGCCGACGGAGCTTCCGCGCTATCTGACACGCGCCAACGCGCTACTGGTCGCACGCGGCCAGCAGCCGGTGTCGGAGGCCGACATACGGGGCGCCGCTGACCAACTCCGGCTGCTCGTAGACGTACTACACGTCTACGACATCGCGGTGATCTTCGACGTCGTCTACAATCATGCGGGCGGCGATTTTGGCGATGAAAGCCTATACTTCTTCGACCGTGTCGCTTTTGGCAATAACAACGATAGCCTCTATTTCACGGACCAGGGCTGGGCGGGTGGCCTCGTCTTTGCCTACTGGAACGCCTCGGTCCGGCAGTTCCTCATCGATAACGCGGTGTCGCTCGTGACCGAATTTCACGCCGACGGCTTACGGTATGACGAGGTGAGTGTGATCGACCGCTACGGCGGCTGGCGTTTCTGCCAGGACCTCACCGGAACGATGCGCTCGGCAAAGCCGGCGGCTGTTCAGATCGCGGAATTCTGGAATCCCAGACCCGACGCCGCCGTTACGCCCAGCAGCGCAGGCGGAGCGGGTTTCGACCTTGTCTGGGACGCGGGCCTGCGCGACGCCGTTCGCGGCGTCATCGAACAGTCGGCGCAGGGCGCGAATGCTTTCGTGAATCTGGAGGGCGTGCGAGACGCTCTCGTCCCGCCAGCCCGCTTCGACTGCGGCTGGCGATGCGTGCAGATGCTTGAGAATCACGACGTCCTCCTGACGGCCCACGCGCCGCAGGACCGCAAACCCCGCATCCCCGCGCTGGCCGACCCATCGAACGCGCGGTCCTGGTACGCTCGAAGTCGCTCGCGCGTTGCCACCGGGCTCCTCCTCACTGGTCCCGGCATCCCGATGCTGTTCATGGGACAGGAGTTCTTGGAGGACAAACTCTGGAACGACTCTCCCGACGACCCCGACCATCGAATCTGGTGGGATGGGCTGCAGCACGATCGATCGATGAGCGATCACCTGCGCTTCACACGCGAGCTGATTTCCCTGCGTCGCCGGCTCCGCGCGCTACGCCGCGGACGGATCAACGTCTTTCACTGCCACAATCCGACCCGCGTCCTCGCCTTCCACCGCTGGATCCAAGGGCAAGGCGAGGACGTCGTCGTCGCTGTGACGCTAAGCGAGGCTACCTACTACGGATATCGGCTCGGCTTTCCGAGCGGCGGCGAGTGGCGTGAGATCTTCAACAGCGATGTCTACGACAATTGGGTCAACCCGATCGTTGCCGGCAACGGCCAGGGCGTCGTCGCGGCGGGTCCGCCGATGCACGACATGTCTGCATCTGCGGAATGTGTGCTGCCGGCAAATAGCATCATCATCTTCGCGCGCCGGGCTGAATGATTATCGAGCAATTGGAGTCTTGTCCATGGAGGAGGTCACACAAATGCAGTGTCGCTTGGCGCAGTACGACCGGTTCCTGGACACTATCTAACGATCTCAAAGGTGATCTTCGAATGGCGAGCTTGGTGGTTAGACAGGCACGCTGAAGGAATGTGGTTCTCGGTGGTTGCGGGCCCGGCAACCAAATTGCGACCAGTTGGCTCATCCGGCGCCTTGCTGTTCACGTTCGCACTGTGCCCACGAATTTGCCATAACCGCCGCTCGGCGCGGGCCATTCGCTTAGATCGTGATTGTGCGGAATCGAAGGATGATCACGGCCAGGATCACGATCATCAGGCTCCCGATCACGGGATTGGTTCCCGGAGAGCTTTCGCCTCTGCGCACTGCAGGGAGCCGACCTCGTCTGCATCCCAACGAACTGGGTCCCGATCCCAGGCCAGGCGCAGGATCGAGAGGCCATGGCCAACGTTCTCTGCATGGCGGCGGCCCACTCGAATTCGCTTTTCGTGGCCGCCGCCGACCGGATCGGTGTCGAGCGAGGCCAGCAGTTTATCGGTCAGAGTGTAATTATCAGCTACACAGGCTGGCCCATTGGGAGCGCGGCCAGTTCTGACGGCGACTGATTGCCCGCGCGCGGCAACCCGTTGGCCGCGTCGCCATCGCCAACTCCGATTCCGAATGGATCGCCTATACGCACAGCGCGATCGATGCCGCCCACCGCGCTGTGCACGACCTATTGGGCTGATCGCCCTTTCATCGCCATTGTCGTGATTGCGGTGTTGGCTGGCAGCCCGCCCCGCGTTAATCGGACACCCGCACCATGCGCTTGCCGCGATTGTCGCCCGCGAGCAGGCCGACCAACGCCTTGGGCGTGTTTTCGAGTCCCTGGATCACGTCCTCCTCGATTTTGAGCTGCCCCGTTTGAACCCAGTGCTGCAGTTCCGCGACCGCCGCCTGCCGCTCGTTGAAATAATCGGTCACGATGAATCCTTGCATCAAAAGTCGCTTGACTACGATGAGGCCCGGTACGCCCCGCGGACCCGCCGCCGGCGCGGCACCGTCGTAGGCCGAGACCGCTCCACAGCAGACGATGCGGCCACCTACGTTCATGAGTGGCAGGCAGGCTTCGAGAATATCGCCGCCGACATTGTCGAAATAGACGTCGATGCCATTCGGCGCGGCGGCCTTGAGCGCTCCGTAGACAGAACCAGCCTTGTAGTCGACCGCTGCGTCGAACCCGAGCTGTTTCCCGAGCCAATCGCATTTCGCGGTGCCCCCGTCGATTCCGACCGCGCGGCATCCTTTGATCTTGGCGATTTGACCGACCAACGATCCCACGGATCCGGCAGCGGCGGAAACGACCACCGTGTCGCCGGGTTGCGGCCGGCCGATGCGCAGAAGCCCGAAATATGCGGTGAGCCCGGCGATCCCGTACACGCTCAATAAATGCGTCATTGGCTCGATCCGCGGCACCTTGATCAGGGCCTTGGTTGCAAGCGCGGCATAGTCCTGCCAGCCGGTGTCCGCAAAGACGAGATCGCCCGGGCTGAAATCCCGTGCACGTGACGTGATGACCTCCGCGATGGCTCCCCCGGCCATAACCGACCCAGCTTCGACCGCGGAGCGATAGGTGGCACCCTGCATCCATGCCCGGTTGGCCGCATCGAGCGAGATGAGGTGCACCCGCAGCAGGACTTCGCCCTCCTTGGGGTCGGGCACCGAGCCTTCGACCATACGGAAATGCTCGGGGCCGAGCTTTCCCTTCGGCGGCGCAACGAGAACAATCTGCCGGTTCCTCACCACCCGTCCCTCCCTTGCTTTGTCGCGGCGGCGATCATCCTGCCGAGATCCGCGCGCAGGTCGAGCGCGACCGCACGATGGTCGCGTTGAGAACTCGACGAAGTGATGCTTCCATCCATACCAGAATTCCGCAAGGCTGCGTACGAACCGATAAGCTTCCGCAGCTGGCATGTCATTTCGCGTGCGAGACGATTGCCTCGATGATCTGCGGCCACATGGATATCGGCAGCGCGTGACCCATGCGCTCGATCATCACGAGCTTGGCTCCCGGAATGGCGTTGGCGGTTGCGATGCCGCCGGCGAGCGGCACCAGCGGATCGGCATCTCCATGGATGACCAAGGCTGGCAGCCGGACGGCACTCAGCGCATCCTTGCGGCTGCCGGACGCTACGATCGCGGCGAGCTGACGGGCAACGCCCGGCGGGTTCAGGCCTCGGTCGAACATTTTCGCGGCACGGTCCGCATCGCGGGCTTCGTCGAGCGGAAATCCTGGCCCCCTCAGGACATGCCAGGTCTGAACATAGCGGGCAAAATACGACTCCCGATCGATTGGCGTCGGGGCGAGCAGGATCTCGATCGCTTGCGCCGTCGCCGCCGGCAGCCCCGGTTCCCCGGTCGAAGACATGATCGAGGTCATCGTGCGCAGGCGGCCGGAATGATGGATCGCCATCTCCTGCGCGATGGCGCCGCCCATCGAGGCACCGACCACGTGCGCTGTTGCGATGCCGAGCGCATCCATCAGCCCGACCGTATCGTCCGCCATGTCGTGCAGCGTGTAGGGCACCGCCGTTGTGCCGCCCTGTCCGGTCAGGATTGCCAGCACGTTCGGCACGCCGCATTCGGAGAACTTGGTCGACAGGCCGATGTCGCGGTTGTCGAAGCGGACCACCCAGTATCCGCGTGATGCCAACAAAGTGCAGAACTCCTCGTCCCACGCGATCATTTGCGCGCCGAGCCCCATGATCAGGATCAGCGGCGCTGCATTCCGGTCGCCGAATGCGTCGTAGCAAAGCTCGATCCCGTTTGCCCGCGCCATCGCGGGCGAGCTTCGGCTCGTGGTCGACATGTCGTATTCCTGCGGCTCGCCAAGGGCGCGCATGCGTTCCGATATTTCGGCGTCTTCTTGCTACGAATTCATAGGTCCGATGGAGCGGCCGGAATCCGGACCGGACGATCGACGCAACGTCGATCGCCTGATCGCAAAACCAAAGAGGGCCCGCGCGAGCGGGCCCTCGTCGATTTGACGAAGAAGGTCAGGCGGCTTGACGCGAAGCCGGCGTGAGCCTCGCGGCAGCGTCCTCGACGGCCTTGACGCCGTCGTAAACCTTTGCGCTGACGAAAGCGGCGATATTCTTGGCACGGCCCATGCCGATTTCGCCGCGCTCGCGCCAATAGTCCACGGTCAGCTGATAGGCTTCCGCCAGCGACTTCGCGGCGGCAAGCTTGTCGATGGATGCCAACGCGGCTGCGGTGTCGTCGTGGGCCGTGTCGATGAGCTTGCGGTTGATATCGGCAACGCCGGTCACTGCATCGACGATCGCGCCTTCGATCACGCTCGCCACCTTGTTGGCCCCGTCATGCATGGCAGCGGCACGCTGCTGAGCGGTCGCCGCGCCGCGCTTGACGAATTCCCGCGCGGATTCCGGAATTTCGAACTTGCTCCGAAGATCGCCGAGCCCCTTGATCGCCGATCCATAGGCGGCGGTTGCGGCTCCGGTTGCCGACTGGGTCTTGCGGGCATTCTGCTTCTTGGTCATCCGACTTCTCCATCCTCTTAGGAAGCTATGGTCCGCCTCGTCCGTCATTGGCCCGAGGCATGCCCTCCCTATGGCACGGATGATGGTGCAGTGCAACATAAAATGCGTGCGATGCACAAAATCGTGAGGTCAGTAAAAGAATATCCGCGATATCAAGAGCTTATATTGTCGGAACGGCAATGCATTTGGTTTTCCCTATTGTCGCCCATGGATCTTTCTGCGCTGCCGTCGATTACCCGATCCCGGTTTTCCGGTCCCGCTCGATGAGGTGGCGCGTTCGACCATTCGGGAATATATGCTGCAAACTTGTCCCGGTGAGTTCCGTCTGGGTTCGCGCAGCCAAGCAACCGAGAGGAAGCCCTCATGTCCCTTGCCCTCGACGCCGAGAACGCCCAGCCCCCCTCGCGGCTGTTGCTGCTGATGGAGGGCCGAGCCTTGCACGAGCTCGCGGCATTCGGGGCTTCGCTGCCGCTGTTGAACTTGGCGCCGCGGGGCGACGGCCATCCGGTTCTGGTCCTGCCCGGCCTGGTGGCAAGCGATGTTTCCACACGCCCCTTGCGGGGCTTCTTGAGAAATCACGCATATGCCGCGCACGGCTGGAAGCTTGGTCGAAATAACGGTTATTTCCGCGGCCTGGAGCAGCGGATCCTCGATCGGGTTCACGATCTCCGTGGCCGTTACGGGCGCAAGGTGAGCCTGGTCGGATGGAGTCTGGGCGGCATCTTCGCGCGGCAGATCGCCAAGCTGGTGCCCGACGACATACGAACCGTGATCACGCTGGGCAGCCCGTTCTCCGGCAAGCCCAAAGCCACGCACGCCTGGCGCTTGTACGAATTCATCAGCGGACACTGCGTCGACGATCAGAGCGTCGCGTTTGCGCGGTCGCTTGCCGACCCGCCGCCCGTGCCCACAACGGCCATCTACAGCCGAAGCGACGGCATATGTGCTTGGCAGTGCTGCGTCGAGAAGCGGACAGCGAAGAGCGAAAGCATCGAGGTGCACGGCAGCCATTGCGGGCTCGGCCACAATCCCGCGGCCGTCTATGCGATCGCCGATCGCCTGGCCCAACCGGAAGGGCAATGGAAACCCTTCAGCCGCGCCGGCTGGCGCGGCTTCGTCTATCCCGAACCGGTTTGACCCAGGCGGTTCTGCCTTGCTCGTGGGTACATCGCCGCCGTTGCTTGGTGATGGCGTACGCAGCCGCGTTTCAAGCGAATACGTCCGGCACGTAGCGGCCCTTCTGCTCCATCTCCAGCAGCCAGTCTGAGGCCTCGTCGTCCGAGCAGCCGATCGTCTCCTGATAAATTTTTGCCAGAGTCTCGCGAACCGCAGGCGCCATATATTGACCGTCGCCGCACAAAAAGAAGATCGCGCCCTGCCGATATAGCTCGCGGACCTTCTCGCGCTCGCGCCAGAGGCGGTGCTGAACGAACGTCACCTCGCCTTCGGGTTGGCGGAAGAATGCCGGGTAAAGGCTGACGATTCCCTGGCGCTCCCATTCCTCCAGCTCCTCGCGATAGAGCAGGTCGACGTCGGGGTGGTCGCAGCCGAAGAACAGCAGCGCCGGCCCCGCGGGCTCGCCGTGGGCGTGGCGCGAGGCTCGCTCCTGCAAGAACCCGCGGAACGGCGCGAGCCCGGTCCCGGCGCAGATCATGACGACGGGCGTGCTGTTGAGCGCCGGAGGATGAAACGGAACATTGGGCGTGCGGATGGCGATCGGCACCTGATCGTCGGCGCGCAGGCGAGCGAGGAAGCTCGAGCAGGTCCCGTGGAACTCCCCGTGACCCGACCAGGCCGGCGCCTTCACGATCGCCGCTGTCACCGTGCAGCAGGAAGGGTTCGCGCGAGGCGAGGAGGAAATCGAATATTGGCGCACGCGCATGGTGGGAAGCAGCTCGAGGAATTCGCCCAGGCTGAGCTCGCACGACGGATGGGCATCGAGCAGGTCGAGCACGCTCGCGCGCTTCTTCAGGACTTGCGTCTGATAGCGCGCGGGATCGGCCGCGAGCGCCGTCAGGGCCGCCTTCTGCGCCGTGTCTTGCGCCGTTTCCGCCAATCGCTCGACGTCCTTTCGGGTCGCCGGGGCCGAAAGTTCCACATGCCGTCCGAGCAGCTCCTGGATCGAGACGGGCTGGTCGGTCGGCAGCGATGCGGCCATGGCGCCGCGGGTCGAGCGCAAAATCACGGCCGCGCCCGGTCGCATCCCGAGCCGACGCGCGGCGCGCTCGACCAGGCTTGGATGATTCTCCGGCAGGACCGCGAGATAATCGCCGGCGGCGTAGGTCACTCCCGAGGGCAACGCGAACTCGATGTGGCGCTTCGAGCGCCCGAACGGCGACGTCATGTCCACCAGCTCGCGATTCTCGATCACCGTGGAGAAATCGAGCTTGTTCTCCCGCACCAGCTCGACTTCCGCGGGCGGCACCACCTCCACTTTGTAGAGCGGACCGCCGTCGACCGTCGGCCGCGCCGCCACGCCGAGCCCGGCGCCCAGCCGTTCCCACAGCGGGCCGTACCACTGCTCGAAGTCGCCGAAGAAATCCGCTCGCGCGTCGCCCTCTCCACGCGCCACCAGCGCCTGGGCGCCGGCGCGATCGAGATGGCCGGCGATCTCCTTGGGCACCGACTGATAGGTCGTCGTCCAATCGCGATTGCCGCAGCCGAACAGCGCATAACGCACGCCGACGAGCGACGCGTCCGGCACGCCGGCGAGCCAGGTCGCGAACTTGCGCGCATTGTCCGGCGGCTGGCCGTTGTAGGACGCCGTGACGATGATGGCCGCGCCTTCCTTGGGCAGCATGCCGGTATAATCGTCGAGCGGGGCGACCTTGGCCGCATAGCCGCGCACTTGGCCGTCGCTCGCGATCCGGCGGGCGAAGGCTTCGGACGCGCCCGAATTGGAGCCGTAGAGCAGCAGCAGCGGCGTGCCGTGAGCGCCCGACGCTTCCGGAACGCTCGCCGGCGCGCTCGGCCTCGGCGCGGGCTTCGTTGAAAACCCGCGAGCGACGGGCTGCCTCACACGGGCGCGGATTCTCAGCCCGTCGGGCTTGAGCGTGAGCGCCTCCTTGACCACAAGCTCGTAGCGCGTGGGCTCCCAGATCTCGAAGCGCTGCAGCAGCATGGCCAGCACCAGCGTCGCCTCCTGCATGGCGAACGCCCGCCCGATGCAGCCGCGCTGGCCGTTTCCGAACGGCTTCCAGGCATGCGGCGGAATCTTCTCCCGCACGTCGGGAGCGAACCGATCCGGATCGAACCGCTCCGGTTCCTTCCACACCGCCGGATCGCGGTGCAGGGCCGGCAGCAGCACCAGCAGCACGTTGCGCTTCTTGAGC
>WNGD01003856.1_pt1 | contig 15614 bp, 14 predicted proteins | sample 5400671 | NCBI WGS metagenome assembly WNGD01 (sample SAMN13153369, study PRJNA577476) | soil metagenome | isolation source: 40 cm soil or saprolite under grassland replicate 2 | place: USA:California | collected 2016-06-15 | reverse complement strand
GTAGTTGAGGTTGAAGTTGACGGAGGACATCGTGTTGTTCGGCAGCAGGGAGTTGCTGTACGCGTACTGGACGTAGCGCGTGGTGCTGAACGCGGTCCCGAAGTTGCCGCTCGTCGCGCTCCTTCCGTCGTTCGCGAAGGCGCTGGTATCGGACTGGTTGACTTCACCGGCGCCCGCCGAGGCATCGCGCACGTCCCAGGCGGAGGTGCTGACGGTGCTGGTGGTCGGCACGGCCACGGTGACCGGGGCGCCGGCCGTGTCGCCTCCGGGGTCCACCGCGTATACGGTGTGGGCGCCGTTCGCGGCCCCGGCGGGGATCGTCACGGAGACGCTCGCGGTGCCGTTGGCGGGCACGGGGCTCGGCGTGGTGCTCCCGCTCAGGACCGTGCCGGTGGTGGGATTGTCGAGGCGGAAGGTCACCGCCTGACCGCCGATGAAGTTGGTGATCTGTCCGGTCAATATCGCCGGCAGGGCGGTCACGGTCGCCGGGCCCAGCGTCAGGGAGGGAGAGCCAACGGTGATCGCCGCACTCTGGGCGCTCTCGGTTCCCCGCCAGTTGTTGTTGACGGGCGTCACGGTGTAGCGCCACTGGCCAGGGGGTACGCCGTCCTCCGTGCAGGTCAGGCCGGAGATCGTGCCCGAGCAGGCGGAGCCGACGGTCTGCGCCTGGCCACCGGTGTCGTAGCGTTTGACCGCGTACCCGGCGACGGGTACCGCTCCCCCGCTCGCCGTCCAGCTCACGGTGACGCTGCGCCCGGAGACGCTGGTGGTGGGAGTGGCGCCGGATGCCAGCGCATTCGCTTTCGAGTAGCCGCTCCCGGCGCCGGGGTCTTTCCAGTTGGCGCCGGCCATGGCAGGCACCGACGCTGGTAAAGCCATCGCAAGGACTATCCACAGGACGCGGCGCATCTAGCGCCCCACCTCTGCCCGAAACGTCAGCGGGAAGACGGCGTGCTGGCAGGCATTGGCGGCCTCGGGGCGCATCGCGATCGTCAGCGCGATCCAGCGCCGCCCGTATGGCGGGAGTCGAAGTCTGCCGCGGTAGGCACTGACGCTGACGTTTCGGGCAGAGCAGTGAGGCCTTGCATTGCCTGCGACAACCTCCACCGAGCGCACGGCTCGCGGGTACCGGCTCAGGTTGTCCACATGGACCCAAAGGCGTTCGGCGTGGCCTGGGTAGAGCCCCGCGGCGTGTCCGCCGAGCTGAACGTCCCCCGAGCTTCGTGCCATGCCCTTCGAAGTGCTCCAGCCGGGCGAGGCGATCCTGTGAATCAGGAGCCCGTAGGCGGCGACCCCGAAGAGCAGAGACCAGATCGCAGCCGAGACGATCAGCAGCCGACCTCTCGCTGACCCCCCTCTGAGAAAGAGAAGCGGTCCGGCACCCCGGGGGGCGCCGGACGTCCTCTGGCGATCGGGGGACATGGTGGAATCCCTGCTACACGCGCGCCGATCGCCTCTTGCGCGCTAGGGGGCGTTGCTCGTTCCGGTGAGGCTGACCGGGATCGTGAACGTGGCGCCCTGACAGCCGTTGTCGGAGGCGTTCGACATGTGGGCGGCACCCGTGAGCGTGGTTTGCGTTTGCGAGCTGGCCGCGATGTCGAGCGTTTGACTGTGCTGGTCGGTGAACGTGACGCCGGTGGTCACGCAGGTGGCATGACCGGAGTCGGCGGTGATCGTGCCGTTGCCCGTCACGTCGGTGACGCGAACGGGATACGGGTTGGGGTTGTTGACTTTGATCAGCACGTCGCCGTTGGCGCCCGGGTAGAGCGTCGCGGCGGTGCTGGCAGAGACGTCGACCGTGGTCAGCGCCTGCGCGGTGCCGGCTTTGGCGTAGCCCGAGCCGCTGCCGGTGGTAGTCCATGCCGCGTAGACGAGCCCGGCCACGCCGAGGACAAGCAGCGTGAGAAGGCCGGTGATGAGCTGTCGCTTGGGGATTCCGTCGCGCATTTTCCACTCCTCGATACGGACTCAGTGCCGGCGGTTGCTAGGACCCGCGATTCGTGAATCCGCTGACTCCCCGGCGCTCTTTGTTTACTGAAATATCGGCGGAAGCCAAAGAAATCTTGAGGCAGGGCGATGCGAAAAACTTACTGAGTTTTTTAAATTACCGGATAGTGACAGTTTATTGTGCCGGCAGAGGCCAGTGCGAGAGTGGGGCTGAGGCATCGCCGGCGCCCTTCCCCACCGCTTCGTCGATCGAGGACCACTGCGAGTCCCGTAGACAGCGGGCGAGACCGCGGTTGATGCGATGGGGCCAAAGCGGGCCGCCGTAGACGAACGCCGTGTACGCCTGCACCAGGGAAGCGCCAGCCAGGATTCGCTCCCACACATCGAGATGAGTCTCGATGCCACCAACCGAGACGAGCGCCAGATGGTCTCCAGCTCGAGCATGGAGAAGCTGCAGAACTTCGAGGGCCCGCTCTTTGAGAGGCCGGCCGGAGATACCGCCGCCGTGTTCCTGAGAGGCGATCTCCGCCTCACTTTTGAGGGCAAGACCGGTGTCGACGGTGGTGTTGACGGCGATGATGCCATCGAGCTGCAACCGCACGGCCATCTCGGCGATCTCCTCGATCTCCGCATTCGGCAAGTCGGGACCGAGCTTGATCAGCAGCGGAACCTTGCCCGCGGGAGCACAAGCCCGAAGCTCCTCGCGCACGCCGGCGACCAGGGCGCTGAGACGCTCCACCGTCTGTATCTGCGTAAGACCGGGGGTATTGGGCGAGCTGACGTTGAGCACCAGGTAATCGGCGAGCGGCGCCAGCGCGCGAGTCGATTCGCGGTAGTCCGGAACCGCGTCGTCGATCTGGACGACCTTCGTCTTGCCGATGTTGGCTCCGATCGGAGCCCGGGTGCGGCGGCGGGCGAGACGGCGGGCGACCGCCTCGCAGCCGTCGTTGGGGAAGCCCAACGAATTCAGCAGGGCGCGGTCTCGCGGCAGTCGGGAGACCCGCGGTCGTTCTGGATTCCCCTCCTGTGCCCTGGCGGTCACGGTTCCGACCTCGACCGCGCCGAAGCCAAGCGCCCCAAGTGCGTTGAACCAGGTCGCGTTCTTGTCGACCCCAGCGGCTACTCCAAGGGGGCTGCGGAAGTCAAGCCCCAAGGCTCGGACCCGGAGCCCGGGATCGCGAGGTCGCAGAAGCCAGTCCAGGAGGGCCAGCGCACCGGGGATCCTTTCGAGGCCCCGCATCGCCAACGTGGCGAGGGCATGGGCTCGCTCAGGGTCGATGCGCTGGAGAACCAGCCTGAAGAAGGCGTTGTAGACGAAGGCCCGGTAGCCACATCGAGCGGCGGGAAACCGTGCTTGTAGAGAAGACACCCCAGGAGAGAGCGTATAGAAGCTACGAATCGCTCGGCTACCGCCGGGCGAGCGATCGAAGAATCGGGCGCTGCAGGTCTCTGAGGCACAGATTCTCAGGCGTGCTCGCTGCTCGGTTCCGAGCGCCCCAGCGGCATCGAGCGCTCCGACACGCCCTTGGCCTGGTGGCGCTGGGTCTCTGACCGCCGGCGGGACGGATTGATCCTGGTTGCTCAGCTGACCTCGTCGAGCCGGCCGGTCTTCACGTCGTAGATGAAACCCCGCACCTCATCCTTTCTGGGAACGAACGGGCTTTCCGTTATCCGCTGGATCGAGTCGCGGACGTCCTCTTCCAGGTCGGGAAAAGATCGCGCGCGCCACTCGGGCCGCTGGCCGGCCTCCTGCTCGAGCATCTGCTCGAACTCCATGTCGCTGAATGTGAGCATCCCGCAGTCCGTGTGATGAATCAGCATGATCTCCTCCGTACCGAGGAGGTGCTGGGAGATCGCCAGGGAGCGGATCTCGTCATCCGTGATCACGCCGCCCGCGTTGCGGATCACGTGCGCGTCCCCGATCGAGAGCCCAAGGATCGGATACGGATTCAGGCGCGCGTCCATACAGGCAACGATCGCGACCTTCTTGGCGGGCGGCAACGGCAGATCGCCCTTGTCGAAGCCCTCGACAAAGGCCTCGTTGTTCTTCAGGAACTCGTCGATGGCGCTCATTTCGGCCCCCTTCGGAGTTGGTTCCTGCAAACAATGTTAAGGCGATCAAGTTGAGCCGGACCAGGTTCCACGGAGACCGTGATCTACCCCCGATCTTCGTACTCTCGAATGATGAGGCGCTCGTACAACTCGCCCGTCAGCTTCAAGCTACCTCGGTGATCGCCTGGCGAAAGCACGCTCGCCTGCAAGTGGCGATGCTTGCGCTGTTGCTTGCGGCGGCGTGCTTCGCCACGGCGCGGCTGCCCCTCTGAGTGCTCTATCTATCTATCTAGCCTTGGCCGATTCTCCGTGTCGAGCTCCAGGGCTCTCTCAAAGATCCCTGCAAGAGCGTCTAAATGCCCGTATTTGTCTTGGAATTGATTTTCTGTCCGATATGTCCTACATTATCCCAGACTCGACCAAGCCGCTGAAAGGAAACGATGGCTACCACCGCTGCTCGGCCCCAGCTACTCACGGTGAGCGAAGCTGCGACGCTGCTCAACGTCAACGAGCGGACCGTCCGGCGATGGATCGACGCGGAGTCGATTCCCTATCTGGAGCTTCCGGGTGGGTCCTATCGGATCCCCCAGGGCGCACTGCTCGCATCGCTGCGAGGCAACTACGACCTCGCGGCCGATCTTCGCGAGCTCGACGAGCGCAACGTTGAGCTGACCGACGAGCAGGTCCAAGCCGCTCTCGCAGACAAGTAGCTTCGGTGGCACCGGGTATTCGCGCAGGATCACGGCGAGAACGACGCGCTGCATTTCCTCGTCGGTCGCGACGGTGACAGCCGGGGCGCGGCGCTGGCGGCGACGCCAAGCGCCGCCGCCGCTCCGCCACATCAGGACGCCTCCACGCTGAGCGTTGCGAGCAAACCGTGCAGCGCGTCATGGTTGGCGACGATCTCGGCGTACTCGCTCGCTTCGTCGTAGGCGTTCGCTGCCGCCTCGATAGCCGCTCATGCCGTCTCGTCCGGGACGATGACCCGACCACTCGCCACTCCGGACAGAAGCCGCTCGAATGCGTCGGCCTCCTGCCGGGTGAGGTCGGGTTTTTCACTCCTTCGGGGTGATTCAGGTCGCTCCGAGCGTCCTCCAACCAGTCGGCCAGCAGGCCGCGGAGGATCGTGATTTACGTGGGAGGCAGATCGAGCGGCACCGCCCGCCTGCCATCCGTAGGGTTCTTCTCAGCCATGAGGAGCTACGCCTCCTTGTGGTCAGGCGGCCCGTTCGCGCTACAACGCGGCGGGGCGCCGCTTCTTGGAGTCAGCACGCCGATAGCCTGTCCCGCGCGGCCGGCCTGGTGAGAGCTATGCCGGTCGCCACGGGGCCGGCGTTGCAGCGCGCGGCCCCACTTATGTTGAGGCCAAAGCGTACCACGTTATACTGGCGGTATGACTCACAAGGTTGGAATCAAAGGACAGGTCGTTATTCCGAAGGCGATCCGCGAGGAGATCGGGATCGAACCCGGCGACGAGGTGGTTTTCGAGGCCGATGGCCCCGAGGTCCGGATTCGCCGCGCTGCGGACGAGCCGCAGGCACGCGCGAGGGAGATCAAAGCCTTGCGCGGCATCTGGGCAGACACGGCGGGCGGCGGCACCGACGAGCTGCTGGAGGAGCGGCGCAAGGAGCGCGAGTTGGAGGAGCGCAAGGCCCAAAGGTGGGGCGTTGGTCGTCCTTGATAGTTGGGCCCTACTGGCATACCTGAAGGACGAGCCGCCTGCGAAACGGATCGAGAAAGAGTGGCTATCGCAGGGGGCAGCGATTTCGTCCGTCAACCTCGGCGAGGCGCTTTACATACGAATCCGAGAGCGGGGCGAAAGGGCCGCAACGGCGGACATTGAGACGATCCGCAAACGCAGCACGGTCGTCAACCCAGACTGGGCTTTGGTCTTTTCCGCTGCAAGGATCAAGGCAGGTGGCGGTCTCTCCTATGCCGACGCCTTCTGCGTAGCGACGGCAGAGCGTCTGAAGGCACCGCTTTGGACGGGCGATCCAGAGATCATCACACTGGCGGAAAGTATGCGCTGTGAAGTTGTGGACCTACGCACCAAAAACTGATCGGGTGGGCCAGGTAGCCGCGGCCGCGGGCCGGCATCCCCGACAACAGTTCGGCGACACGGCGAGAGCGCTGTCGATCAGAACGTCACCCGGAGGGGCAAGCGGCAACTCACGCTCGCGCACGGCCTCGGCCGCGTAACGAATCGCCTCGCGCACGGCCTCGGCCGCGTAACGAATCGCCTCGCGAACGTCTTCAGCCTCCAGGTCCGGGAGACGAGAACCAAGCGCCGGCTAAACCTGTAGACACCCTCGCACTACGATCACGGACGCCGGTTCAAGTCCGGCCGCCTCCATGAAGTGAACGGAAAGCGTCACGCCACAAGGCGCGTGAAGCTATCCGCAGACCTGCGCCGCGTCCTGTTCGGCCCGCGCCTTGGTTTTCCTGGCGGCTCTAACCCTTGCCTTGGCTTTCTTGACCCGGCTCCTGGCCTGGTCCTTTGCGCTGGGCGTCTCGGCCTCTTTGAGGGCTTTTTCGGCTTTCCTGAGTTTCCTCAGGGCCGCTTTGAGCTTCGCCTTCGCCTTTGCGACCGCTGCCGTGGCGTTCTTGCACTCTTCGCTTCCCGCGGGAGAGGCAGTGGTTCGGGCGGTCCAGCTCACGGTTCCGCTGTCGCAAGAGAAGGGTGGGAACGTCTTGATCCTGAAGCTCCCGCTTGCCTGCTGGACACCGGGGAAGGAGCCATTGAGCGTGGTGGTCCCGCTAGAGCTGCTGAAGGCGTGATTGATGATCGGCAGGGGCTGGGTGAAGGTGATCGAGCTTCCGCCAAAAGTGCAGGTGTTGCCCGGCACCGGACCGCCGACGTTGAAGTTAGTCAAGCCCGATCCGTCCGCGGTCAGCGTGAAGCTGACCGTTCCGCCCGCTGCGTGCGTGCCGTTGTAGGTAGCCGCCGGGATGTGAAACGCCGTGGCCGATGACACAAAAACCAGAGAAGCCAAAGCCACGAGCCCAGCGAGCGCAGTCCCATGTCTCGCTCTTCCCCGGTTCCGACCTCTACGCTGCAAACAGTCCGATTCCTTCACCCCGATGACCTCCATTGGCCGCCACGATCGCCCTCTGCTTATTCGCACCGTGAGCGAACTTGGCACCGAGCCTATCACTCGCTGTCCAACTGACTCCATAATCGTTCAGCTCGAAGGAGAGGCGGATAGCCGAGAAGCCGACGGGAGCGTCGCGGTCGACGGCGAGGGCGCCGCGGAAATCGAGGTGCCCTCGGCGCGCACCGTTCCCGGACTCCACGACGTACTGTCAGGGCTCCATGGCAATCGCAACCGCCACCACCCTGGACGTCTATGCCGGGGGCGAGCTGCTCTTCGCCAGCGTCTCCTTCAAGCTCGAGCCGCGGGAGCGGATGACGCTCTCAGGTCGCAACGGCGCCGGCAAGTCGACCCTGCTGCGGAGCTGGTCGCTCGACGGCAGAACGGGGCGGCGGACGATGGCTGGTTGCGCGGTGCGGACAAGATCGCGGCCTACATCGACGCGCCCCGGTCGCGCGTCTACGGGCTCGGCTCGGCCCGGCGCATCCCCGTCCACCACGACGGTTCGGCATTGATCGCGCAGCGTTCCGAGCTGGACGCCTGGCTGCTGAACAGCGCCGGTCGGCGGTCTTGACGCCCGCCAGGTGTTGACCTGGCGTTGACCCGAGCGCAAATGCGCCGCCTCGGAGGGCGGCGCTTTTGGCTCTGCAATGCGATGGCGAGGGCCGGAATCGAACCGGCGACACCACGATTTTCAGTCGTGTGTCCGGGCGGCCGAAACCAGCCCGGGCACAACGACGGAAACCGCATTACCATGCGGATTCGGGCGACCTCATTAGGGCATGCGTAACAGAGCTCTCCGGCCTGAATTACCCGTAGTTACCCGTGGATTCGGGCGGGTTTGGGCGACGAACGGGCCCTTTCGTTGCCCAAACGACGCGAGCAATCTCGCCCGGAGCCCGGAGGAGTGGGGGGCTATGGCCCGATCAGCGACGAGGCGACGCCGGGGCATCGGCCCCGCTGATCTGCCAGCGAACACCTGGCCCGAATTCCAGGAGGACGCCCCCCGGCGTGATCAACTCCCAAATCGGGGGATCGTCGTCCGCCTCATGGGCACTTCCAGGGCGAACGTCGAGAACAGAGCCGCTGGAGAGCTTGCAACGCAGCTCGCCGGAGCTCTCATCGATTTCCGCGTCCTCAATCGCCTGACCGACCAGCTCCGGAGGGTCAGCGGGAGACCACTCGGCGTACTGAGTCGCGAGTCGCCACAACTCACCGGCGGGATCGCGGATCTCGACATGAAGCACATCCGGATACGCCTTTTTGGCATCGACGATCGATCCGCGCATCGAGCGCAGGACATTGATGGGCGAAGCACCCAGATCTACGATGGTTGCCATTAGCGCTGCTTCCATTGTCGCAGCCAGGCCAACAGCTCGCCATAGCTCATATGCGCCTGCATGCTCGCTTCCCCCTTCTCCGCATGCAGATCCTCACTTGTAGGCGCCGCCTGAAAACTGGACCACCTGCGCCGGTCGAAAACTGACCCACCTGGCGCAGGGCCGGAGGCATCCGGCCGGGTCTGGACGCTCGCCCGATCGAAGAGATCGAGGTGAGGAGGAGCGGGTGATCGACGTGGAGCACTGGGCGGAGATCAGGCGGATGCACTTCATCGACGGCGTCTCGATTCGGGAGATCCGCCGACGCACCGGCCTGCACCGCGAAACAATCCGCCGCACCCTCGCCGCGAAGCGCCCACCGGCCTATCGCCGGTCGAAGGCGCCCTCCAAGCTCGACCCCTTCAAGGAGGAGATCGAGCGCCTTTTGCGCAAAGACCACCGGATCCCGAACACCCGCATCCGCGAGCTGATCGCAGAGCTCGGCTACGAAGGCGGCAAGACGATCCTCGACGACCACTTGCGCGAGGTGCGCCCGCGCTTCGCTCCCAGGCGCACCTACCAGCGCACCGTCTACCGGCCCGGGGAGATCTGCCAGTTCGACCTCTGGGAGCCGAGGGCTGAGATTCCGGTCGGCCACGGGCAAACCAGGCGCGCCTGGGTCCTCACCTCCTGCCTTGGCTACTCGCGTGCCGGCGCTGGCGTGCTGATCTTCTCCAAGCAGGCGCCCGACATCCTCTGGGGTATGGGCAGGTGCCTGGCCGAGCTGGGAGCCCTTCCCGAGACCGTGGTCTGGGATCGCGAGGCGGCGATCGCACCGAAGGGCAAGCCCACCGATGCCTTTGTCGCCTTCTGCGGGGCTCTGCCGGTCGGCTGGTCTATCTGCGAGGCCGAAGACCCTGAGTCCAAGGGTGTCCTCGAGCGCTCCCACCGCTTCTTGCGCTCCAACTTCGAGCCGGGGCGCAGCTTCGCCTCGCCCGAGCACTTTCAGGTCTGTCTGGATGACTGGTTCGAGAACCGCGCCAACACCCGCCTCCACCGTGGCATCCGAGCGGTTCCCGCCGAGCGGCTTGTCGAGGAGCGCGGGCGGATGCGGGCACTGCCCGAGCGCATGCCCGACGTCGATCGCCGCTTCGTCATGCGCGTGCCCCAGCAGCCGTATTTGCGCTTCGACACCAGCGACTACTCCCTGGACCCACGGGCAGCAGGGCGGCGGGTGGAGGTCAGGGTCAGCCAGCGCAAGGTCACGGTGATCGAGCGGGGCACTGGGGCGCTCGTCGCCTCCCACCGGCGCTCCTTCGCCAAGCACGTCACCTTCACCGACCCAGCCCACCAGCAGCTGCTCGACCACCTGCGCGGGACCCGCCGGCGCGGGCCCGACGTCGAGGTCGAGCTGCGCTCCCTGCAGCGCTACGACGAGCTGATCCCGGCATGACCAAGACCGCGGAGCTCACCCACCTCTTCCGGGCGCTGAAGGCGCCGGCCGCAGCAAGAGCGCTGCCCAAGCTCGCCGAGCGCGCCCGCGAGGAGGAATGGTCACACGAGCGCTTCTTGGAGGCGGTGCTCTCCACCGAGGTCTCCTCGCGGGAGTCCCATGGCGGCGAGAACCGGATCAAGGCGGCGCGCTTCCCGGCCAGAAAGACCATGGAGGAGTTCGACTTCACCTTCCAGCGCTCGGTGAAGAAGCAGGTCGTCGAGCACCTGGGTCAGCTGGACTTCCTGCACGGCAAAGAGAACGTCGTGCTGCTCGGCCCGCCGGGCACCGGCAAGACCCACCTGGCGATCGCCCTGGGCATCCGCGCCTGCCTGGCCAGCCAGCGGGTTGCATTCGCCACCGCGACCGAGTGGGTGGCGCGCCTGGGCGAGGCGAAGCGCTCCGGGCAGCTCGAGGCAGAGCTGCGCCGCCTGTCCTTCGTGCCGCTGCTCGTCGTCGACGAGGTCGGATACATCCCCTTCGACCCCGAGGCCGCCAACCTGATGTTCAGCTTGGTCTCGGCGCGCTATGAGCGCGCGTCTTTGATCGTTACCTCCAACAAGCCTTTCAGCGCCTGGGGAGAGATCTTCGGCGACGAAGTGGTCGCCGCGGCGATGATCGATCGTCTCGTCCACCACGCCGAGATCCTCGGCCTCAAGGGCGACAGCTACCGGCTCAGGGACAAGGACCTGGGCTCTCCGCCGCCGCGGGACTGAGCGCTCCCGCCTGCTCCGCCTCGCCCTACGGGCTCGCCTCCGCAGGCGGGACCTCGACCTTCAGGCGGGGCGACTGCTCAACGTCACGGCTGCCGGAGGGTGGTCCACTTTTCAACCGGCAGAAGTGGTCCGGTTTTCAACCGGCGTTGACATCACTAGCTTCGTAGCGCTCGCGAGGCGTCAGCCCGACCTCTTTACAGGCTTGCCTGAACTGCTTGATGTCGCGCTTGCGAGCCATCGCCGCGCGAGTCTATGACGGCGCGCGGAACGCCCACCCAGCCAGGGCACCAAGCTCGCCGAGCGAGCCAGAGAACTCGTCCGGGCACTCTTCAGCCACAGCACGACGCTCCCCGAAGCTAAACAGCACGCAGCGGAATCTTCCAGTGGTTCGAGTTGAGCAGTTGTGGAGCTTGCGGCTCGCCAGCCTCGAGTAAAACGGCGGGCGCTCTGACGAGCCGATCCGCAGCCTCCCGGGAAGAAGCATCGAATCCTCGTCGGCGACCGTCACCGCGATCATCTTGTTGGAATCGAGCAAGCTCTCGAGCTTCTGCTCAGTGCTCCCTCGGCCAAGTAGCCCTCCAGATGACTCTGGCTTCTGACTACGCTGTCGAGCCAGACGTCGGCGCTGGGCGGAGTCTGTCCTTGACCCAGCCGACTCGTCCGTCCTCGAGCCAGAAGTGGCAGCGAAAGCTGCAGTACGAGTCAACCGACGGCCAGAGACTGGGGCCCCCAACGCCTTCGCTGAAACGCCACCGGGGCTTGTGACCTGGCTGCAGACTGACGACGATCCGGTGCCCACGCCCGCATGGGCATTCGAAAGCCGCCCCACTTCGGGGCTAACTCCGGCCCGCAGAGCGCGAGCGTGTCCCGGTCAAGCTCATAGGGCAACTCGGGCAATTCCGAGTAGAGCATCGAGCGATCGATCCGCGGCCGCGTAAGCCGCAGTCCCCCTCCTCGCGGTAGAGACTGATTCGCTCGTTGCTGTAGAAGCCAGCCTTTTCACTGAGGCCCTTAGCTCGAGTCGCATAAGACGAAGCGGCGCCGCGGCGCCGAGTTCGGCGCGGTGGCGCAGCTCAGGCTCTTCTGCCTCCAGTTGTTTGGTCGCGAGCCGCCGTCTCGCGATGAGGACTCCCTCAAGGACCAACAGACCGGCGCTAACGACTATCAGCACCATGCTCGCGGCTGGCTCGGCACCAAGAATGCCGATCTTGCCGTCGACAGTGCCGCTGGCAGCGAGCGCAACTGCAGCGGCAATCGAGAGTAGGAGGTCGAATCCAAGTCGGACCCAGCGCAACGCTTGGGCGCGCCCCTGCGCCTTGACAACCTCCGCCATGGGAGCATGCTCCCATGGACCGCCACGAAGAGCCAGCAAGACCGATCGGAGCCTGTGGATGACGGAGGGGTCGGCCCCACCCACCAATGAAGAGATCGAGATTGTGATCAACCGCAGCGCTTTCGCATTGCTAAGCGGCCGCTCTCGGGTGCTGACCTACGACGTCTGCCGACGCCGCCGCTGGGCCCAGACTATGACCTCTATCAGGTGAGTTCTGCGCCTGGGATCAGCGATGCCGTAGTCGCCGACGAGCAGCTAGTCGACTTCGATAACGGGGTTCAATTCTTCAGCGCGCCGAGCTCAATCACCCCTGGCAGTCAGTGATCGGACGACCCCCGCCCAAAACGCGACGCGCTAACACCGACAAAGGCAGTCGGCGCGTGCCGTTAGAGCGAGCCTCAAAGCTGGCTTATAGGGATAGCGACACGGTACAACTCGAACTCAGAAGAACACGAGCGGGAATCGTGGTGTCTTTCGTTCGATCCAGGCACGAAATACAGGTCGCGCCACGGCGTTTGGGCGACGAACAAGGGCTTCGTCGCCCAAACGTCGCCCAATAGACGTGCCTCTGGAGTCTCGATCCGCTATTGGGAGGCCGCTATTTGCGGGGAAAAGCGAATGGCGAGGGCCGGAATCGAACCGGCGACACCACGATTTTCAGTCGTGTGCTCTACCAACTGAGCTACCTCGCCTGGATAGCGCGCAACGGGATCGCGCAGGAGGAAGGCTAGCGACCGGGACCGGGACAGGCTGATTGCATTGGGATGGGCGGAAGTCCCGCTCAGACGGCGTCGACCGCGTCGAGGGCGGCGGTCACGGCCTCCTCGGGCGTCGAGGCATGGACGATGCCGGGAGCCGACTCCATCGGGCCCTCGCCCTTGAGCGTCCAGCTGCGCAGCGCGACGACGGTGCGGTCGATTGCCCGCGCGTGGCCGATCTCCGAGAGGGTTCCCCACTCGCCGCCGACGGCGATCGTCGCTTCGCCCGAGGCGACAACCGCCAGGTTTCGGGCGTAGCCGATTCCGGTCGAGACGACGTAGGTGCAGTGCGGGTTCGCCTCGCCCGGCGAGTCCCAGGGGACGATCCCGATCACCGTGCCGCCTGCCTCGCCCGCGCCGCGCGCCACGGCCTCCATCACGCCGCCCAACGCCCCGCAGACGACGGTGACATCTGCCTCCGCCAAGCGTCGCCCGACCTCCTCGGCGAGCTTCCATGGCTCGGAGTCCTCCTCACAGGCTCCGCTGCCGATAACTGAAATTTGCTTCATCTCTGTTCCTTCATGATCCTCGACCGGGAATTAGCGCGGATTCGGGGAGGTCGAGGATCAAGCGGGACGGTCACGACACGACTCCCGCGTAGCAGCGCTACGCGGGATGTCGGGGAGGGGGCCGTATCCGCGCAGCATCATTCGACCTCATCCGGACCGCGATCATTCCGGAAGCGGATCATCGTCCGCATCAGCTCCAGCGCACCCTCCTTGTGCAGCGGCTCGTTGAGGTTGCCGCACTTGGGGCTCTGGATGCAGGAGGGGCAGCCGGACTCGCAGGGGCACTCGGCGATCAGCCGCTCGGCGTCGCCGAGCAGGCGCTCGAACCGCTCGTAGCCGCGCAGGGCGATCCCGACCCCGCCGGGATGGCCGTCGTAGACGAAGATCGTCGAGCGGCCGGTCTGGAAGTGGACGTTGGTCGAGAGGCCGCCGATGTCCCAGCGGTCGCACATCGCGATCAGCGGCAGCACGGCGATCTGGCCGTGCTCGGTCGCGTGCAGGGAGCCGAGCAGGGCATCGGGCGGCAGGGCGCCGCTGAGCCGGTCCGGCAGCACGTACCAGAGGGCCTGGGTGACGAAGCTCTGCTCGGGCAGCTCCAGCGCGACGACATCGAACGGCTCCTGCTCGGAGATCGAGACGCGCTGGAAGGCGATCACCTGCTCGGTCACCGAGACCTCGCCGAAGTGCAGCTCCACCCCGGCGGTCTGCCGCTGCTCGCGCACCCGCTCGATGTAGATCTCGGTCTCCTTCTTGGGGCGCGTGTACCAGTCGCCGTCGAAGCGGGAGACGATCGCCCGCCGTCCCTCGACGTCGAGCTGCTCGACCTCGTAGGAGCGGCCGAGGTGCAGGTAGACGGCGCCGGGGTGGATCGTCGTGAAGGCGCGCTCCGCCTCGACCAGGCCGAGCATCTCCCCCGAGTCGCGCTCGATCACCGCCACCGAGTCCGCCGAGGCCGAGCGCAGCGGGATCTTCGAGGCGACGAACTCGCTGCTGCGCGGCAGCAGCCGCCCGCCGGCACGTCGCAGCTGGCCCGCCGCCGCGAGCCGCTCGGCTCGCTCGCGCCAACCCGGCCCGAGGATCTCGTCGTCCGCCTCGCTCAGCGGCAGCTCGTAGGCCGCCGCGACCAGGTGCCGCGCGGCGATCTGCTCGCTCTCGGGGTCGAGGATCGCCGCCTCGACCGGGCGCCCGATGAACTCGTCCGGGTGGCGGCAGAAGAACTGGTCGAGCGCGTCCTGCCCGGCCACGTAGACCGCCAGGCCGCGCCGCCTCCGCCCGGCCCGGCCCCACATCTGCCGCAGGCTGGCGACCGTACCGGGGAAGGTGACGCAGATCGCCGCGTCGAGCTCGCCGACGTCGATCCCCAGCTCCAGCGCATCGGTGGCGACCACCGCGAGCAGCTCGCCGGCGCTCAGCCGCGCCTCGATCTCGCGACGCTGCTGCGGGGTGTAGCCGCCGCGGTAGGGGGCGATCCGCTCCCCCAGCTCCGGCTTGCCCCGCCGCGCCAGCTCGTCGCGCGCGAAGCGCTGGATCAGCTCGATCCCCCTCCGGCTCTTCAGGAAGCAGATCGTCCGCACGCCCTGGGAGACCAGCTCGGCAAGCAGCTCCGCCGCCTCGGAGAGCGGCGACCGGCGCGCCGCCGCCTCGGAGAGCGGCGACCGGCGCGCGCCGGTCGCCTTGTCGATCAGCGGCGGGTTCCACATCGCGATCTCGCGCCCGGCGCGTGGCGCCCCGTCGTCGTCGATCAGCTCGAAGGGTGCGCCGACCAGCCCCTCGGCCAGCTCGACCGGGTTGGCGATCGTCGCCGAGGCGAGCAGGAAGCGCGGCTCGGCGCCGTAGGCGGCAGCCACGCGCCGCAGCCGCCGCAGCACGTTGGCGACGTGGGAGCCGAAGACGCCGCGGTAGGTGTGGGCCTCGTCGACGACGACCCAGCCGAGGTTGGCGAGGAAGTCGCCCCAGCTCTTGTGGTTGGGGAGCAGCCCGACGTGGAGCATGTCGGGGTTGGTGAGGACGAGGTTGCCGCGGCGGCGGATCGCCGGCCGCTCCTCGCGCGGGGTGTCGCCGTCGTAGATCGCCTCGCGCAGCCCAGGCGGGCGCAGCTCGCCCAGCTTGCGCGCCTGGTCCTGGGCGAGCGCCTTGGTCGGGTAGAGGTAGAGGGCGCGGCGCTTGGAGTCGCGGGCGATGCCGTCGAGGACGGGCAGGTTGAAGGCGAGGCTCTTGCCCGAGGCGGTGCCGCTGGTGATCACCAGGTGCGAGGAGGCCGCCGCCTCGGAGAGCGGCGACCGGCGCGCGCCGGTCGCCTTGTCGATCAGCGGCGGGTTCCACATCGCGATCTCGCGCCCGGCGCGTGGCGCCCCGTCGTCGTCGATCAGCTCGAAGGGTGCGCCGACCAGCCCCTC
>WNGD01005331.1_pt1 | contig 15615 bp, 11 predicted proteins | sample 5400671 | NCBI WGS metagenome assembly WNGD01 (sample SAMN13153369, study PRJNA577476) | soil metagenome | isolation source: 40 cm soil or saprolite under grassland replicate 2 | place: USA:California | collected 2016-06-15 | reverse complement strand
CCGGGCTCGCATCAAAGCCGACTCGCATTGTCACCTCCGATCAGTACACACGCAAAGGGCAAAAGGGGGCCGAGGGGCAGAGGGGCGGAGGGGCGGAGGGGCGGAGGGGAAAAAGCTTCGTGAATGAATGCATCCTCTCATGACCAAGATCAGCCCCAGCCCTCCGTTCACCATTTGCCCCTCGACCCCTTTGCCCCTTAAGTTGTCCTAAGTTCGAGATCATTACCTTCTTCCCGGCAACACAGGACACCCATCATGAGCCAGAACAACAAAAAGGCGGGCGTGAACTTCAGGAAATAATCGACCAGGCCATGCGTCAAAAATGCGGCAAAGAAGGCGACGCCAAAAAAAGCAACGCCACGGTCCCGTGACTCTTCGGCCAGGCGAAGCTTTTGCCCCAGGCATTTTGCGAATTCCACGAAGAGCCACAAGAGGGATGCAAGTCCCGCGATCCCGCTGTTCGCCAGGTACTCCAGGTACAGGCTGTTGGCCAAGATTGTCTCGTCCCCCTTTTGAGCTTTCATATACTTCCACTTCAGCAGCCGGAAGTTGTCCGGGCCTGCCCCCAGCAGAGGTCTGCTGAGAAACATCTTCAGAGCCGCGTGCCACAAATCCCAACGGTCCGGAACATCCAGGAGCATGAGGCGTCTTCGCTCTTCCCGGATGAGTTTCAAATAGTATTGGCCTTTGTCCGAGAGGGCGTGCGGCTGCTTCTCGCCGCTGGGATGGAGGCTGCAGATTATTGCGGGAGAAAACGAGTTCTCCAGCTCTCGAAGCTCCGGGAAACGGCGGATGACGAACCAGATAAGCAGGAATTCTCCTGCACGTGGAGGCGTCCTGAGCCAGACTTCAAATTCCGTCCACCGGCCCGGGGACAGGGTTTCCTGGAATATCGCCGCAACCTCCCGGAGCCCGACGGCTTCCCCGTTCTCCAGGTCGATCCACCGGTAGCCGATGCCGAATTCTTCTCGTGTCCACAGAAAGGGCGAATCGTTTCGAACGCGAATCGTCTTGCGATACTTCGATCCCGGGGAGAGGTGCATGGTCTCTTCGTCTGCCGCGAGACCAAAGCGTGCCGCACGGTGTTCCTGGGATGCGCCTTGGGTGTGCGGGCCGGTGTAACGCAAGAAGATCTGATAGGAGATCGCGGCCGCGAGCATTGCGAAGCACGCAACTGCCGCCCATTTCCAAGGCGTTTTCAGGGCAAACCCGCGGCCGAGCCACGTTGCCAGCGCGAGGCCAAGGATCGCAGATCCCGTGGCCCCCCGCGAATGCGTGAAAGTGAGAGCCGAGGCCTGGAGCGCCGCAGAGATCGCCCAGATCCAGGTCATGCTGCGCCGTGCGAGCGGAGAGTAGCGGCAGGCGACCAAAGAAAGACTGGCAAGAAGACACGCAGCCAGAAAAGAACCGGCCGTGTTGGGATATTCCATCGTGGAGTGCAGGCGCACCCGGTCCATCAACCAGAAGCGATGGGGCTGGAAGATTTCTACGATCCGCTCGAAAAATCCGATCCCCGCGAAATCTCCCCAACCTATCAGGGCAACGCAGGATCCTGTAAGTGAAAGGACAGCCAGCGCCCGGAGACCCAGATCCTCCGCGCCCGGCGTCCTCTTTCGAGCCAGATCGGCCGCCGCTATCAGGAGAATCACGCCGAGATCCGCCTTTATGGCAGCGCGGATGGCATTGTGGCGGAACTCGGGCGCCAGCGCAGCGGCCAACGTCTGAGTGACAACGAGGCACAACAGCGCTGCAACCAGACTGCCCGGCAATAATCGCGCCGTTCCTTTGCGCAGGGCCACGACGCTTCCTCTCGTTTTAACCGCCTGCCATGCGATCCAGAATGCGAGGAAAAGGAGGAGTTGGAGTTTCAGCGTGCTGTAGAGGGATTGATCCTGGGTTCGAAAGTAATACTCGAACGGTAGGCCGAAGATTAGAGCTAAAAAGAGAATCTCACAGGCTCGCTTCATTCTCTCTCAGTGTCAAGCGCCGCCGGGTCCCTGCGACAAAAAGTCGAGAAGCGAGTTTTTGGCAGAGTCGAGCTTTGCAAGATGCCTGGCGGACTTCACTTTAATACCCATAGTGGCGAGCGGTCGCAGTAGATCGGGAAGTACCCCCGAGCGTACGGTAATCTCGGAGGGAAGCTGCCCTGCCTCCAGAAGTTGCCCCAGGACTCGTTGGGGAACCCCGCTCCACATCACTTGCAATGACGGGTCTGCGGTCAGCAAGGACTGGCCGATAATCACTCCGTTCCGGGCATCCACGGAAAGCAACATGTAGGGAAGGAGCGGGCGTCCCTCACCCTCCCGAACCGGCGTTGGAACCAGGAAGAGATCGAGTTCGATGTTAGACCTGCTCTTTGGGGATGACCGAACCTTATCGATCAGTTTGGGATCTATGAACGACTCTATGCGCTCCGGCTCCGGCGGCATGATGTCCATTCTCTGATCTTCCCAGGTTGGTGGTTGCGCGCGCTGGACCCGCACAAGAAAAGTGTGAGAGTCCGATGCGTTCACCAGAGCGGGATCGTCTTTAACTCGTGGCGCCACATCCAGGACCTGCTCCAGGATTAAGCGGAGCACCTCGATTTCGTCGTCTTCCAGGAACCAGGGCAGGTAACCAGGTCTGTAGCTTCGGAATGCGGGCCAGGCATTCGCGCCCCGAAAGCGAAGTCCCAGACGCTTGATGATTTCGTGATCCTCCTTCCTCAATTCGTTGCGCCCCCCGAACGAAGCCTGGATCATCGGAACCTCCAGAACGCTCTCGGGGGGCGAATCCTGATCGACCGTCATTGCCAGGAAGGAGTAGAGTGCGGAAGCGCCGCGATAGGCGGCAACCGCATAATGCTCGCCGAGTTCGCCCATCACGCTGGCGAAGACGAGCTCGGCGGTACTCGGAACCTGGATGCCGAACACGTCCATTTCTGACATCCATTTCCACGGCCCGAGGTCGCTCACGCGACCTGCCGCGGCATACAGCTCTTGCCATGCTTCAAGTTGTCCGGGACCGAGATTCAAGATTCCTCCAGAAACCAATAGGTAACGCGGTTCTCAAGTGGCGAGAGACTTTTCCCCGTAGTCCTCCTTACAGTTGTCGAAATTTAGAAGGTGAGTCTAACACAAATGCTCCGTCGATGGCGTCGTGGTCGTGAGAAAAAATGTATCGCCGGCTTCCAGCCGGCAAAGGTCGTGTTGACCCAAAAGGAGTTGTCGAGGCTCAGATGCCGGCGAGACGCCGGCGCTACGATTTTTTCTCACGACCCGTGTCTCCGTGGTGAAAACGGTGTCTAACTTCTTCCGGCGCAATACTTGCTATCATATCGTGCTTTTTCGTTTGCAACGTTCCGAGGGCGGGTTAATATTTGCCCGGTGACACCGATGCGTTCGAAGAAGATAGTCTTTTTCTTCCCCGCGTTCTCCAGTCTGGAAGCAACGGCGCCCTTGGGAATCCTCGCCGTTTCGACGCCTCTTCTGCGCGCCGGATATCAAGTCCGCATCATTGATTCGACGATCACTCCCAGGTTTCAGAAGCGAATTCTCGAGGAGCTTCGGGACGCGATGTGCCTTGCCGTGTCCCTGGTCACGGGCCCGATGATTCGTGAAACGGTGCAGGTCGCCCGTGAGACAAAGCGTCTTTATCCCGATCTTCCGGTCATCCTTGGAGGGTGGCATCCCTCGCTCCTGCCGGACCAGACCCTGGCGGCCGAGTATGTTGACATTGTAATACGAGGTCAGGGGGAGGACGCTCTGCTCCAGGTCATCCGGCATCTGGAGGACGGCGCGTCGCTTCGGGGGATCGAAGGGGTCGGCTACAAGGAAAACGGCCGGCTTGTGTTTAACCCTCCCCGAGCCCTGAAGCAGCTGAGGGAAATGCCTGCGAAGGCATATCACCTGGCAGACTTCGATGCCTATGAGCGCGTGTGCGGCCGCCGCTGGGCGATGTACATCTCGAGCCTGGCATGCCCATACAGTTGCGCGTACTGCACCAACGAAGGCGTCTATGGACGCATGTGGAATGGCCTCGACGCGGAGCAGGTGGTCGAGGAGACAACGGATCTCGTGTCGCGCTATGGGCTCGAGCTTCTGTGGGTGGTGGATGACAATTTTCTGGTGGATCGGGAGCGCGCCCTGGCGATTGCGGAAGGACTCGTCCGGCGGGGCGTGGGATTCGATTGGAGCATACAGTCGTCGACAAACCTCGTCACTCGCCTTGCCGTAGAGGAACTGAAGCTCTTGCGGCGGGCCGGTCTGTCCCAGATATGCCATGGCGCCGAGTCGGCCTCGCCCACGGTCCTGAAGCTGATGAACAAGGAATTCCAGAAGATCGAGACAATCTATGCTGCTGCGGAAAGATGCATCCAGGCCGGAATTCGGCCTTCCTTCAACATCATCTTCGGATTTCCGGGCGAAGGCGAGAGGGAGCGGCGCGAAACGATTCGGTTCATCATGGATGTGTGCCGCCGGTATCCCGGAGCGGAGTTCTGGACTAACATATTCACGCCGTACCCGGGCGCCCCTATTATGGAACGCGCCGCGGAGTTGGGTATTGATCCCCCGAAGACTTTCGAAGGGTGGGCGGATTTTTTCCCGCGCTACACCGTTCTTCCCTGGCTGAACGGGCGCAACCACCGCAGGGTGCAGGTCATGCGGGATTACCTGAGGGTGGCTTTCAATCGGGTGCCGATTGCGTCCGACCGCAGGCGCCGTGTCACCCGATTGGTTCATCAGGCGATCAGCCTCCCGGCGAGGTGGCGACTGGATCACGGCGTTTACGCGCTGCCGTTCGAAATCTGGCTTAAGAATGCGGCGAATCGCCTTTTCGAATCACCAAAGCCCAACGTAGATGCGCAGCAGCTGTCTTCGGAACCCGTGACCTGTTAGTTTGGAGCGCAGGTTTGGAGTTCAGCCTAAAGGCTGAACTCCAAACGAGGTTGAAGTCTGAACTCCAAACAGGATCTCAACAATGAAGAAGATTGTCTTGTTCTTGCCTCCATATTCGGGTCCCGCGCTGGGTCCGCCTGCGGGACTGCTCTGCCTTGCCTCGCCGTTGCGGCAGTCAGGGTACGACGTAAAGATCATCGATGCCGCGGTGGTTCCCGATTATGTCGATGCGATGGAACGGGAGATTCCTGATGCGCTCTGCTTCGGCATTTCTCTTCTCACCGGTCCCATGATCCGCGGCGCCATTGCCGCGGGGCGCCGGGTCAAAGAGAGACGCCCGGACCTGCCGGTGGTGCTGGGCGGGTGGCATCCCAGTCTCCTCCCCGAGCAAACCCTCCAGGAACCTTTTGTGGATGTCGTGGTCCGCTATCAGGGCGAGATCACGTTTCTGGAGGTCGTGCGCAGATTGGAGAGGGGCGGAAGTCTTGACGGAGTGGCGGGCTGTTCCTTCAAGCAGGACGGGCAGATACGGAACAACCCGGACCGCCCCGTAGCGCGCATCGGCGATCTGCCGCCCGCGGCGTATGATCTTGCCGATTTCGATCTGTACGAAAAGGCCGGTGGAGAGCGGAAACTGCCGTACGCCTCCAGCGTCGGCTGCCCGTACGCCTGCAACTACTGCACCGACACGGTATTCTATAACCGCCGCTTCAATGCTTACGACGCCCAGCGCGTCGTGCGGGAAGTCACGGAGCTGGTCGCGCGTCACCGCATTGAAGAAGTGGCTTTGCTGGACTCGAACTTCCTGGTTGACACGCGCCGCGCCGTGGAGATCGCGCGGGGATTTCTTTCGCCCGGCGCTCGTTTTCGCTGGACCTTTCAGGCCTCGACCGATCTCCTCTGCCGCATGACGGACGAGGAGGTCCGGCTTCTCGGGAAAAGCGGCGTGCGGCACATCGGCTTCGGCACGGAATCCGCGTCTGAAGAGGTGCTGGTGAGAATGAACAAACGCCACCAGCGCGTCCCAGACATGTATGAGACCGCGCGCAAGTGCCGTCAGGCAGGCATCCGGGCGACTTTCAATCTCATACTCGGCTATCCGGGCGAAACCGCGCAGGACCGTCACGAGACCCTCCGGGTCATGGGCGACATCGCGCGCCGCTTCGACAACGTGACCTTCTCGCCCAACATTTTTACCGCGTATCCAGGCATTCCGATCTGGCCGGAGTTGCGCGCGCTCGGCGTTCAGGAGCCCGAAACTATGGAAGGTTGGACCCGGATCGCCCTTGGTACCAACGTGCTTCCGTGGCTGCGCGGCGAAGAGTACCGCGAAGTGAAGCGGAGCATGTCCTTCTTCATGTTGAACAACGAAATTACGAAGACCATGCGCCGGACCTCGCTTCCGCGGCTGCGCCGGGCCGTTCTGCGGGCGCTCCAGAAACCGCTGCACTGGCGCATGAAGCATCAATATTTCAGGCTGCCTTTCGAGCTCTGGCTGTTGCGCGCCAGAAACCGCCTGGTCATGCGGCGCTCGCTCCTCACCGGCCAGAGCCTGGGGCACAGCCTGGCAGAAATCTGTTGAAATGACGTGGCACGGGCGTCCCGCCCGTGGGAAGTGAAAAATCAACGGGGTCATGGCCGGGACGGCCATGCCGCGAAGGATTATGGCCGATATTCTGCTGACGCATTGCAATCACCTGTATTTTGACCGAAAGCAGGTGCGCAAAATGCAGCCGTATCCGCCGCTGCAAACTTTGATTGCGGCAGCGCTACTGCGGGAGCGGGGATTCGAAGTTGCTTTGTTCGACACCACCCTGGCCTCTCCCGAAGAAGGGTTCCGTCATGCGCTGGAGAAACACCGGCCCCGGCTTATAGGGCTGTGCGAGGATAATTTCAACTTCCTGACAAAAATGTGTTTGACGCGGAACCGCGAGCTCGCTTTTTCAATGGCTCGTATCGGAAAAGAGGAAGGAGTGCCTGTCCTCGTCAATAGCTCGGACGCAACCGATCACGCGGGCGAATACCTGGCGCGTGGAGTGGATTTCGTTGTCATCGGAGAAGTGGAAGTCACACTGCTGGAGCTAGCCTTCCATCTTCTGAGCGGCTCCCCGAGCGACATGCGCGAGATTCACGGGATCGCGTACCGGGACTCCCATACGGGCGCGGTTCGTTTCACCCAACCACGGGATCTGCTCAGGGACCTGGACTGTCTCCCCCCTCCTGCCTGGGACCTGATCGATGTCGAGCCTTATCGGGGCGCATGGCGGCAGGCCCACGGATATTTCTCGCTCAACATGGTCTCCAGCCGCGGCTGTCCGTATCACTGCAACTGGTGCGCCAAGCCGATCTATGGGCAGAGTTACCATTTCTGTTCCCCGGAGCGCGTGGCGCGAGAAATGCTTCGGATGAAAGCCGCATTCCATCCGGACCACGTCTGGTTTGCGGATGACATATTCGCTCTCTCAGCCCCGTGGACGCAGCAATTTGCCGATACCGTTCGAGAGCTGGGAGCGCAGATCCCGTTTAAGATGCAGTCACGGTGCGACCTGATGACTCGAGCCACAGTCGGCGCACTCGAGCGCGCCGGGTGCGTCGAGGTATGGATGGGCGCGGAATCTGGTTCGCAAAGGATCCTGGACGCCATGGAAAAGGGCGTTCAGGTGGAGCAGATCTACCAGGCTCGGGAGAATCTGCGCCGCCACGGCATCCGGGCCTGCTTTTTCCTGCAGTTCGGCTATCCGGGTGAAAACTGGGAGGACATCCGGGAGACGATTCAGATGGTGCGCGAAACCGCGCCGGACGACATCGGTGTCTCGGTTTCTTATCCCTTGCCCGGCACGAAATTCCACCAGCGGGTTGCGGCGCAGCTCGAGGAAAAGAGAAACTGGTCCGACAGCGACGACCTCGCCATGATGTTTCGCGGCAGTTACACGAACCACTTCTACCAGGCGCTCCATGACGCGCTCCACCTGGAAGTGGAGATCCGAAAAGAGAACGGCGCATCGGCTCAGAGTCGCGAAAGACTGCGGGACGCGTGGTCCTGCGTCGAGAAACTGGAAAAGAGCTCCGCGAACCCCAATCCTACGGCGTTATGGACCTTCTCCTGACTCACGGGTATTTCCTGCGCGAGGACCCCAAAGAGCTTGCCATCATGAAGCCGTATGTCCCGCTGGGGATCCTCTACCTCTCGTCGTATTTGAGAGGGAAGGGCTTCGACGTGGAGATCTACGACACGACCTTCGGCGCGCGCGAGGAGTTGCTCCGCATCTTTCAAACCGGGCCGCCGGCAGTGGTGGGCATCTACGGGAACCTCATGACTCGCAGGAACGTCCTCGATCTTGCGGCAGCGGCCCGCGGGGCAGGCTGGACCGTGGTTCTCGGCGGTCCCGAGCCTTCCTCGTACGCCCGGGAATACCTTGAGGCCGGAGCGCACGTGGTTGTGGAGGGGGAAGGGGAAGTCACAATGGAGGAGCTGTTGCGCGCGCTGCGCGCCGGCGGCAGGGAGGCTCTGGAAAAAGTGGACGGAATCACCTTCCTGCTCGCGGACGGTTCTCTGGCGCGCACGCGGCCCCGGGCGCTGATTCCCGACCTTGATGCGCTACCCTGGCCGGATCGCGAGAGCGTCGATATCGAGCACTATGTGCAGGTCTGGCGCGAGCATCACGGCATGGGCTCCGTGTCGGTGATCACCGCCCGCGGGTGCCCGTATCATTGCCGCTGGTGCAGTCACGCCACCTACGGCAACACCCATCGGAGGCGGTCCGCCCGCGCCGTAGCCGATGAAGTGGAGTGGATCCTCGATCGGTACCGGCCCGACATGCTCTGGATGGCGGACGATGTCTTTACCATCCACCCCGCATGGCTGCTTCAGTACGCCCGGGAGCTGAAGACGCGCGGGCTGATCACCCCGTTTGAGTGCATCACCCGCGCCGACCGGTTGAACACCCGCATCGCGGACACACTGGCCGAGATGCAATGCTTTCGAGTCTGGATCGGCTCGGAAAGCGGGTCTCAGAAAATCCTGGACGCAATGGAGCGGGGCGTCACCGTAGGCCAGATCCGCGAGTCGATCCGGCTGTGCAGAGAACGCGGAATCCAAACGGGCATGTTCCTCATGTGGGGTTACGAAGGGGAAGAGCTTTCCGACATTGAGGCCACGGTGGAACACGTGAAGGCTTCACTCCCCGACGTCTTCCTGACCACCGTTTCCTATCCGATCAAAGGAACGCCTTATTATGAAGACGTCGAACCTCGTCTTGTGCGTCTCAAAGACTGGAGCAAGACGACGGACCGGGATCTCACGGTCCGGGGCCGCCATTCTCGCCGCTTTTTCCAGTTCGCGGATCAGCTCTTGAAGAGCGAGGTAGCCTTGCACAAGATCCTGACCGGGCCGGACTCAATGCCGGATTCGGCCGCTGTGGCTAACTTCCGGAGGAAGATCGACGAGGCGCGGTCCGGGTTGCGAGACTCCTACCATGAAGTAGAAGCGTGACGGGACAGGATAACACCTTCGTGATTCTTCGCGTCTTCGCGTCTTTGTGGTAAAGGCCGGGTACCGATCCACCACGAAGACGCGAAGACGCAAAGAATCGCGAAGTTTGGTGGCGCGATGGCTGGTGTGGCGGATCAGCAGAGAGAGGTGGCGGCTGCGTTTGACGCACAGGCAGACGGCTACGACGAAAAGTGGACCCGTTCTGTTTCAGGACGTCTTCAGAGGGAGCAGGTCTGGCGGGAAGTGGACCGGTTTTTCCTTCCAGGGCACAGGATCCTGGATCTCGGGTGCGGGACAGGCGTAGACGCGGTCCGTCTGGCGCGCGTTGGCGCCCGCGTGCTTGCTATCGACATTTCACCGCAGATGGTTCGCATGACTCGGCGGAGGGTGGAATCGGAAAACTTGAGCGAGGGAGTGACGTGTGAGCTGCTGCCTTTGGAAGAACTCGGGGACCTGAAAAACAGGGGATCCTTTGACGGCGCGATTTCTGATTTTGGGGTTCTCAACTGTGTGGAGAATTTGCGGCAGGTAGCCCGGGACCTGGCGGCATTGCTGCGCCCGGGGGCGCACCTGGCACTCTGCTACATGGGCAGGTTCTGTCTCTGGGAGACGGCCTGGTTCCTTCTGCATGGTAAACCTGGAAAGGCTTTCCGGCGCTTGGGCGCGCACTCCTTCCCGGCCTCCCGTGCCTTCGAGGTTTTCTATCCGTCAGTGCGCGCGATCGTCGAAGCGTTCAGCGGCAACTTTCGTCTGGTATCGTGGCGCGGAGTAGGGATCTTCGTTCCGCCCTCTTATGTGGAGCCTCTGGCGCATTCGTTTCAGGGAGGTTTCAGGAGACTCGCCCGGTTCGATCACATAGCAGGCGGGTGGGCAATCCTGCGAGCTGTCGGGGACCATCGGCTGCTGGTTTTTGTCCGCAACTGAATGGAGCCCTCCGTGCGTCTTCGCGACGAGGTTCGGAGTTCAGGCTTTAGCCTGCTCCGGGACCGTGCAGCCTGAAGGCTCAACTTCGAACCTGCCACCAATGAGTTCGTGGTGAACAAGTTTGGGATCTATGGCGACGTCCTTTTCCTTAAAGTCTGAATCCGGAAGTCTGAACTTGCCGGTGCTTAAGCTTCGCTGCCCGTCGTGCGCCGCAGAGCTTGGAAACATGGACGAGATCTTGACAGAAGCGAAGGCGTGCCGGTCGTGCGGCAATCAGATCACGCTCACGGACGGCATCGCCCGCGCGCTTTCACCCGAGGGCCGCAAGCGCTACACGCGCTTCCTGGACGAGTATTCGAAAATCCGCCACGCCGAAGGGCGCGGCTCCGAAAATCCCGGCTACTATATGGCGCTGCCCTACCGCGATCTTTCCGGCAAACATGCGGAACAGTGGGCCATCCGAGGAGAGAGCTACCGTTACTTCCAGGAAAGGATCCTCCCACAATTTGAAAAGGATAAGAGCCCTCTGGATATTCTGGATCTCGGCGCCGGGAACGGCTGGATGTCCTATCGCCTGGCTTTGAGGAAACACCGGCCGGTGGCAATCGACATTCTAACCGACCCCCTGGACGGGCTCGGGGCCGCGAGGCACTATCACGCGCTCCTCGACGAAAGATTCCCTCTGGTTGAAGCGGAGTTCGATCGGATGCCCTTTTCGGATTCTCAGTTCGATCTCGCGATCTTCAATTCCTCGCTCCACTATTCCACGAACTACCATCGAACTTTGAAGGAAGCGCGCCGCTGCCTGCGTCCGGGAGGGAGAATCGTCATCCTGGATTCCCCTGTGTACAAAAAGAGAGAGCACGGGGAACGCATGCTGGCAGAGCGTCACCGGGAATTCCAAGCGCGCTACGGTTTCCGCTCCGACAGCATTCCGAGTGCTGAGTTCCTGCACGAGGCGGCGCTTGAGGAGCTCGCGGATTTCCTGGGGGTCCGGTGGAAAATCTATAAGCCGTGGTACGGGTGGAAATGGTTTCTCCGCCCGTGGAAGGCTCGGCTTTCCGGCCGAAGACCGCCCTCGCGATTCTGGATCCTGCTGAGCGAAACCACAGATGAACACAGATGAACACCGATCCGCGTCTTTCCGGAGTCTCTCCTGGGCGGTTGCCAACAGTCGTTTATCTGCGTTCATCTGTGTTCATCTGTGGTTTCATTTTGTGAGCTACTGTCTGAATCGCAGAGAATACGTTACTGTATTTGCGAACAGGTGGACTTGGTCATGATCCTCTTTTTGCATCCGAAGGCAACGAGCCCGCGCAGCCGTCGTTTTCCGCTTTCGATACTGGCGCTGGCGGCAGTGCTCGAAGGGAAGGAAGAATACGAGATCGTCGACGGAAACGTGGACCCATGTCCCGGAGAGACACTCGACGGTCTCATGAAAAAGGATCCGGCGAAGCTTCTCGCGGTGTCTGTGATGCCGGGTCCGCAGATGGTGGCTGCGGTTCCTCTGTGCCGCTCTTTCAAAGAAAAGTATCCCGGCGTTCCGGTCGTGTGGGGGGGCTACTTTCCGTCTCTCTATCCGGATGCCGCTCTGAACGCACCGTATGTGGACTTTGTAGCCAGGGCGCAGGGGGAGGAAACTCTTGTCGAGCTGATCGAAGCCTTGCGCGGCGGCGGCGACTTTTCGAAGATTCGCGGGCTATCGTACAAAGATCCTTCAGGGCGGCATATTCACAATCCGGAGCGGCCCTTGCGATCGCCGGGGGACTTTCCCTGGCCCCCGTATCACAGGCTTGATCCTTCCAAGTACATCCTGCCCACCTTCCTGGGATCGCGCACGGCGGCGCACCAGGCCAGTATCGGGTGCCCTTTCCGCTGTAACTTCTGCGGCGTCGTTCCGGTCTTCAGCCACGAGAAGATGGAGCCGCCGGAGCGGACCGCGGCTGTACTGAGGCATCTGAAAGCGGCGTATGGCGTCAATGCGGTCCAGTTTTACGACAACAACTTTTTCCTGCGCGAAGATCACGCGCGTGAACTCGCCGGCCGCCTCGCGGCCCTGGAGCTGCGCTGGTGGTGCGAAGCCCGGGTGGACACGGTGCTCGGCTATTCGGATGAGACGCTCCGGGCCTTGAAACGGGCCGGCTCGACGATGATTTTCTTCGGCGCCGAATCCGGCTCCGATTGGGTGCTGCGCCAGATGAACAAGCAGCTGAAGGCCGAGCAGACCCTCGCGTTGGCGGAGCGGATTCGGCACTTCGGCATCATTCCGGAGTTTTCCTTCGTCGTTGGCAATCCGCAGGACCCCGAGCGCGACACTCGAGAGTGCGTCCGCTTCATCCGCAAGATCAAGAAGATCAACCCTGCGGCGGAGATCATCGTGCAGCATTACGTCCCGACCCCGCAACGGGACGGGATGTACGGGGGAGTGGAGGGCCGGATCGAGTTCCCCACGACCGCGGAAGAATGGGCCACGGAACGCTGGTATAACTTCACCGTGCGGAAAGATCCGCAGGTCCCCTGGCTGCCGCGCGGGATCAAGCGCCGGATCGATGACTTCGAGCTGGTTGTCAGCTCGCGCTGGCCCACGGTTCAGGACATCCGCCTGCCGCGGTGGGGCCGAACCCTCCTCCGGTCTCTCAGCAGCTGGCGCTACCATCTCGGCGTGTACCGTTTTCCGCTGGAGCTGGATTGGGCGCATAAGTTTGTCGAGCTCAGAAAACCGAAGGTTGAAAGCCTGTGAATTCAGCATCCAGCCCTTTGAAGCTCTCTCCAGTTGAAGGACACCGGATCTGGGCGGAGACTTATGACACCGATCCGAATCCTCTGCTCTTTCTCGAGTTCCGGACGGTTTGCGAGAGGCTGGGAGACTTACAGGGCAAACTCTTCCTGGACGCGTGTTGCGGCACGGGCCGCTGGCTGGTTGAGGCGCGGGCAAGAGGAGCGCGCGTGTTTGGAGTGGATTTTTGCCCGGAAATGCTGGAGATCGCCCGGAGCAAACCGGGTCTTGACGGACGTCTCGCAAGCGCGGACGTCCGGAAGCTTCCCGTCGTTGATGGTTTCGCCGATATCGTGATGTGCGCGTTTTCGCTCGGATACGTGACGCTGCTGGCTGCCGTGCGTGAGATCGCCCGGGCCGTCAGACCTGGCGGCTCGGTCTTCATAACGGATCTCCATCCAAAGGGGCACGAGGCGGGCTGGACGCGCTCATTCCGCCGGGGCCGGCTCAGGCTCGAAATCGCGAGCCACGTTCACGCGGTGGAGTCGTTGATCGAGGCGGCGCGTGGCGCGCGGTTGGAGTTGCTCGAGCTTGTGGAACCTCACTTTGGCGAGGCCGAATGGGAGATCTTTCGCTTGGCGGGAAAGGAAGCGATCTTCGACGAGGCTTCCAGGATCCCCGCTGTCCTCGTCACTCACTGGAGGCGTCTGTGATTGCGCCGGCGATTTCCTTAGCGCACTTGCGTCTTCGCGGTAAAGTTTGGAGTTCAGGCTTTAGCCTGCAAGGGTCGAGTGCAGCCTGAAGGCTGAGCTCCAAACCTGCCCAAATGAGTTCGCGGGCTTGGTTTGGACTCGTGAGTTTGATTCCGGGGTGGTGCAATTGGTAGCACTCCAGACTTTGGATCTGGGTATCCTGGTTCGAGCCCAGGCCCCGGAGATCTCAAGGCGGGCCTTCCGGCCGTGCTAGTGCTTAATTGCATTAGTACACGATAATTGATATACTCCTGGACAAAGGGGGCGCCTATGTCCAGGAGAGCGAATATTCCACGCTGTTCGGAAGAAGACAGAAAAACCTTGGAAGCATGGTCGCGTAGTAAGACGATGGAATCGCGTTTGGTGGATCGAGCGAGAATGGTTCTTGGATGCATCGATGGGGAGCCCGTTAGCCAGATCGCTCGCCGCCTTCGTGTTCGTCCCAACACAGTTATAGACTGGCGATCGCGCTTCGAGCGAGAGGGTCCGACAGGTTTGCTGGACCGTAGTCGTTCGGGGAAGCCAATTCAATATGGTACGGATTTTCGCAAGCAAGTGATGGAGTTGCTTGAAAAGCCTCCGCCTCAGGGACAGGCCCATTGGGATGGCCCCGGAGTCGCAGAACAGTTGAACACCTCGGTTCATGCCGTCTGGCGGGTCCTCCGTAAGGAAGGCATCTGTTTGAGTCGGCAGCGGAGTTGGTGTGTGAGCACGGATCCGGAGTTTACTGCCAAGGCCGCCGATATTGTCGGTCTGTACTTGAATCCTCCCGAGAATGCTCTGGTGATTTCGGTCGACGAAAAACCAAGCATTCAAGCTCTGGAGCGCAGCACCGGGTACGTGGAAACGGACAATGGAAAAATCGTTCGCGGCTTCAAAAGCACTTACAAGCGTCACGGCACATTGAATTTGTTTGCCGCGCTGGAAGTTGCTACTGGAGCCATTCACACAGAAACCACTGAGAAAAAAAGACGCATCGAGTTTCTCGAGTTCATGGATCATGTCGTAGCTGAGTTGCCTGATAGTAAGGAGATCCATGTGATTCTGGACAACTATAGCATCCACAAGAAAAATGATGCCTGGTTGGCGGCCCACCCGAATGTCTCTTTTCATTTCACCCCTACGTCCGCCAGCTGGCTAAATCAGGTCGAGATCTGGTTCGGAATCATGTCCCGCAAGGCACTTCGCGGGGCCAGCTTTCGCAGCGTCATCGAATTGAGGCAAGCGATCGAGGCATTTGTTGCCGCGTATGGCCCAAAAGCTAAACCTTTCGTCTGGCGCAAGCGAGAGGTAAAGGGATCACAGTTGAGAAATACTATCGTCAACTTACGCAATTAAACACTAGCTTAGCTGAAAAGAGGCTGGAGGCGCCGAGCGGATTCGAACCGCTGCATAAAGGTTTTGCAGACCAATCAACAATTGTCATCCTGTTGATTCGCCTTGCCTTATGCTTCTCGTGGGTAGCCGATTTTGCCCCGTATTTGGACCTTATTGTTCCCAAGTTGTTCCCAAATAAACCGTCGCATAAAAGTCTAAAAAACCTCCGCGCGCAGGCCTCGCCGCTCGAACGTCTGGGTTGTATGCCCGCGTTCAGGCGTGCTGCGGCATCTGGATTTGCATCGTGTTCATCGCTTTTTCTTGCGCTCCTTCTTAACCCCCAAGCTCACGAGCACAGACGGTGGGTTTGATATGCAACCCATCGGTCTCAAACGCCGCCCAGTCGTCCGCATCATACGTGAACACCGAGCTAATGCCGACAACGAGAGCTGCTGCCGCGTGGCGCGCATCATCCACGCGCCTCGCTCTCCGCTGATGGGACTCCGCCAGTTCCAGCATCCGTAAGGCTTGCTCTGC
>WNGD01008517.1_pt1 | contig 15616 bp, 17 predicted proteins | sample 5400671 | NCBI WGS metagenome assembly WNGD01 (sample SAMN13153369, study PRJNA577476) | soil metagenome | isolation source: 40 cm soil or saprolite under grassland replicate 2 | place: USA:California | collected 2016-06-15 | reverse complement strand
ATATCGACCTGCCTTTCAAGGTCTCTTATCGTCTGCTGGAAATCAAGGAACTCCTTAGTTCCCATCGCTGATGACATAGGCTCGGCAGTAATGACTCAGACAGTTAGAAATATTGTAACCAAGAAGAGATTACGCAAGACCTAAGCACAACGGGTACGGCACTGAGCAACACCATGGGCGCGAGATCAGATCCTGACCCTCGCCGTTGCGACTGTGGTTACTAGAAGATCGCTTCTATGTAATCAGCCATAGCACCACCTTCCATTTAGCCTTCAAGCCCAAGCCAAGTTTTGGCGCAAAACTCGAGACTGTTGTTTGTCTAGTGTTCCCGCGGTTGAATAAGGATCATGCGGGTGGGCTCGTGGGATGGCCTGTTGCGCGACTATGCAGATCGCGTCGAAGGAAAAGATTCCTTCGGAGTTCCCGACTCAAGGGGCAGGCGTCGGCGGTGTCTGCGTACGCGACTTGGCGTGCCTCGGCTGGTACCAATAAAGGAGGACCGCCAAGATCACAACATAAAGGATCACGCCGCCGACCACCGCCAGTATGACCGAGCCCACTTGGCCGAGCGAACCGCTCGGTGAGATATATCCGAGCAACGCCGAAAGCACAATTGTGGCGACCAAACCCAAAATGACTTGGACCCGGCTCGGCCTTCGTTTGTAGAATGCGAGTGAAATGATGCCGGGGACCAAACCCAAAATGACTTGGACCCGGCTCGGCCTTCGTTTGTAGAATGCGAGTGAAATGATGCCGGGGACGAACATGGGCGTGGCGGGAACCTCGCTCGGTATAAAGAATGAGGTTCAAGTTGGAGCGAAGAAAAAATGGGGGGGCTTCTCGCCAAAACCTCAAGTTCCTTTGCCCGCATCACGCTTTCTGAATTAGCTCGGCGGACAAAGCATGTCTAGGGTGGGGGAGAATGAAGGTCGTCTTGCAGTGCAACTTGCATGCCCTGCTCTCTTAACTTCTCAATCAAGGCCACCGCCTGGTCGCGTGTTGTCTCAACCATTACTAGACGAGCGTGAAGCATAGGACTGCTCTGTTTCGTTCTGTATCCAAGTCGACGAACCACCGGGTAGACCCTTTTTGCTTCTGACACAGAATTCGTCTTCAAGAAAACCCTCTGAATTCGATCAGGGTAACTAGCTTCGACTTGACGAGTAAATTCAGCGTAGTATTCCGGAGTCCTCCTGCCAATCGTCTTATCAGTGCGTAGCCGCAAGTTGCACTCCGCACAGAATCCCGCCACATCCCTTTCATGGAATAACACCTGAAAACTCATTGCGGAGCAACGTGGACAACGAAAAAGTTGAGGCGGGGGGATACGAACCACCTTGGGGACAGGTCTCCTGGGCGTCTTGGACTCTGTTCCCTGCCCGTGAGCGTATAAGTCGCGAGGACCACGAGGCATGTTCGACACCAAAACCGCTTATCAGACGGGTGCCTCAGGCCTGTCTGACTGCGTCTTGTTAACTTTTCTGAAGAAAATGCATGGCACAGAGACCAGCAGAAATCTCTTTCAGCCCTTCTTGTCGCAGATACCCTCAAGATCCTGTTCCTCTGACGGAGTAAGAGAGTCGAAGCCACTCCTTCGGCTGCGACGTGGTGGACGAAACATGGGACCCAGAGCTTCCAGATGCCTAATCGCTTCGAACTCAAGCAACTAAGGGAGGCAGCTGAGAAGTACACCTACCATGACGCTGGCACGCACGGGGTCTGGCCGAGCCTCGTAAGGGAACGGAGAAACGAATCTTCCGTAGATAGACTCGATGATGCTGTCGAATTCCTGGGCAAATGGAAGGCCTTCCGTTTCAAAGGTGGGAAGACCGCTTTCAGAAGGATTTGTAGCAGCTGGCTACGAAAAAATCTGGCCGACCTACAACATCTTCAAGGAAGGGTCCTCTACAGCCTTGCCCCTGACGATTTTCAGCAGATTCTAGAGATCAGTAGGAGCTTTCGAGACTGCGAGGCCCCTCCGACCACGTTTGGCAAGGCACTCCATTTCTTCCTCCCTGAAACTGTCATGCTCTGGGACCAAGCAATAGTCAGGAACACATACAAACTCCGCCCGGACCCAGAGAGCTTCGTCTCATACCAGCGCTTCGGATGGAAACTACTACACCACGTTACACGTAGCAAAACCGTCAAAGTGCTAGGGCAACTTGAGAGAGACCAGGGAAGATCCATCGGCTACTTCGAACCGATGACGATGATCCTAGATCCAAGGTTTTAACTTCGAGTAACGATCGAACGGCTAGTATCCAGGCGTTCGGGGCAAATGAACCCCTCGACTCTTAGGGCACTGGCGTACATCGTTCAGTCCATCAGCAAAAACGATGGGAAAGTTTCCATCAACCAACTGCTTACTCACCGTCGCCACATTAGAAGGGCTGACATCGCTAATGCTTGGGATCGCTTTCTTGGACTCAAGCTGCTAGAAACGGTCGAAGAAGATCAGGACTATCGTCTTGTCGGATTCAAGGAGGAGAAGACCGCAGACTTTCTGACCATCTGGATGCGAAAGAGTACGAGGCCTCCGCCGTGGGACATAGGAGCGTTCGTGTTGCGGTGCAGGTCATGGCCCTGCATGACGAAGTAACGAGTAGAGCTTGCGGCTCCATCATCTGGAAAGAGAAGGTACCGATGCCAAAATCTCGGTTGCCAAAGGTAAGAGTGCCGAACCTTCTTGGTGGAAACTAGATTTTACGACACTTACAGTTGGCGATTCAAAACCGACGCACATGCAGTTCAGGCTCAACTTTGAGCCCCTCTGGTGGCAGGGGAGGTTGTTGGATACGGATTCTATGTGTGGAATAGAAACTATTACTCACGTTCCAGAAGTGAGGCATTGCAGCTCTACAAAGATGAATGGATCAGGGAAGGACGGGGCATTTCAGGACCCTCCTTCGAGGCGATTATAACGGTTCACCTGCCTGACGGCTACCGATATCAAGACTGTCGTTTGGAAAAAGGAACCTCGCCTTCGGCGAGTGGCCCGGCCTCTCCAGGAGAGGCCTTACCCGGTCTGCAACGTAACGGAAAAATCCTAAATGCGTCATTACGAGAATCGTTCCCGGGGAACTATTATTTCTGTTGGATTCCTCCAGAATAGGCGCCAGACTCGACTATCTGGTCATCTTCGGACCATTTTTGAAATATGGTTTGCCTAGTTCCAAGTTCTCTCTTGGGAGAAGAACGCTTTCGGCCAGAAATGTGAAATAGTTGCTTCGTTGCGAGCAAAGAAACTGGATAATTCAGTAATGTTAAAGCCCTTCTCCATTAGCCTGATGGTTCTCCTGGTAGTATCGAGTGCTGGGCTGTTCCAGCTGGGTCACGCGCAGGCTCAACCTGACTTCAAGATTTCAGTTTCCCCCACGTTCCAAGAGGTCCAAGCGGGCCAGACGACAACCTTCTCTGTTCAGGTCGCCGCCTTGGATGGTTTCAGCGATTCTGTCGAGCTTGCAGTATCAGGGCTGCCGATGGGATCATCAATAAATCCCGGTGGAAAAATCTTCGGGGAATTCTTCCCCTCCACAGTGCCGGGATCGGGGGTTAGTACACTAAAAATCACAACCCAATCGGAAGCTATTCAAGATTGGTATACGTTAACTGTCATTGGAGAGTCAGGGAGCATACAGCATAACCAAAGGGTTAGGCTTGCAGTTGACAACCCCTCTCTCAGAATTGACTTGTTCAAAATTGACTTCATTCTCTTTCAAAAGGTTTACGCGCAGGACCACAGCAACCTCAACGTCAAGATCATTCCTTCCGCAGACGACTGGTTCGAGCAATCATACGTTGATGACGTGAAGAATGCCATGGACCGGTGGTTGAATGCGATAAACCTTTACACGGGCGAATTTGGAGACGAGTATCTAGGGCAAATAACAGTTTGCACTTTCGTCGAAGGCTTGGAGGCGAATCAATGTGGAAACAATTTCGATGTAAATATTTCATGGGTGAGGATTTTTACCGACTTGTTTGGTAACCCAATCCGCGAGGTTGGAGAATGGGATTTCAACAATCTTCAGGCTTTTGTTCCTGGTTGTGATGTCCTACCTTCTGCAATAACACTAGCCGCTTTTGTACTAAACGAACAGGGCAACGAAGCTAAGTTGGATGATATGGGCATGACGAGTGTTGCCGCGCACGAGTTCGGTCATTTTCTCGGATTGGGTCACGCTACCGGCGAGCCGAACGACCTAATGTCTGGAGAAGGGGGAGAACTACCGATCACCACACTTGACGTGACGGGTTTAGCCGTCAGTTGGGAATGGTTGAGAGAGGGAACGTTCAAGTGCCCATCGACGGCAACGGCCCACCTTCCGGACCTTCCGAATCTAATACCATACGAAGGAATGGATATAGTGATCAAAATCAAACCTCCGAATGATCCGGGCTTTCCTGTTCCCCAGATTGGGTTCCCCGGAGATGGTTTCGGGTTTGAGATGGTATCGCACTATGGTGGAACGGTTAGTTTTCATATTGTTTCTCCTGATTTCAAGGAAATGGTGTCAGGAGGATTGTTAGATGTCCCTCATGATAGTAAGGTAGAATTCATATTTCCCACCGACTTCGCGAGCAAACCTAATCCACCGTATTCGCAGCCTAGCACATCATCAATAGGATGGTATGATGTAGAGTTCCACATTGAAGCAGTGATTTCGGCAATAGAATGGGACAATTCTTTTTTCTCCGGCTTCACGATTGTGCCTCCCTCCACCGAAGCGACCACACCTACGATTCAGTCCGCGGTCAATTTGACGCCGAACTCCGATGGGTGGAATAACGCCCCAGTCACTGTCCTCTGGTCTGTTTCCGATCCCGATTCCGGGATATCATCCTCGTCGGGATGTGACGCAACCATCCTGACTAGCGAGACTCCCGGGACCACGTTGACTTGCGCGGCCACCAACGGGGCCGGGTTGTCCGGCTCGGCGTCCGTAACAGTAAGGATTGACATGACACCTCCTGCTGTAACCGGACGTAGGTCGGTCGGGCCCAATGCCAACGGCTGGAACAAAGATCCAGTTACAGTTAGTTTCATGTGCATTGATACCCTATCAGGAGTGGACCCCACTTCGATTACGCCACCAATTCCCTTGGCCAGTGAAAGTGCCGGTCAGTTTGTGACGGGCGTTTGCAAGGACAACGCAGGAAACTTAGCATACATCACTGTGGGACCGATCAACATAGACCTCTCATTCCCTGTCGTGATTGGGTCGAGGTTTCCAGGCCCGAACGGAAATGGTTGGAATAATCACGATGTTACCGTTTTGTTCAGCTGCACCGACTCCCCCTCCGGTGTAGACGTGGCTCCTCTTAGCCCTCAAGTTGTTTCCACGGAAGGTGCAGGTCAATCCCGGGCTGGGACCTGCATAGACAGGGCTGGTAATTCGGCTTCCGCGATTGTTGGTGATATCAACATTGACAAGACTCCACCTGTAGTAACATCGGTACAGGACGGACAGTTCTTTATCCTCCGACAGGCAGTACTCGCAAATGCTCAGTGTACCGATCCATTGTCGGGGATAGACACTTGCATCATACCAACTGGGTTCATTGATACTAACACTGTGGGACCCCACTCTTACGCTGTGACATCAACTGATAAGGCTGGAAACACTGCCGTCTTGGCGGTTCGGTATGAAGTCCGCTACAATTTCGTAGCGATTTCGCCGCAGCCCCTTGTTACCCGATTCCAGATTGGAAGAACCATTCCGATAAGGTTCCAGCTGACGGATGCTCTAGGCAGTTTCGTTCCTGTAGTCACGGCTCAGATTTGGATTGACTCGCAGACAAATCTTGGGACATCCACCGGGTCAGCAAATACAGGTAACTATTTCCGGTTTGATACTAGCAGCAACCAGTACTTGTTTAATTTTAGCACAACTGGAATGACCGCTGGCTCTCATACAGTATACATTACGCTTGATGACGGAACAGTACACACGATGGCGATCGGACTAACTTCCTAGATTCTATGTGGACTTGCTCCATTTGAGCCCGCTGGCCAAGAAGCTGGGCCGTCCCTATTCGGACCTTGAGATGATGTGAGTCGTTTTGTGGAAGTTGCCAACGCGTCCGGAGCGCCAGGGGTCGTTCCCGTCGGCTTCGCAGTGAGCTTGGAAGAAAGGGAGTAGGCTACGAAATCGACCTTGAGCTGAAAGACGTGATTAGGAAGAAGCTCGGACTAGACTATAACAGGTGGACCGGAGAAGACTATCTTCTAGAGGAGAAGATAGGAGCAAGAAATCTGCGAAAACCCTCCAAACCAAGGTCCACCAACAAAAAAGCGTCGCGAGCTAAGCGTCAACGATCCTCGATCCACTTTGGTTTCCCGCGTCAAGATCGTGCCCAGCAATTTCGCTCCCGTGTCTGAGTATTATCGGAAAGATAGCTTAACCTTGCAGCTGTCGAGTCAGCAAAGGGACTGGTGCGAACGCCTACACGTCAATCGCTTAGGGTTACTCAGGTGATGTTTTTACGCTAGGACTGAAGATCATTCTCGGTCATTAAGCGAAACTTGGACTGGTTCGGAATCATCGTCACCGGCGTTGGGTTGCTCGCATCATTACTATACTTACAGGAGTGGGTCAGAAATCATATGACGGACCGGAATGTAAAGTTCCCCTCCAAACTAAAACGGGGAATCCTTCTAACAGTCGGTCTATTCTACCTTGGATGGATGCTCCTTGCGATCTTGGGATGGGGAATCATAACTGTTAACGCCGCGCAACAACCCGGATTCTTCACATCTACTGCCTTTCCAAACCATATCGTCGTTACCTTCGTCTACTTCATGACTGTCATAGTAATTCCAGGCGCGTTCCTCGGTCAACTAGTAAAACGCTGGGACCCAGAACATTGGCCAGGAAACAAGAAAACCCAGGAATCGGAAGAGCCTTTGAAGCCCCGGAAAGTGAGCCGTCTTCCTTACATTCAGATTTTTCGACGTTTTCTGTCCTAGGGCGAGCAGTCTTCTCCCTGGCAAATATTGAACAGCAAACCAAGCACTCTGTCTTCCTTTAGTCCTGACCTACCAAGCCGGGTCGTATCGCAAGTAAATTGACGGAGCTTGAATCAGGGTTCGACTCAGAAGGTCGCGAACGTCTTCGAGACGGAGACAAGAGGCTCGTTAATCTATAAGAGCTAGAGCTGATGAAGTAAATGTCCCGCCATGATAGAGTCCATTTGGACAAGGAACCTTCTTTGCTTCGACGAGAACGAACATCGCGTTGACTGCGCACCGCTCACAGTTCTGGTCGGACCAAATAATTCTGGAAAGAGCGCACTGATCACTGGCTTCAATCTTCTCAGAGAAGCGGGCATGAGGGGAGGTCCTTATTGGGAAACGGAGAGTTACAATCTCGGTGATTTCGCGTCAGCAGTACACAAACATGAAACTAATCGGATAATTGAGGTCGGAACGAGAATTCGAGACACCGAAAGCCCGATCACACTTACGACCTCGTTCGAAGGAGGCGCGTACCAAGGTTTTCGATCAAGTCCAAGTGTCCCTAATCCAATGAACCTTCTAAGAAAGACCTGGTACTTCCGTGCATCACGGAGTGACGTGTCTAAAGAACGCCAGACTCAGCAGGGAGGTTCGACCCCGATATGGGGTCAACAATTGGACCCGTATGGTTCGAACATAATCACGTATCTTCTCGAACGTTGGACAGACCAGGACAAGAACTGGCCGATAGCCCAAGATTGGCTACGAAAGATCGACCCTGAGCTGTCAATCCTGAAATCCCCCTTAAGAAGAAACCTTGCATCGCTTGAAACCACTAGCAAATATTCAGATGTGAGTGTCAATCTTGCCTATCAGGGAACCGGAATACAGAAAGCCCTTACCATCATTGCAGGCGTGATATTCTCCCCTCCGGGATACACGCTCATCATCGAGGAACCCGAGGTTCACTTGGAACGAGGGTCCATCGAAGGCTTGGTAGACCTCTTCAATTATGCTGTCATGAAATGGAACAAGCAGATCATAATTTCGACACACTCCATAGATTTGCTCTTGCAATATGCATCTGATCTGGGACTGGGGACATCGCGAGGTGGAGATCATCCTAGAATCGATGGATCCAAGTTCAGACTCGTGGCCTTCGAACGTCAGGCTGGAAAGATCGCAATAAGAGAGGAAGACATGAAAGGGCGTTTTACTGCAATGATGGATCGACTTAGAGCAATCTTAAAGCCCGCAGCACCTGCCAAGGTCGCGGTTGCAGCCCAATGACCGAGTGAACAGGCAGTTTCATTCTCGTGTCTGAGCAATAGCCGAACATTAGCTCAACCTTACAGATGTCGAGTCAGCGGAGCGACTGGCGAGAACGCCTACACGCAAACCCCTCACGAATGGAACAAGAATTGGCAATCAAACTACGAGACAACGGAATACGCTATCAGACAAAGGTCGAGATACCAGTAACCATTGCCGACTTCTACTTCCCTCTGCAGTCCAGACCGTTGCTTGTGTTTGTTGACGGCCGGGTCCATCTTGGAAAAGCGCAGATGGCGAAGGACGAAGAGTTGCGATCACTACTGCGGAGAAGAGGATACAGAATCCTAGAATTATCCTACGGCAGTTATTCGGACAAGAAAAGGGATCAATTATACGAAGAGATAAGGCACGACCTAGCAAAGAATTAGGTAGGATGAATGTTAAGACTCTCCGAGACTTAAGCGGAGACGAGGGGCGTTGACTGCTACCGATTCTTCTGTCGTTCCAAAGCATGAGCTTTCTCAGCAAAGGCCGTGGAAGAGGATCAAATACGCGATTCTCTTGTTCCTGTACGCCTTCGCCTTTGTGATCTGGACCCTTGATATCGCTTCATTTGTCGGAGGAGCATTGAGTCCCGCTACTATGTCCCAAGCTTGTCAAGCGATAATTCAATTTGACAGTTTCATTACCGCAGGTTGGACAGTTGGTTTCTTCTATTTCTGGGGAATGGTGACTCGAGAGAGCAACACTCTGAAGGAAGAGAGTTACATCGCGCAGCAAGCGATGATTTCAACCAACCTGTTATTCGAGAAAGGAGTAAAGGAACTAGGAAGTGCTATAGGATCTATCCCAGGGCCCGTGCCTGAAAACATTCGGCGGATGCACGAAGCCAATGAAAATTCGATCCAGACACATTCGGAATTGGCCGCAGGAAGGAAAAAGAGAATGGCCCATCTTTTCCTGACCCTTCATAATAGAACTAATGCACTTTTCTATTATGCGATGGGAACGTTTGCTGCATTTGTCGGCGGTGCATTGCTGGCAATTGTCGGAATCCTCATGCCGGATCGCTACTTGGTAATATCGTCGTTAGGTCTGCTGGTCATTGGCATTTTGCTGACTCTCACAGAATGGGCAAATCTTCAAGCGTTCGGAGCTAGATTATCCAAAGCTCGAATTGGGACTGCGTCGGTAACAAAGGAAACCGATCAGGTGAAAGAACAAATCGAAGACATAAGAGAAGAAGTCGAGGAAATAAAGCAGGATGTACTAGAACTTCAGGACCTGCCGAAATCTCTTGGGGAGAAAGCCGGTCCAAGGCCATAGCGGTAGAGATCCAACCCATTGCTTCAGTTAATGATCTCCGGATCGACTTGTCGCAATAGCTTGAGATTGAGCTTCACGATCTTGCAACGCGGTTGGTCCCGCAGCTTTCTACGAGCGCTAGGTTCGACGTATTGTTGGTGGCTGATGCACCAATAGACATACTTGAATCGCACCGTCGCTATGTCTGCTGGTCGCTTTGTTCATGGCTGGGTGGTCAGTGATGGCATTTTCTCCCGTAGGAGGCTCGTTGTTTTGATGTCGGGTCTTTAGCCACCATTTGACGGTGATGAGTACTAGCCCTGCTACGGGGATTATGAGGAAGAGGCTTGCTGCGGGAATGATGTCGATTGTCGGGATGAAGTAGAGGGTGGAATAGAGGGAGCCGGTGTCGGCGACTAGTAGTCTGGGCGATGGGAGGAAGTAGACGGCTGCGCTGTTAAACGAAAACGGTCCAGTGTCTGGAGGTCCAGCGGCCACGACTGCGTTGGAACCGTCGGCTGAGAGAGCTACTCCATGTATCTCGCCTGCGGGTTTTCCCCAGACAACTTGGCCTTGACCGTCGATGACGAGGATTGATTGAGTCCAGTCTGACCACAGTCCAGCGAGCACATAGGACCCGTCTAAGTTTGCCGCTAAGACCGCTGGGGGCGCAGAGAAGCTCCAGACCTGGTCGCCCTGAATTGTGTAAGATACGATATGGTAGTCAGTCCCGAAAACTATTCTGGATTCGTCTCCAGAGAATGCGATGGAGGATGGGCTGCTATCCTCTGCACGTGACCAGAGTAGGCTGCCGGTATTGTTGAACAGGTATAAGGTGCCATGATTTCCGTCCATGGCAGTGCCTACTGCGACATACTTTGCGTCTGGCGAGACGATCAGGCTTTGGACAAGGTTGGTTATGCTGGTGGAGTTCCAGAGGATTCTTCCCTGGCCATTGAGAAGTCGGAGCTGCGTATCGGTCACAGCAACATGCGACGCGTCCGATGAGGTGGCTACGTGAATCGGGTTTGTGCCGGTGCCGTTGTAATTCCAGAGCATCTTGCCATGCTGGTCCAAACAGAAGACGCTGAACAGAGTCTGAACTATGACCCGTGATCCATCATTGGAAAGGTGACTCCCGAAGATCGGAGGAGGAAAGTCTCTGCTGTACATGTCAGGGGAAGTAGTGTAATTCCAGAGTTGGGTCCCGTCTCGACTAAAATAGTAGACAGCCCCGTTCTCTTAGAACATTGCGGCGGAGCCAATGAGCTGGAATCCGCTAGCCACGATGTAAGAGGCGTTGTCAGAGATCGAGATGCTGCTGATCGCTCGGTCGATGGTTCTGCTCCAGAGGAGTGAGCCCGCGTGGTTGAAGAGGAGAATTTCTCCGCCTTTAGTACCGGTCTGGACTCCCACTGCCACAATAGATCCGTCGCTGCTGCCAGAACACTAGCGTTGGGATGATCGGAAGCGAAGCGATCAAGACCACCACTAGCAGTTTGCTGATCAATGCAGCTGCCTCTCAGATGCTGAATCGATAATCGTTGAGACCCACTCATTACATTAGCGTTCCCTACTCATCCGGACACGTGGGTCCTGCGTGACACATCTTGCAGAGAAGCTGAGCATTCACCTGGCGATTTGGTCTGGTTCTAACAAATCGGCGGGTCTTTCCGTTCGAGGATCTTATGGTCTGGGGCTTGTGAACGGCCCTTGGTCTAGAGGATAGTTTCTTGACCTCATCCTCCCCCTCGCGGTTACGGTGACTCTCGGGGGGTTCTCGCAGGTCTAATAGCCACATTGTTTGTAGGCTTGTCAACAGTCTTGGCACGTTGTCCCGGATTCGTTTGGAGACAGAAAGGTGATAGGGGACCCGGAATGTTCCAGTGAAACTGAACCAGAAACTGTTCTCGTAGTTTTCGAGAACTTTGCAAGTTGTGGTTCGTTCTGCTCTCTTGGACATATTCGACTAGATTTGATTGAGACGGTTCAGGATCTGATCCAGACTTCTCACAAGTATGCAAAGTCTCAGTATACTCCTCATGCGCAGCGGGTCAGGTGGACGAAGCTGGCTGGTCAGTTGATCTGGTATAAGGATCAGATTTTGAAGAATTTCAGTCTTGAGGCTATGACGGTTCAGCTTGAGGCTCTGCAGAAGAGGATGATTGAATCTGACGAGCAGAGAGAGCGTGAGACTCGGACAAGGGATTATCAGACGATAGTCTTTCGCAAGGCAGAGGAGAGGAAGGTGGACGATGGGGAGCCTCCTGAGACCTCCAAGGCTGATGACCCCGAGGGTGCCAAGGAAAACATGTCGAGCTAAGACTGAATCATCGCGGTATCAGATAGGGGTCCGGAAGGTTAATCTATCCTATTCGCCTAATAGGATTGTGGTTAGAGGCTTGATGGTAAAGGTCGCACGAAGATACCAGGTAACCATACCCGAAGAGGTTCGGGAGAAGGCGAAGATTTCGGTCGGAGACGATGTGGACGTCCGATACGAGGACGGTAAGATCCTCGTCGAAAAACTAGAGGATAATTGGGAGAAAGTGATGAAGGAGACGGAGGGTAGCTGGGCCGATCATCCGGTGTTCGGTAAGATGAAGAACAGTGTTGAGATCGTTCACTGGCTGAGGTCCGAACGCTGAGGCTCGCCCTCGACACGAGCGTTCTCATTAGTCATTTGAGAGGCGACGAGTTCTCCCAGCCCACGACAAGATTTCTCCAATGGGCACGTAGAACCCGCCAGGACCTTGTCATGTCCGACATCAGCTACGGCGAGCTTTACGCGGGAATCCATCTATCTCAGGACCCGTCGCGTGAAGAACGTCGCGTCCAGAGACTCCTGGCCGTGAACAGAGTCGAGACCCGCCTTCCGGGAACACTAGATATTGCAAAGAGAGCTGGCCAACTCTATTCAAGCTATCTGAGAAAGCGGGGGGAAGGTGTCAGAAGGATACTGCCAGATTTCTTGATAGGTGCCCATGCAGAAGTCTACGCATCCCAGCTTGAAACTTGGAATCCGGAGGATTTCAGGAGCTATCTCTCGATAGAGGTCCGGACCCCTGGCGAGGTTATCAAAGAGAGCGAGCCCCCGAGAAAAGTCCGAAGAAGGCAACCGACCTAGGCTCAAGCCGTTTGTCCGCGAAAAACATGTTCGGGAAAATCCTGACACCTGAGGGTGCCAAGGAAGTCCCCTGGAAAATGCCTGAGGGTCCGAGTCTATGATAGGATCGGCATGACGCTTGGGAGGCGGCGAACGGTGTTGTTGACGGGTCCCTGTATAGATCCGGCTAGCGATAGAGCATTTAGAAAAACAAGGTATGCAGGCCAGTCTCGCGACGCAGAACTGCCTGTGATCCTACAGTTCTCTGATTGCTAATAGAACGTTTCAGAGACCGGTTTGTTATGCGGCCTTCTCTATAACAATCTCGATCGTTGAGACATTTCGCGTGTCTCCTTCTTCGCCCAATACTTCCGAGGCGATTCGTACTTCTTTGATGGTGAGTTTTCCCTGGAAGAACCGGCGCCGGACCACTTCCACAACATCCACCGCATGGCTAATCGACTGTCCCCGAGCCTTGACGGTTAGAGTGTTCTGGCCGCTGTTGAAATGCATCATAACAGCAGTCGCATACGCCATCAACGGCTTCTTCCCGATAAACACGGTATCTGGCGGAATCTGGCCCCGAGGCCTCTCTTGTCGTGGTCTCTCTTCCCGTGGTCTCTCTTCGCGATGTTCTGGAGTTTGTTCCATTCTCTCTTGTGGGTGTTCTGTTCTCTCTGTCCGCGGCTCGTGACGTTCACGTGCGGGTTTGTGCTCTACTTTCTCGCTCATTGTTGATGTCTCAGTTGTCAATCGATTATGCTCGAATAACGATCACGGAGCTAGGCGTTGCGTCTTAAGGGTTTGCTACCATCGCGACGAAAACAAGGTAATAGAAGGGAGAAAAAAAAGAGGATAAGAGGAGAGGGGTTTAGCGGAAGGTCGTGTTTAGAGTATCTCTCTTGTGAGAGCTTCTCTGAACTTGACCCTGCAGTCCTGGCACTGGAAGAGCCCGATTAGCACGTTCTTCTTCGACTTGCCGCCCTTAAGCTCCCAGACCTTCGCCGGCTTTGGTACATCAGCACCGCACTTTGGACAGACCACCTTGTAGAACTGGCTCGGAGGCGCGAGGCCGACCGAGGACAGATCCGGTGAACCTTGAATGCCTGGAACAACTGTGCCTGCAATGGCTGGCTGGACTTGTGATGTCTCTGTTGTTGCTACTTGTGCGGAAGCGTCGAGCGTGGGAATATCGTCCACGACTTTGACAACAAGCGCATCAGCAATATCCTCCGCAACGTCTTGTGATGGAGCGATGTTGAATGATTCGTCGAGAGTGCTTGAGGATGCGATGTCCGATGATTGTACCGGCGCACTGGCTGGAACTGAAGAGGCCGCGAGAGCGTCTAACGGAGAACTCGATGCGACAGGAGCGTTGGTCGTCTCAGGAGTGGGGGAGCCATTGCCGTTGTTCGATGGCAGAGCAGGAGCTGGACTTGTTGGTTCTGGATTCGCCTCGACAACACTGCTGGGAGTAGTGAGCACTGACTGCGCTGGGCTTTGCACCGGGGGCCATTGTGGCTGGCTTGGAAGGGAGGGCTTCGCTTGAGCGATAGCGCCTATTCCGACCCAGCTTACGGTCGCGGGCTTGTTTTCTGGGTATGTCTGTTTGAATTCTCCGGGGAATAGTGGTTTGGTTTCGATGTGGCTGAGTGTGTCGATCATCAGTTTGATCTCTTCGATGCTCTTGAGATTGTTCTCCGATACTCAGACTCGTTGACATCACCAGTGACGAATTTCATTTCTAGATTCAGCAGTCGTTGTGGGGTTGTGGCCATCTGGTCCTTTGTCTGTTTCAAGTGCTCGTTGAGGGTGTAGCCGAGTACGTTGATCCGGTCTTGCAGATCGGAAGAGGCTCGTCCGTATTCTTCGTGTATTGTCCGCATTTTTTCTTTGTAGCCGTTGATCTCAGTGATCAGTTTCTCTATGGTCAGATCGTTTAGACCCATTTTTTCTACCTAGGAGTTCGACATCTATGAGGTAAAATGGTAAAAGCGTTCGAACGCAAAAACAGCCGATAAAACCTCGTCAAGAGTCCGATTTTCGATACATGATAACAAAAACAGTGTCAATGATCGAACGGATCGATGATGATTCTAAGCTAGCAAAGATAAATCGAAATTGTGCAAAACACAAAATCGATCGACGTTTTCAGGATCGCATATAAACCAAAACCGATCTGTGGACCCCACAACAAGCACCGACAATAACTGTCGCAGCCACGTTCTTCATTGCCTAGCCTAAGTACAACAGAACCGGCTCGAAGGAGCCAACATGAAGACACAGCAGCACGACAAGACACTATTCGACAAGTGCGTACAAGCACAGATGAACCACGACACCGCACGCAGCACAATGTACGCCAACGAGATCGCAGAAATACGAAAAATGGCAAAGATCACACTCCGTAGCGAACTCGCCCTCGAACAAGTGGGCCTCCGACTAGAGACAATCCAGGAATTCGGCGACGTCGCGGCCACAATGGGCCCGATCGCAGGCGTAGTAGCAGCAATCAAGAACCAGGTACAAGGCGTCATACCCCAAGTCGGCTACGAACTAGGCGAGATCTCCGAGTCACTCAACAGCGTAGTCATGGAAGTCGGAGAAGCTACAGGTCAATCATACGACTTTGAGGCGTCCGGAGTAGAGTCTCAGAAGATTCTCTCCGAAGCAAACAGCGTAGCAGAGACCAGGATGCGCGAAAAATTCCCGGAGCTACCATCAACCGCTCTCGGCACACTCGAGAGCACGGTGCCGAGGTAGCCCGGACCAACCTTTTTGGAGAATATGATCATGCCGATAACCCTTGAAGAGATCAGAAGATTCCTCGGCAGAAGCCTACAGGACCCGTACGGACGCACCTTCGGCAAAGTCGTAGGAATCAGCGCCAACCTCAAAGACGAAATCACAGGCGTCGGAATAGAAGTCGGAAACGGCGAATTCGTACAATGCCCCGGAGACAGAGTCAA
>WNGD01005166.1_pt1 | contig 15618 bp, 18 predicted proteins | sample 5400671 | NCBI WGS metagenome assembly WNGD01 (sample SAMN13153369, study PRJNA577476) | soil metagenome | isolation source: 40 cm soil or saprolite under grassland replicate 2 | place: USA:California | collected 2016-06-15 | reverse complement strand
GGCAACACGGATACCAACATCGGGTACCGGTCCGTCAACTGCACCTACCCCAACGATGTTGCAGTCAACCCGCAAACGCGCGACCTATTCCTGCCCTGTTGGTCCGACGGGTTGCTCCTGACCTATCGGTTCCTCACGCTTCCCTGAGGTGTGACCCGGGTCACCCCAAGCACACTCCCCTAGGGTGGTCTAACCCCAACTCCCCAGCTTCACCTCCTCACGCCCCGTGAGGGGTGTCACCGCAACTCGCTGGTCCTTACCTTGATGATGGAATGCGCCCATAGAGCACGTACCACGCACCCCTAGCGGAGCGGGTCTATGTTCGGCTCACGGCAAGTCAGGCGCGCCCTGTTGGTCCTGTCGGTCCTCTCCGTCGCGAGCTGCGAGCACGGGCCCTCCGTCACGGGTCCCCCGCCCGCGCCCGGCGCGCCGTCCTTCAGCACGAGCGCGTTCACCGGGACCGGCAGTGCCGTGAATGGGCGCTTCGCCCACGTCGCCATGCGCCTCGCCGACGGGCGCGTGCTGGTCGCGGGTGGTATCAGCGGGATCACCGGTCTCAAGTCCGCCGAGCTCTACGACCCCACCACCGGCACGTGGGCCGTGACCGGCAGCATGGCGTGGGAGCGCATCGGTCTCGCCGCGGCGCCGCTGCCCGACGGCCGCGTCCTCGTGGCCGGTGGCGCGCGCTTCAACCAGGCCTGCGCCGATCCGCCCGCCGGCAACTCCACCGAGATCTTCGATCCCGCGACCGGCGCGTGGACTCTCACCGGTAACCTGACGCAGTCCCGCACCTCGGGGCTGGCGGTGGCGCTGGCGGACGGCCGCGTGCTGTTCGCGGGCGGCGGCAGCCGCTGCGGCGTCGTCTACGCCACGGCCGAGATCTACGATCCGGCGACGGGCGTGTGGACGGCGACCGGCGCCATGAACGTCGCGCGCCAGTCGCCCGCCGGCGTGTTACTCCCCGACGGGCGGGTGCTCGTCGCGGGCGGCGCCGGCGCCAGCCCGTTCCCGTCCCTCGCCTCCGCCGAGATCTACGATCCGGCGACCGGCGCGTGGACGCTGACGGGCAGCATGCACGATCCCCGCATGTGGGCGTTCGACGACATGAGCGCGGCCAACTTCATGACGCTGCTCCCGGACGGCCGCGTGCTGGCCGCGGGCGGCCTGAACCGCTGCAACAAGTCGGGTTGCGATATCGCGTTCCTGCAGAGCGCGGAGGTCTTCGATCCCGCGAGCGGCGTGTGGACGGTGACGGGCAGTCTCGCCGCCGGGCGTTGGCGCCATCAGATGACGCTCCTTCCCGACGGGCGGGTGCTCGTCGCGGGCGGCCGGCAAGGCGGCGCCATCCTCGGCAGCGCCGAGATCTACGATCCGGCCACAGGCGTATTCAATCCGGCCGGGACGCTGGTGACCGCCCGGCAGGACTTCACGGCGACGTTGTTGACGAACGGGTCCGTGCTCCTCGCCGCCGGGCAGGGGGTCGCGGGCATCCTCAAGTCGGCCGAGGTGTTCACGGCCAATCACGCCCCGATCGCCGACGTGCAGCCCGCCGTTGCGGCCGCGAACGAAGGCTCCGCCGTCAACTTCGACGGTCGCGGGTCGTCCGATCCGGACGGCGACGCGCTCACGTACGCGTGGGATTTTGGCGACGGCGCGGTGGGTTCGGGCTCCACGGTTTCGCATACCTACGCCGACAACGGCAGCTACGCGGTGGTGCTCACGGTGTCGGACGGCAACGCCACCAGCACGGCGAACGCGCGGGCGGAGATCGCCAACGTCGTTCCCGCCGTCGCCGACCTCGGCACGACCACGCTGCTGCGTGGCGAGACGTTCGCGCGCGACGGGTCCTTTGCGGACCCCGGCGCGGACAGTTGGACGGCCACGGTCGACTACGGCGATGGCTCGGGCGGGCAACCGCTCGCCCTCGTCGGCATGACGTTCCACCTCAGCCACGTCTACGCCGCGGCCGGGGCCTACACGGCCACGGTGACCGTGACCGACGACGACGCCGGCGTGGGGATCGCGCAGGCGCACGTCACCGTGTCCGACCACGCCCCGGTCGCGAACGCCGGGCCGGCCGCGCGCGGGGACGAGGGTAGCGCCGTGTCGTTCGACGGCAGCGCCTCGAGCGATGCCGACGGCGATCCCCTCACGCTCACCTGGGACTTCGGCGACGGCTCGCCGCCGGTGGGTGGTGTGACGCCGAGCCACGTCTACGCCGACAACGGCAGCTATACCGTGACGCTCAACGTGTTCGACGGCGCGCTCATCAGCACGGCGACGACGACGGCCGAGATTGCCAACGTCGCGCCCGTGGTGAGCGAGCTCGCGAGCGACGCGATCTTCAAGAACGCAACGTTCGCGCGCAGCGGATCGTTTGTCGATCCGGGCGCTGACATTTGGACGGCGACGGTCGACTACGGCGACGGCTCGGGCGTGCAATCACTCGCGTTGTCGGGCAAGGCGTTCAACCTCAGTCACGTCTACTCGGCCGAGGGGACGTTCACCGTCTCGGTGACCGTGCGGGATGACGACGGTGGTGTCGGCACTGCGGAAGCGCAGGTGACCGTGACGAACCGTGCGCCGGTGGCGAATGCCGGGCCGGTCGCGCAGGGCAACGAAGGCGCCGCCGTCAGGTTCGACGGCACGGCCTCGTCCGATCCGGACGGTGATGCCATAACGTTGACGTGGGACTTCGGCGACGGCTCAGCCCCCGTGGGCGGCTCGGCGCCGAGCCACGTGTATGCCGACAACGGCAGCTATCGTGTGACGCTCACCGTGTCCGACGGCGCGCTCACCAGCACGGGGACGACCACAGCCGAAATCGCCAACGTGGCGCCGGCGGTAAGCGACCTGGGGTCGCGCAGTCAGATCACCGGCCAGACTTACAGCGCTTCTGGTTCGTTCGTGGACCCGGGCGCCGACAGCTGGACGGCGACGGTCGACTACGGTGACGGGTCGGGTGTCCAAGGCCTGGCGCTGTCGGGGAAGAGCTTCAGCCTCAGCCACGTCTATGCCGGCGTGGGCACGTTCAACGTGACCGTGACGGTGACTGACGACGACGGTGGCGTGGGTACGGGGCATGGCGAGGTGCAGGTCGCCGCGTCGAACCACCCGCCCGTGGCGGACGCCGGAGCGGCGGCGTTTGGCGACGAGGGCAGCGCCGTCGCGTTCGACGGTCGCGGTTCTTCGGACCCGGACGGTGACGCGCTGACGTACGCCTGGCAATTCGGCGACGGTGGGACGGCGAGCGGTCCGACGCCGAGCCATGTCTATGCCGACAACGGTGCCTACACCGTGACGCTCACGGTGTCGGACGGTGAGTTCCAGTCGGAGGCGGCCACGATGGCCCAGATCGAGAACGTGGCCCCGGCCGTGAGTGCGTTCGCCGGCGCATCACTCTTGCCCGGCGACACTTACGCGGCGAGTGGCTCGTTCACCGATCCCGGCGCGGACACGTGGACGGCGACAGTCGATTACGGCGACGGCACCGGCACGGAGCCGCTCGCGCTGTCGGGGCAGACGTTCTCCCTGAGTCACGTCTACGCGGTGGGCGGGACGTTCACCGTGACGGTCAGCGTGCGGGACGACGACGGTGGCGTCGGGACGTCGCGGGCGACTGTGGCGGTGCAGTCGATTCAGGACGCGCTCGGCGGGGTCAAGCAGATCGTCGCGGACCTGCAGGCGTCGGGTGACCTGACGCCCGCCACGGCGAATTCGTGGTCGACGCAGCTCAACAAGATCATCGGGATGGTCAACAACGGCGACATTTCCGGAGCGATCAGCGCGCTGCTGTCGTTCATCGATAAGGTCCAGAAGACGCCGCACATGACCCCGGAGGGGCAGCAAGCGCTGGTCGACGCGGCCAACAGGATCCTGGACGCGCTGCGGGCGCTATAGCCGCAGCCTGAGATTGATATCCACCAGGATGGCATCCGGCGTGTCCACGAACACGATCCTGTTCTGGACGCGCCGGATGATCATTTTGGCGGGCGGGCCCTTGCCCTTGCCCCGGCCCCTGTTGCCGCGCCGGTAGTAGACGATCTGATCGTCTCCCACGGTCTCGATGCGCACGACTTCGAGTCCCTGGCGCGCCAGCACCTCCCGCGTCACCGAGATCGCGCGGTCCGGCGCGACCACGAAGTCCTTCTTCGGCCCATGACCGCGCCCCTGCGCCGCGAGCGGCGCGAGGCCGAACAGGAGCAGACACAAACCCGCCAGCACCGATCGTTTCATACACTCACCACGCCTTTCCACGCCGGTTCACGCATCTATTTCAGAATGATCTTGGCGATCGTGTTGAGCTGCATGTTGCTTGTGCCTTCGTAAATCGTCCCGATCTTTGCGTCTCGGTAAAACTTCTCGACCGGGTACTCCTTGGTATAACCGTACCCCCCGAAGAGTTCCACGCACAGCGACGTCACCCGCTCGGCCACCTGTGAGGCGAAGAGCTTCGCCATCGCCGCTTCCTTCGTGTACGGCTGGTGCGCGTCCTCGAGCCGCGCGGCGTTGTACACCATGAGCCGCGCCGCCTCGAGCTCCGTCGCCGCCTGGGCGAGCTGAAACTGCACCGCCTGGAACTCGGCGATCGGCTTGTTGAACTGCTGCCGCTCCTTCACATACTTGAGCGCCGCGCCCAAGGCGCCCCGCGCCACGCCGATCATCTGCGCCCCGATGCCGATGCGTCCGGTATTCAGCGTCTCGATCGCGACCTTGTAACCGACGCCCACCTCACCGACGACGTTAGCCGCGGGGACCTCGCAGCGATCGAGGATCAACTCTGTGGTGGAGGAAGCACGGATGCCGAGCTTGTCTTCCTTCTTGCCGACGCTGAACCCCTCGAAGCCGCGCTCCACCGCGAACGCCGTGATCCCCTTGTAGCCCTTGGCGAAGTCGGTGTTGGCGAAGATCAGGAAGAAACCCGCGTCCGCACCGTTGGTGATCCACAGCTTGCGGCCATCGAGGATCCAGTTCTCGCCCTGCTTCGTCGCCTTGGTTTGCAACCCGAAGGCATCCGACCCGGAGCCGGCTTCGGAGAGGGCGTAGGCGCCGACGAGATCGGCGGCGAGGCGGGGCAGGTAGCGGCGCTTCACGTCGTCCGACGCCCACTTCAGGAGCAGCGCGTTGACGAGCGTGTTCTGGACGTCCACGAAGATGGCGGCCGAGGCGTCCACCGCCGAGAGCTCTTCCACGGCGAGCACCGTCATGAAGAGGCTCCCACCGGCGCCGCCGTGCTCCTCGGGGATCTCGATCCCCATGAGACCGAGCTCGAAGAATTTGGGAATGAGGGCGGGATCGATTTTCGCGGCCTGCTCCATCGCGTGCACGCGGGGGCGGATCTCATGGTCCGCGAAGTCGCGAACCGCCCCCTGGAACATCCGTTCTTCTTCGGACAGCTGCGTCATTTAGCCTTTCTTCTCCGGCGCCCCGAGCAGCATCTCGCGGATGCCGCCGAGCGAGCTGAGCACGCCGGTGGCCTCGTAGGGCATGTACACGACCTTGTTGCCCTGTCCCGACACCATCTCCTTCAGCGTCTCGATGTAGCGGATCGCGATCAGGTAGCGCGCGGGATCGCCGCCGGTGCCCCTGATCGCCTGGGTGATCCGCTCGATCGCTTGTGCCTCGGCCTCGGCCACCTTGAGGCGCGCGGACGCTTCCGCTTCAGCGTGCAGGATCCGCGCCTGCTTGTCGCCTTCCGCGGTGTTGATCTCCGATTGCCGGATGCCCTCGGCCTGGAGGATGCGCGACTGCTTGTCGGCATCGGCCGTGATGATCGTGGCGCGCCGCTCCCGCTCGGCGCGCATCTGCTTCTCCATCGCATCGCGGATGTCGCGCGGCGGATTGATGTCTTTCAGCTCGACGCGGCTGACCTTGGCGCCCCACTTGTGCGTCGCTTCGTCGAGAATGGCCCGCAGCTTGGCATTGATCGTCTCGCGCGACGACAGCACATGGTCCAGCTCCATCTCGCCGATCACGTTGCGCAGCGTGGTCTGCGTCAGCTTCTCGATCGCGTCCGGAAGGTTCGCGATTTCGTACGTCGCGCGCACGGCGTCGGTGACTTGGGAATAGATCAGCGCGTCGATCTCGACGACCACGTTGTCCTTCGTGATCACGTTCTGGCGCGGGAACACGTACACCGTCTCGCGCAGGTCGATCTTTTCCGTGCGGAACCGCCGCGAGTAGCTGTCCCCCGCCGGCGTCACGAGGGTCTGGTGCCAGTCCACCGCCCGCGGCTTGTCGATCCACGGCATGATCAGGTTGATCCCGGACGTCAGGGTCTTGTGGTACTTCCCGAACCGCTCGATGATCATCGTTTGGGCTTGCTGTACGATGCGGATGCCCTTGGCGATCGTGACCACCACGAGCAGTGCGACTCCTCCAACCAGCACGAGACCGGGACCCATCGCTCAACTCTCCTTTTCCACCATCAGGGTGGTGCCGTCCACTTGAATCACCGTGATTCGCGCGCCGACCTCGATCGGCGTGTCGTCGACCGACGCGCCGCGCCAATCCTCCCCGTCCACCTTGACCCGGCCCTGCCGCGATACCGGATCGATCCGCTCCAAGACCACCCCTCGCTTCCCCAGGAGCGCGTCGACGCCCGTCCGGACACCCCCACCGGGGCCGAGCTGGAAGCGGCGTAACATCAACGGGCGCAGGCCGATCATGCTCGCCAGGCTGGTGGCCGCGAAGGCCACCGTTTCGAGCGTGAGGCCGGCGAAGGGGATCAGGCCCACGAGGCCCGCCGCGACGCACCCGACCGCCAGGCAGGCCAGCCAGAACCCGGGCGTGAACATCTCGGCCACGATGAGCACGATGGCCGACAGGAACCAGATCAGCCAATCCATGGGGTCAAAGTTGCAACCCTGACCCCCGTTCCGCTATCCAACCGGGGTAGCGAAACGAGCGCCGCACGTGTCTCGTACTCCCGGTCAGCCCTCCTTTCGGAGATCCTATGACGACTCGCTGGTTGCCCCTCGTGTTCTGCGCCGCGCTCGCCGCTCCCGCCGTGGGCGCCGCGCAGACGACTCGCTACGTGCTGAAGGGCGACTCCGTCGCCGTCTACAACTTGGTCGGCGAGTTACGCGTCGAGCCCGGCAGCGGCAGCGACGTCGCCGTGCAAGTCACGCGCGGCGGCGCGGACGCGGCGCGCCTCGACGTGCAGAGCGGTCCGCTGCGCGGCCGCGAGACCCTGCGGATCATCTATCCCGAGGACGTGATCAGTCTCCCCGACTGGGGGCGCGGTTGGAATACCACGCTTCACGTTCGCGACGACGGCACCTTCGGCGACAATGGCGGCTGGCGCCGCGAGGGCCGCGAAGTCCGCATCACGGGGCGCGGCCGTGGGTTCGAAGGCTATGCCGACCTGCGGGTGAGCGTGCCGGCGGGGAAGGGCGTCGCGCTGCACCTGGGCGTGGGGAAGGTGTTCGTCACCAACGTGGACGGCGCGATCCTCGTGCAAGTCGCGTCGGCGGACGTGTCGGCCGAACGGACGCGCGGCACGCTCAAGATCGACACCGGTTCGGGCAACGTGGACGTGCATGACGCGAGCGGTGACATCGCGCTCGAGAGCGGCTCCGGCGACATCACGGCGAGCGGGTTGCACGGCGGACGGATCAAGCTCGACACCGGGTCCGGCAACATCACCGTAACCGGCGCCGAGGGGACGGGGCTGAAGATCGACACGGGATCGGGCGACGTCACGGTGACCGAAGCGAAGGGCGACGAGCTCAGATTCGAGACGGGGAGCGGCAACGTGGAAGTCGCACTCACCGCGACGTTCCAGTCGCTCTCGGTCGAGACCGGGTCAGGCGACGTGACGCTCAGGGTCCCGGCCACGATCGGGGCTGAAGTGGAACTCGACACCGGCAGCGGAGAGATCGACCTCGGCGGGCTGACGATCCAGGTGCGGCGGCTACAGGAGGATCACATCACCGGCACGATCGGCGACGGGCGCGGCCGGCTCTCCATCGAAACCGGCTCGGGCAACGTGCATCTGGTGAAGATCTCCTAGCGCTCCTCCAGCCGCTCGATTTCGCGACGTTCTTTCTTTGTCGGCCGGCCCTTGCCTTGATAGGCGGGGGCCGGCGCGATTTTATGCTGGAGCGCGAGTCGCTCTCGGGCCGCCCGGCCTTCCGCATCCTCGTCGTACAGCGCCTGCGCCGTCTTGGGGGGCCCGCGCCGCTCCGAGAGACCGCGCACCGTGACGAGCCACTCGTACGGGACGACGCGGACGCGCAGCGCGTCCCCCACCTGCAGCTGCTTGGCCGGCTTTGCCCGCGTGCCGTTGACGTGCACTTTGCCTCCCGCAACCGCCGCGGCGGCCAGCGCGCGCGTCTTGAAGAACCGCGCGGCCCACAGCCAGCGGTCGAGGCGCACCGAGCCTTCAGCGACTGCGCAGCTTGCTGAGCAGCCTCAGGATCTCGAGGTAGAGCCACACCAGCGTCACGATCAACCCGAACGCGGCGTACCACTCCGCCACCTTGGGAGCGCCCTGCTGGGCGCCCTGCTGAATGAAGTCGAAATCCAGCACCAGGTTCAGAGACGCGATGACGACCACGAACAGGCTGAAGGCGATGCCGAGCGCGCTGCCCTCGTGGAGGAAGGGGATGGTGATGTTGAAGAAGCTCAAGCCCATCGCCACCAGGTAGAAGATCGCGATCCCGCCCGTCGCGGCGACGACGCCCAGCCGGAACTTCTCGGTCACCGGGATGAGGCCGGAGCGGTACGCCAACAGCAACGCGGCCAGCACGCCGAAGGTGAGCGCCACTCCCTGGATGACCATCCCGGGGAAGCGGGCCTCGAAGTAGGCCGAGATGGCGCCGAGCGCGAGCCCCTCGAGCGCCGCGTAGATCGGCGCGGTCACGGGTGCCCAGGCCGGCTTGAAGATCGTGACGAGCGCCACGACAAACCCGCCGAGGATGCCGCCCAGGAGGTACCCCTCGACCGCCACGCCCGCGAACGTCTGCGACCAGGTCCAAGTCGCGGTGGCCGCGAGCAGCAACAGGAGGAAGGCCGTGCGGTTGACGGCGCCCTCGATCGTCATTACCTCCCCGGTAACTGCTCCGGGGCCGAACCGTTCGAAGGTCTTGGCGTTAAGGGCCGGATTGCTCGTGCGCATCGATCGCTCCCGCTGAGGTCGACGTAAGCTAGTGAGTGGACGTCAGGTAATCCACGGCAAGGTGCGACAGTGCGCGCACGCCCACCGGAAGCGCCGCTTCATCCACGAAGAAGCGCGGCGAGTGGTTCGGCGCCGCGGTGCGCGGGTCGGTGCCCGGCGGCGTAATGCCGAGGAAGAAGAAGACTCCGGGCACCTTCTCCTGATAGCGCGAGAAGTCCTCGGCCGTGGTCTTCGGTTCCGAGATGCCGACCTTGTCGGCACCCGCCACGCGCCGCAGCGTCGGCACCATCCGGTCGGTCAGCGCCGGGTCGTTGTAGGTGACCGGTGGGCCGGAGTCGATGGTGACGACCGCCGTGGCCCCGGCGCTTTGCGCGATGCTCTCCGCGGTGCGCCGCACGCGCATCCAGATGTCACGCCGCATCGTCGCATCGAACGCCCGGATCGTCCCGATCATGACGACGCTGTCGGGAATGATGTTGTTGCGCACGCCGCCGTTCACGGCGCCGATGGTCACGATCGCCGGCGCGGCGGTGATGTCCACCTGGCGGCTCGTGATCGTCTGCAGGCCCATCACGATCTGCGAGGTGACGACGATGGGATCGACCCCGGACCAGGGCTGGGCCCCATGCGTCTGGCGGCCCCGCACGACGATGCGCAGGGCGTCCGCGCTCGCCATGATCGCGCCGGCGCGATACATGATTTCGCCGGCTGGATAGGGAAAGACGTGCAGACCGAAGATCGCGCCCGGCTTCGGGTCGTCCAGGGCCCCCTCCGCGATCATCATCTCGGCGCCGCCGCCCTCGCCCGCCGGCACGCCCTCCTCGGCGGGCTGAAAGATGAACTTCACTGTCCCAGGCAAGTCGCGCCGCATCCCCGCCAGCACTTCGGCCACGCCCATTAGGATCGCCGTGTGCGCGTCGTGCCCGCAGGCATGCATCACGCCCACGTCCTGGCCGTTGTACGTCGTGCGCACCTTCGACGCGAACGGCACGTCTACCTCTTCGGTGACGGGCAGCGCGTCCATGTCGGCGCGCAAGGCGACCACCGGACCGGGCCGTCCGCCGCGCAGCACGCCCACAACGCCGTTGTGCGCCACGCCCGTACGCACCTCGAGTCCGAGCGCGCGCAGGTGATCGGCGACGATCTGGCCGGTGCGCACCTCGCGGTTCGACAGCTCCGGATGCGCGTGGATGTCGCGCCGCCAGGCGACGACTTTTCCCTCGACTTGAGCGGCGGCCCGGTCGATCGCGTCGTCGAGCCGGCTGGCCTGGGCCGCGAGGGGCAGGGTCGAAAGCGCCAGGAGCGCGAGTACGAAGAGGCTGCGGATGGGTGTCATGGGGGCCTAACCTATTGCGAAGGCGAATCCGGGCAACCCTTTTACCGTAGTGACTGTCCAACCCTGGAAACCCGTCCCCCCCTGTCCCCCCGTCGCCTGGAGCCGCTATGGTCCGGTTCGCCGCCTTCGTCGCTGTCGCCGCACTTGCTCTGCCATTTTTCCCGGTTCGCGCTCAGGACAGCGACGACGAGTGGCTCGAGGATTGTCACCACGAGTCGTGGCGCGACACACGCGTCAAGCACTGCGAGATCCGCGAGACCAGTCTCAAGCCAACCGCGAAGGGCACGGCCCTGACGGTGGACCCGGGGATGAACGGGGGTGCGGACATCGTCGGGTGGGACCGCGACAGCGTCGCCGTGACGGCGCGCATTCAGGTGCACGCTCGCAGTGAAGACGAGGCGGATGCGATCGCGCGCCAGATTCGCATCGAAGCGGCCGGGGCCACGGTGCGCGCCGTCGGGCCGGACCCCGCGGGACGGCGCCAGTCCTGGTCGGTGAGCTTCGTCGTGTACGTCCCGCGCCGCACCGATCTGTCGATCGCGACCGAGAACGGACCGCTGTCGATACGCGAGGTCACCGGGCGGATGGAGCTGTCCACGCAGAACGGGCCCCTCAGTCTCGTGGGCGTGGCGGGCGACGTGCACGCGCGTGCGCAAGACGGACCGCTCGAGGTAAAACTCACGGGCACGCGGTGGGACGGCGTCGGCCTCGACGCGGAAACGATGAACGGGCCCGCTGACCTCCGGATTCCCGAGGACTACAACGCCAAGATCGACTTCGGCACCGTGAACGGCCCGATGTCGGTCGGGTTCCCGCTGACTGTGACGATCAACGGTCGCGTCACCGACCGGATCTCCACGACGCTGGGAGCGGGCGGCGCGCCGATCCGCGTCGTCACGACGAACGGGCCGATGACCGTACGGCGGCTATGATGCCGTCGTATTCGAAGACGTTGGGGCCGCGCGGCGCTTCCTTGGCGATTTGCAACATTTCGATCTCTCCCTTCACCCTGCTGTAGAAGATGCGCGACGCGGCATCGGCGCCGAGCGCCGTCAGGCCGGCCGGTACAAGATCACATTCGCCCGCTCGAGCGTGATCAGGCCACCGCCGATCATTTCGTCGAGATCGGGCAGGACCTGCTGAATCGTCTCTTCGGTCTCGACGACCTCGATGATGAGCGGCAGGTCGAGCGACAGCCGGAGAATCTTGTCGGTATGTACCACGCTCGACGCGCCGAAGCCCGCGACTCCACGCAGCACCGTTGCGCCCGCGAGGCCCTTCTGGCGGAACCGCTCGAGCAGGGCCTCGTACAGCGGCTTGCCCTGGTACTTGTCGCTCTCGCCGATGAAGATTCGCATCAGCGTGCGCTCGCCCTTGAAACGCTGGTGGGTCATCGATCACCTCAGAGCAGTCTGTTTGCCAGCATCGTCCCGATCAGCACGGCGGCCAGGCATCCCACGATCGTCCCGCCCATGTACAGCCCGGCATACCAATACTCCCCATCCGCGAGCAGCTTCATGCTTTCGTAGCTGAACGTGCTCATCGTCGTGAAGGCGCCGCAGAAGCCGATCGTCAGGGCGGCGCGCATGTCGGGGGAGATCACGGTCGAGCCGGTGGCCAGCCGGATGATGAACCCGACCGCCAGCGACCCCAGCAGGTTGATCGCGAGCGTCCCCGTGGGAAACCCTGGTGGTCCGACGCGGGCCTGCACCCATCCCTGGAGGTAGTAACGGGACAGGGTGCCGACAATGCCTCCGGCAACGATGTACCACACCACGCTGGGCCTCCGGGAGGGTGACAGAAAAAGACTCCCCCCGTTGCGGTTCGGGTAGGAGTCATCAGCCCCGGGAAAACGGGCGGTTGAAGGCGAACTCCATCGCCTGCGCCAAACATAATTGGTTATTATCCCGTCCGTGGCCACCCTGCTCGTGGTGATGTCGGGCTTGTCGGATGCTTTGCAGCACCGCCCCCTCGTCGCGGTGCCGCTGCTGTTCGGCGCGGGTCTCGTGACGAGTCTTAACCCTTGCATCTATCCGATGATTCCGATCACGGCGGGGACGCTGGCGGGCGTCGACGCACAGGGACGGCCGCGTCGCCGGACGGTGGCGCTGACGCTCACGTACGTCACGGGGCTGATCCGCGTTCCCGCGCGTCTCGCCGCGTGGGCCGGGAGCCTGGGGGGCGGGTCATACCCGGCGGTCTTCCTGCTGGGCGCTACGTCGGGCATCGTCGCCGCTCCGTGCGGCGCGCCGGCGTTCGCCGTCGTGCTCACCTGGGTCGCGACCACGCAGAGTGCGGTACTCGGTTTCGTCTACCTGTTCGTCTTCTCGCTGGGGATGACGGCGTTGCTCGTCGTCGTGGGGCTCTTTTCGGGAACGCTCGCGGCACTCCCGCGGGCGGGCGCGTGGATGGCGTGGATCAAAAAGGGCGCGGGCGCGGTTCTACTGATCATGGCTGAATACTACTTCGTGCAGGTTGGGAGAGTCTTGTGAACGACAACGGCGGGAAGAGGCGTGTAAAGGCGTGGTGGGTGATGGCGGCACTCGCGCTCGCGTCACCGAGCTACGCGGCTGGGCAGGACGACGTGGTCGGGATCCCCGTGGGGCAGACCCCTCCCGCCGTCACGATTCAGGACCTGGACGGCAACGCGGTCGACTTAGGCCGCTGGGTCGGGAAGCGACCGGTGATCGTCGAGTTCTGGGCGACGTGGTGCCCGATTTGCGCGGAGCTGCTGCCGCGCATGGAGGCGGCCCACAAGAAATACGGCGACCGCGTGGACTTCCTCGTGGTCGCCGTCGCTGTAAACGAAAACCCCAACACCGTGCGCCGTCACCTCACGCGCCATCCGATGCCGTTCACATTCCTGTGGGACGTGAACGGCAACGCGACGCGCGCATTCCAGGCTCCGGCGACGTCGTATGTCGCGGTGCTGGATGCCAAGGGGCGCGTGGTCTACACGGGGACAGGTGCGGACCAGGACATCGAGGCTGCACTCGCCCGCGCCCTAGTTCCCGCGCGTTGAATCCGCGGGGATCAGTTTGTTGATCGCCGCGCCCAATTCCGTGTACGCCGTCGGATCGATCTCCCGGAACGGAGTCGCCCGATAGGCGATTTTCCCGTCCGGTCCCACCACGAAGAGATTGCGGTTGTCGAGGTTGCCGCGGACGCTGAAGGCGCCGTACATCTTGCCCACGACGGACCCTGAGTCACTCGCGAACAGGAACGGAAACTCCGAGTCCTTCGCCCACGAGGCCTGCGCGGTGTCCGCGTCGGCGCTGATCCCGATGAGCACTACGTTGCGGCCATTCTTGAAGAGCTGCGCGTACTGATCACGGTACGCGTTCATTTGAATCGTTCAGCCACGCGTTCGTGCCTTGAAGAAGAAGGCCAGCACGACGGTCTTCCCCTTGAAGTCGCTGAGTCGAATCGGTGCGCGCAGCGCGCCGAACCGCGTGGCGCCCGGGAGCGTGAAGTCCGGGGCGGCGGAGCCGACCTCGAGGGCCGGCGGGCCGGCGGGCGCGGGTGGTGCTGACGGCTGCTGGGCGGCCGCTACTCCGACTACAATCGCGGCGAGCCCGGCGGCGAGACACAACGATCGCATACGCGAAGTCCCTTCTGGTGGTCCGAGGAAATATACGCTACCGCAGGCCGTAGCGCGTCTTCAAGACCTCGACGTGGTGCCGTTCGTGCCCGGGAATGATATAGCCGAGTGCGTGCACGCTGATCGGCTTGCCGCTGGCGCTGCCGCGGCGGCGCCACGCGTCGGCGTCGAAACTCTTGAACAGGGCGAGCGATGCCGTCCGAACCGTCCGCAAGTCCGCCAGCAAATCGGCGAGGGACCGCGCGTCGAACTTTGCCGGTGGGATGTACGCGTTCTCATCGAACCCCGGGAGCGGCGTTTCGTCTCCGCGCGCAATCCGCAAGGCGCGGTACGCCAAGATGCGCTCCGTATCCGCGAGGTGGCCCACGACTTCCTTGACGCTCCACTTGCCGGGAGCATAGCGCTTCAGGGCGTCGGCCTCCGACAGGCCGCGCAGCAGGCCAATGGTGACGTCGATTTGCGTGGCGAGCACTGCCACAGGGTCGCTCTCCGTCACTTTGTCGATGTAGCCGACGAAGTGCGGCGCGATCCCATCAGTTTCGGGTCGCCCGATCTTCACGGACGGAGGTCTCCGACCGGCAACGCACCCACGGTCTTCCCCTCGCGACTGATGATGCGGCGGTGATAGTCGACTTGGCCGAGGTGATATCCGAGGTGCACCGCCAAATGAGCGAGGAACGCGCCGGTGGTCGGAGTCACCCCTCCCACCGCCTCAGGGAAGGGCTTCTTCAAGTCCGCGTCGCTCACCTTGGACATGCCGGCGTGCACGGCGGCGATGGCGCCATCGATCTCGCGCAACAGGTCGGCCTTGGGAACATCGCGGCTGCCGAACTCCGCGTCGCGATAGCGCTTGTAGCCGCTGCCGCCGAGCACCGCGCCGAGGAAGTATTGGATATTCCCCGCGAGGTGCAGGACGAGGTTGCCGCCGGGGTTCGTGATCCCCGGGGCACTCTCCCACAGCTCCGCGTCACTCGGGTACGACTCGACCTCGCGGCGCAACGCCTTCAGCTCGCGGGTCATCACCAGTGCGATCCAGTCTTTCATCACGTCCTCCCTGCTCGTACGGCAACCGGCCAGCGCGCCGGCCGCGGCGTCCTCGGGTCTCCCCACATCGGGGCCAGCTCGGCGACGAGCGCGGTGACGGGATCGCGGCCGTGCCGCTCGACGAACCGCCGCGTCGCCGACCAGGTGCGAATGTAGCCCGCCACGTCCTCGAGCGTGAGGCGCTGCTCGATCGTGAATTCCGGCACGGCGAATTCGGCGAACGGAAACTCGATCGTGCGGTACCGGTCTTCTGTCAACTTGCGCTCGGGGGGCCAGAACGGGCCGACGGTGTCTTTGTAAAAGCGCTGCACCACCGCGTCCAGTTCCGGCGCGATCGAGAAAAACCAATAGGTCCAAACTGCAACGACGCCCCGCGGCCGCAGCACGCGGCGAGCTTCGGCCCAGAACCGCGGCCGGTCGAACCAGTGCACCGCCTGAGCGGCGGTCACGAGGTCCACGCAGCGATCGTCGAGACCGCTGGCCTCGGCCGCTGCGACGCGGTACGTCACGCGGGGG
>WNGD01003588.1_pt1 | contig 15619 bp, 17 predicted proteins | sample 5400671 | NCBI WGS metagenome assembly WNGD01 (sample SAMN13153369, study PRJNA577476) | soil metagenome | isolation source: 40 cm soil or saprolite under grassland replicate 2 | place: USA:California | collected 2016-06-15 | reverse complement strand
GCATGGCCCGGCATCCCGCCGGCGCAGTTGTCGCAGAGATCGGCCTGTTTCGAGCCGCGACGCGCATCGGAATAGTTGATCCGCATCGACGCGCCCTTACCTTCGTCGATTTCATTGCCGCAGTTGTCACAGACGAGCACGGTCTTACGAGCCACGATTCGTCCTCCTTTTTCGCCAGAGAAGCAGGGAAACCAGTCGAGACGCAAATGCGATTCTAAGCAGCTTTGCGGGCGCGGCGTATTCGCCACGAACGCAGCAGACTGACCAGCGCCTGTTCTTCGAGCTCGAGTCCCGTCTCGCGCGCCCTGACCACGCGCAAATGGCGGGGCCGGAAATCGTCGATCGTCCGCCCGTCGAAATACTGCTCGACGACGGCCGGGCTGACGTAGGACGCCCGCGCGACCGAGGGCGTATTCCCGAGCCGCTCGCCGACGGTTCTCATCACCGCTGCCACCGCTCGCTTCGCCTCGGTTTCGGTCTCCGCCGGACCGCGTTCGGCAAGCGCCACCGCGGCGATCAGCGTCCCGCCCCAGGTCCGGAAATCCTTGGCGGTGAATTCCTCGCCCATGAACGCGGCGATGTAGTCGTTCAGCCTGCGCGCGCTGAGGTTGTACGTCTCCTCGTCCAGCCGGTAGCGGAGGAGGCGTCGCCCGGGCGTCTCCAGGAGCGTCCGCATTGCCTCCGCCAGCTCCGAATCAACAACCGCCGTCCGTACCCAGACGCGGTGCTTGGCACGAAACCGAAACGCGATCCGGCTGCCGCGTACACGGACGTGTCCCTTGCGCAGCGTCGTGATCCCGAACGTCTTGTGGGCCTTGGTATAGCGGTCGTCTCCGACGCGAAACCAGCCCAGATTGATCAGCCGCACGGCAACTGCGCACGTCCATTCGGGCGACATCGGCTCGAGCTCGATGTGCTCCGACATCGCCTCGCGAAAGGCGGGAAGGGCGTCTGCGAACCGGACGAGCTTGTCGAACTTCGCCTCTTCCTGAGCCGCACGGTAATCCTCGTGGTAGAGGTACTGGCGACGTCCGGCGGCGTCGAGGCCGGTGGCCTGGAGCTTCGCGGTCGGCCGAGGCGAGATCCAGACCTCTTTCCAGGCGGGGGGAATCGCGAGCCGCTGGACTCGCTCCAGCTTCTCGGGATCGCTGATGCGCCTGCCGCGCGCGTCGACATAGCGAAAATGACGGCGCGAGCCGACCCGCCTCCACCCTCCTGTCCTCGCCACGGTGGCCGTGATGCCCTCGGAAGCGCCCCGTAATCCCACTACTACAATCGCGCGCCATGGACGCGAAGCGAATCGTCGTGCTGGAAGGGGACGAGACCGGGCAGGAGCTGCTCGAGGAGGCGCTGCGCGTCCTCGCGCCCGACGTCACCGGGTTCGAGCTGGAGCTCCCGCGCTACGACCTCTCGCTCGAGTCGCGGCGCGCGACGAAGAACGAGGTCGTCCACGAGGCGGCCGACACGCTCGCGGAGGCGGGTCTGGGCCTCAAAGCGGCCACGATCACGCCGGAGGGAGCGGACGACGTCGGCTCGCCGAACCGGATCCTGCGCGAGCAGATCGGCGGCAGCGTCATCGTCAGAACCGGCCGGCGGATCCCCGGCGTCGCACCGCTCGGGGGCGTCCACGCGCCGATCTCGGTCGTGCGCATGGCGGTCGGGGACGCCTACGGCGCCAAGGAGTGGCGGGAGGGCGAGGGCGACGCCGAGGCGGCGTTCCGCACCGAGCGGATCGAGCGCTCGGTCTGCCGCGCCGTCGCTGAGTTCGGCTTCCAGCTCGCCGAGCGGATGGGCGCCAAGGTCTTCGGAGGCCCCAAGTTCACGGTCAGCCCAGTCTATGAGGGAATGTTGAAGGAGGAGATGGACGCCGCAGCCGAGCGCCATGCCGCTGTCCGCTACGAGCCTCAGCTGATCGACGCGACCTTTGCGCTGCTGCTGTCGACGAGCGGCGACCCGCTCGTGATTCCCTCGCTGAACCGCGACGGCGACATCCTCTCCGATCTCGTGCTGCCCCTCTTCGGCTCGATCGCCGGCTCCGAGTCGATGCTGATCGCGCTCGACGACGACCTGGCGCCGCGTACGGTGATGGCGGAGGCAGCGCACGGGACAGCCCCATCGCTTCGGGGCAAGAATGTCGCCAATCCGATGGCGATGATCCTCGCCGGCGCGGCGTTGCTCGGTTACGGGGACGAGCGGGGCCAACAGGCCGGCCGGGCGATCCGCGAGGCCTGCCTGGAGACCGTCGCCGACGGCATCCGCACCGCCGACCTCGGCGGCCATGTGGGGACGAGCGAGTACACCGACGAGGTGATCCGGCGCACCCGTCAGAAGCTCGAGATCTGGGCGGCCCTCTAGGAGGGTTTGGCGGAATACCGCTCGTCGCCGGGGTGCGATGCTCGTTCCCTGGGGAGGACGCAGGGAGCGCCCATATCCGTAGATATGGGCGCGACTGCGAAACCAGGGCGGAGCCGGTGGCGAGCAGCGCGGCCCGGCGACACAGACTGTATTTCGTCAAACCCTCCTAGCCGTCAGCGACGAGCAGGCGCGGCGCCTCGGCGCGGCAGAGCTCGACGAACAAGCCGGCGACGACCGGGTCGAACTGGGTTCCGGCGCAGCGGTCGATCTCGGCGAGCGCCTCGCTTGCCGGCAGCGCCGGCCGGTAGGGCCGGGGCGAGATCATCGCGTCGAAGGCGTCGGCGACGGCCAGCACTCGCGCCTCGAGCGGAATCTCGTCACCGCGCCGCCCGCACGGGTACCCGCTGCCGTCCCAGTGCTCATGGTGGAAGAGCACATGCGGGATCGCGAAGCGGAAGTCCGGTTGCCGCGCCAGGATCCGCACCCCCGCCTCCGGATGGCTTCGGATCGCCGCGAACTCGCCGTCGGTCAGCCGCTCGGCCTTGCCCCAGATCGAGTCGGCGATCGCGAGCTTGCCCACATCGTGCAGGAGCGCTCCGATCCGCAGGCGCCGGATCCGGGCAGGGCCCCAACCGAGCCGAAGCGCAATTGCCTCTGCGAGCTTGCTGACGCGCGAGCCGTGGCCCTCCATGTAGGGACGCGCATCGATCGCCTCGCAGAGCCCGGCCAGCATCGCCACGGCTCTCAGAATTCAAGCCGCTTGGCCCGAACCCTTCTTCAGGCCTCGGATTCTGCTCCGAGCATCCGCCGGCGGATGAAACGGAAGACGACTGCGCCGACCACGAGCAGGACAACGATTGCGGCTCCGGCGATCAGCCCATAGCGCCCGATCGCCTCGGCGGCAGCCTGGCCTGCGAAGTAGGCGACGAGCCCGACCGCGATCGCCCAGCAGATGCCGCCGGCGGCATTCCAGGCGAAGAAGAGCCACCAATGCATCTTGCTGATGCCTGCGAGCCAGGCTGCGGTCACCCGCAGGACCGCGACGAAGCGCCCGAGGAAGATCGTCTTCGAGCCGTGACGCGCGAAGAAGCGCTCCGACCAGGGAAGCACCCGCGAGGCGTGACGCTCCAGCGGGCCCCACCGCTGCAGCAGCTTCCGCCCGCCGAGGCGGCCGGCCCAGTAACCGATGTTGTCGCCGACGATCGCGGCCGTGGCGGCGACGGCGATCACCGCCACGATGTCCATGTCGCCCCGCGAGGCGAGCACGCCGGCCGTCACGAGCGCCGTCTCACCCGGCAGAGGGACGCCGGCGGATTCCATCGCGATGAGCACGAAGAGCAGGAACAGCCCGTAGTCGGCGACCAGCGATGCCATCGTCCCAGTCTAGGAGGGTTTGGCGGAATACCGCTCGTCGCCGGGGTGCGATGCTCGTTCCCTGGGGAGGACCCAGGGAGCGTCCATATCCGTAGATATGGGCGCGACTGAGGACGCTGCCAGGGGGCGAGCAGCGCGGCCCGCGGCACAGACTGTATTTCGTCAAACCCTCCTACTAGGGCCGCTCAGAGATCGACTTCCTGCGGTTCAGTCCACGCGGTAGGCCATCAGCACCGCGTCGAGGAGGCGGCCGCCGCGGCGAAAGTGGTTCCGCCGCACGCCCTCGCGCTCGAAGCCGAATTGCTCGTACAGCTTGATCGCCGGCTCGTTGTGCGGGAAGACGTGCAACTCGAGCTTCTCGATCCCGCTTTCCCGGGCCCACGCGACCGCCTGATCGAGCAGCGATCGCCCGATCCCGTGGCGCCGGTGTCCCGCCGCCACCATCAGCCCGAGATCGGCGACGTGGGCGCTCGCGGGGTGCGAGTCGCGGGCAAGCGACAAGCGGGCGACGATGTCGTCCCCGTTCTCGGCGACGAAGACGGCCGCGTGCGGGGAGCGACGAACCGCGCGAAGGTAGCGGCGCTCCTCGCCGACGTTGCGCCAGTCCCCCTCGGTGATCAGCCAGGCTTCGGGCTCCGAGCTGACCGCCCGGCCGAGCTCGACGAGGGCCGCAGCATCGGCGGGTATGGCACGCCTAATCGTGTAGGTGTTCATCTCTCCCGAGCGAAGCGATGGGACAAACTAGTTTCGCGAAAAATGCGCAGCATTTTTCGCGACTAAACGACGATTCCGTGGCCGTCTCGGCGTGGATCGCCGGCTGCGTCCAGGCTGCCGTCCTCTCGCAGCTCGACCGCCGCAGCGCCTCCGAAGTAGAGGTTCCGGCGCCGCCAGCGCACCAGCTCGTACCCCCGTTGCTCGAGCCGATCGAGCTCGGCGGGGTCGAAACCGCCCTCGCAGTGGACCTGCGGCCCTTCCAGATGCACACGCGGCTGTCCGATCGCGGCGCCGACCTCCATCCCATGCACTGTGACGTTGAGGACGAGCTGCAGGATCGCGCCCCGCAGGCGGATCGAGCCCGCGCTGCCGACGACGAGCCGCGGCCGCTCCCCCTCGAGCACGATCGACGGCGCCATCATGCTCGTCAGGCGCCTGCCGACGGCTGCACGCTGATTACCGCGCCCGACCGGGTTGAGGTCGTACTCGCCGAGCATGTTGTTCAGGTGGATGCCGGTCCCGGGGACGATCACACCCGAGCCCGAGCCGTTCGAAGCGGTCAACGAGGCCGCGTTGCCCGCCGCGTCGACGACGGAGATGTGCGTCGTCCCCGGAGCGCCGACCGATTCCTCGGCAGATGGCGACCCGGATTCGAGGTCGCGAGCCTCGATCCGCTCGGCAGCCTCGTCGGCGCCGGCGAAGAGTCGCTTGGGCAACCCGCCGCGATAGAGGTCGCCTACAAAGCTGCCGCCACGCGCGAGCGTCTGCTCCCGCATCACCTCGGCGAGCCGCGCGACCGCCTCCGCGCTCCCCGGCGGCCCTCCGGGCCCGAGGCGGGAAAACAACAGGAGCGCGTAGGCGATCAGCGTTCCGCCCGATGACGGCGGCGGGTTGGAAACGAACGCGCGCGCGCCGAACGAGGTTCGAAGCGGCTTGCGCGTGATGACCCGATATGCAGCAAGGTCCTCCTCGGTCAGGCTGCCAGCCTCCTCGCGAACGTGCTCGCAGAGGCGGCGGCCGAGTTCACCGGCGTAGAACGCCTCCGCCCCGCCGTCGGCGAGCTGCTCGAGCGTGGCGGCGAGATCCGGCATCACGAGCCGGTCGCCCGCGACGAGCGGAACACCGCGCGGGCCGAAGATCTCGTGACCGATCTCCGTGCGCCGCAGGATCAGATCGAGGATGCCGTGCAGGTAGGCCTGCGCCGGGGCCAGCTCGTGCCCGTCGCGGGCAACCGCAATCGCCGGCTCGAGCAAGCGCCGCCACGGCAGCCTCGCGTACGCCTGATGCGCCGCCTCGAGCCCGGCGATCGCACCCGGCACGGCGCACGAGGCGCCCCCGACCCGAAAGATCTGCGAGGTGCCACGGTCGAACTCGACGTCGACCAGATCCATCTCGCGGACGGGGCGCTCGACTCCGTGGCCGGGAATTGCGACGAAGAAATCATGCAGACGCACCTTCCCGGTCGACGCCGCCCGGACGAGCAGGAAACCGCCCCCACCCGGGCTGGTGAGCGTGCTTTCCGTGACCCACGACATGAACGCTGCGGCGATGCACGCGTCGACCGCGTTGCCCCCCTCGCGCAGCACCTCGGCACCCGCCTCGGCGGTCAGCTTGTGCCCGGCCGCCACCGCGCCCCTCATCCCGCAAGCGTAACGCGCACGTCACGCAGGAAAAAAGGGGCGCGACATGGGACACTGCCTCCGCCGCCGTCACAGTTATCGTGCAGGCCAGTGCCCGTCCGCTGCACCACGGTGGCGCGCGAAGCCGTCCTCTGCGCCGCGGCCGCTGCAGTTTTCGCGTCGCTGCTCGTCTGGCTCGGCCCGCCCGGGGCCGACTTCGCGGCGCACGCCTACCAGCGGACCGCGTTCCTCCACAACGGCTTCGCCCTCTGGAACAACTTCTGGTACGCGGGCCGCTACAGCTTCATCACCTACAGCCTCATCTACTACCCGCTCGCGGCGCTGCTCGGGATCAAGCTGCTCGCGGTCGCGACAGTGGCCGTGGCGGCGTTGGCCTTCTCGATCGTGGTCGGGCGCGAATGGGGGCCGACTGCGCGCTGGTCGAGCCGCACCTTTTCGGTCGTCTGGGCCGCCGCCCTGCTTTCCGGCGCGTTTCCGTTCGGGCTAGGAGCGGCTCTGGCGCTCCTGGCGCTCTGGGCGCTGCAGGCGGGCGCACGCTGGCGCTTCGGAGCACTGGCGCTGCTGACGATCGCCGCCAGCCCGCTCGCGTTCCTGCTCTTGACGGTTGTGCTCGCCGGGGTCGGTCTGGCGGGCTGGCGCGACCGGCGCAAGTTCGTAGTTCCGGCCGCCCTCGTCGTCGCAATCGTCGCGACCGAGGCAACGCTCTGGCGGCTGTTCCCGGACAGCGGCCGCTACCCGTTCTCATGGCAGGAACTGCTGCCGATCTGCATCTTCTGCGTCGGCGGAGCCGCGCTGACCTGGAACGTCGAGGCGAGCCGGGTGCTGCGCTGGGTGTTCGTCGTCTACCTCGTCGGCTCCGTCGGCATCTTCGCGATCCCTTCCGCCGTCGGCGAGAACGTCGCGCGCCTGCGCTTCGTCTCGCTACCGGTCGCGGTGCTGGCGATCTCGCTTCGCCGCTGGCGCCCGCTCCCCCTCGTCCTGCCGGCGCTCCTGCTCGCGATCTCGTGGAACGTGACGCCGCTCGCGTTCAGCTTCGTCAAGAGCGAGAACGACCCGGCGGCGCACCCGTCGTACTGGCAGCCTGCGATCGCCTACCTGCGTCACCACCTCAGCCTCTCGTACCGCGTCGAAGCCGTCGACACGGTCGGCCACTGGGACGCCGTCTACCTCCCGAGAGCCGGCGTCCCGCTCGCGCGCGGCTGGTTCAGGCAGAACGACTTTCCGCAAAACCGGCTCCTCTACGGCGACGATCCGCTCGGGCGCCGACCCTACCTGGCGTGGCTCCGCTCGCTCGGCGTCCGCTTCGTCGTCCTGCCGGATTCGCGGCTCGACTACAGCTCGCAGCGTGAGGCCGAGTTGCTGCGCAGCGGCCACTCCGGGTTGATTCCCGTGATGCGGTCGGCCCACCTGACCGTCTTCGAAGTTCCCTCGCCGCGTCGCCTGATCACCGGCCCGGCAGCCGCGCGCGTCGTCGCACTGACCCAGACCCGCGTGACCGTGCGCGTGGCCGCACCCGGCGCGTACCGGCTCGCGATCCGGTACTCGCCCTACTGGAGCGCGTCGAGCGGTTGCCTCGATCCCGGCACCGATCGAATGATTCGCCTGCGCGTGCCGACGGCGGGCGACGTCGCGCTCCATTTCCACGTCAACGCGCGGAGGGCGTTTGCCGCGTTTGCAGGGAAGAACCCTCAGACCTGCTCCGGCTGAGCGCGATGGCGAGCGTGCGCAGCACGTCGTGCATCACCGCGGGCGACCGGTTCGCGAAGCGGAAATCGAACTCGGCGAAGCCGGCGACGCCGCTCCTGACCCGCTCTTCTACATACGCCGCGCGCCAGGCGTTTACCTGCGCCCTCGGCCACCGGTGCACGTTGCCGCCGAGACCCGCCTCCAAGTCGTAGCCCGGCGTCAATCCGGGCAGGTACCGGCGCGCGAGCGCACGCCGCACCGGCCCGCCCTCAGCGAGCGCTCGCTGCCCTGATGCATACCTGCGCGCGGCCGCGCGTGGGTCGCCCTCGAAGCGCGGATACTCCTCGCCAACGTAGGCGAGCGCAGCGCGGTTGAGCGTTCGCCAGAAGGTCGTCAGCTCGGCCGTGATCGGCAGCCGCCCGATGGCGAGCCCCGTCCGTGCGACCCAAACGAAGCCTCGCATCGCGGTGTCGCCGACGACAGGACGGCCAAAGACCAGCCCTCGGAGGACGCCCCGTATGAACTCTCGGATCGGCCCGCCCGTGGCCGCCGCGGCGCTCGGCACGATCTCGTCGAACTGCCACGCATCGACCTTCGTGCCTTCGTCGCTCGCTGCACGCACGAGGTCGCGATAGCGCTGCCCAAGCTCGACGCCCCAAGAGACGCGGGCCGAGGTCGTGCCGAGCCGGCGAAGCGGCGGCACCGCGCCGGCCAGGCGCTTCGGCACAAACGGCTCGTACTCGAGCGGCAACCGCCGCCGCTGGCGAAACCAGTCCTCGTTCAGCGCAAAGAACGGCGCGTAGCGGCCGCGCGCGAGCTCGGCGACCTGTCCGGCGACGGCGGCGTTCGGACCGTAGCTGCCGACGTACACCGTGACGTCGGCGGGTACGATCGCGCGGACCTGCGCCAGCAGGTTCGGCACGTCCTTCGGCTCGAAGTACGAGAGCAGGAGGAGCCGCTGCGGAGACGGTGCTACGGCTGAACGAGGCGACGCTTGCCGGCGCCGGCTAAGAGGACTCGCCGACATGGCGGCGAGTCCGCTAAACCCGGCAGCGCGGCCCGCGCGACACCACGCCGGCCCATTACGTTTGCAGGAAGCTAGGAGGCTCGAGCGAGTCCTCGGCCAGCGGGCGCTCGCCGAAGACGCGCTGGCGCGCGGCCTGCATGCCGAAGCCGGTCGCGATCACCGTCACCCAGATCTGGCCGGTCAGGCGCTCGTCCACGGTGGCGCCGAAGATGATGTTCGTGTCGTCCGTGGACGCCGAGCGGATCACCTCGGCCGCCTCGTTCACCTCGTAGAGCGAGAGATCGTCGCCGCCGGCGATCGAGAGCAGGATCCCTTTCGCACCGTGGATCTGCTGGTCGATCAGCGGCGAGCGGAGCGCCCGCTCGGCGGCCTCGCGCGCCCGGTTCTCGCTGGTCGAGAAGCCGATTCCCATCAGCGCCGTACCGGCCTCCTTCATGATCGTCCGCACGTCCGCGAAGTCGAGGTTGATCAGGCCGGGCAGCGTGATCAGGTCGCAGATGCCCTGGACACCCTGGCGGAGCACGTCATCGGCGATCCGGAAGGCATCCAGCATCGAGGTCGACTTGTCGAGGACCTCCAGCAGCCGCTCGTTCGGGATCACGATCACGGTGTCGCAGTTGCGGCGGAGCTCCTCGACGCCCTGCTCGGCGGTCCCGCGCCGGCGCGTGCCCTCGAAGCGGAACGGAGTCGTCACGATCCCGACCGTCAGCGCGCCGAGCTCGCGCGCGATCCGCGCGACCACGGGCGCCGCGCCCGAACCGGTTCCGCCCCCTTCGCCGGCGGTGACGAAGACCATGTCGGAGCCGCGGAGCGCGTTCTTGACCTGGTCGTAGGCCTCCTCGGCGGCGCTCCGCCCGAGATCCGGATCGGCGCCGGAGCCGAGCCCTTCGGTCAGCTCGCGGCCGATGTGGATCTTGGCCGGCGCGTCGCTCATCCGCAGCTGCTGGATGTCGGTGTTGACGGCGACGAACTCGACCTGGGCGAGCCCGGCGTCGATCATTCGATCGAGTGCGTTCAGGCCGGCGCCGCCGACGCCGACGACCTTGATCACGGCAAGGTAGGCGGCGGTCTCCCCTCGCGGCACGCGATGGAGCCTCGGCGCCTGTTCCGGCAGCGTCTGCAGCATCGGCGGCGGCTCGGGAACTGGCTCCAGCCGAACAGGCTCCGGCTCGGGCTCGGGCTCGGCCTCCGGCTCGGGAACGGCGGCGACCGCTGGCTCCTCGGCAGCCTGCGCGAACTCGGGAACGTGCTCGACCGTCTCCTCCTGCGGCTCGACGGCCGCGGGCCGGATCTCCGGCTCGGGCTCCCCCTTCTCGACCTGCTTCTGCGCGGCCTCGGTCGCGCGGAAGAGCTCAGCGAGCGGGCCTTCACGCATGCTCGCGCGGCGTCGCGCCATTGAGAACCTCCTTCGCGAGCTCGCGGTAGGCCTCCGCGGCGCTACCTGTGGGGTCGTACTTGAGCACCGAGCTGCCCTTCACGGGGGCCTCGTCAGAGCGGATCGTCTTGCGAATCTTCGTCCCGAAGACGAGATTGCCGAAGTTCTCTTCCAGGATCTCGACCGCCTCGCGCGAGTGCAGCGTGCGCTTGTCGTACATCGTCGGCAGGATTCCCTGGATCCCGACCTCGGGATTGAGGTTCTCGCGGATCATCGTGAGCGTATTCTCGAGCTGGACGAGTCCGCGCAGCGAGAGGTACTCGCACTGGACCGGCACGATCACACCATGCGCGGCGACCAGCGCGTTGATCGTCAGCAGGCCGAGCGACGGCGGCGTGTCGATCAGGACATAGTTGTAGTTGTCCTTGACCGGCGCGAGCGCCTTCTCGAGCGCCCGCTCGCGGCCGATCATGCTCGAGAGCGCCAACTCGGCGCCGGCGAGATCGATCGAGGAAACGGCGAGATCGACCTCCATTTGGTGGATCACTTCCGTGATCGGAACGCGGTGTACGAGCACATCGAACATCGACCGCTCGATCGAGTCCGGGTTCAGGCCCTGGCTCATGGTCAGGTTGCCCTGCGGATCGAGGTCGACGAGCAAGACGTTCATGCCCTGCTCGGCGAAAGCGACGCCGAGGTTCAACGCCGTCGTGGTCTTCGCGACGCCGCCTTTCTGGTTGGCGAAGGCGATAACCCTCCCCAGCGTGGCTCCTTTCGAAATGTCGTCCCGGGTTCCCGGTCGCGGAAGCAGGCGTGCCAGCCCCATCAGACCCTTTCTTTCGTCTGATAGTAGCCGAACCCTTTATCGGGTTAAATGCAGGCGTTTTTTAATGTTTGAAGGGCGCGCCTCCGTCGGCCGCGTTTAGCGGCCGCGCCGCCCGTGTCGGCGCGGCCTTTTGGCCGGCGTCGCAAGCGACGCCTCGGCAGGCGTTTTTCGATGATTGAAGGGCGCGCCTCGGTCGGCCGGGTTTAGCGGCCGCGCCGCACGTGTCGGCGCGGCCTTTTGGCCGGCGTCGCAAGCGACGCCTTAGTCCTCTTCGCCGTCCCAGTAGTCGAGCTGCTCAAGGCGGGCCATGACCCCGACGCCGCGAAAGTAGATCTTGTCGGAGCGCGGGTAGTAGACGATGTCCCCGCCGCGGTCGCGGGTGCCGTAGGCGAGCATCGTCAGCCCTGCGTCACCGGCGCGGAACGCATGGGCGACGCGGCCGGCAGCCGGGCGCGCCACGACGTGACCGGGACGCAGCGGCTGCTCTTCCTCGCCGAGGAGCGCCGTTCCCTCGCCGTCGAGCATGACGAAGATCTCCTCCTCTGTGGAATGGTGGTGCGGGGGGGCACTGAGCATCCCAGGCTCGATGCGGTTGTAGTTGATGCCGGTTTGCACCGAGCCGGCTGCGATTCCCAGGTCGCGGCCATGGACGAGCACGTCCCCTCGGCCCCAATCCTCCTCCTCGACTTCGTCGATGTTCACGATCCGCTGCGGGCGCGGGCTCGGCTCCGGCAGCTCGGGATCGCCGAGCGCATCCTCCTGCTTCCACTGGTGCGTCTCGATCATCCCGGTCCAGAGCATCCCGATCCGTCCCGCCTTCAGGCGGGGGAAGAACGCGTACTCGGCCTTGGCCCGCGTGCCGAAGACGAGATAGTCGATCCCTTCCGGGCCGGCGACGACCGAATGCGCCTCGGCGCCTGCGAGGTGGACGAGACAGTCGCCGGCGCCGATCTCGTAGGTCTTCTCGCCGTCGCCGTCGTCCTGCCAGGACAGACCTGAGCCTGCGAGTACGAAGAAGATCTCTTCCTCCGCCCCCTCCAGGTGCAGCGGCGTCGAGCGCGCGCCGGGGTCGACCTGGACGCGGTTGACGCCGACGGTGATCGTGCCGGCGGCCCGGCCGAGATTGGTCCAGGTGGAGCGGAACGCGCCCTCGTCGGCGCGGAACGGCTCGACTTCGTCCCAGTGCACGACGTGCTCGGGCACGCTGCGACTCTATGCAACCGGCGCGACTCCGGCGTCGTGGGCCTTGCGGCAGCGCTCGAGCGCGTCGGCCGCGGGGTCGGTGCCCTCGCGCTCGGTCTCCAGCCACGCCTCGCCTTCGCGCAGTAGTTCGCGCACCTCGGCCAGCAGTTGCTTCGGCCCCGCGCCCTCCCGCTCGAGCGCCTCGATCCGCTCGAGCCGGCGCATGACTGCGCGCGCTTGGTCCACGTGCCGAACGTAGCGCCCGAAAGCGGATGGGACTGTGCCCGCCGTGTGTCAAAAGCGTTACTTTCGCCGCGTGGCCCGCGACTTCGAGCGCAGCTTCGCCGCCGCACGAGTGGCGTACGAGGGTAACGACACGCGCAACGCTCTCCGCGAGCTCGAACGCGCCCGCCGGGCAGCGCTCAAGCAGCGCGACGAAGAACAACTGCGGCGCGTGCTCGATTTCGCGGAAGGCTCGCTTGCCCGAGACGAGCAGACCGAGATCGAGCGGGAGAACCTCCTCTACTCCGTCCGGCAAAACCTACGCCAGCTTTCTCGGCGGCGTGCGCTCCGTGGCGGTGGGCCCTGGGAGGATCCGTTCCCGGACCTGGCGGCTCCGCAGGCCCACACGCGAACGTTCATCTCCCGCGGAGTCAAGTTCTGGATCGGGGTCGGCGTCCTGTTCGGCACGCTGCTGGCGATCGCCTTCGTCAGCGCGCTGATCGCGGGAGCCTTCAGCTCGGGCGGAGACAGTCTCAGGCTGCGCATCCGGAACGACACGAGTGGACGCGTCACGGTCGACCGGTGCGACACGGTCGCCTGCAACGACGATTTCGACCGCATCGACAGGTTGCACCTCAACGCGCGCGAGTACGCGCGTGAAGACCTTCCTCCAGACGACGTGGTCGACTTGTTCGTCGTGTCGGGCGCGAAGATCGGGAGGGTCTGCCTGCCCGTTCGCGTGGACCGGACCTACGAGGGATTGGCGGATCCTGAAACCGTCGTCGTCGTCCGCGTCTCCCAGGCGACCCCTTGCCCGGGCGAGATCGTGACGCCGCGGCCGGCGGCCTCTTAGGCGACGGCGGTCAAGAAGGCCGACGGACGCGCCCGCAAGCCGAGGAGCGACTCGTCCAGGGCGGCGACAAGGGCGGCACGGTCGGCGTGCAGCAAAGTCTCGACGAGCGCGCGCCTGACCGCGTCCAGGGTCGACGGCTTGGCCGGCTCGCCCGCCGTGAGGGCGCGGAGCCGCTCGAGGTGATCGAGCCGGTCGCGGGCGGTCTCGCCGAGCAGGAGCGCGGTTCGCACGGTCGCCGCGCAGAGCCCGTCGGTCCCGCCGAGGAGTGCGGTCAGCGCCTCTCGAAGCTGCTCCGAGCGGTAGGGCTCCGTCGCGAACAGCGAAAGCTCCCAGCGGTCGAGTCCTTCGGCGAGCTCGGGATCGTCGTCCGCCCTCGCGATCCGCTCCAGCAGGTCGTGGGCGAGCTTGCCGCGGAACGTGTCGAGCCGAGAAGGTTCCCCGGGCGGCTGCGTGGCCGCGATCGGAAGCACGGGACGAATCCCGTACGGCCGCCAGTCGAGGCGCTCGAACAGGACGGGGCCGGCGGCGACGGCCGCCGAGGTCGCGAGCCGGAGAGCGGTGACCGCGTCGGCGAGCTCGCCAGGTGCATCGGGCGGCTCGGCTTCCGCGGCCTGGAGCGGCCGTTCGAGCTCGAGCACGCAGACGCGGTCGGGCTCACGTCCGAAGCTCGGCGGCAGCAGGCGGACGGCGTCGGGCCAGTGCGCGGCCAGCTCTCCGGCCGCCGCGACCCTGACGCGGATGCCGCGACCGAGCTCGATCTGGCTGCCGGCGCCGAGCCCGACCAGCGGCGCCACGGCCGCATACGCGCGGCGGGTTCCGAACAGCGAGCGCTCGAGCTCGCCGTACGCGCGGTCAAAGACCTCGTCGCTCCAGTCGAAGCCGCCGCAGCCCTCCGCAACCGCGGTCAGGAGTGGCAGCAGAACCGTCTGGACGACGGCGCCGTTTTCGCTCCCCTCCCCGCCTGCATGCGCCCGCGCGTAGATCGCGGCGGCGGGCTCGCGGCGCAGCTCCTCGAGGGCGGTCAGCGCATCCGGCAGAACGGCCAGCCGGCCGGCACGGGCCTCGACGTAGGTCCGGACGAGCGGTCGGTACTCATAGAGCGGCCGCTTGCCGCCGTCGTGCTCCTCGAACGAGAACGGAATCTCGGCGCCGGCCTCGACCTCCTGCGAGAGCAGTGCGAAGCTGGCGAGCCCGAAGAGGCGGAGCGAGCGGTAGAGCTGCGGAGCGCGTACGGCCACGAGTTGCGGTTACGCGCTCGGTGCGGCCTCTCCTTTATGGGGCGAACGGCTCCATCCGGGAGCAGGCATAGGCTCGATGCGTGGCGAGCCGGGACGTGCTGCTGGCCGAGGTCGGGGCGGCGTTCGGCATCCTGGGCCTGCTGCTCGTCTTTCTTCCTCTGTTCCTGCAGGCGTTCGAGCGGGCTGTAGGCGGCGCGCAACCGTATGAGGCCGTGCGCGCCCTCGGGTTTCGCGTCTACTTCGTCGGAGGGACGGTCGCGACAGCGGCGCTCGTCGTGACGTTCGGTCTCTTGGGCCTGTGGCTCCGTTCCGACCCGCTCGCCGTTCTCACGGGCGTGGGCCTGCTCGTGGTGACCTGGTGTGTCGTGGTCCTCGCCGGGCTGGCGATCGGGACGCGGTAGGGCGCCGTGGCGGCACGCAGCTACATCTGGGACTCGCAGGCGGCAAAGCGACTCCAGGAGCAGCAGCTGGACCGGCACTGGCGAAACCAGCAGAAGCACTACAACGATCTCGCGGCAGGTGTCTGGGAGAGCCTCGAGCGGATCGCGGACGATCCCACCCGGCTCAAGCACGACGATTTGTGGGACTCCCTGTATCCGATCATCAGCCGCGATTCGATCATGCTCCGCGAGTTTGCTCGCAAGCGCCTACCGGCGCCGGGAGCGCCACGTCATCTGCAATGGGTAGCGTGGTTTGCCCACTACGTCGCGGAGAAGTTCCTGGAAGGCCGAGAAGGAGGAAGCGGTGACCGGTGATCAGCGTCGGACTCAGGCCAGCGAAGAGGCGAAGGCGCTCGTGGCTCGCTTGCGCGAGAGCAACGAACGTGAGGCGAAGAGGGGCGCGCCGCGCATGGAGGAGTCCGAGTACAGCAACCTACAGCGCGTGATGACGCGCAAGCTGCGACAGCGGAGCTCCTAGGCTCGGACGGTCAGGCCTGGCACTAAGGCATCGCTTGCGATGCCGATCAAAAAGGCCGCGCCGACATGTGCGGCGCGGCCGCTAAACCCGGCTGAGGGTCACGCTTCGAGATCGCGACTCTACTCGCGTCGGCCGCGATACTCCCTGGTCGTGTATCGCCCGCTGGCGAAGTTCTTCCGGGACCGCGGGCCCCACCTCGCGGCCATGAT
>WNGD01010000.1_pt1 | contig 15621 bp, 15 predicted proteins | sample 5400671 | NCBI WGS metagenome assembly WNGD01 (sample SAMN13153369, study PRJNA577476) | soil metagenome | isolation source: 40 cm soil or saprolite under grassland replicate 2 | place: USA:California | collected 2016-06-15 | reverse complement strand
GGACTGGCACGACCGGCACCGGCCCGGCGTCGTCCGCCGCATCCGCGACTACGCCGGCACCTGCTCGCTGGAAACCCACCTCACCGGCACTGAGCGGGCTGCGTCGACTCCCGTGCCGGTGACCTACGCAGCCGCCGCGATCGCCGGCTGGTGGACCCTGAACCGCGACCGGCCGCCGCCGGCGCCGACCGCCGAGCAGCTGGCCCGCTGCGCCGGCCTGCGCCGGCAGAGCCGACCGCGAGGCCGGCAATGACCCGGCACGGCGCCGACCAGGCCGGCCGGACGCCGGTGTGGGTGGCTGGGCTGCTGGTCGCGGCGGGTGCCGGGGTGGCCACCGCGCACGGCCTGTACGAGGTCGCGATCGCCGCCCGGGTCCCGGCCGGGATCGCCTGGCTCTACCCGCTGATCACCGACGGGCTGGCCCTGGTCGCCTACGCCGCCACCGCCCGCCTGGCAGACGCCGGCCGCCGCTACGCCTGGACCGTGGTCGTGCTCGCCGCCGGCCTGTCCGGGCTCGCCCAGGCCGCCTACCTCGCCGGCGGCATCGGCGCCGCCCCCACCCTGCTCCGGTTCGGAGTCGGCGCCTGGCCCGCGATCGCCGCCGCGATCGTCGCCCACCTGGTCCACCTGCTCGCCACCCCGAACCGATCCCCGGCCGGGTTGACAGCGACGAGTCAACCCGGCGGCCCCCGACCCGCCGTCCAACCCAGCGTGTCCAACCGTTGAACACCCGGCCGCTACCCGTCCAACCCCGCCGTCCAACCTGGACAGCACACAGTTGGACAGCGCGTCCAAACCGTCCAACCCACCTGTACAGCATGCGTCCAACATGAACGCGTCGGACGGCGCCGCGGAGCCGCAGCCGATCTCCTCGCGGCCGTTGGACAGCCCTGTCCAACCCGTTGAACAGCCCGTTGTACAGCCCAGCCAGGCGCCAGGCTCGGCCGGCAGCCCGGCGCCGCGGGTTCGGGCCCGGGCGGCCGCGCGCAACCACCAGGCCCGGTATGGCCGGCTGCCCACCGTCTCCGAGCTCGCCCAGCTCGCCCAGGTCGCCCGAGGCACCGCCGCCACCGTGCTCAAGGATCTCCGCAACCAACGCCCAGCCCTGCAGATCGTCCGCACCACACCCGAAACGAGCACCGACCAATGAACCCCAAGAGCAGCAGGAGTCCTACCGAGGACACCCACCCCACCGAGAAACCACCCCCCACTGACGAGTCCCGTACGACTCACCTTCCACAGCAGTCCCACGACTCAGCTAACAAGATCAAAGCGAGTACACGCCTAGGCATCACGATCCGATGGGCCGTTCGGGTGACCCGTGCAGGACGAACAAACCGTCCTAAAGCGACTCGCGCAAAGGCAGCTGGAAGCGGGGCGGCTCAAGGCCGCGCGGCCAAGAACCCAGCAGGTCCGCCGCTGCGCGGCGGGCTGTTCTCGTCCGGTCCCGGAGCTTGGCACCGCCGCCCTCACCGTCAAGGGCGCCCTTCGGGCGTCGCAGGCGACCGGGCTTCGCCCGGCCCTTGACGGCGAGCCTCCGCGGCGGCGCACGGCGCCGGACAGGGCGGCGGCAACGGCACCGCCGCCCGCCTGCCGGGACCGGAGCAGGTGGGCGCAGTCGAGTGTGGATGGAGCGTGCGAGATGAGCAGTGAGGCGACCAGGGCGTGGCTGGCCGGGGCGGTCGGCCGGTTGGACGGGCCGGTGTCCGAGGACCGGGTCGAGGACGTACAACGGCGGGTTGTACAACTGGCGTCCAACGTACAAATGGCGTCCAACTTGGACGGCCGGCCGGTGGTGTGGTTGGACTGCCCGGCCTGCGGGTTGGACGGCGGCCCGTACAACCTGGACCAGGCCGGGCAGCTGGCCGGTGTCCACGACGACCTGCACCACCGCGGCCAGCCCACTGCGCTCATCCTCGGGGGTGCCCAGTGATGGGCGAGGGTGGACGGTCGGAGCTGGAGGCGACGCACACCGCGGCGGGGCTGGATCTGGACTACGACCGGGAGTACGCCAGCGACGGGGTCAGCCGGTACGGGGCCTACCTGCGGGACCGGGCGTCCTGGTGGGCCGGCGACGACCCGGAGTCCGACCCGGAATACGTGGCGGTGCGGTCGACGGCGCGGTGCTGGGAGATCGGCAGCGGGCCGATCATGGGCCCGCCGCTGGTGGTGCTGCACCCGCGGATTCTCACCGCGACGGCCGCGGCGGACGAGTACGACGGCCGGCAGCTGGTGCGGACGGTCCGGCTGGTGGTCGGGCTGTCGGACGGGCTGCGTCGGGTGCTGGGCTATCAGTGGCGCAGCTGGCAGCACGACGAGTACGGCCCGTCCGGGCCGACGTGGAGCGAGCCGTACGAGCCGTCCGGTGGTCCGTTGCGGGTGGCGCTGCCGACGCTGACCTTGTCGTGGCCGGTGCCGGCGGCCCGGCTGCCGCTGCCCGGCGGGGGGCTGCCCGACGTCGATGACGCGATCGAGGCGGTGGCCGCCGTCGCGGACGTGTTGAACGGGGAGCTGCGGCCGGTGCTGGCGTACCTGGCGGGCGAGCGGTGAGCGGGCTAGCGGGACGTCGGGTTCGGGTGCTGATCACCGGTTCGCGGTCCTGGGCTGACAGCGCCGTGGTGGAGGGGTGCTGGAGCGGCTGCTCGCCGAGCACGGCGACCGCCTGGTGCTGGTGCACGGAGCGTGCCACTGGGGTGCGGATGTGCTGGCCGACCGGTGGGCGCGCCGGCGCGGGGTGGCGGTGGAGCGGTGGCCGGCGGACTGGGCCCGGCTGGGTCGGCGGGCCGGCATGCTGCGGAACGCAGGCATGGTGGCCAGCCGGCCCGACCGGTGTGTGGCGTTCATCCGCGACCGGTCACCCGGGGCCAGCCACTGTGCCGCCATCGCGGCGGCCGCCGGCATTCCCACCATCCGCTACCAGCAGGCGAGCGGGAACGGGGCTGGGACCGGCCGTGGCGCGGAGCCGGTCCGGTGACTGCGGCGGCCGCTTCGGACGCCGTCGGGCGGGACGGGCGGGCGATGGCTGAGGCGGCGCGGGCTGCGGCTCGGGCGGTGCGGGTCGGGCCGGCCGGGGTGCGGGTGCGGATGCCGGCGCTCGGCTCGGTGCGGCACGGTACGCCGGCGGCGGCGGTGCAGGGCTGCCCGTGCCGGCGCTGCGAGCAGCTGCGCGACCGGCTGCTGGGATCGGCTGTCCCCGGCGGACCGCAGCGACGGTCGGACGCCGGCCGCCACGGGAGGTGACGCGCGGCCGGTCCAGCCATGGCGAAGGAGCTCCGCGGCGGGCGCGCCGGCTCGGGTGGTCGAGGTGGACCCGGTGGCGGTGGACCGGGCCTGCGCCGGCGAGCTGCCGGCCGGCCGGCTGACGGTGTCCGAGCGCACGGCCGCGGTGTCCCGGCTGACCCGATCCGGGTTGAGCGCCCGGCAGGTCAGCGCCCGGATGGGGGTCAGCCCGCGGACGGTGGTGCGGGCCCGGCGCCGAGCCGAGCAGCCCGGCGATCTGTCGACTGTCGAGGCGGTGGCCCGGCTGCTGGTGGGGCCGGCCGGCAACGGCCGGGAGGCATGGCGGGATGAGGCGTTGTGCCGGGAGGTCGACGCCGAGTTGTTCTTCCCGGAGCGGGGCGGGTCGGTGCGGGAGGCCAAGCGGGTGTGCGCCAGCTGCCCGGTGCGGGCCGAGTGCCTGGACTGGGCGATCACCCACGACCAGCGGTACGGGGTGTGGGGCGGGCTGACACCGAACGAACGGATGCAGCTGCACCGGCACCGGGGCCGGACGGAGCGTGCGGGATGAGCCTGACAGTGGTGGGTGATGCCGTGGAATCACCGCAGTTGGTACTGGCGCCGGTCGACCAGCTGGCGGCGCATCCGGACAACCCGCGGCGCAGCCTCGGAGATCTACGTGAGCTGGTCGCGTCGGTGCGGGCGCACGGGGTGCTGGAGCCGCTGATCGTGGTCCCGGGCGACGCGTTCAACGCCGCGACAGCAGCCCAGCCGGTCGCCGTCCGCGCACCGGCGGGGGGTGCGGTGGGTGATCGCGGCCGGGCATCGCCGGCACGCCGCCGCGGTCAAGGCCGGGTTGCGGCGGTGCCGGTGCTGCCCCGCCCGGACCTGGCCGATCCGGCGGCCGCGTTGGAGGTGATGCTGGTCGAGAGCGTGCAGCGGTCGGCGTTGACGCCCGTGGAGGAGGCGCGGGCGTTCGCCCGGCTGCGGGAAGCCGGCCGGTCGCAGCGGGAGATCGCGGCCCGGTTGGGCTGCGCCCAGTCGCAGGTGTCCAAACGGCTGGCCCTGCTCGACCTCCCCGAGCCGGCACTGGTGGCGGTCGACGCGGGCCGGTTGCCGCGGGCCGATGCCGCCGAGATCCTGCGGCTGCGGACCTACCCGCAGGACATGGCGGAGATGGTCGAGGAGTTGCTGCGCGACGGCAGGCCGGAGTGGACCGGCGAGCGGCTGCGGGCGGTGGTCGACGGCGAATTGCAGGGCATTGAGGGGCGAGAGAACACCCGGCGGCTGCTCGGGGAGGCCGAGGCCGACCGGGCCGGGTCGATCGAGCCGCACGACTGGTCGGACGGTGACGACGGTGACGGGCCGGACGAGGTGAGCGGCGGCGGGGTCACCGTCCGCCGGGTCGACCCAGGCCAGCCGACAGCCACCGCGCCGGATGCCGTGGCGGCCGCGGCGATGGAGCAGGCGCGGCGGGAGGCGGCGGCCGACCGGGAGCAGGGGGACGCCGCCGAGCTGGCCCGGGACGAGGTGTGCCAGAAGCTGGTGGCCGCCTTCGCCGCCGACCCGACGTCAGCGCTGCTGTTCCTGGCCGGGCACGTGCTCACCGACGCCAGCGGCGACGAGTACTCCTACGCCGACACCGGCCGGGTGGAGGGCTGGCTGACGGTCGGCGAGCTGGCCGTGTTCGGTGAGGACGACGAGCCGGAGATGTTCGGCTGGCTGGACCGCACCGCCGATGAGGCCACCCGGCTGCTGGTCGCCGGCGCCCTGGCGCTGGCCGCGGCCGAACGCCGGCTGGCCCAGCATGCCGCCTACGGCGGCTGGGATGTGCACGACCTGGCCCACCTGGACCGGCTGGTCGCCGCCGGCTACGCCCTGTCCGATTGGGAGCAGCACCACGCCGACCAGGTGCTCGCTACGTGCACGGCCACCGACGTCTGTGGCCATCCGTACGGGCACCCGGGCGACTGCGACCAGGTCGTCGAGGCCGGTTCGGCCGGTGCGGAGCCGGCCTGATGGGCGGGCGTCGGTGCTGACCATCTCCTCCGGGCATTCGGCGGAGTACCTGACCGCGGCGGTAGCGGCCGGCCGGGAGAACTACTACACCGGCGCGGTCGCCGCCGGCGAACCGCCCGGCCGCTGGTACGGCGCCGGCGCCCAAGCGCTCGGCCTGGCCGGCCTGGTCGACACGCAGGACATGACCGCGCTGTACGAGCGGTACCTCGACCCCCGCGACCCCGCCTTCCGCGACCCGTCCCGGTGGGACGGCGCGGCCACGTTGGGGCACACCGGCCGCCGGTACGCCACCGAGGAGGAGATCTACACCGCGGCCCTGGAAGCCGAACCGGCGGCAGGTCCGGAACGCCGAGCCGAACTGTGGGTCGAGGCGGGCAAACGCGCCCGCCGCAACGTCTCCTTTCTGGACGCCACGTTCTCAGTGCAGAAGTCCGTCACCGTGCTGCACACGGCCTTCGAGGCGCAGGAGGTCGCCGCCCAGCAGGCCGGCGACGCGGCGGCCGCGGCGGCGTGGGCGGCGCACCGCGAAGCCGTCGAGGCGGCCATCTGGGCCGGCAACCAGGCGGCCCTGAACTACCTCGCCGGACACGCCGGCTACTCCCGTATCGGCCACCACGGCGGCGCCGCTGGCCGGTTCATCGACGCGCACGACTGGACGATCGCGTCGTTCTTCCAGCACGACTCCCGCGACCACGACCCGCAGCTGCACATCCACAACGCGGTCCTCAACCGCGTCCAGGGCAGCGACGGGGTGTGGCGGACCCTGGACTCCCGCGCGATCCACCGAGTCCGGCCCGCCGCCTCCGCGGTCGGCGAGCGCACCATGGAGGAGCACCTGACCGCCTCGCTCGGCGTCCGGTTCGCCACCCGGCCGGACGGCAAGGCCCGGGAGATCCTCGGCGTGCCACCCGAGGTGATGGACCTGTTCTCCTCCCGACGGCGGGCGATCACCGCGAAGACCGCCGAACTCGTCCGGGCGTTCGAGAACCGGTTCGGCCGGGCCTCGAACTCGCTGGAACTCGACCGGCTGCAGCGGCAGGCCGCCTTCGCTACGCGCCCGGCCAAGTCGCACCAGGGGGAGACGGTCGAGGCCCGGCTGGAGCGCTGGGACGCCGAACTGCGGGCCGAGGTCGCCGGCGGCCTGGCGGGCGTCGCCGCCGACGTGCTCGCCCTTGCCGGGCAGGGCCCGCCGGCGCAGCCGTGGTCGCCGGCGGAGGTGGTCGAGACCGCGCTGGCCGACGTCCAGTCGACCAAGGCGGCCTGGACCGCGGCGGATCTGACCCGGGCGGTCTCCGACGCCCTGCCCGACCACCTCGGCCATCTGAGCGGCCCGCAGATCGCTGCGTTGTTGGACGGGCTGAACGCGCAGGCGCTGGAACTGGCGGTGCCGCTGGACGCGGACCGGCCCGGCGAGTGGGTTTTGCCGGCGGAGCTGACGCTGGCCGACGGCCGGTCGGCGTACGAGCCGCCGGGTGGTCGGCTGTACGCCACCCCCGGCCATGTGCACACCGAGCGGACGCTGCTCGCCTCCACCAGCCGCCGCGGCCTGCCCGCCCTCGATAGTGGCTCGGCGGCGGGGTTCGTCGCCTCGCTGGCCGAGGCGGGGATCGAGCTGGGTGCGGACCAGGCCGCTGCCGTCCGCGGCGTGCTCACCTCCGGCGCCGAGGTCGAAGCGCTGGTCGGCCCGGCAGGCACCGGCAAGTCGGGCGCGGCCGGGGCGAAGCTGCTGCTGGCCGGCGACCACCGGCAGCTGGCCGCGGTCGGCGCCGGTGGCGGCATGGATCTGGTCGCTGCGGCTGGGCCGAGCTATGAACTGGCCGAGGCCCGCCGGTCCGCCGCGGCGTGGGAGCGGGAGGCGTCGTTGCAGTTGCGCGAGGCTGATCAGACCGCGCTGTTCGCCTACCACCGGCACGGGCGGCTGGTCGACGCCGGCACTGTCGAGCAGGCCGAACGGTCGGCCGCCCGGGCGTGGCTGGCCGACACGCTGGACGGTAAGCAGTCGCAGCTGGTCGTCGACAGCAACGAGCAGGCCGCCCGGATCTCCGCGCAGCTGCGAGCCGAGCTCGTCCGGCTCGGCCGGGTGGCCGAGCAGGGGGTGCCGCTTCGGCTGCAGGGCACCTACGCCGGCGTCGGCGACCTCGTCCAAGCCCGCCGCAATGGGTGGGAGCTGGCCGGCGTGGAGGGGAACCGGCGCGGGCCGATCAACCGGGAGACCTACCGCGTCATCGAGACCCGCGACGACGGCGGCCTTCTCGTCGCGCCCATCCTCGGCCGCACCGGCGGCGGCGAGCAGCTCGGCCAGCCGATGACACTGCCCGGCGACTACGTCTCCGAGCACGTCGCGCTCGGATACGCCTCCACCGCTCACGCCGCCCAGGGCATGACGGTCGACACCAGCCACACCGTCATCACCCCCGGCACCGGCCCGCAGGCCCTCTACGTCGGGATGAGCCGCGGCCGGCAGACCAACGCCGCGCACGTCACCACCCGCGCCGTCCCTCCCGACGCGCCGGCCGGAGCCACCCGCGAGGCCGTCCACCGCTCACCGGCCGCCGTCCTCGCCGGCGTGCTCGAGACGGCCCATCCGCAGCCGTCCGCGCTCGCCGCGGCGGTGGAGAGCGGCCGCGACGCCGACTCGGTGCGGACCGCGGCCGAGCTGCTCGCCGACGGCGCCGAGCTGGCCACCGCAGGTAGAGCCGCGCGGTGGCTGGACCAGTTGGTCGCCGCCGGCCACCTCAGCGTCGACCAGCGGGTCGCGCTGGCCGCCGAGGACGGCGGCGCCACCCTCACCCGAGTGCTGCGGCGCGCCGAACTGGCCGGCCACGACCCGCAGCAGGTCCTCGCGCGCGCCGTCGCTAGCCGGCCACTCGACGACGCCCGGCAGCTTACGAACGTGCTACACCACCGGGTCGCCGGCGCAGTGTCCCTGGATCCCGTCGCCGCTACCTACGCCGACTGGATCCCCAAGGTCGACGACCCGCACTGGCGCCAATACCTCGCCGTCCTCGCAGACGAGGCCGACAGGCGCCGGCGGGAGCTTGGCCGCCAGACCGCCGACCTGCGCCCGCAGTGGGCCGTCGAGGCGCTCGGCCCAGTGCCGCAGGAACTGGAGGAACGAGCCGAGTGGGAGAACAGAGCCAGCAAAGTCGCGGCGCACCGCGAGCTCACCGGCCATGACGACCCGGCCACCGCGCTCGGCGTCCCGCCCAAGCCCGGTCAGGTCGAGGTGTACGCGTCCTGGCGGGCCGCGTGGCGGGCTCTCGGCCGGCCGGAGGCCGACCGGGACGAGCTGGAGATGAGCGACGGCCAGCTGCGCGTCCGGGTCCGGGCACACCAGCGTGAGCAGGCGTGGGCGCCGCGCTACGTCGCCAACGAGCTCGCCGGCACCAGCCAGGCGGCGGCCCAGCGGCGTGCTACCGCGGCGCTGCGGACGGCCGAGGCCGCCGCAACGCCGGACGCCGGCGTCCGCGCTCGGCTGGAGCAGGAGGCTGGCGAAGCCGAGGCGCTCGCAGGCGTCCTCGACGTCCGCGCTGCCCAGCTGGAGGCCGCCGACGCCGCCCGCGACGAATGGCTGCTGCACACCGCCGAGACCCGCGCGGCGGCCGACCGCGCCAGCATGGAGCTTGCCGCCCGCCGCGCCGGCGACGGCCGGCAGGACGAGCTGATCACGGCCGACGAGTGGCTCGCCGAGCACGCCGCGGAGCAGCAAGCCGAAGACGCACACCGTCCCGTCAGGGACGACGCCGACCTGGCCGACGTCGTCTCCCGCCGCGACGCGGACAGCCGCGCGGTAGCCGCCGAGCCGGACCCCCGAGTGGGCGAGACCGCCCTCGCCGACATCCGCGACCTGGCGGCCGACGAGCCCCCCGCCGCCGCAGAAGACACCGTCCGGGTCCCGTCATCCGACGAGACAGCCGGCACCATCCGACGTGCACAGCGTGCGCTGAACGAGATCCAGCAGCGGCGCGCCGCCGAGGAACGTCACGCCGCCGAGCAGGCCCGAGCTGACCAGCTTGCCCGCTGGCACGACGACGACCGCAGTGCCGACCAGCAAGCCGTCGAACAGGCGGCCGCGCATGAGCCTCGGGTGCCGACAGTCGATCTGGCCGCGTCCTTGGACTGAGCACCACCGCTCAGCCCGCGATGTCGCTCCGGTGCTCAAGCGGGGAGCGGCGCGACCCGCGCCAGGACCAGTCCAGCGTCGCCAGCACCGCCTCGATCCAGCCCGGCCGCGCCGCCAGCCAGTCCGGCACCGGTCGACGCATCGCCAGCCGCTCCGCCGCGAAGTACTCCGCCTCGATCAGCTCCTCGTACGCCTGGTTCAGCCGCTCGGTCACCGGCGACCGCGCCGGCCGCCACGGACCATTCGCCGGTCGGACAGTTGCCCCAGCGACCCACCGGCAGGTCATCACGACACCAGCGCCGTACCAGTCCGCGACCTGCCGCCGGGCCTGCTCCTCCTGATGGGCCTCGGCCGCGGCCCACACGGCCGCAAACTCGGCGCGCGGGACCCGCAGGTTCCCCGCCGGCATCCGGGCGACATCCGCGGCGCTGACCTCCATCGGCCCAGAGTGACACGGACTGCCCGGTGCGCAGTAGCCGAACCACTGCGCGGCGATGAGCAGAGAACGGATAAGCGCCCTCCCTGCGGTCGGGATCCGGTGCCGCCCCATCGCAGGGCGAGAGCAGCATCGCGCGGCACGCCAGGTACCCCGGGGGCTGCCCCCCGGTGTTGCAGCAGCCCCCGGTGTTCGTGGCCGCTTGAGGCCGCCGTCGTCGAGGACACCCGACAGCACCACGCCGTTCCGCGCACCCGCTGCCCCGGCTCAGTGGCCGAGCAGCCCTGCGGCCAACGCCAGCACGGTGAGTGCGGCGCCGATGCCGGCGGCTGCCGCCGAGGAGTAGGCGGCGGCTATACCGGCGGCAACAGCGGCAACCACAGCCGCCACGATCAGGTGCTTCCGCTGGACGCGTCTTCTCACCGGACGTAACATGCGGCGTCCTTCCTTGCAGGTCTGGAGGCCAGTGGGGCAAGGGCATCTCGGCGCCGGCCCTGTTGACGCAGGGCCGGCGTCATCACATCTGCGGGGAAGTGACTGAGCATGGTGACCGACGTGGCAGCGAGTAGCAAATCTGCTGCGGCTGTCCACCGCGAGCACCACTCGAATGGCCTACAGTCCGCAGGGCGTGTTCGACCGGGTCGTAGCCAACTCATAACAGTGCGTCGCTCGATGGACGTCCCCGGTATCACAGAGAGCACGCATGCGGGAGGGTTCGCTCGGATGGGCTCGGGCACTCTCCTAGACCTCACCGAAGCCCCCAGCCCTGCGCGCCTTCCGGCAGACCCGCGTCCGCGTCTTCCTGCCGAGGGCGACGGCCTCGCGCAGCAGCGCCCGGATCTCGTCAGGCGAGTCCCGGCGGCAGAACCGGGTGAGCACGACAATCCGCAGGTCGTTCTCCTGCCGACGCGCGTACTCCAGTCGGTAGCGGACGCCATCCGCCGCCTGCTCCATCAGGAACGCGCCGGCCACCCACCCGTTGATCTGGGCGATCTCGTTGACCGAGACGACGAACTGGAGACGGCTGCGGCGGGGGGCACCTCGGTACCGCAAACCCCACGCCACGAGCGGCGCTCGAGTCAGCAGCCCCCATGCATGCTTGACCCGTGCCCAGCCGGCGAGTTCGGCGAGTTCCGCCCGCCACTCCTCCCGGTACCTGGTCCGATGTCGCCTCGGGAGCAACCGTTCTGCCAGGCGAGTCAGGATGCCGGCGGTGCCCTCGCCGCCGACGGCTGCGGCCCGGATGGGCGCCGTAGCGGCGGCGGTATAGGTCGCCAGAATCGAGACTGTTCCCGTCAGAATGGTGCCGAGACCGGCGAGAGCGGACGTCACGGTCACTGGGCACCGTCCGCGAGTCCGAGCTTCCACTGGCCAACGAGGGTCGGCGAACTCTTGGACTGGTGCGCCCGGGCGAGCGCCTGTCGAGCCTGCAGGGCGCCGTCCCGGGTCAGCCGGTAGTACCGCCGCCGTGGCCGCTTCTCAGCGCGCGGGTCCACGTCTTCCCATCGGCTTTCGAGCCAGCCGAGGTTCTCCAGCCGGACCGTGATCGGGTGGATGGTGCCGCTCGGAAGGCCGGAGCGCTGTCCGAGTTCCAAGCCGTACCACTCCTTCGATGGGTCATCGAGGAGCAGACGCAGAACCATCTGTGTCTGCAAGGTCATCTTCGGAGCCATGTCCGAACTCTAACAAGGGCTACTCCGAAGTCAAGTTAGGTGCGGTGGAGTCAAATACCTGTGCGACCTCGGGCGCCTACACACTGTGTAGCCGTCGTCCGTCCCAACTATTCAGGCACCGAACTGCACACGAAAGCAACTGCGACTTTGTGTTGCTTCCCCACTACTGGGAGTGCACAGAAAGTAGGACATACGGTACGTCCGAGTGGCGGTACGCAACGTGACGCTAGAAGGGCCATCGTTCTTCGAGATGCGTACGGAAAGTAGTCACCGACGGGGAACCGTAGTGCTTGGCGCGATTGGTAAGCGACTGGTCGCGAACGGCAGGGGTACCCGTCGGCTGCCGTCCAGCATGCACGTCCGGCGTGGCCCGACCCGAGGGAGCACGTGTTGCGGCCGCGCGACCGGGGCGAGCCTCGCACCGCCGCCGGCTTCGCCGCGGTCGTCCGGTTGAGCGTCGTCCTCGCTGCGCTGCGGCCCGCTCTACCTTGGCAGATCGCTCTCGCTCAAGATCAGCCGGCATAGGATCATCCATGGTGCGAACGGCGATATCCGCGCGCTGGTCTGGGGTGGGGGTGAGTGGTCGTCGGCCCATCGCACCTTCTCGGCGGGCGGCGCAGCTCGATCTGTTATCCAGCGCGCCGCGGCTCAAAGTCGCCCGGCGCGACCTCCGCGCGTCGCAGCCGGAACCGGGGGGGCGCCGCGTGCAGGATCGAGAGTGTGAAGTACGCCGACGCCTGCGCCGCCCTAGATCACTACGACTACAGTTCCGAGCCGAACGACCGTGGCGAGCTTTGTGCCCTGCCGGAACACCCGGCTCCGGTCCACGCCTTGTTCAAGCCGGTGAGCCGGCTTGGGCTGGACGAACGTCGATGGATGGAGTACCGGTCACGCGCTCCGGTCTTCCTGGATAGGTACAGCGACGAGCACGCAGCGTGCATGAAGCGGGTCAAGGTCGTGCTGTCGCTGCCCTTCGACGACGAGGACCCCGACGCCTGTCCGGCCTGCGTTAGCGAGGCCTTACGCCGGGCGCCGGACCCTACCGCGTGGTCGACTGAGCACCAGAGGCGCCTGCACGACCGCTGGGCGCGCCAGCGCGAACGAGAGGAGCAGGAGAAGGACATCGCAAGCTGGCGTGAGCGTGAGTACTGGCGGCGGCGCGCGGAGGAGGAGTGGCGACAGGGGGCTGGTCGAGGTCGTTCCGGGGGTCAATAACCAGATGCGGGGCGGGCCGACAGCTGGCCGAGCAACGCCAGTGTCCACCTCGTCAGCGCGGCGGCCGCCGACCGGCACAGCGCACCGCGTCGGCCACGCTGCCGCTCTCCAGGAGTACATCCCTCCCGCATTCGACGAGCACCGGAGCCTGCGCGGACAGCAGGTACCCGGGCCTCGTCGAGCTGGGTGGCGCGTACGTAGTACGAGACTGTCTCCAGCGAGTCGGCGGCGACCCGCCGACCAGGCGCCCGCCACCTGGTGCATCCGGCGGCGCCGCGGCACGTCGGCAACGCCGGCCATGACTGAGCCCGGGTGCCTTACAGCTCAGTTCGATGATCTTCGGCCACCACTTCGGCCACCAACTGATGCCCACCCGTACCAGCCCCTGCGCACGCGGGTGCCACTCAAACCAACCTCTGGTCGACAAACCACCGCTAACCAAGCGAGCGCTCGCACTACGGATCAGGGCCACGGCGGGCCGGCGGACATCGTGGCTGGCCGCCGGACTGCCGAACCGGTCGTCTCGGAGTGCCGCCGGCGGGCGGCTGATCGCATGTACGGAGCCTCTCCGCTGGCGAGGGCGGTTCCGGGCCGGCGACGGCCGGGGCCTACTTCGTCCTCGCTTGCGACCGGCACATGCACGACCTGGCTTCCGGTGTCCCGAGGGCGCCCTCGAGCGCCAATCCACCGAACCGCTTGACGATCCCGCGACCGACCGGGATAGTTCTGCTTCCGGCCAAGACCGCGACCGAGACCCCGGAGGACAGGAGCCCATGTAGAAGCCAGCAGCAGTCTCTCTCAGCACCACACCGGATACGGCAGGTGAGGTGTGTCCAGAGGGAGGGGCTCGGATGCTGGTTCTGGCGCTCGTTCCGGCGGCGGCGGTCGTCGTCTGCTTCGTCTCGTACCTCCTGTTCCTCGCGTTCGTTGTCGTGCGCAGCGGTACCGAGGGCCTGCGGGACGTCGCCGTGGCGATTCGGGCGTTCCATGGCATCTTCAGGAGGCGGTGATGCGCCGCCGCAAGGCGGGCGCTCCTGCTACCGGGCGCCCGCCTTGTACCGCCTCACGGCGCTCGGCACGATCACCGCCGGGCGACTGGTTCCGGGCGCGCGAGCCTGTCCCTGACGGGTGGGCTACCAGTGGAAGCCACGCAGAGCGTGTCCAGATCTCCCGCCGTGAAGCCCGTCGTCAAGAGTCCTCATCGAACTTCTCTCGAGATCCAACTCAGGGACCGGTCCCACTCCGAAACCACTGGTACGTCTCCCCCACCAACACCTGCTCTTGCAAGTGCCGCCCCTGCTGCACTTCACGTGGCCACCCTGCAAGGTCCCAACGACTCAGATGATCACGTCCCGGTCTAGGCTGCGGTCGTCATCGCCTTGGCCGTCGGAGCCGCCGCCCCCGCGGCGTTCCACCCCGGCGCTGGCTATCGGTCTGATGGTCCTCGCCGCAGTCGTCGCGTGCTCTGGGTCATCGTCATTCGGTGAGGCCGGGGGCCGGGTGCCGCGCACCCGCGCTCCGCACCGGCCACGCGGCGAGCGCCTCCCGGATATCCGGCCGTCGTGGAATGTCACGTGGGATCAACTGCGGTGCTGCCGGGCAGGCCATGCCGCTGCAGATCGCCGCCGAGGCGGTCAAGGACATCGGGGAAGGTACAGACCGTACAGGCGCCCGGACTCTCAAGGCGGTAGCGCGGGTTCGAATCCGCCCGGGGCGGACCGGGTGGGGCGACGGTCAGCGCGACGGTTATGGGTCGGGTGCGGCCGTGAGCGCTCAGTGAAGGTCGGTGAGTTGTCCGCCCTTGACCAGGGCCGTGGCGCCGGCGGCGCAAGCCGCCGCTTGAGCTGCGGCGGGCCGGCGCTATGCCGACGGCATGCACCCGGAGTTACTGGTCGCCTGATCCGCTGGCCGTGGGTGCCGTCACCGTTCTCGGCCTGCACGGTCGGCGGGACCCTCGCCGGGAGTCCTTGTCAACGGCTTGCCGCCGGCTTCCCCGGGCGCGGTCGGGTGGGACGGGACGTTTGGCTCTGGAGCGAGCCGCGGTCGGCGACGACGCTGGAGTGTCGTCCAGCCGGGGCGCTACGTAGGAGGCGGTATGCCCGAGCTCCTGCCGGAGGCGGAGCCGTTCGCGCCGGAGCAGGCCGCGCTGCTGTTGGAGCGGGCGCGGGCGGCGCCGTCGATCCACAACACCCAGCCGTGGCGGTTCGCCGTGCGGGCCGACCGGGTCGAGGTGCGGGCCGACCCAGGCCGGGCGCTGCCGGCGGTCGACCCGGACGGCCGGCAGCGGCTGATCTCGTGCGGCGCCGCGGTCTTCAACCTGCGGCTGACGATCGCGCACCTGGGCTGGGAGCCGGACACGACGCTGTGCCCGGACCCGGCCGACCCGGACCACGTCGCGACCGTGGCGCGGGGTGCGCGGCGGGCGGCCAGCGGGGAGGAGCGCACGCTCTACACGGTGATCCGGCAGCGCCGCACCAACCGGGATGCCTACCGACCGCAGCCGGTGCCGGACCCGGTCCAGCACCGGTTGATGCTGGCGGCCGAGCGGGAGTCGGCGACGCTCTGCCCGGTGCGTCCGGCGGTGCAGCGGGCCGCCGTCGCCTCCCTGGTGGTGCGCGGCATCGAGCAGCATGCCGCCTCGCCGGCGATTCGTGCGGAGTTCGGGCACTGGCTGAGCCACGAGTTCGAGCCGGTGGCCGGCACCCGGTTCGAGTCCTGGCTGCAGGCGCCGTACCCGCTGCCGGCGCTCACCGGCCGGGACCGGCTGGCTCCCGGCGAGCCGGAGATGATCCACCAGCTGCTCGCCGGCAGCACGCTGTTCGTGCTTTGCACCGACCGGGACGACGCGGTGCACCGGCTGCGCGCCGGTCAGGCGCTGCAGCGGGTGCTGCTGACCGCGACGGCGGCCGGGGTCGCGGTGTCCTTCCTCAACCAGCCCA
>WNGD01006655.1_pt1 | contig 15621 bp, 17 predicted proteins | sample 5400671 | NCBI WGS metagenome assembly WNGD01 (sample SAMN13153369, study PRJNA577476) | soil metagenome | isolation source: 40 cm soil or saprolite under grassland replicate 2 | place: USA:California | collected 2016-06-15 | reverse complement strand
TTAGCTGTTGCGGAAATTTGCTCTTCGTATGCAGCCAGCTCGCTAGTATGTACATGTGTAGCAGCTTCCATTTTAGTACACCTACTACATCGCCATGAAATGTCCTCCGTACCTCTTGCTTCTATTGCTGCTACTACCATTTCCTTGAATGTAGCAACAATAACTATTTTCTTGTTTCCTCTGGATTATCTAGATGGGAGGAGGCAGCATGCGTATGTTTGATCTTCTCTATTCTCTTGCGGGTTAGAAAGAGGTAACCAATTGACACAGCGATAATAGTCCCTGCTAGAGAAGGACCCAGCCAGGTTGGTATTATGTTTGAGTTAGTCATTACGGCATATGCTTCTGTAAAAGCTATTGTGAGAGCAACACCACTCAACGCATATGCCATATACTTAAAGCCCTTAGTGTTGGCTATCCTAGAAAATGCTGAACGAAGAACAACACTATCTAGTGTGTCAACGGGTATCATACCCATACCGAAGAACGCTGCAAGAATGAGTGCCACCTGGACACCAAGTGTTGCAGACGCAATGGCTCCAAGAGCAATTGCTGATATCTGAGTAGCAGTATCGAATCCCAATCCGAATACGATTCCTGTTATTAAGGCTGAACCAAAAGGTCCCATCATATGTGTCCTTGACAACACCTTGCCTGCAAGTATGGCCGAACCTGTCCTACCATGTTTCCTAAGCGAATAAATGTTGATAGCACCAATTGTACCTAGTGCAATTGCTCCAATTACGCCGCCCCAGAATGTGAAAGAGTCGACCTTGCCACCAGTTGCACTACCAACCAGATATATTATGATCAGCATTTCGCCCAATACAGAGATCATATGACCACAGCTAAAACCAGTTCCAACCCATCTAGCATTTTTGCTAGAATTGTGTAGCCTTACCAGATTATCTATAGCAGTAATATGATCAACTTCAAGTGCATGTCGCATTCCAATGAGAAACATTGTAGGTATCGTCACAGCAAGAAATGCTCGCAGATCTGCTACCATTAAGTATTTTAGTCCCCAAAAAACATAAGTATTATTAAGTCATCAAATAGTATCATTTAAGGATTTATGTGATGGGAATACGATATTGACCAAGATATGGGGTGTCGTCTTTTGACAATCAACTCATGTTAAGAAAGCAAAGAAAGTTGTCTGTCAGTTTTATCTAAACAACGTTCACAAAATGAACCTTTAAACTCTTTATTCCTCGATTTTTTGAAATCTCATTAATAAGGAAGAATACCTATTGAGTAAAATGCCCAAATCAGAGGTAGAATAGCCGCTCTAAGTGACATTTGATAATTAGTTAGAAATGTTGATGCTGTCACCCTAGTCCTCCAAAAGTAGATACGAGGAGAAATTCAAGCAAAGAACAGCTCGTGCAAGTGCTTGACAGAACACTCATCCTCACCCTGAAAATAATGATAGCATAACCGTCTTCAATCCCTTTGACTGTCTTATCAGATACGGATTCATGCTTATTACGGCACCCACAAGAAATGCCGTTATAGTCAAAAGAATAAATCGTTGTGCTGCATCTTCAGGCATATAGAATATCATTACAGGAGAAAAGAAAAGTAGCTGATCAAAAACATTAAAAATGATCCAGAATGATGTTGTAACACATCCAGCTAGTAAGATATACGGCCATTTTGAAAAGACTAGCTTAGTTGAAAGAATTATTGATTGTGAAGGAGCAAATGTCATTGTAGATATTATTTTTATTTGCCTTGTCAAGGTAAAAGGTATTCCTATTCAGGTTGATCATCCTCCAAGTTCCTTGCCTCTGCCATCTGATTTTATCACTATATTAATATTTTTGTCACCAAGATTCCTTACCTTCTAAACAGTCTGACAGCCTTTATCGATACATTGATTGACAGGAGAAATATTCCCCAAGCAACTAAGGAGCTTATCATAGAAGCCTGGTACGGTTGTGCACCTAGCTGAAGAAATTGATAGTGAACATAGACTTTGATTAGGGAGTATATTATTTCAGAAACGGAAAATGCAGCAATTAATTTCCATATATCCCCTCGGACCCTCTTAGAATCCCTCTTTCCTGTTTGAGGGTCAATATATTTTAGTTTATTATCCCTATAAAATAGGAAGGCAAAGATTGGAATGTAAACGCCATATTCGGTTGCTAATGCAATAATAGAATTTGAGAGGTTACTTTTATCAAATTGCAAATATAGTTGAGTAACTAGAGCCGCTGTAAAGAAGGCACAAGTGCCTGAAATAATTAAATTCTTGTTAAAAAGTATGACATCTCTATATTTTAGGTAAAAGCTGCCAATACTGTTATGCTCCTTAGCCCCTTTATTCACGTCTATTAGAAGCAACTATTGCAGTTAAAGGTAGAGATGCATCATGAGGAGGATTGTATGTGTGTAAAGTTTATTTCTCTAATCAATCTTGCGCCAATTTCTAAAATATCCAATCTGTAATATTTTAGAGTAAATGCTAGAGATTTTCAAGAGTTAAGTAAAGACAAAGAAGAGTAGCTATTATCAGATTCTACTCTAAATACTTCTACCCTAGCATCTCATCTGCTTAAGTTCGGCTATAGGATAAAACTCCATGGAATGTGTGTGGCTTTGATTAACAGGTTTAGAACAGATTCATGGCTAAAAGATTATGAACAGGTAGAAAAGTATTCATCTTCTATCGTGCTTTTTGATGAAACAAATGCACCAGTAGAGGATTATATCACTTGATCTAAGAACACAACTATTATAGGCAATTCCGTCTTGCTCTGACAAACATTAGTAAACTAACAAAGCAAAAAATTAGGTTTTGTTTTTTTTCTTCTCTTTTGTCTCTACGTATTCTTTCAACGATTTCAAATTATAATCATATATATCTTCAAAAAATTCTACTAGTTCTAGCGTTCTCTTCCTATTCAAAGAATAAAACCTATTTTTTCCTTCTTTCCTTTCCCTTACCAAATCTGCATCCTTCAATACACGTAGATGGGATGAGAGGGCTGGCATAGTAAAGTTAAAGTGTTCAGCTATATCTGTAGGGATCATATCCCTCCTCTTGAGAAGGAGCAAGATTTCTCTTCTGCCATCATCTGATAATGCTTTCCATGGAGAACCCATAATGTTAATATTATATAAGTTAAGGAAATATTTAAATGTTTAATTGCATCGGGGATTAGTCTAGGCCTTATGGGTTAGTAATGAGATATAAGGATAGAATATCCCAAAGCCGCGCGCAGCTTCGTAAATCCCTTCAAAGAATCAGGAAGTCAAATATACTAAACGAGTGAGTATACTTAAATCCATTCCTTTGTTGTATGGCTGCGCTTGGATTCCATTCAGCTGCAGCTGCTACTGAGTAGCAGCTGAATAATGACAAACTTCAACTATCAGAGTAAGTTAGTTTAGTCAACGATCCCACTATAGACTAACATAATCTATATGTTCATATTCGACAATTGTTATACGCAGAGTTAAGTATTGAGATTTTATGTCTCACGCCGGTACTCTGATTCAAAATTCGGTATACGAAAAAATAGGTTGTCAATTTGTAGTTTGCGAAACCTGTTTGTGGAGTGTAACCGTTCTTAGATCCGTAGAAAGGCAAAGAATAAATAATATTGGTATTATTCAGTCTTGTCCCATTTGTTCAGGTGGGGATATGTCACTAATTTCTATTACGAATGATGGTGTGATATTTAATTCAATGATCGTAAAGTATGATCAAGAAAATGGTAGTAGCAGCAATAGAAGCAAGAGGTACGGAGGACATTTCATGGCGATGTAGTAGGTGTACTAAAATGGAAGCTGCTACACATGTACATACTAGCGAGCTGGCTGCATACGAAGAGCAAATTTCCGCAACAGCTAACTCATGTCAGTCTCATCCTAGTTTCAGTACCAGTCTAATGCAAGCAAACCGAACCAAGGATGGACAGCCAGTAAATAAGCTTGAGTGAAGGAACATCAAGATTACTAGCATTGGAATAATATCAAAGTAAAATAAGATGTCACTTTAATGAAAGATTATTAGAGGAATCAAACAAGTGGATTGAAATATAAGGAATACCTATTATTTAATAAAAATATTCTTATTGGCTTTGTTTGTGCATTTATTACTGGTGCTACAGTTAGCCAGCTGATCCTAGCAAAGTTCACATACGCCTTGAATTCGCTCATTACATTAATTACCGAGGATGTTGTTTTCTATGCTATTTTTGGTATACTCTTTTACATCGATTATAGACGAAAATACATGAAACAAGAACAGCAATCTGCGCGGCACATAAGATTTGGAAATATAAAATGGGTTATTATCAAGATTATATCAACTATGTCTGTAGCTGAAATCGAATATAATATTGTAAAGCCATACATTCAGTATTGGTTTCTCACACACCTCTTTGAGCCCTTCATAGCTTCAGTTATTGGTAGCTTAGTAGGAATAGCAGGATTTATTGCTGTTGCGGATTTGATGGCACATTATACACGATTATTCAAGAAGAAGAAGTAACTCGTATGGTAGCGAATTTGTGCAAATTGATGCAACTATTAGTGTTAGAGTGATACTGTTGATTCGAAGAGATCTTGCTATATAATATACAAACATGACAGGCATACCGGAGGAGGCTTTCGTTGTCGAACTAAACTAGAAAAAGTGACAAGCCCCTTTCTTTTACTATTGATTAGTGGTAGCCCCAAGCGGCTGTTTGCGATATACCTTTTCCACAACATAAGCAAAGATAGCTAATATCCCTGCAATGATAACAAAGAAATGACCACTTCCCATAATAATTATGCCATCTATAATGGCACTTTCTTTTCCCTTCCATTCTTGTCCTATCAAGCCCCCTGTTGAAGATGCTTCTAGCGCGAAATGGGTCTTAAACGATTGAACTGAATATACCCAAGCTAGCCCGGCAGTTATAGCTATGATCCCAGCTGCAAGGGCAATCTTCGCTCTGTGTTCCTTCCACACTATTGAGGCAATTATCACCGGGATTGAAACTAGATAAACGACTGTACTAAAAACAAATGCAGAAGAAGTACCGGCGTACGTCGACGTAAGATCCAATAATAGAAATTGATTTTGGTTTGGAGGATTAGTATTATTATTTGCTGAATTGCGCTGAACTAGCTCCCCTACGATGTCTAGTGGAGAATACGGATGGTGGCCGAGAAAGTCGACTACTAACCAAGGTATGGCTATTGAGGGCAGAAGCAGGCCAAGGGCGAGTGGGAGAAGTATGAAATTGTATTCCATTGGAGTATTGTTCTATCTAATCGTGTAACTATAATAAACATTATCTTGAAATTGCAATAATCATATCTTTGTGGAGGCTGGACAGTGTACGTAGCGAGAACGAGGCTTTTTCAATGTCTGAACCAACCAAAATTATTGAAATTATCTTCAATAACCAATAACCAACCAAAATTGAAAGAAACTGATCTCATGACAGATTTGAGTCCAAATTGGGTAAATCTTTAAATGTTATGGAATATTCTTGCAGTCAATGACAGATGGTAGTAAAGACCATTCTGAGAAGACTATTAATCACGCAAACAGAAAAAAGATACTTCTGAGCACTATTGTAGCTGCTGTGGCTGCTGCGATGGTCGGTGGGGTAACTGCAATGCAATCTTCTATTGCACAAGTTAACGCAAACGTACCGGCTACTAATCCGACAGGTGGTTACGACATACATGTGACGGTTAACAGACACGATAGTGCGAATTTGAACGCACCAATAGACCACTATTGTAAGCTCGATAAGAGAATAGTAGCTGTTTGTCAGCTCTATGCTAGGGACAGTACCGCTAAACCAGGTACCGGACCACAACTTGCGCAAATAGAGTTCATTATCACAAAACCACAATATCTTCAACTTCCACCAAGAGAGCGTGCGAGTTGGCACAATCATGCAGTAGAATTAACGCCAGAGAGAGGTGCGCCGAGCTGTGTATCTCTTCCAACTGGACTCCAATGTGCTAAATTAGTATCACTGCTGCAGACTACATATGGTAAGGTAATTACATTATGGGACCCGGCTGATTCTGTACCTAAATACCCACCATATGTATACAACGTAGAAAGTCCATATGCTCTTGGACAGGATTTGAACAATAATCTTCAGAAGCAATGGCCAACAGGCTGTGGAAACACCTCTTCAGCAAACTTGACTTGCGGAAAATAAGGCTACGCGCCTCCCTCTTTTTTATTTCAAATATTGTCCACATTAATATTAACTTCGATAATAGCCGCATGCGCTTTGTTAATAGGCGTACTGCTGCCCGTACATAGTTTTAGGGATAACAGTTCGGACCCACAAAATGCATTAGAAAACAAAGCCTTTGCTTTCGACACTAACATAGGAAATGAAAGTGTTCCACTATACAACTCTACCCATATTGATACACCATACATTAAGGAGTATTCTATGCCAAATGGTACCTGGCCCAATGGCATATTAGTCGATAAGAACGGGATAGTCTGGACCGTTGGAACGAAGTCTCATACCCTTCTAAGTTTTGATCCGAACCAAGGTAGAGTAATAGCATTTTATCCTATTCCACAAGAGAGTCAAAAAAATGCAACAAGAACTAATAGTGTCCAGAACGGCGTATCGATGGCCTGGGCTCTCGTCCAAGACAAAAATGGTTCAATATGGTTTTCTCAAGCTGACTCACCAAACCCACTTTGGCGCTTTGATCCATCGACTAAAAAATTCGAATCAATTCGCATGGTGAGCGAAGCTCCCTATCAAATGCGGATTGACCAAAACACAGGAAATATATGGTTTACGACATTCACTGATAACAAACTTGGAGTCATCCAGAAGATTGAAAAAAACCAAAGTTCTGGCAACAGAAATAATGAAAATAGTTCGCAATACAAAGTTTCTGAATTTAATTTAGGTAATGAGAGTTTCCCCAGTGGATTATATTTGAAAGGAGACTCAGTTTGGGTCACACAGTCATTAAATAATAAACTGGTACAGTTCAAAGTGATCACAGGAGCAAATGGGAAAGTTGTTAAAGTTGTAAAGACATTAGAAATACCATCACCTACATCGCCTAGCGACCAGATCTTATTCGACTCGCCTTATGATCTTGTAGTTTTAGGTAACAACCTATGGGTTACTGAACATGATGCTAACTTTATAACAGCATATAATATGGGTTCCAAAAGTGCGACAAAATTCGCAGATTCCAGTAATCCTCACCAATATGTAACCTTGCCTTTTTGGTTAAGAGAAGGAGCTGGAGGAGGGCTTTGGTTCAATGAACATTACGGGAACAGAATGGCTTTTTTCAATACTACTGGCCTGACGCTCATCGAGTACGAAATACCAACGCGAGATCCAAATTTAGGTTACATCTCTAATGCCCTCAATTTTGCAGTCGATCCAACTAATAACAAGAACGTGTGGTTTTCAGAATACAATCATGACAAAATCGGTTTGGTAAAGAGCAGCGTTTCTATTCCATTTAACATTCACTCATCTGTAAAGAAGGTTGTGTTATCGAAAATGATGGTCGGCAAACGAGAACAGCAAAAAAATGCAACAGCAACAGTTATTAATTTTGAGATTTCCAAAAATTCAGACAACAATAAAAGCAGCAGCGAAGTCTCTCCTCTGCCTAACAATAATAACAATCACGAGATTGTTTTTTTCAAAACATCAAGCTCAATGACACATTTTGGTGTACTGAATTCTACTGCAAACTTCTCTGTAAATTACGTAGATTTAACAAAAATGAAAAATAGAACAGCGCAAGTGCAGCTCTTTATGCATAACGACTACAAAGTACCGTCTGGAAACTACACTCTCGGAATTAGCGCAACAGATGGAAGAGTAACGGAATCCATTTTTCCAGAACTAACTGTGAGGTAGGTATATATATTATTAGATCAAGGGACGCTTCCTCTCTCTGAGAGCAAGGCCTAAGGGTAACTGCAGTCCAATATTGCATCTGGAATATCGAAGTGAACAAACATAAAAGAATCCGGTCTTGATTTCGACAAGATGTAGCTGACAGGATAATAATCATGTTATCGCAATGTTGCGCTAGCAAATAATACTCGAAATGGTTGGCTGAAAATTACAGCCGTATCGTACCTCGAGTTTCCTACATTGCCTAAGAAATAATTCTGATCACCCTCACTGCCTTTAAGGATCCCCAGATCTTTGGCGTTTTGTATATTGCCGCCGTTGGGTGTAAGATAAACGTGAAGATCGGGTCCATTAGTTACTTTGAATTGTTCCAAGCGCAGGTATCCTGTGCCATTTACTGATAATATCTTTGCAATACCTTCGGCTAAATGTCCATCAACACCAATGAAAGAACCTGAACTTATAATAGCAACAGCTTGATTTGCCGTTCCCGGCATAAACTCTTTTATACCCGTAGTTACTCGAGAAGCTTCCCTCATAATTGTACTTTGCTCATTTGGGGTCATCTGTGCTGCTGATTGCATTCTATCTTGTTCATTCATGCCAATAAATTTATGATATTCTTGGGATGCCATATCTACTGAAACGGGCGGTTGATTTACCTGTGTGGGATTAGATGATGGTTCATTTACCTGTGTTGGACTAAAAAGATTTAGAATCAGAAAGTAAGCAGCAGCGGATGCTACAACGACTGCTGCAGCTATAATAGCAAGGGTGGCACCTTTATACAACAAAAATAACCTGAAGAAATCATAAATAAACTTTTTTAAGATATTATGAGAATTATTATGAGAACCGTACATGACGCACTGGACCTGTCAAAATTAGTAAAGGAAAGTCGCTAGCCTAGAGCCGCATTTAAGCAGATGAGAGGCGTAGGGTAGAAGTAGTTAAGGTAAAATTTGATAATAGCTACTCTTCTGTGTCTTTACTTAATTCTTAAGAAAATCATCAATCTTTTTTTGGAGATCCTTGTTAATTTCTATTATGGATCTATTTCCATTTAAAGGTACAAGACCATATTTTTTCTGTAACTTTCGAAATTGCTTGGCTAGCAGACCTTGATAAATGAGAAAAGATTCAAACATATTGTCTGAAAGTCCAAGGTCTGCACCTGACTCATAGTAATCTAATGATGAATTTTTTTGGAATACTCTATGTACAAGCTCGTTAGGATCTACCTCTAAATAGAATACGAGATGAGGTTTCATTGCAAACCCAAATAAATTATGTGACCATCTCGTACTAATTCCTCTAACAGCATCTCTTGACATAAGCGTATAGATATATCTATCAGCAAGAACTATGTAGCCAGATCTCAAAGCAGGTATTATTTTGTTTTCCAATTGGTCTGCAAAATCGGCTGCATAAAAAAGGCTAAGCGTTCTTTTTCCTAAAACAAAGTTTCGTTTGGCTTCAAGTATACCTTCGCTTATTAGCTCTGATCTCCTCAGTCCAGTATTCAAAACAGCGTGGCCATCAGCCTCTAATTTCGAAGTTAACATTGCAACTTGTGTGCTTCTGCCTGAAGCATCAGGTCCTTCGATAACAATAAGCCTTCCCTTTACCCTTGTATTTTCTAAATACGGTATGCCCTTACCGTAGGACTCTATAGTCCTCTCCAACATTACTCGTAATTGTTGAGGATCACTCAAACTATAGGACCTGCGCCTTGACTAAGGGTCGAACAGATTTACACTCTGGAATAGTCTCCATAATTTTCTTCCTTACCAAATATTGTTGTTCTTCAATCCCTGAAGTACCGTCTATTGTTACAAACCCCTCAGATTGAGCCATAGATTCATACTGCTCAATTATCCTACTCTGGAATATTCTGTAACTTTCATATGCATCGTTACTTAAGTTCAGGTCCATACCAGCTTCATAATACTTTAACTTAGGCCTTCCAGCCAGTATGCGTTCACTTGCTACGTCAACAGGCACTCCAAAGTAAAATGTAATGTTTGGTTTAATGGCAAATTCATAAACCTGTCGAACCCATCTGGGATCGCAGCCTCGAACTATATCCCTTGCATAAGCAGTATATACATATCTGTCAGCCAAGACTATATACCCAGCATGAACTAACGGAAAAATATTTCTTTCATATCTATCAGCAAAATCTGTTGCATGAAGCAAAGAAAAAGTTGTCGGCGTGAGCCTGCCTTTCTTTTTCCCCTTTGTTGTAATTTCCTTTACTAATTCAGATGAATTCCACTCAGTCAAAAAGACTCGCATGCCTTTAGAGATAAGCCATTTTTCGAGCAGACGAATTTGTGTAGATTTGCCGGATCCGTCTATTCCTTCCACCACAACTAGTTTGCCTCTCGAGTCAAAATTTCTACTACTCGATCTTATCGTTTTAATCCTTACCAATTTCTATGACATCCGCTTTACATATTTCCGTGTGGTGAATGAAATGCAGTAAGTGACATATATGTCAAGCGCTAACCACACTTTTTAAATCCCTTTTTGTCAGATGACCTGATCTTGTCAGATGATGCAAAGTCAAGCCAATTTTCTGCTGAACATAAACTGGATTCTATCTGACTTGTCAGAGAATCTAATAGTTGAGATTTTGAAAAGCATGACCACTATAGATTCAGTAGAGTTATATGAAATATAACAGATCGTGTGCGATTTCCTCTTATTCACAAAAATAAAACGAGTAAAGAACGAATATTACAAGAATACTTGTCAGTACCTGCTGAATAAAACCCAAACTGTTACATCAAAATGACCTTCTTCACTGCCTGAATATCAGCTCTGTGATATTATCGTACATTATAACTTTATACCTCCTCTGGATTCACCAAAAAGTAGTGTAACCTGGCAGCATTAAAGAGAATCATGGACGCAATCGCAACAATAATCATGACATAATTAATGATTATTCCATAAGGCTGTACAATCAAGAAAACAACAGATATACTTGCATAACTAATGATACTAATAATGTGCCCTCGTATATGAATACGCACTTTAAGGTCCAATTCCCTATTCCATAAATGCCATACAAGGGCTACCACATGCCAAATAGTAATTGATAAAATGAGTGTAAAGAATCTCGTATGTGCTAGAAATGATGTATTTAATACTATAAACATAATTGAGAAACGTACAATATCAATGAAAAACCTTCCATTGCTGATACCATAAGGGTATTTGTTGATTAATTCATGAAAAATTACCCATTGAGATACCACCCAAAAGAATGCGGTTATAAAAAATAAAAGGTCAAATAGTACTGGAATATCGAAATGATATAGCTTTGGCTCCTGTGGTAGAAGAAAATCGAACAAGAATCTATTTAGTCCAATTGTAATGATGCCTCCAAAGAATACATTTATTAGTAATACTCTATTGTCTGTTTTTTCTATTTTAGATTCCTAGTAGCTACCATATTCATTATTATTTACCTTTCCAATCAAACTTGACGAACAATTAGAATACAATCAAAGCTTCAAGAATACTAGACACATCCTAGGTAAGATGCGGAAGTTAGAGACATTCTAGGAAATTTCTATAGATGTATATCTATTAAGATGCTACTAGTTGAAGAAGAGCAAGAACATATGAAGAAGGTCTTGACACTGGACTTATCAGGTTGAAGCTATGACAAATATTAACGACATAGAATATCCTTGTGGTTGTAGAGTGATTCTTGTCGAATCTATTCAGGGAGATGTGCCGATTAACAAAGTAACATCTTTGAAGCTTTGTGACAAACATCTTAGAATAAGGAAGCAAGAAGCCTGATGACTAGTAGTGATCAGATTGATGCTGATGCTGATACATAGACCAAACTAAATGTAGTTATTGTGTGAGCCTGTAATTAGATACTTCTATTGATCTAACTTACGGAATGAGAGATCTCTACCATAGACAGGACAGACTTACATATTGGTAGTATCAGTTATTTAGTCAGTCAATTATTGTACCAGCTAGCAAGTCTGACGTCAGTATTTTTTATTTGTGCGGACCTAGTAGGATTCCTAAATTATCATTTGATGGGTACTTCAAATTCGATAAAGAAATAAGAACACATTATATTCAAAGGCCTAAAAATAATAAAAAAATGCTGTCGTTGGCGTCTTTGGCTTCGTTAGAATGTCATAAGTAGGAAATAGGCGCGCTTAATGCTGGACGTTGGAAAGAATCGCTCATCCTTGAATTCCGCCGTGTTTTGGATTTTCATGCCACGCATGGTTTTCTCTCTATCACGCACTTCACCATTCAAACGCTCCATTTTGTTGTTATTGTGGTCACCTTGTAAGCGGATGTGTGAAATATGTCGTGTTCTTGGATTGTTTATTGTGAAAAATTCCTTTGTGAATGCATCATGAAAATTACGCGCGCCATCCGTGATCACAGTATTTGGTCTTTTTCCTTGCATCCTTAAACAAAGGCTGAATATTAGATGTGTATTTCGTATCGGCCACTTGCTGCGCAATCCAGAACCGTGTTTGGTCATCCATCAGCGCATACAAATATTTTGGATTGCCTCTGACCTTCAAATATAATTCATCGGCGCGCCATGCATCAGAAACATTTGGTGTTATTTTTTCCAAATAGGATTGCATTAAGCCGACATATTTTTTCATCCACCGATAGAGCGTATTGTGATTGATGTTGACGCCTTGTAATTTCAAGAATTTTTGAACATTGCATAAAGATTCGCCCGTGAAATATAGCTGCAGCGCAGATGTTATGATTTGAGGAGTGGCGCGCATTCTCTCAAATCCCAAATTGATTGTGAAATATCTGTCGCAATCTCTGCAATTGAATTTCTGAATCGCGCCATATTTGTTATGTCTTAGACCATCCCTGACGATCCACGAGCGTATCGTATGGATGTAAGAAGCGTATTGCCTTTTGTGTTATTTTATAAATTGATTCTTTTTCTTGATCTTTTGTTAGTAGATCAGTATTCAATAGCAACAGCAAGTATTGTTTGACTTGTAGGAAGGACAAATTAGCGCCATTCTCAATACCTCTTTTAGTTCCTTCTCCTCCAATAACAACTTTTAAAATAGCCGCCAATATATCGACCGTCCTTCGATACTTCGTTTGTGGTTGAATGGTTTCAATGTCATAGATATTCACGATCACCATTACTATTACAAAATGCCATCTTTCAGTATTAAACCTGTTCATAGTATTATTGGTAGATCTATTGTTTCTACCAATAAACGACTATGTGTCATACCATCTATTCATCAAGCCAAAGAATTATTTTTCAACCTATTCAAATTTTTTTTTGGGAGAGCTTTACTATAGTGGGTTGAATGTTTAGCCACATAGCGTCATGTTAGGTTGGCAATTGAGTGGGGTGATTCTGCTATTGTGGTTACCACTCAACCCAGTGAACTGTGGTGTATTTTTAACTCGTAACTTAGGAAGAAAAGTATTTCCAATATGAAGTACTGAGAGCTGCTTATCTCTATATAGGATCAAGTATTCCATGAACTTTCATTTGGCAATTGATTTATGAAACATAGTACAAACTTAACATCGAAATGTATTATTCTGTTAATCCGCACATAGAAAGCTCTCATAATACCTTCACTAGTCAGTTTGCACTTTGTGAATCATGTTTTTGAAGTGCAACCATCCTTAGATCAGGAGAGAGAAATGTGCACATCATTAACTCCTGTCCGGTTTGTTCAAGCAACAATATTTCTCTAATTCCTATTACAAATGATGAGGCCTACGAAGTGCATGTTAGATCCAAAGGTAGATTGGAGATAAAATTTTCAAAAACAAATAGGTAAATCGGGGTATGCTATGATCAACATAGATATTGGTGATCCATATTCACATCGGATCGCAAGTAGTGCGTCATTTACTGAATCGTCGGGTTGGCTTACTTATTTTTAAATCCGTGTTTTTCAATAACCTCTGATATAGTTTGATTCATAGCAGCTTCTGCTACATCGCTTGCATGTTCTGCAGTTCTTCTTATATCTTCCAAAATAAGTTTAAGATTCACTATAGCAGACTCATGGTCGGTCATTGTGGCGGAGTTTTTTTCTTTATCAAGAAACAAAATAGTTACATTTTCCAGAGAACGGATGGCATCCACTTTGCCTACAATACTATCGGCTAAATAATAGTCTCTCCGCAAAAGCGCTTCCACAGCATCGGTGAGAAGTGTTATAGACAGCTTGCTCATTTTATCTATTTTTTGAAATAGTTCTTTTGGAACTCTTGCTGTGATCTTTAGAGATTTATCAGCAATACCAGCAGCGTCGTCTGCTACCCTCTCAATACTTCTTACAGCCACACGATAACTCAAACAATCAGAACGATTTCGTAACCCTATTTCTTGAACTATTCGTTCGTTCTGTGTTGCTATTACTAGATTTAAGATATACAGGCCAAATCTGTCTACCTCATCATCAGACTTTATTATCGTTCTTGCCAATTCATGGTTATGTTCACCAAGGGAAGCGATCGCATCACTGTGCATCGCTGTTGAAATCAAAAACATTCTTCTGACGGCAGTATTGACTAAAAGCTCCGGTATACTGATCAAGATTTGGATAGTAATTAAGTCCGAAGCATCGGCGATAATTTCTGTTCCTACTAAATTCATTCGTACTACTTCTCTAACTGCAGCCCGCTGGGATGGATTAATTCTTCCAGTATTTGATCTCAGCATTTCATGCATCCACCTCTTGGGTAAAGACAATATGTACGTAGATCTACCTGTAAACTGTATCTTACGTACTTCACTTTCTTCAGATACAGCGGCTATCAACAATTTGCGCTTAGAGCATTGGTCTGATAAACACTTTACGATAATTACTCATATACCACTATATAGGCCACAATAGAATATATAGTAATACATACTTTGGTGACTTAGCGGCGTGGGCTTGACGAGCCTGTGGATATATAATACAAAGAATCACCTATGTAACATGCGTGATCCGATATGCGTTCCAGAAATCTTAATATTAATAATGCCGAAATATAACATCGAGCATCTGTACAATTTCTGTTCTTATCGTTTCGTTGTTCAGTGATCACCTCTCGCAAATACTTTCTATATAAAGTATCAACAGTATCATCCATCTGATATAGTTTAGACGTCGCGGCTTTATCTCGTGTTTCCAGCAAACTCTTACTGAGCAGTATCATTTCCCTTACGATCTTAGCCATTTCCAATACTGCAGTTTTATCGCAAGCAGGTGTAGGACCGATCGTCTCCAAGACATCTACTATATCATATGCATACCGCCCAAACCTAGAAAAGCTATATGCTAATTCCATACATGAACGAATAAACCGCAGATCAGTAGCTACGGGCTGGAAACGTGCAATTGATTCGATGGCAAGATCACCTGTTTCTTCCTGTAATGATCGAAGCTTTTCTGACCAATCATGTATTTGTCTTTTATGATTGACACCATTATCATATGCCTCAATAGATGTAAATACTGATTGTTCAGAAAGCTTTGCCATATCCATTATTATGGTCTGAAGACGATCTAAACCGAGATCTAAAAGTCTAGTCAAAAGTATAAGACCTGACCATATTAATACATGTGTTAGCCAAATTTACCAGATATATAGCGTTCCGTGAGCTCTTTTTCAGGATTCTCAAATATCTTCTTTGTAGGATTATGCTCTAATAATTATACCGTTTAGTATCCTTATTAATAGC
>WNGD01005138.1_pt1 | contig 15621 bp, 11 predicted proteins | sample 5400671 | NCBI WGS metagenome assembly WNGD01 (sample SAMN13153369, study PRJNA577476) | soil metagenome | isolation source: 40 cm soil or saprolite under grassland replicate 2 | place: USA:California | collected 2016-06-15 | reverse complement strand
GTGCAGAGTTCCCGGCCGCGGCGGCAGGCAAAGACGGTGCGACATCACCGCAAGCAGCACCCGGTTCGACATCCCGCGAAAGCGCCGCCGGCCTCCACCTGGCTGGCACCGCTTCCACGGGTCGTCGCTGCGGCGGGAGTTCCACTTCCGGCGGTCAACGAGCGCAATCACCCGTACCTGTGGCTTGCGGGGATCGCGTTTGCGGTCCTGGCGGTGGCGGGCTTGAGCCTGCAGATGCTGTCGATGCGTTACTTGGATCCGAGGTTCGAGTGAGGTGAACGGGAGCTGGCGCTATCCGCTTGCGTTGTTTCTCGTCTGCCTGCCGCTCCTGGTCCTTGTCCCTGCTGCGAATGCCGCGCCCATCTCGGTGACGTGTAACGGGGGTGGCTGCTCGCCTGACTGGTACAAGGCGAGCGTAACCGTTGCGTTTGCCTGGGATCCCGCCGGCGTCACGAACACGCAATCCTGCGATACGAACACGGTCACAAGCGATACGGCGAACTGGTCACGGACGTGCATTGTCACGTACTCGAACAGCTCACAGTCGCAGCTCGGAGTAACGATCAAGAAGGACGCAACGCCGCCGACGGTTACGGGTGGCTCTCCGAGCCGCGGTCCCGATTCGAACGGCTGGTACAACCATCCGGTCGGAATCAACTTCAACGGCTCGGACGCGACATCGGGTCTCGCCGGTTGCAACTCCACCACCTACGGTGGCCCGGACAGCGCGAGTGCCTCGTTCTCCGGGACGTGCACCGACAACGCAGGCAACGTGAGCGCGCCGGCGAGCTTCGGCCCGATCAAGTACGACGCGACGCCTCCGTCCGTCTCGGTCGCCCTATCGCGAGGGCCTGATTCGGGTGGCTGGTACAACCATCCGGTCGATTTCCAGACTAGCGGGAGCGACAATCTCTCCGGTGTCGCGTCTTGTGCTTCTGGAACGATCGGTGGCGGTGGATCAGGCAGCGCGACCTGCACGGATAACGCGGGCAACGTCGGCGGCGCCGGTGTCGGGGTGAACTACGACTCGGGTGCGCCCTCCATCGACAGCATCACATTTGATCGTCCCCCCGACAGCAACGGCTGGTACAACCATCCGGTACGGGTGACGTTCCACGGCAGTGACGGTGGCTCCGGTATCGATGCGTGCACCGACGTCACGTATCCCGGCCCCGATACGAACAGTACGACCGTCAACGGGACCTGTACGGACAAGGCAGGCAACCGAGCCGGCGGCACGTCGCCGGCGTTCAAGTACGACGCGACGCCGCCCACGATCACAAACCTCGGCTTCGATTGGGATGACGGAACCGCCACGTTGACCTGGACTGCCTCGCCGGACACGAAGGCGATCGAGATCGACCGAACGCCGGGCACGGCCGGTCCGGATCCGTCGGCAGTCTTCAAAGGCCTCGCCTCGAGCTTCGAGGACACGGGCCTCACGAACAAGGTGAAGTACGTCTACACGATCAACGGCTACGACGAGGCCGGCAACAAGGCGTCGGAGAGCGTCAGCATCGTCCCGGGCGCCAAGCTCTACTCGCCGGCGCGCGGGTCGATCGTCACGAGCCTCCCCCTCCTGGCCTGGCGGCCGGTGACGGGAGCCTCCTATTACAACCTGCAGGTCTACTCCGGAGTCGGAAAAGCGCTACGCCGTGTGGCGTCGCTCGGCGTGAGCGGGCGCAAGGTCATGAGCGTGTGGCCGCTGCAACCGCGTTACCGGATGAAGAAGGTCTGGAAGTACAAGGGCAAGACGCGCAAGCTCGCGCCGGGTCATTACCGCTGGTACGTCTATCCCGGCCTCGGCAAGCGCAGCGCGCACAAGTACGGGCCCCTGATCGGGCAGAGCGACTTCTTCGTCGCAAAGCGCTAGTTCGGGATCGAGATCGTCCTGATCTCCCACGGGCGGAGGTCAAGCCGCTGGTCCGCGAAGTGGACCGACTGCGGATCAGGGCTTTCGTTGACGATGCGCGCTCGTCCCGGTTGAAACGCTGTCAACACCACGTTCGAGTCGCCCTCAAGGACGGGCCCCGAGCGGGCGCCGAGGTCTCCCGCCTTGGCAGTTCCCGGCGCCGTCAGGAACGAATGGCGGTAGCGCTCGGCGTCCTCGACGGTCGCCTCGGCGCTCGGGTCGTAGGCGAACGAAAAGCTGCGCGGGCCTCGCAGCTGCGCCGCGGGGATCGGTAGCGCCGGGCCTGCGGGGTCCTCACGCCAGGGGTGCTGCGTCCGGCTGATCAGTCCCGTCGAGCGAAGGATCGTCAGCGCGAACTCGTCGCCGACGACCTCGTACTCGGTGACATGGTCGAGGAGCAACGCAACACCGCCCGCAGCGACGAAGGCGCTCGCGGGATACGTAGGGATCGCGACCTCGCCGTAACCGCCTTCCGGCTCGAGCCCGCGCTCGACGATCGCAAATTGGCCCTCGGCGTACGAGCGGTCGGCCGGTTCGCGCAACGGGACGTGCACGCGGACGCGCTGGTCGTCGCAAGGATTGTCGAAGTCGACGCGAATGCGAACGAACGGCTCGCCGACACGCTGCTCGAAGCGCGTCTGCGTCTCGACACGCTTCCCGTCCCACACGTAGGTGCGGTACACGAGCTCGAGCCGGCGTAGTGGCCCATCCTCGACCAGCTCGACCCGTTCGTCCATCGGCGTGTCGACAAGGATGTCGCCGGGCGGGGGCGCATAGTTGTAGCTGTCGCCGGCATCGCCGCCGCGGACGATCCTCGTCAACTGGGACACATCGATTGACGACCATGTCTTGGGCTCTAAGCCGGAGGCACGTACCGGACGGACACTCGTCCAGCCGAGGGGAGGCGCGGTCACAGCTGCGACAACCGTGCGCTTCGGACGCGCGACAACGCGCAGCGTCCACTCGCCTTCGGCCGTTGCGAACGTGACCTCGCGGACGAGCTGCTCGACGTCGAGCCACTCCGGATCCGGCTCGTCGCCGACCTCCAGCGTCGCTCGGCCGTCCTCGATCCGCACGCCGTTCAGGACGTGGCCGAGGAGCTCTCGTCCATGGAGACGACGCGCGATCACCACCGGCACGTCGGCCCCCGCCAGCGTCACCTCCCAAAGGTGCGGCTCCTGACGGTGGAGCTCCTGCGCCGGGACGCGCGAGCCGTCGGGAAGCTCCAGCTCGACCGCATCCCATTCGCCTGGAACGACGAGCTCGAGCTCCACGAGGTCCGAGCGTTCGTGCGGCGACGGGTTCACGATGGCGAAGGCGTCACGCGGAACATCCGCGGCAATGCGTGCGACTGCCCGCTCCGCCAACTCGCGCGCGATCTGCTCGGCCTCCGCGTAGCGCACCAGGACCTGTGCCGACACCTCGTCCGCAGAGCAGCCGCAGATCGAGTCGTGCGCCGAGTTCTGGAACATCCTTGTCCACGCCAGCGTGAGGAAAGGCTCGGGCCACCGGCCTCCATATAGAGCCTGCAGGGGCTCGGCGTAGCGTTCGAGCCATCTTTCGGCCCGCGCGCACGCGGCCTTCAGGTCGATCCGCGCGGAGACGACGCCCGGGAGGAGATTCGCCCGTGCAGCGGAGCGCATCTCGCCGCGCCAGTGCGACAAGCCTTCGGGTGACGCGTCGGCTAGGTAGTCCGCGAGCGTCCCGACGGTGGCGCCGTCGGGGACGCCGCCCTTCTTGAGGTCACGCGCGAGCGGCATGTGGTCGGTTCCCACCATTCCGAGCACGGGATCGCCTCGAAACCAGGGTGAGAACCGCTCCTCGAAGGGACCGAGGTCGACCGGTCCCGGAACATCGAGGATGTAAGCCGCATTGCCGTAGCCGGCGGGAAGGTACTCGGCCACGACCGCCGAGCCGTCCGGCGCCTCCCAGACGAACCGATGGAAATCGACGGCCGACGGAACTCCCCGCCACACGACCGCCGTCTCGATGCCGGCGAGACGGAGGATCTGCGGCATCTGCGCGACGTGGCCGAACATGTCCGGCAGATATCCGACTTGCATCGCGCTGCCGAAGCTCTCGGCACGTGCCAAGCCGGCCTCGAGGTTGCGCAACGTCGTCTCGCCGTCGACGAGGAACTCGTCCATGAGCGTCTGCCACGGCCCGATCGCGAGGTGCCCCGACTGCACGAGCGCGCGAATGCGCTGCTCCGATTCGGGCCGGATCTCGAGGTAGTCGTCCACGGTCGCCAGCTGTCCGTCGAGTGTGAAGCGCAGCCTCTCGTCCGCCTCGAGTCGCGCCAGAACCTCGTCGACGACGTCGACGAGCGAGATCCGGAACGATTGGAACGGCCGGTACCACTCCCGGTCCCAGTGCGTGTGCGGGACGAGGAAAACGCTCAGGTCTTGACTGAGCCCGCGAGGAGGCCCTGTACGAAGTAGCGCTGCAACGAGAAGAACACGACGAGGGGAAGGATCATCAGGAGGAACGCAGCGGCGCTCAGCAGGTTGTACTCCTGCCCGTAGGTCGAGATCAGGTAGGGAATTCGTACCGTCATCGGTGCCTTGTCGGGCTGACCGGCAAGGAAGACGAGTGCCATCAGCAGGTCGTTCCAGACCCAGAGGAACTGGAAGATCGCGAACGACGCGAGGGCCGGCACCGACAGGGGCACGACGATGCGTCTGAAGATGGCGAGATTCGACGCGCCGTCCATCCGGGCCGCCTCGATCAGATCCTTCGGGAGGGTGATGAAGAAATTCCTGAGCAGGAAGACCGCCAGCGGCAGCCCGAAGGCGGTGTGTGCGACCCAGATACCCACAAATGCGAAGGCGCCGATACCGAAGTGGGGCGTGTTGAGGTGCCACTCGCGGAACAGCTTCAGCAACGGGACAAGCGACGTCTGGATCGGCACGATCATCAGCGCGACGATGGCCAGAAAGATCGTGTCCCTGAACGGGAACGGCACCCAGGCGAAACCGTATGCCGCCAGGGCGCCGAGCGTGAGCGGCAGGATCGTCGCGGGGACGGTGATGATGACGCTGTTCACCCAGGCATGTCCCATCCCCGTCGCATTGATGACCGAGCCATAGTTGTGGAGCGTCCAATCCCATTGCGTGAGCGCGTGCCACCAGCCACTCGAGGCGATGTTGTTGGGTTTTCGGAACGACGTGATCGCCAGACCAACGGTCGGGACGAGCCAGATCACCGCGATCGCTATGAGTCCGATGTGCAGCGGCGTCCGGCTAACTAACCGCACCAGCCGCTCGCTGCGTGTCTGCGCGCGGATCTGGACCGCGGAGTCGACGGTGGCCATCAGGCGACCACCTTCTCGCTCCGGAACCGCCTGACGTTCAGGATCATGACAGGGAGCAGGACGACGAGCATGATGACGGCCACCGCCGCGCCGTAGCCTGGTCGGCCGTTCAAGAACGTCTCCTCGTACATCGTGAAGGCGATCACACGGCTCGAAGTCCCAGGGCCGCCGCCGGTCATGACGTAGATGATGTCGAAGACCTTGATCACGTTGATGAAGAGCCAGATCGTCACGACCGAGATCGGCAGGCTGAGCATCGGGATCATGATGCGCCTGAAGATGTTCCACTCTCCGGCGCCGTCAACGCGCGCCGCCTCCATGATCTCTGCCGGGATGCCCTTGATCGCGGCGGACAGCACCACCATGACGAACCCAACCGACGCCCAGATGTAGGCGAAGATCAGCGCGTAGTTGACGAGATCCGGACGCCCGAGCCAGGCGATTGGATGAAAACCGCTGTCGATTCCATGCAGCAACGCGTTCAGCAGACCGGTGTCCGGACTCGGGCTGTAGACGAAGAGCCAGATGATCCCCACGGCGGTCGCCGCGATCGCCATCGGGATGAAGATCGCCGTCTTGACTGCACGTTCGTAGCGGACCCGGACGGCGAGAACGGCCAGTCCGAGTCCGATGATCAGCGAGAAGCCGATATAGAAGATCATCCAGCGCAGGTTGTTGATCAATGCGCCGCCCGGTGGGAACTTGGTCAGGTCGAGGAAGTCCTTGTCGTTCGTCAGGAGTTCCTTGAAGTTGTCGATTCCCAGGTAATGGGCGAAGCCGAAGTCGAAGCTGCCCTCGTAGAAGGCGAGCCGGATCGTGTAGTAGGCGGGGTAGATCAGAAAAAGAGCGAGCACGACGAGCGCCGGCAGGACGAACAGCATTCCCTGAACGCGCTCGAAGCGCGACCACGGGCTCACACTTCGCCCCTCGCTCGGAGGTGGAGCGGCGACTGGTGTGGGAAGCGGCTGCGTGCTCATTCGTCCGCGGTGAAAACGAACTGACGGCGGCGCCCGTTGCCGGACGCCGCCACTGCAGTCGAGCCTAGAACTGGCCCTGGATCTTGCCCTGGAAGGTGGACAGGATGCTCTTGATGTTGCCCGGCTTCTGGATCACGTCCTGGAGCGCGAAGCCCCATGTGTCGCCGAACGCGCCCGGAAGCAGGTCGGAGCCGTCGAACAGGAACGTCTTCGCCGTAGCGAGCTGCTTGACCTCGGCACGGACCAGCGGGCTCGGGTAGGAGCCCGCAGGCACCTTCTTGTTCGGCGAGGTGACCGCGCCCGTCGAGACCCAGATCTTTCCAGCGGCCCCGGTCGAGATGTACTTCAGGAACTGCCGCACCTCGGGCGTGTCCTTGAACGCGCCGGCGAAGTCGGCCGCGCCGACGACTGGATGGTCGAGTGACGGCTTGATCGTCGGCCACGGGAAGTCGCCGATCGTCTTCCCCGCCTTCAGAGCGGGGTTGACCTGCTGCGTCGCGATACCGCCGACGAAGCCGCCCTCGAAGTAGAGCTGTGCTTTTGCGCTCGTGCCGAAGACGTCGCCGATCCCGCCGACGAAACTCTGCCCCAGTACGCCCTGAATGCCGTTCAAGACGTACTTGTTGTTGATTATCTGGGTCATGATCTTCGCCGCATTCGCGACGGAGGGATCCGTGAACTTCAGCTTCCCGGTGAAGAGGGCCTGATACTTCGCAGGCCCCGCCGTCCGGGCGTAGATGTTCTCGAACCAGTCCGTGAGCGTCCACTGGCTCTGGCTCGGGCCGGCCCCGACGGACCACGGAACGAGACCCTTCGCCTTGTAGGCCTTCGTGATCGCAAGGAGCTGGGCCCACGTCTTCGGGATCTTGAACTTGTACTTCTTGAACGAATCGGGCTTGTACCAGATGACGCTCTTCGAGTTCGCCTTGGCCGGGACGCCGTAGAGCTTCCCGCCAGAACTGCCGAGCTTCAACCAGCCGGCCGAGTAGTTCCCCGACATGTATGAGTTGCTGAGCCCGAGGCTCGAGAGCGGCTTCAGCGCCCCCTGCTTCGCGAGAGTTCCGATGTAGCCGGGTCGCGGAAGGATGCCGATGTCCGGCGGGTTCCCCGCGGCCAGACGAGTACGGACCTCGGGAATGAAGTCACGGGCCGAGGTGTACTCGACCTTGATGCCGGTGTCTTTCGTGAACGCGGCAGTGACCTTCAGAAATGCATCTTTCTCGCTTCCGCCCCAGAGCGAGAGAACCTCAATGGAATTGGCGCTGCGCTTCGTCGGCTTTGCACTGATCGCCGTCGCCGTCAATCCGGCGGCGAGAACGGCTAGTGCGACGGCCGACGCAATCAGCGATTTCCGTCGCTTCACTCGAATCCTCCTCCTCTTGTTAGACCCCAGATGTTCACCTCGATGCTATCTCCAACCGTGAGGGCTCGTTTTAGCGCCGCGCCGTGAGGTTCAGCTCCGTCTCGGGGTCGAAAACGTGAAGCTTGTTCGACTGGATCGCGAACTTGACCTCCTGGCCCGCCTGCACCTTCTGTTCCGACGGGACGAGCGCAACGATCTCGTGGCCCTCGGACTGGGCATGGATCAGCTCCTCGTGACCTAGGTACTCGACGACGTCGATCTGCGCTGGGATGTGGACGTCATCGGCGCGGCTGTCGCCGTTCAGCACCAGGTCCTCAGGGCGGAAACCGATCAGCAGGTCCCGACCCAGGTTCTGGGCCGCCGCCTTGGCCGCCTCGCCCGAGAGATGGAGCGTGGTGCCACCGAGCACGAGCTTGCCGTCGTCTGCCTTGGCAGTCGCGAAGTTCATTGCGGGCGAACCGATGAAGGCGGCCACGAAGACGTTGACAGGATTGTCGTAGAGCTCCGGCGGCGTGCCGATCTGCTGCAGGACGCCGAGGTTCATGACGGCGATGCGGTCTCCCATCGTCATCGCCTCGACCTGATCGTGCGTCACGTAGACGGTCGTGGTCTCGAGCCGTCGCTGCAAGCGGAGGATCTCCGCGCGGGTCTGAACGCGCAGCTTCGCGTCGAGGTTCGAGAGCGGCTCGTCCATCAAGAAGGCAGCCGGTTCGCGTACGATCGCCCGCCCGAGAGCGACACGCTGGCGCTGTCCGCCCGAGAGCGCCCTCGGCTTGCGTTCGAGCAAGGTCTCGAGGTTCAGAATCTTCGCGGCCTCCTCGACGCGCCGCTTGATCTCCTGCTTCGGCGTCTTCATCAGTTTGAGGCCGAACGCGAGGTTGTCGAACACAGTCATGTGCGGATAGAGCGCGTACGACTGGAACACCATCGCGATGTTCCGATCCTTGGGCGGCACGCGGTTGACGACCCGCGCATCGATCTTGATCTGGCCGGCGGTGATCTCCTCGAGCCCGGCGAGGCATCTGAGCGCTGTCGTCTTTCCGCAGCCCGAAGGGCCGACGAGAACGAGGAACTCCCCGTCCTTGATCAGGAGGTCGAGCTCCTTGACCGCGACGGTTCCGTCGGCATACGCCTTGGTGACCTGGTCGAAGGTGACGGTCGCCATTCGTCGCGGATGCTAACCGGCGAGAGCCTCCGAGCAAAGCCGCTGGAAGTGGGCAACCAACTGCTCGCTCTCCGAGAGGAGGCGTCCCTCACTCAGGATTCCCGAGCGCACGCCTCGCTGGACCCCCTCCACGAGGCTGCGATCCTCCTTGCCGACCTGGTTGTCGAAGGCCAGCAGCTCGTCGATCCAGGCCTGGTCCACGTCCGGCGCGAAGAAGTAGTCGAGGAACCGGGCCGTCCGCTCGGGACCGATCGGGAGCATCGGGCCACAGGACAGATTCGCATGCCCGGGAAAGACGTTCAGGCCGAAGTTCGGCCAGAGGAAGTGGAACTGGCTGCGCGGAACTTCCCCGTTGGCGAGGAACGAGTTGCCGTTCTCGCGAAGCGGTCCGACCTGGCTCGACACGAGGCCGTTCGCCTCGAGCCGATACGCGTCCGGTGATACGTCGACAGCGGCGCTGAACCCCGGATGCGCAACGGCGCAGTGGTAGCACTCGAGGAAGTTCTCGCACGAAATCTTCCAGTTTGCGTCGAGCTCGAACTCGGCGCGGAAACGGAACTCGAGCGCATCGACGTCGAGGATCTCGCCGAGTCGCGACGGCACGTCGGCCAGCGCCTCGGCCAGCGTGGCCGCCTCGGGATCGGGATTTACGAACACGAGGGGCCCGAAGGTGTCGACCTGGATCTGCCTGAGCCCGAGCTCGTCGCTGTCCATTCCCGGCTCGCGATCGGAGCGCGGTGCGTTGCGCAGCCGGCCGTCGAGCGCATAGGTCCACGCGTGGTACGGGCACTGCAACGTCTCGCGCGTCCCGGATCCACTCGCGACTACGTGCCCGCGATGGCGGCAGACGTTGAGGAAGGCCCGAAGCTCTCCGTCACGCGCGCGTGTAACCACTACGGGTATCTGGCCGGCGGTGGACGCGAAGAAGCCCGTCTCCGCGATCTCTCCCGTATGGCCCACGTACTGCCAGGCCCGCGCGAAGATCCGCTCACCCTCACGCCGCAGGACTTCGGGATCTGCGTACCAGGCCCAGGGAAGAGACCTCTCCATGCCCGAGAACTGTAGTGTCCGCGCCGTGGCCGTCACGAAGACGCGGCACCTGCCGCTCATGGAGCAGTTCTTCGCAGTCCGCCGCTTCTCCTCGGTGCTCGACTTTACGGCCGACGGCGCGCACCTTCTCTTCGCCGGCAACATCTCGGGGCAGTTCAATCTCTGGCGCGTTCCCGTCGACGGCGGCTGGCCGGACCAGCTGACCGCATTCACCGACGAGACCGTGCGCGGCGTCGGCGTGTCCCCGACGGACGGCCGGATCGTGCTCTGCGCAGATCACGACGGCGACGAGTTTCATCAGCTCTACCTTCTGGACTCGGACCGCAGTTGGCCGGAGAAGCTCACCGACGAGCCGGAGGTCCAGCACTACGTCGGCGGCACGGCGTGGTCGCCCGACGGGACGAAGTTCGCATACGCCGCGAACGCGCGCAAGCCCACCGACATGGAGGTCTGGGTCCGCGACGCCGAGACGGGCGAGACGCGTCCCGTCTTCGGCGAAGACAAGTTTTCCTTTCCCGGGCGCTTCTCTCCGGACGGGTCGAAGCTCTTGGCGATCGACCTTCGGAACAACAGCGACGTATCGATCTACCTCGTCGACCTCGTGTCCGGAGAGACGCGGGAGCTCACGCCGCACGACGACGACGCGATCTTCTTCCCGGGCCCCTGGGCGCGAGACGGCTCAGGCTTCTACATGGTCACGGACGCCGGCAGCGAGTTCCGCGGTCTCGCGTTCTACGACCTGGCCTCGGATAGCTACGACTGGGTCGAGGAGCCGACGCAGGACGTCGACGACGTGACGATGTCCGCCGACGGCCGCGTGCTCGCCTGGCTTGTCAACGACGAGGGCTACGACCGACTACGGCTCCGAGACCTCGAGACGGGACAGGATCTTCCTGAACCCGAGCTTCCTGCTGGTGCCCGCCCCCATCTGACCGGTGCCGAACCGCCGCTTGCGGTCTCGGCCGACGGCACACACGCAGCGCTGATTGCGGCGAGCCCGCGCCGCCCGCCGGAGGCCTGGGTCATCGAGACGCGGACCGGGAAGGCCCGGCCGGTGACCGACAGCCGTCTGGGCGGCCTGCTGGAGGACGATCTCATCGACGCCGAGCTCGTGAGCTACCCGACCTTCGACGGCCGCGACATTCCCGCCTGGCTGTACCGGCCGAACGTCGATGGAAGGGTGCCGGTCGTCCTGTCGATCCACGGCGGCCCCGAAGCGCAGGAGCGGCCCGTCTACCAACCGCTCTACCAATATCTGCTCTCGCGGGGAATCGCCGTGCTTGCGACGAACATCCGTGGCTCGACGGGTTACGGCAAGTCGTACCAGCGGCTCGTTCAGCGCGACTGGGGTGGCGGTGACATGCAGGACTGGGACAACGCGGTCAAGTGGCTGCGCGACCAGGACTGGGTGGAGCCCCAGCGCATCGGCGTGTACGGCGGCTCGTACGGCGGCTTCGCGGTTCTGACCTGCGTCACGCGCCTGCCGCAGTACTGGGCCGCGGCGGTGGACATCTTCGGCCCGTCGAACCTCGTCACCTTCGCAAAGGCCGTGCCGCCGACGTGGAAGCGGTTCATCGCGCGCTTCGTCGGCGATCCGGAGACCGAGGCCGAGTTTCTCATGGAGCGCTCGCCGATCACATACGTGGAGAACGTGCAGACGCCGCTGCTCGTGATCCAGGGCGCGACGGATCCGCGTGTCGTGAAGGGCGAATCCGACCAGCTCGTGGACAAGCTGAAGTCACTCGGACGCGACGTCGAGTACGTCGTGTTCGATGATGAAGGTCACGGCTTCACGAAGCGCGCGAACGAGCTCAAGGCCTACGGCCTTGCCGCCGGGTGGCTCGAGCAGCACCTCCTCGGTAGCGAGTAACGCTACGCGCTGAAACTCAGTTCGCCGCAGTGACGGCGGCAGCGAGTGCCTTGACGACGACCGGATCGAAGTCGGTGCCGGAGCAGCGCTGGAGCTCAGCGACCGCCTCGTTCGCGGGCCGCGCCTTGCGGTAGGACCGATCCGTGGTCATCGCGCTGTAGGCGTCGCAGGCTCTGACGATGCGTGCGACTAGTGGGATGTCGGCGGCCTCGAGCCCATCGGGATAGCCCGTGCCGTCCCAGTCCTCGTGGCAAGAACGGACGATCTTGCCCACGTTCCCCAGGATCCCGCCGACCTGCGAGAGGAGTCTCTCGCCTTCGAGGGTATGCGTCTTCATGATCTCCCACTCTTCGTCCGTCAGCTTTCCGGGCTTGTTGATGATCTCCCCTGGAACCTTGATCTTTCCGATGTCGTGCAAGAGCGCCGCGAACTCCGCGTCTCGCCGGTCGTTCGCGTCGAGCCCCAGCTTGTCCGCGACTTCGACGACGAGGCTCACCACGTCACGGCTGTGACTCCCGGTGTAGGCATCGTCCGCTTCGACGACGTCCCCGAGCAGCATCGCGGTCCCTCGATAGGCGTGCCCGAGCTCCAGTGCGTGGTCGATGCGGACCTGGCGCTCGCGCGCGAAGTAGGCGAGCAGCCCGATCAACGGCAGCGAGACGACGACCAGCGAAGGGTGAGCGCGACCCCCGAGCGCGGCGAGGACGGAGATGGGCGTCAGCGCCAGGTCGACCGCCCAGATCCACACCATGAAGCGCACGAGGTTCCACGGTGAGACACCGAGGCCGAGGCGATCGCGCAGAGCGGTGCTCCCGAAGTCGAAGGCGAACTGTGCGAGCAGAGCCAGGGCGTAGATGGCGAAGTTCCTCGGTGTCGGCTCAGGCTGACCGGCCGCGATCAGGACGAGCGCCGGACCCACCGCGTGCCAGGAATTCACGAGCCGCAAGACGCTGCGGTCGGCTGGGACCCGGCCACGCGCGTACTCGGGAAGGCCGCCCAGGAGCAGGCCCGCCATGACGCACAGAGGCACGTACTGGACCGGAAGCAGCGCGAGCATCGGCACGAGCACGAGTTGAGTGGGCACCGCCGAGCCGGTGCCGNNACGAACACCGCGATCGTCAAGAACCCGACGTGCCGCGTCGAGTGGGCAAGAACGGCAAGCGCCACCGAAGCGGCCAGGAAGGAGCCGCCGAGCAGGAGGGAGGCAAGGCGGTCGCGGTTGCCCAGAGGCGTGGCAGCGAGCTGCCGTGACTGCTCGATCAGGGCGTCGGCGCCGACACCCACACCGCCCCGCAGGGCGCCGCTTTCGGGCAAGTGGGAGCCAGTCGCGACCGATGTCGCCATTTCCGCGATATCGGCGGCCCACCGGCATTCCTTGACCGGCGGGGCGAATCACCCCAAAGGGGGAGGCCGCCTCTCCGAGCGCGGAGAAACTGAGCCCAGGGAAGCGGGGAAGGCAACTGCGGCTATGTGTGAGGAGTGAAGTCTGTGGCATCGAATCCTTTTTCCCGACGGGTGAGGGCGGTCGTCGTTCTCGGCCTCGTCGGCGGCACGATTGCAATGGCGATGGGCGCCGCTCCGGCTTCCGCCGGCCTCGGCCTTGCCTGTCCCTCTGCTACGTCGAACCCCTTCGCAGGCTGGAAGGACTACGCCAACTACGCGTTCGCACCGGACGGAGGCTTCGAGTCGGGTGGAAGCGGATGGGCTCTGAGCGGCGGCGCGCGCGCCGTCTCCGGGAACGAGTCGTTCTACGTTCACGGCAAGGCGGACAAGAACTCGCTGTCGCTGCCTACGGGCGCGTCAGCGACGAGCCCGCCGATGTGCATCTCTCTGCTCTCGAGCAAGATGCGCTTCCTGGTCCGGGGCGACTCCGGATCGAGCGTGAAGGTTCAGATCGTCTATCGAGGTCTGCTGTCGAGTGTGCTCGGCATCTTCGACGGCGGCACGATCTCGGCGGGCGGCTCCTGGAAGGCTTCGCCCCAGATGGGAATGCTGGGCGGGGTCCTGCCGCTCTTGACCTCTTCGGTCTCGTTCCGCTTCACGGCGGTCGGCGGTGCGGCGGGGATCGACGATGTATACCTCGATCCGATGAAGTCCTCCTAGCGATAGGAGCTCAGACGAATCGCGCAATGGAGCTCGTGAGAACGAGCTCCATTGCGTTTTAGTGAGTCAGCGTGATCTTCGACAGCCCGACCGGGCTGTCGACATCTGCATTACGCAGAGTCGCGAGTCGCACCGCCGCGACCTGGCCCGGCACGACCGTCAGTAGCGGGGTCAGCCACTCGGGCACGCCGGGAACGAGTGGCAGCGCGGTGTTGGATTCGGAGAGAAACGTCTCGTCGTCGCTGATCGCGATCACTTCCGCGCCGCGCTCGCGCACCTTCTCGAGTGCAACGCTCATGCTCGCGAGGGTGCGGCCGGCAGGCGCGATCACGATCGCGGGCCGCCCGGCCTTCAGCGCTGCGATCGGTCCGTGTAGCAGGTCTGCCGAGGAGAACGCCTCGAACTGCGCGCCCGAGAGCTCGCGGATCTTGAGCGCAATCTCGAACGCGGCACCGTAGTTGACTCCGCGTGCGACGACGCTCCCACCCTCCACCTCGCGATAGCCGTCGAGTGCGCCCGCGGCAGCCAGCGACCGTTCGATCTGCTCGCCGACTTTCTCCGGCATCGCGAGCAGGTCGCCGAGACGCTGGGGGTCAGCCGCCGTCGAGAGCAATGCGACTGCCGCGATCGAGTTGAGGTAGGTCTTCGTTGCCGCCACGGCGCGCTCTTCGCCGGCGTGCAACTCGAGGACGCAGTCGGCGGCAAGCGCCAGCGGCGACTCCGGGTCGTTGGTGATGGCGAGCGTGGGGCGGCTCTGCTTTCGCGCCTCGTCGAGGACTGCGACGACATCCGGTGAAGCCCCCGACTGCGAGATCCCGATCACGGCGGCTGGCCCGAGCTCCGGCGGCGCGTCGTAGACCGTGTAGAGCGACGGAGTCGCGAATGCCACCGGCAGCCGGTTGACGGTCCCGAAGAGGTACTGCATGTATCGAGCGACGTTGCTCGAGCTTCCGCGAGAGACGATCAGCAGATAGCGGACGTCCTCTCGCAGGAGCGCTCGGACGATCCCCGGCGCGTGCGCCGACTCGGCCGTGAGGAAGCGGTCGAGGGCCACAGGCTGCTCACGCAGCTCGGCCTCAACCCACGACATCGGCCACCGCCTCGCGGATGACACCGCCCGCCGCTGTCAGTCGCGACCGTGCGGTCTGGGCATCGACTCCGGCGATCAGCGCGACAATCGCCACCTTCGTGTCGCCGCCGGCCGCCGCGATCGCCTCTGCAACTTCTTCCTCAGGGGCGGCGGTTGCAATCGCGACGGCGCGCCGCGCGCGTGCTCGCAGTTTGTCGTTCGAGGCCTGGACGTCGACCATGAGATTTCCGAACGTCTTGCCGAGCCGGACCATGACGATCGTGGAGATCGTGTTCAGGACGAACTTCTGGGCAGTCCCGGCCTTCATGCGTGTGGAGCCGGCGATGACTTCCGGGCCGACCTCGACGTCGACCGAGCGTCCCGCGCGCCGCCCGAGCTCGGAAGCGCGGACGCAGGCGAGGGCGATCGTCAGTGCGCCGGCTTCATGGGCGGCGTCGATCGCCCCGAGCGTGTAAGACGTGCGCCCGCTCGCGCTGACACCGAGGACTACGTCCTTCGCTCCGACCGCAAGTGCCGAGACGTCGCGCGCACCCGCTGCTGCGTCGTCTTCGGTCGCCTCGTCCTCCGTCGTCACCGCGACGATCCGGTCCGTCGAGAACGTCGGCCCGCATTCCGCGGCGTCGGCGGCAGCGGCACGGCCCGACGATCCCGCGCCGACGTAGACGAGTCTCCCGCCGCCCTCGAGCCGCTCGACGATCGCGTCGATCGCTCCGGCAATCGAGTGTGCCGCGTCGGCGACAGCACCCGCGACCGTCCGGTCCTCGTCGTTGATGAGCTG
>WNGD01003587.1_pt1 | contig 15622 bp, 16 predicted proteins | sample 5400671 | NCBI WGS metagenome assembly WNGD01 (sample SAMN13153369, study PRJNA577476) | soil metagenome | isolation source: 40 cm soil or saprolite under grassland replicate 2 | place: USA:California | collected 2016-06-15 | reverse complement strand
GGGGAGGTGGCCACCACCGATGCCATGCTGGGATTGCTGGTCAGACGCTCAGCCAGGGATCTGCTGGCCAACGCACCTTGTCGCCGACGGCCTATGGGATTGGCCGATTTGCCCGCTAAGGCGAGCTGGCCGTGGCCGCGTCGCCGCTCATGCTGATCGAGGCGGCGGCCCTGGCCGAGCCGGACCCGGGTGTCAGCGCCGATGTGACAGTGCTGGCGGCCGGCGCCGCCGCCATCGTGATGCTGCTGGTGACGCGGGTGGTCTGCCCGGCGCGGCGCCTGGCATCCGCGGGCGCCCGCCGCAGCGGCAGGCCAGCAGCGACCGGACCTCGCTCACGGCTGACCGCGTGGCCGACGAGCGTCGCCGCGGCAGTGGGCATGCGGCTCGCGCTCGACCCTGGCCGCGGGCGCACCGCCGTGCCGGTGCGCAGCGCCTTGGCGGGTACCGTACTGTCCCTGCTGGCGGCGCCGGCGAGGCTGATTTTGAGGCCTTCGACTTCGCCGGCCCAGGCTTCGCGTTCGGCTTCGGCGATGCGGGCGGTGAGGTTGTCGCGGATCTCTGTGAGCCGGTGGCGCTGGGCCGGGTCGGGCCAGTGGACGGGCAGCGGATGCCCCATTAACTGAACTTACTTTGACGTTCGGGCAGGTCGCGGCGTGTTTTCGGTGCAGGGCCGCTAGCTTGGCCGCATGATCGAATCGGGTGAAGACCAGGGACGGGACTTGTCCGGACTCGTGGTGTCGCGGGCCGGGCGGCTGGTGGCGACCGGTGATGACCGTGAGCCTTACCGTGTCGTCGGGCCTGACGGCGACGTTGTGGGGCCGGTGTCGGTGTTCTTGCGGGACCTGCTGGCGTCCGGGAAGTCGGCGGCGACGCTGCGCTCGTATCCCCATAGCAATGAGGCGGTCACCGAAGCCGTGGGCCCGCGCTGTGGCCGCGAATTGACCGTAGCGATGCCGGTCACCGTCGGGCTACTGCTTCCCGGGCCGGTCCTCACCCGAGAGCCATGCCTTCAGGCGGCGTTCGAGGGCCGGAATCAGCAAGAGGTGAGGAAGTGAGGATGAACGCGGCCGTGAGCGGGCACCATCAGGGGCCGCCACGCGGTGGCGCTCCGGGTGATCAAGGTCATCCACACCCAGGCCTGGTTCTCCATCGAGGCGTGCATGGTGTACGTCCTCTACGCGGGGTTAGCCAGACGATCGGGATCGTGGTCGGCCTCGAAGGCTGGGCCTCAGGCCAACTGGGACAGGCGCTGGACCGCTTCCGCCACACGTTCAGCACCAGGTGACCGCACCAAAGCGCCAGCTGGCGGCATGCACGCTGCTGACCGCGCTGGTCTTCCCGGAACGGGAGGCAGATCCGGACATCTGTTGGCGGAGCTGCCGGACCGGGCGGGGGCCGCATTATCGTGCGCACGAAGGTGCACGCGCCTTCACGCGGGCAGCGCTGGGGCCGGTCGCGTGGCGGTGAGCTTGTCGTACAGCGAGCCTGCGTTGAGGGTCTGGATGTACTCCATCATGTAACCCTGGCCGACGTCGACAGGACCTCGGTCGGCGAAGGAAACCCGCTGGACGGTCTCTTCTCTCGTCCATCCGGCTGCGACCGCCGCGGCGACGGCGTTCTTCCACTCCAGGAGCACCGATCGCTGGACGTTGACGTAGGCGGGACTGGTGACCGGCCCGTGGCCCGGGACGACGTGATCGACGTCCAGGGAGCGCAGGATCTCTAGGGCGTCGAGCCACTGCTCGACGTCTGAGGTCATGAGCCATGTCTGGCATTCGGAGAAGATGGTGTCGCCGGTGAAGACGGTCCGCTCCTCGGGCACGTAGACGGCGAGCTGTCCCGGGGTGTGCCCGGGCGTGTGGATGAGGTGGAAGGTATGGCCGCCGACGCGCAGGCTCAGGTCGCCGGTGAAGACGATGCTTCCCTTGTTGGGGTCGGCATAGTACGTGTCCCGGTCTGGGAACAGGACCTGCCCGTCCGGGTCATCGGTCGGTATGGCCTCGGCAGCGTAGGCGAAGGGGTCGAGCTCGGGGTAGACGGTCATGAAGTTGTCGTAGACGCCTTTGTGGTTGACGACCAGGCCGGCGCCCTTGAAGTAGTAGTTGCCGAAGATGTGGTCGACGTGGTGCTCGGTGTTGATGAGGTAGCGGATCGGGCCGTGTGACTCGGCCTCCTTGCGCATGGCGACGGCGCGGGTGGGGAGCTGCGGGGTGTCGATGACGACGACGCCGTCGCGGGTGACGACGAAGCTGGGGTTGCATCCGCGCAGCGTCGTGTCGGTGAAGACGTTGCTGGTGACCGATTGCATGGTGACCTCTCTGGCGATCCTGGCGTCCCCGGCCGGGAACGGCTCGGGACGGTTGGCAGTCGGCTATTCGGCGACAACGCCCAGGGCGACGAACGATCCGAAGAACTCGATGTGCGCGCGCATCTCCTTGCCCGCCAGGTCGGGATCTCGCGACTGCAACGCGCTGAGGACGGGCCGGTGCATCTCGGCGATCATCGGCAGGTTGGAGTCGGCCTTGATGACGCTGACCAGGGTCCGGGCCTCGACCCGCAGGGACCGCCAGACCTCGAGCAGGACCTGGTTTCCGGACGCCTCGACGATGATCTCGTGGAACCGGGCATCGTGGACGAGCTGTTCGTGGACCTCTCCGGCTTCGGCGGCGCTGCGCATCGCCTGAAGCTCGTCGGCAAGAGCCGCGAGGATCTCGTCGGTCATCCGGACCGCGGCCTCGCGCCCGGCCACTTCCTCGAGCGCGGCTCGCACCGGGTAGATCTGGCCCAGTTCCTCGCTCGTCACGGCGCGGACCCGGGCGCCGACGTGTGGCTGGCTCTCGATAAATCGCATGCCCTCGAGGTCGCGCAGCGCCTCCCGGACAGGCGCCTGGCTGGTGCCGAATTCCTGGGCGAGCTGGCTCTCGACGATGCGGGAGCCGGGCGGGTAGGTCCCGTCGAGGATGCGCTCGACGATGCGCTCCTTGATCACGTCGCGCAGCACTCTGCGCTGGGCGTGGCGGTCCATCCTTGCTCCTCACCTGATGCGGTGGTGACACGACGCTGTCTTATCGATGATATGACCAACTCTGGCCATGTCAACGCTCAGTATCGATAATGTTGGGAAACCCAGCTACCCCCGTGCCCAGATCGTCAGCTGCGGCGTCACCCCTTAAAATAGCAGGTAGGCTACGTTACAGCGGCCTAGATCGTAGTCCTTACGAGGCAGGACGTCCGGTGCGTCGCCCAAAAGATTGTTACTGACCTCTTGACTTCAGGTTGCCGACTCGTTAATTATCGATAATCTGATGAGGAGCCGCCTCGTCGGACCGCGCCGATCAAACGGCTGACCATGGAGCTGGACATGAGCGAAGGCCAGGTGCTGGCGACCTTCTTCGGGGACGAGGAGTTCCCCATCGAGTGGGAGGCCGGGCAGCGCGAACTGTTCTGGGTTCACGACGATCTGCACATCCCCAACCCGGTGTCCCCGATGTACGCCGACATCGGCGGCTGGTGGCTCAAGTGCGATTACATGTTCCGCCGCTTCGGCACGCCGTTCGCGTCGGACTGGATCGTCAAGATCATCAACGGCTACGTCTACACCGCGGCCATCCCGCCGCAGGTCGGATTGCACGCCGAGGCCAGCGAGTATGGCGCCCGGTACACCCCGCGCGTGCCCCTGGACCCCGAGTACACGGGCCAGATCGGCGCCTACCTCGGCTGGACGCTGCCGTACTACGCGGAGAACTTCCTGACCTGGTGGCGCACCCGGCTGCGGCCCGAGATGGAGCGGAACTTCGAGCGCCTCGACGGCTACGACACCGAGTCGGTGTCGCTGCTGGAACTCGCGATCCTGCTGGAGGACGCGATCGACATGCACGACCGCCACTGGCAGATCCACTGGGTGCTGAACTTCGCCCAGTTCTCCTCGACAATGGCGCTGAACGCGGCCATCGCCAAGGCCAAGGGCGAGGGTGACCACTCAGCGCTCATGGGCCGGCTGCAGAGCTCGACCGAGAACCGCAACTGGGACTCGATCGGGGAGCTGTGGAAGATCAAGGAGTGGGTGAAGGCTGAGAAGGGAACGGTCGCCGAAGCCTTCGAACGGCCCACGGCTCAGGACGTGCTGCGCGCCCTGCAGTCCAGCGACGAAGGCCGCGCCTTCCTGGCCGGGAAGATCGAGCCCTATCAGAAGGTCTTCGGGTACAAGTCGATGTGGGCGCACGAGTTCGCCTTCACCACCTGGCGGGAGAACCCGGCGCCGATCGTGGAGGCGATCCGCGGGTACCTGGAGGTCGACTACGACTTCCCCAGTGAGCTGCGCGCGGTCGCCGAGGACCTGGAGGCCGCGAAGGCTGAGGTGATGGACGGCGTGCCGCCGGGCGAGGCACACGACGAGCTGGCCCGGGCGCTGGAGCTCAGCCTGCGGATGAACCCGCTGACCCCGGACCACCATTTCTATATCGACCAGGGCACCAACGCCCGGGTCCGGCTGGTGCTGGTGGCCATCGGCCGCAAGCTCGCGGAGTCGGGTGCGCTGTCCGACCCGGAGGACGTGATGTACCTCAAGTACAACGAGCTGCGCGCGCTCATGGCCGGCGCCCTGCCGGACGCCCAGGATCTCGTCTCCGACCGGCGTGACGAACGCGAGGCCGCCTTCGAGCGCCGCCCGCGGGACTGGGCCGGCACGGCGACCGAGGAGCATGTGGCGTTCCCGTACCTGTCGCTGTGGGCCTTCCCGGAGAAGCTGAACCGCAAGCCGGCCGAGAGCGCCGACCAGATCAACGGCCTGCCAGCCTCGGTCGGCGTCGTCGAGGGCACCGCGCGGGTGGTGCTCTCCCCGGAGGAGTTCGACGCGGTCGAGCAGGACGAGATCGTCGTCTGCCGCATGACCAGCCCGGCCTGGGTGGTGTTGTTCACCAAGATCTCCGGCCTGGTCACGGATGCAGGCGGAATGGCGTCGCACCCGGCGGTCGTGTCCCGCGAGTTCGGCATCCCGGCCGTGGTCGGCACCTCCGACGCCACCGGGCGGATCAAGACCGGGGACCGCGTCCGAGTCAACGGAGCCCTCGGACGCGTCGACATCCTCACCGAGAACGTGCATGCCGCGAAGGGTGCCCCGCAGCTATGAATGCGTACTCCCCGGCGAGGCCCGGCTGCAGCCGGCGGCCGGGCCGGAAAGAAGGCTGACGATGACAGACTCCCCGCTGGTCCTGCCCTTCGCCGATCCCCGCTGCCGCGATGTGTCGCTCAGCGGCGGCAAGGGCGCCAGCCTCGCGGTGATGACGGGCGAGCACCTCCCGGTGCCTCCCGGCTTCGTCGTCACCTCAGCCGCTTTCGCACAGGCCGTGGACGAGAACGCGCTGCGCGAGCGCACCCGACTCAAGGACATGTCCGGCGCCCGCGCGATCGTGCAGGCGGCCGATCCGCCCGCCGACCTGATCGCCGAGGAGTACGCCAAGCTGTCCGGGCGGGTCGCGGTCCGGTCCTCGGCCTGCGCCGAGGACTCCGAGGGCGCCAGCTACGCCGGGCAGCAGGAGACATACCTCAACGTCGACGGCCTTGATTCGGTGCTGGCGAACGTCGTGGACTGCTGGCTGTCCTTCTTCGCCGACCGGGCGGTCTTCTACCGCCAGGAGAAGGGCTCGCTTGATGACGTGGCCATGGCCGTCGTCGTCCAGCAGATGATTGACTCCCGCAAGTCCGGCGTGCTGTTCACGGCCGACCCCGTGCACGGCCGCCGGGACCGCATGGTGGTCGAGGCGGCGTTCGGCCTGGGCGAGCATGTGGTCTCCGGCGAGGTCACCCCGGACCACTACGTCCTCGACCGGTCCGGCACGATCAAGCGCAGCCGCGTTGTCCACGAGCCGGTCCTGTCCCAGAAGGAGTGCGCACAGCTGGCAGACCTCGGACGCCAGCTGGCCGGCCTGCACGGCGCCCCGCAGGACATCGAGTGGGCCTTCGACGCCGACGGTGCCCTCTTCCTGCTTCAGTCCCGGCCGATCACCACCTTGTGAGGATGCCCCCGAGTGAAATACGTGACATATGAGGCCGCTGGTCGGCGACGGGTCGGCGTGCTGGACGGGAACGTCGTCCTGGACGCCGGCTTCGACGGCGACATGGTCGCCTTCATCGAAGCCGGGGCGCCGGCCGGCCGCACTACCGCCGTTCCCGGCGCCGTGCTGCGGGCGCCGCTCCGGCCCCGTTCGCTGCGCGACTTCCTGGCTTTCGAAGGCCACCTGCTCAACGCGTTCAAGAACCTCGGCCGGGACATCCCCGCTGAGTGGTACGAGGTACCGGCCTACTACAAGGGCCTGCCGGACACCGTGATCGGCCCTGACGAGCAGATCCCCTGGCCGTCCTACAGCGCCCAGCTCGACCACGAGCTCGAGCTCGCCGCCGTGATCGGCACGGCCGGGAAGGACATCGCCGAGGCCGACGCCGAACGCCACATCTTCGGCTACACCATCTGGAACGACATGTCCGCCCGCGATACCCAGCGCCGGGAGCTGCCGGTCGGCATGGGACCGTGCAAGGCCAAGGACTGGGACGGTTCCAACGTGCTCGGCCCGTGCATCGTCACCCCCGACGAGATCGACGCCTCGGATCTGCGGTTGTCCGTCAGGATCAACGGCGAGCCGTGGGGTAGCGACACCACCGCGCACATGCACCACACGTTCGCCGCGATGATCGCCTACGCCTCCCAGGACCTGACGCTGCGGCCCGGGGAAGTCCTCGGCTCGGGAACGGCAGCCACCGGGTCCGGGCTCGAGCTGGACCGCTGGCTCGAGTTCGGAGACGTCATCGAGATGGAGGCCGATGGCATCGGCGTGCTGCGCAACAAGGTCGGCCCCCGGCCGGGTTCCACCCCGGAACAGCTTCATCACACCTGAGGAGAGACCATGGCATTCGTCGTCGCCGCCATCTGGAAGGCCAAAGCCGGGGAGGAGGGGAAGATCCTCGACGTCATCAAGACCATGACGCCGCTGTCCCGCGCCGAGCCCAAGTGCTTCTACTACCAGGCGCAGGTGTCGCCCGAGGATCCCACGACGTTCTTCCTGTACGAGCAGTACGCCGACGCCCAGGGGTACGAGGACCACAAGGCCAGCGATCACTTCCAGCAGCAGGTATTCGGCTACGCCCTCGACTACCTGGAAACCCGGCAGGTCAGCACCTACGAGACCATCGACGTCTGAGAGGTACCCGCGTGACCCGCCCGGCCGTGACCAGGCTTCTGCTGCTGCGCCACGGACAGATCGCCTCCCACCGCGGCGACGTTCCCGTCACCGCGGAAGGGCTGGCCACGGCGGCGGGCGTCGGCGGCGCACTCGCCGCGCCCGGCCGGCGAGTCCGGGTGCTGAGCGGCAACACGCTTCGCACACGGCAAACCGCGCAAGCCATCGCCGACGGCGCCCGCCACGCCGGCGGCATCGTCGACGGGCCGACGGAAGCCTTTGCCCTCCGCAACCCCGACCTGTATCTGGCCGGTACCCGGGTGGACATGGTCAGCACCGCCGCGGCCTTCGCCGAGCAGGTACCCGGCATAAGCGAGGAGGACGTGGCACGGGCACCCTTCTACGCGGCCTTCGTCGCCGCGCCCGACCGGATCGGCTGGTGGCTGCGCCATCCATCACCGCCCGGAGACGACACGCCCGCCGTCCGGAAACGCGTCACCGACTTCGCGGTCAGCCTCACCGATTATCCAGGGCCAGGCCCTGACCTCATCGTCGCCGTCACCCACTCGCCGATCATCCGCGCCTGCGCGTTGAGCGCCTGCCCGCAGGACCCGGGCGAGCCTCCGTGGGTGGGCGGTATAGAAATCACCGTCTCCCAGGACGGCGCCGCTCGCGTGTCCTGGCTCGGCGCGATCTCCCCGGCGGCCGCCATCCCCGGCCGCGGCCACCAGGTGCTCGACCCCGTACACCGGACCCGACACGGAGACCCGCCATGAGCACGGACACCGTCCGCACCATCAACCCGGCCACGGGCGAGACGCTGCAGGACTACCCGGCCTTCACCCGGGACCAGATCGGGCAGGCGCTGGCCCAGGTCCACAGCGGCCAGCCGGACTGGGCCGCCAGGCGGCCCGCCAAGCGCGCCGCCCACCTCGGCCGGCTCGCCGCGCACCTGCGCGGCACCCCGGAGCAGCTCGCGCGGCTAGCGGTGCTGAAGATGGGCAAGCCGACCGGCGAGGCCCTCGCCGAAGTCGACAAGTGCGCCTGGGCCTGCGAGTACTACGCCGAGACCGGGCCGCGCCTGCTCGCCGACCAGGACGTCCCTACCGGGGCGCAGCGCTCGTGGGTCGCCCACGAACCGCTCGGGGTGATCCTGGCCGTGATGCCATGGAACTTCCCGTACTGGCGGGTCTTCCGGTTCCTGGCCCCCACCCTGACGGCGGGCAACGCCGCCCTGCTCAAGCACTCGCCCAACGTGACCGGCTGCGCCCTGGCCATCGAGGACATCCTGCGGGACGCAGGCCTGCCGTCCGACGTGTTCCGCAGCCTGGTCATCGCCGAGCCCGACGTCCCGGCGGCGACGGAACGGCTGATCACCGACCCGCGCGTCGCCGCCGTCAGCCTCACCGGCAGTGAGCGCGCCGGCGCGGCCGTCGCTGCCGCCGCCGGACGCGCCGTGAAGAAGAGCCTGCTCGAACTCGGCGGTTCGGACCCCTTCGTCGTCCTGGACGACGTCGACCTGGACACGGCCGTCACCTCGGCCGTCCGGTCCCGGTTCCTTAATAGCGGACAGAGCTGCCTGGCCGCCAAACGGTTCATCGCCCACGCCGCGGTAGCCGAACGGTTCACCGAGCAGTTCACCAAGGCCGTGGACGCCCTCGTGGTCGGCGACCCCGCCGACCTGGCCATACAGCTCGGGCCGCTGGCCCGCGCCGACCTTGTCGACGCCCTGCACGCCCAGGTCAGTGCGTCCGTCGCGGCCGGAGCCACGGTGCGCGCCGGCGGCCGCCGCCTCGACCGGCACGCCGCCTGGTACGCCCCACGGTGCTGGCCGACGTGACGGCGGATATGCCTGCCATGACAGAGGAGACGTTCGGGCCGGCGGCCGCGGTCATCACGGTACGCGACGACGACAAGGCTGCCCGTGTCGCCAACGCCACCCGTTATGGTCTCGGGGCCAGCGTGTGGAGCGGGGATCCTGACCGGGCGCTGGGCCTCGGCCGCCGGATCAGCTCCGGAGCGCTGTTCGTCAACGCCGTCGTCGCCTCCGATCCCCGCCTGCCATTCGGCGGCATCAAGAACAGCGGCTACGGCCGTGAACTCGGCCCCGCGGGGCTGTACGAGTTCACCAACGCCCGCACGTTCTACGTCGGCGGCGGCGAACGGCCCGCCGGTCCCGCGACGGAGTAGAGCATGCTCACCTTCGACTACGCCCGCCCCTCCACCGTGGCCGAGGCCATCGGCATCCTGCACGGCCAGGACGGAACTGCCCGGGTGCTGTGCGGGGGCACCGACCTCCTCGTCGGCCTGCGCCACCACACCCTCACCCCGCGGGTGGTTGTCGACATCAAGGGCTGCCGGGACCTGCCCGCCGGGGTCGGCAACAACGGAACCCGCCTGCGCGTCGGCGCGACGACGGTGATGTCCCGGCTGGCTGACGACGCCGATATCCGCCGCGCGTTCCCGGCGCTCGTGGACGCCATGAACACGGTCGGGTCGATCCAGATCCGCAACCGGGCCACGCTCGCCGGCAACATCGCCAACGCCTCGCCCGCCGCCGACACGGTGCCGCCGATGCTGATCTACGGGGCGCTGGTCACTACCGCCGGTCCCGGCGGTGAGCGGCGTGTGCCGCTGGAAGAGTTCATCCTCGGGCCGCGTCTCACCGCCCTGCAGCCCGGCGAGATCATCACCGCCGTCGAGCTGCCCCTGCCGGGCGGCCCGCTCGGCACCGCGTTCGCCCGCATGACCCGCCGGCGAGGCGTCGACCTCGCCACGGTCAACCTGGCCTGCTCGGTCGACGAGGCGGGCGTCACCCGCCTGGCCTACGGCGCGGCGGCGCCCCGCGCGTTCACCGCCGTGGACGAGTCGGGCACCCTGGCCGACCCCGCCGCGACCGCCGAGCAGAAGCACGCCGTCCTGGACCGCCTGCTGCTGAACGCATCACCGATCAGCGATGTGCGGGGCAGCCGCGACTACCGGATGGCCATGCTCCGCGTCCTCAGCACCAGAGCTGCCAGCCAAGCCATCCAGCGGCTGCACCGCCACGCCAGCCACGCACCGGAGAGCTGAACCATGCCCACCATCACGATGACCATCAACGGGGACCTGCGGACCCTCGATGTGGCCGGCCACCGGCCCCTGCTCGACGTCCTGCGCGAGGACCTCGGCCTGACCGGCACCAAGGAGTGCTGCGCCGTCGGCGAATGCGGAGCGTGCACCGTCGTGGTCGATGGTATGTCGGTCAACTCCTGCCTGATGCTCGCGGTCGAAGCCGACGGCGCTAGGGTCACCACCGTCGAAGGACTCGCCCGCGACGGGCAACCCAGTGCATTGCAGGACGCCTTCCTCGAGCACGGCGCGGTCCAGTGCGGCTTCTGCATCCCCGGCATGATCATCTCCGCACAGCAGCTCCTCAACGCCAACCCGGCCCCCACGGTCGAGGACGTGCGCGAGGCGCTCTCCGGCAACCTGTGCCGCTGCGCCGGCTACAACCGGATCATCGCCGCGGTCCTGGCGGCAGCCCACCGGGCCGGCGGTTCCCCCGCAGGGCCGCCGACCGACGCCGAGGCCCCCGTCCGGAAAGCCGTCGTCACGGGGCAGGTGGACCAGTGACCACGAGGTTCCACCCGGATCAGCGCCGCGCCCCGGCCAGAACCGTCGGCACCCCGGCCCGCCGCTTCGGCGGCCTCGACCGCGTCACCGGTGAGCAAGCGTTCCTCGCCGACCTGCGGCTGGAAGGGATGCTGCACGTCAAGCTCGTCACCATCGACTGCGCGCGCGCCCGGATCGACGGCATCGACGCCGCCAGCGCCCTCCAGGTGCCCGGAGTGATCGAGGTCATCACCGCGGATGACCTGCCGCAACCGGTGCCCCGCTTCGGGCCGGTCTACGCCGACCGGCCCATCCTGGCGGTCCAGGAGACCAAGTACCACGGCGAGGCTGTCGCCGCCGTCGTAGCGGCCACGCGGGACGCGGCGGAAGAAGCGGCACGGCGCGTGACCGTGCACCATCAGGTGCTGCCGGCGGTCCTGACCACCCAGGCCGCCCTGTCCGCAGACGCCCCGCTGGTCCAGGATCCCTCGCTGCGCCCCGGCGACCCGCTGGCCCGCACGAACATCCTGAAGGAGCGCTACTGGGAGTGGGGTGACCTCGGCGCCGAGACCGCCGACCTGGTCGTCGAGAACACGTACACGTTCCCGATGGTCACCCACTTCGCGATCGAACCCCACGGCGCGATCGCCGTAGGCGACGACGACGGCGGGCTGACCATCTACAGCCCCGTGCAGCACCCCTACCTGCTGCAGCGGGTGATGGCTGACCTGTTCGACCTGCCGCTCGCCCAGGTGCGGGTGCTCGCGCCCGACCCCGGCGGTGGTTTCGGCGGCAAGCAGAACCCCAAGTTCGAGCCGCTGCTCGCCATCCTGGCCCGCCGCAGCGGCCGCCCCTGCCGGCTTGTCCTCACCCTCGAGGAGACCTTCCAGGCCGTCCGCCGCGCGGCCGCCGTCATCCGCGTACGGTCCGGATTCCGCGCCGACGGCCGCATCGCCTACCACGACATCACCAGCGACTACCTGCTCGGCGCCTACGCCGACATCGGCGAGCGGGTCGTCACGAAGGCCAACTACCTGGCGTGCGGCCCGTACACGGTCCCGGCGGCCAGGATCCACGCCCGGGCCATTGTGTCGCACACGCCGCCCTCGACGGCATTCCGCGGATTCGGCACTCCGCAGGTCAACTGGGCGATCGAGTCGCAGCTGAACGAAGCGGCCGACCGGCTCGGCCTCGACGGGCTGGCCATCCGGCTGCGTAACCTCGCGGCCAAGGGCCAAGCCGTCGTACCCGATGACTTTCCCGCCGACGGCCACTGGGAACAGTCGCTCCGGGCGGCAGCCGAAGCAGTGGGATGGGACACGCCGCTGCCGCCCGGCCGGGGCCGCGGCATCGCGTGCGGGATCAAGTCCGGCGCCACCACCGGGCTGTCCTACTCCACCGTCCGGTTGCTGTTCGACGGCAGCGTCCTGGTCTTCGCCGGGACATCCGACATGGGACAGGGCGCCCGGACCATCTTCGCGCAGGTCGCCGCAGACGAGCTCGGCGCGCCGCTGGACAAGGTCCGGGTGATCATGGGAGACACCACCCTGGTGCCCTTCGACCTGCAGACGTCAGCGAGCCGGTCCACCGTCTTCATGGGCAACGCGATCCTCGACGCCTGCCGGGACATCCGCCGGCAGGTCGCCGGCATGGCCGCCCAGCTCTACCGCCTCGACCCCGCCGTGATCACCGTCGACCGGGGCGAGGTCCGCCTGCCCGACCGGGTCATCCCCTTGCTCGACATCGTACAGCCGTCCCTGGGCCGGCTCCGGGGAGAAGTGATCGGCAACGGCATCATGCGCAAGCCCGACATGCCCGATCACCCGCTCGGCGGCGACCCGGCCTTCTACGAGTTCAACTGCACCGCCTTCGAGATCGAGGTCGACACCGACACCGGCGAGATCCGCATCCACAAGCACATCACCGCCGGAGACGTCGGCAAGGCGCTCAACCCTCTGCAGGTCGAGTCGCAGGACGAGGGCGCCGCCATCATGGGCCTCGGCCACACCCTGATGGAACACCTGGTCCTCGACGACGACGGCCGGATCCGTAACCTCGGCGCGCTCGACTACCGCATCCCCACCAGCAAGGACCTGCCGCTGGAGATGCACGCCCTGATGATCGAGAACGAGGACGGACCGGGTCCCCACGGCGCCAAGGGCGTCAGCGAAGGCGGCCTCCTGTGCACCGCGCCCGCGCTCAGTGCCGCCGTCACCAGTGCTACCGGTGTTCGCATCCGCGACCTGCCGCTGACACCCGAGCGCGTCTGGCACCACCTGCACCAGCCCAGAACTTAGGCCAATTGGTCCCTGGCAGAGCTACTCGGCGCGGGAGGTGCAAGCCGCGTATGAGGTATGTAATGTCCCATTGGATGAAGCCATTACTTATACGCGAGCCCAACTGCATCCTGCGCACAGAACATCTGTTTCTGCGCGCGTGGTTACACCTCGGCCGGCCTCGGGCGGTGAGCCGTCTGGCGGCAGAGGCGACGCCGGCCGAGCCTGACGTCGTGGCGGGCACGGCCGTGCCTTTCCGCCACCGGCACACCGGACCATCCGGTACTGCGGCCGGAGCCAGACCCAGGTATGTCAGGTGCTGGCGGCCTACCCGCGCTCGGCGTACGGGAAGCTGCCCAGCTCCAGCCGCTGGAGGCCTTGCGCGGGGGCGAGGCGAGGTAGGCGCGGATCTCGGCGATCAGCCCGGTGCCGGGGTCGAACCGGTACCACTTGCTGGTCGGATGATCGTCGCGGACTTCTTCTGCTCAGCGGTGAACTCGATGACCGCCTGATGATGGCCAGGGTCGCACAGGATCGGGCCGTCGATGCTCCAGCGTGAGCCGGGCGATCGGACCGGCCGGGCCCATTTCTTCCCGATCGCCCGGCCGCCCCGGACGGGCTCGTCGTCGCCGTACATGCGGACCGGGAAGTAGTGCATCGCATCGGGCGTGCAGGTGGCGGCCACCGCCTCAGCATCGCCGGCGTTGCACGCGGTGATGTAGTCGCCGATGGCCTGCTCCCTCTGCTGCGCTGCGGCTCCCCGGCCGGACTGGGCGTTGTTCATAGGGACCTCCCGGGCCTGGCCTGGTCCCGGTTTTCCTCATCTTCCCCCGCACCGGCCAGAGCCGCGGGGCGGGTCACCAGGCCACGAGGCCCGGTGGCCTGGAACACGGCTTGCCCGGGTAATAGCAAGCCACCTGGACGGCCTGCGGCGCGGGGGCTGCGCCCGGATCAGCCGCTGCAGAGCGGCAAGCCAGGCCATTGCGGCGCACCGATCCGGGAACAGCGCGGGCGATGTCAGACAGCCTGGCCAAGCCGAGTGCCGGCTATCCAGCCGGCGAGCGTGCCCGCGTTCACTGCGTCGCGGTCAGGCCGCCGTCCAAGGTGAGGATCTGGCCGGTCACAAAGCTGCTCGCATCGGAGCAGAAGAATAGCAAGGCGCCCACCAGATCGTCGGGGTCGGCGATCCGGCGCAGCGGGATCCGGCCCACCAGCCGTTCGTAGAACTCGTGATTGGCGAGCAGGCTCGCGGCTTGCGCGGTGCGGACGAACGTCGGCGAGATGGCGTTGACCCGGATGCCGTGTGCAGCCCACTCGGTGGCGTGCTGGCGGGTCAGGGCATCGAGGGCCCCCTTCGCCGCGACATACGCCGCGTAGCCCGCGTTGATCCCGAGCTGCCCGCGAACCGAGGAGATGTTCAGGATGGAGCCGCCGATCCCAGCCGAGATCATCTGCTGCGCAGCGGCCTGGGAAAGGTGCAGCGCCGTGGTCAGGTTCAGGTCGAGGATTCGCTGCCACTCGCTGTCCGGGTAACGCTCTGCCGGGTACAGGGCCGTGCCGGCGCCGCCGCCGATCCCGTTCACCACGACGCTTACCTGGCCGAGCGCCTCGCCAGTCCTCTCCACCGCGGCGTCGGCCTGCTTCCGGGAGGTCATGTCCGCCGCATGGACCAGGGCGCGCCGCCCGACCTTCTCTACCGCCGCCCGGGCTTCCTCCAGGCGCTCGGCAGAGCGTCCGATGATGGCCACGTCGGCACCGACCCCGGCCAGGGCGGTACATGCCCGCAATCCGATGCCGCCGGAACCTCCGCCGACGATGGCTACCCGACCTTCGAGCCGGAACCGGCTCAGCTCATCGCTCACTTGCCGTGCGCAGTCAGCTTGCCCCACAGGGAAGCGGCGTTGAGCGTCTGGATGTGATCCATCATGTACTCCTGGCCCACATCGACCGGGTACCGCTCGGCGAAGTTGACCCGCGCCACCGTCTCCTCGCGCGACCAGCCCTTTGCGACCGCGTTGGCGACCGCGCTGACCCAGTCGAGCAGCACTGCCCGCTGCGTGGCGAGGTACCTGGTCGTGGTCACCGGCCCGTGTCCCGGGATCACGTGGTCCACGTCGAGTTCCTGCACCAGGTCCAGCGAGCGCAGCCACTCATCGACGTCCGAGGTCATGAGCCAGGTCTGGCACTCGGAGAACACGGTGTCCCCGGTGAACACCACCCGCTCGTCCGGCACGTAGACGGCGATCTGGCCGGGCGTGTGCCCGGGCGTATGGATGAGGTGAAACACGTGGCCGCCCACCCGCAGGTCCAGGTCGCCGGTGAAAACCACGGCCCCCTTGTTGGGGTCCGCGTAGTACTGCTCCCGGGCGGGAAAGATCGCCGCCCCCTCCGGGTCGTCGGTCGGGATCGCCTCTGCCGCATAGTCAAACGGGTCGAGGTCGGGAGTCGAAACCATGAAGTTCTCGTACACGCCTTGGTGGTGCACGACGTGACCGGCGCCCTTGAAGTAGTAGTTCCCGAAGATGTGGTCAACGTGGTGCTCGGTGTTCACCACGTAACAGATCGGGCCGTAAGACTCTG
>WNGD01009857.1_pt1 | contig 15630 bp, 13 predicted proteins | sample 5400671 | NCBI WGS metagenome assembly WNGD01 (sample SAMN13153369, study PRJNA577476) | soil metagenome | isolation source: 40 cm soil or saprolite under grassland replicate 2 | place: USA:California | collected 2016-06-15 | reverse complement strand
TCCCCGGCGGACGAGTAGTTGTAGAATCCGATGCCGGTATCGTGGACCACGAGGTTGACGTACTTGTTGTGCGACCCGTCGTTCACCACGCCGTGGGGTCGCTGCGGCGTCACGGTCGTGCGGTCGAGGCTTGAGTCCATGATCTCGAAGCCCCAGTAGATCCCGTATGCCCCGGTCACGGTGAGCGCGTCGCTCGTCCACCCGTTCACGTCGATCGTCGCGCGCTCGCCGGGATACTGCCGCACCACGATCGGGGCCGTCGCAGTGCCGGTCAGCGAGCTGGTGAAGGCGCCGCGGTACGTTCCGCCGCGCAGCCAGATCGTATCGCCGGGCTGAACCTTGCCGTTCCCGCCCGATAGCGCGGTCTGCAGGTCCCACGGCCGCCCGGCGCTGCCGTCGCCGCCGCTCGTCCCGCTGGGCGAGGCGTAGAAGCCTGAGTGCGTGGCCCCCACCGTCACCGACACGGTGGCCGTGCCGCTCTTGCCTTCGCTCGTGGCCGTGATCGTCGCGTTACCCGCCGCCACGCCGGTCACGAGTCCGGTCGCCGATACGGTGGCGATACCGGACGCGCTGCTGGTCCAGTTGATGGTACGGCCGGTCAGCACGCTGCCCGCCAAGTCCTTGAGCGTCGCGACGAGCTGCACCATACCTCCCACGAGGACGCTCGCCGGGTTCGGGCTCACCGTCACCGACGCGACCGGGACCAGCGTGACGCTGATCGTCGCCGTCCCGCTCTTCCCTTCGCTCGTGGCCGTGATCGTCGCGTTACCCGCCGCCACGCCGGTCACGAGTCCAGTCGCCGATACGGTGGCGATCCCGGACGCGCTGCTGGTCCAGTTGATGGTACGGCCGGTCAGCACGTTGCCCGCCGAGTCCTTGAGCGTCGCGACGAGCTGCACCGTGCCTCCGACCACGACCGAGGCCGTCGCTGGGCTCACCGCCACCGTGGCGACCGGCACGACCGTTACTGTGACGGCGGACGTCCCGGCCACGCCGTCCACGGTGGCCGTGATCGTCGCGCTGCCGGCCACGAGTCCCTTGACGAGGCCGGTAGTGGACACGCTGGCGACCCCCGGTGCGCTGCTCGACCAGGTCACTGTCCGCCCCGTGAGCGGATTGCCCGCCGAATCCTTCGGCGTGGCGCTGAGCTGCACGGTTTTGCCGACCATGGCGGTGGCCGTCGCGGGGCTCACCGCCACCGTCGCGACCGGTACGATCGTGATCGTCACGGACGCGGTGCCGGGCACGCCATCCACCGTCGCAGTAATCGTCGCTGTGCCGGCGGCTAAGCCGCCCAGCAACCCGGTCGCCGATACGCTCGCGACCCCCGGTGCGTTACTTGACCAGGCCACCGTCCGCCCCGTGAGGGGATTGCCTGCCGAATCCTTGGGTGTGGCGCTGAGCTGCACCGTCCTGCCGACCAGGACGGTGGCCGTCGCGGGGCTCACCGCCACGGTGGCCACCGGCACGACTTTCAACGTCACCGCCGACGTGCCCGCCACGCCGCCGATGGTCGCGGTGATCGTCGCGTTGCCGGCCGCGAGGCCGGTCACCAGCCCGCTCGCGGACACACTGGCCACCGCAGGTGCGCTGCTCGACCAGCTCACGTTCCGCCCCGTCAGGACGTTGCCGGCCGAGTCCTTCGGCGTGGCGGTCAACTGCACCGTCATGCCGACGAAGGTCGTGGCCGTCGCCGGGCTGACCGCCACTGTGGCCACCGGTGCGAGGACGACGGTGACTGCGGAGGTATCAGCGAGCGTCCCGTTGGGGAGCGCCGCGATCACGCGATAGGCGCCCGGCACCGTCCCGGCCGTATAGAGGCCGCCACCAGTCACCACGCCGCCCGTCGCGGAATAGGTCACGTTGACCGCGATGCTGTCGCCGGTGTTTCGGATCCCGTAGGCGGAGAACTGCCTGCTGCCGCCCGTCGCGAGCGTGACCGCGTCGGGGGTGAGCACCACCTGCACGACGCGGCGCTTGTGAACCTGGACCGTCGCGCTCAGGGAACTGCCCGAGAGCGTCGCGGTGATCGTGGCGTCGGCCGCCGAGGTATCCGCGGTGTACATGCCGTCCGTCGTGATCGATCCCAGGCTCGCGCTCCAGACCACCCTCGCGGCAACGCTGTCGCCGCCGGCGGTACGGCCGTAGGCGCGGAACAGCGCGGATTGTGCGGGATCGAGCGTGAGACTATCGGGAGCGACGACGAGCTTCGTGATGACGGCGTTCGGGGGCGTCGGCCCTACCACCCGCGTTTCCTGGCCCATGCAGGCGACCAGCAACGCGACAGGCAGGAGCAACGCCCGGCGGTCTTTGAGGAGCGCGAGTCGCTTGGCGAGCTTGTGCATGAACGGCATAGAGGCCTCCGTGCGGGACCGGCGGCCCATATGCGAAGCCGGGCCGCCAACTTTCGACAGAGTCGAACGCTGGCGGCCCGGCGAGCGTGGCGGGAACGTCCCGCGGTAGCCCCGTAGCTCTGCGCCACCGCCTTTCGGCGGCTTTGCTCTGAGCAGCGAATAGCGCACCGGGGCTGTGGAGGCCCCGCGCGCCCAGAGTCAACCTAAAGACCGCGGCCGCGACCGACTGTGCTGTCGGTCACGGCCGCGTGGGTCAGTGATAAGCCAGCCGCAGGCAGGCCTTAGTGGCAGGTCCCGATGCCGCTATCAGTAAACGTCTTGCCCGCAACGGGGATGAACCTTCAGTTGTAGCCGGCTGGTGTGAGCGTCAACCGCAGCACGCCGTACGTCCCCGTGCTGCGCACCTGGCTGTTCGCCGCACTCGACCCGAAAGTATTAGTGCCATCGCCACCCGTTCCAACAATGAACTCCCGGAGGCCGGCGGCGTCGTTGCGGGCTCCCGCCGGCGTCTGGGGCGCGAACCGCTCATTGACTTCGGCGTGGGCGTTGAGGATGATCTCCGCTCCGGCGGCGTAGAGGTCGTCCCACAGCGGCTTCACCGCCGTCGTCGAGTTCCCCGCCAAGCTGAACAGCGGATAGTGGAACATGGCGAGGGTGCATTGCTTGGTGCTGGCTGCAAGGTCCGCTTTGAGCCACAGCTCCTGCCCTGACCCCGCCGCGGTCGAGACGGTGCTGTTCAGCACCACGACGTGCCAGGCGCCCACATCGTAGCTGTAGTACCCCTTCCCGGCCTCGCCCGCGGCCGCGCCGAAGTAGAAAACCTCGTGCCGCTTGGGTCCAGCGCTAGTTGGCGCCGCCACGTGGGCGGTCCCCCAGCACCACCTCCACCCCGTCCCGCCTGAGCTTCCCCAGCAGCCGCGCCTCGACCCGCGCCGTCACCACCACCACCCCGTCCGTCTGCGCCTGCGATATCACCTCGGCGTCCCGGTGCAGCGCGGCCAGCAGCTTCCCGTCCCCGACCGGCACCCGGATCTCGGCGACCGGGCGGAGGGCTTGGGCGCAGACCCGGAGCGCGGAGCGGAGCTCATCGGCCCCACCCGAACGCGGAACGCGGAAGTGGGAACGCGGAACACACGAGGTGAGTACCGAGTGTGGATACCGCTCTCGTACCTGGGCGAGAAATGCCTCCGGGTCGGGCAGCAGGTCGGCCTTGTTGAACACGTACACGACCCGCTTGCGCTCCTCGACCGCAACCGTCTTGTTCCGCGTTCCGCCTTCCGCGTTCCGCGTTCCATAGAGACCCATCTCCCCCAGCACCGTCTCCACCACCTCCACCTGCTCCTCCCAGTTCGGCGCCCCCGCATCGATCACGTGGAGCAGCAGGTCCGCCTCGCGGGCTTCCTCGAGCGTAGCGCGGAATGAGGCGACGAGATGGTGCGGGAGCTTCCTGATAAAGCCGACGGTGTCGGTCAGCCGGAACCGGTAGTTCTCGCCGACGTCCACCTCGCGCGTCAGTGTGTCGAGCGTCGCGAACAGCCGGTCCTCGATGAACACGTCCTCGCCCGACAGCGTTTTGAGCAAGCTCGACTTGCCGGCGTTGGTGTAGCCGAGGAGCGCGGCGCTCGGCAGGTCGCGCCGGCCGTGCCGCTGGTTGGCGCGGTGGTCGGCCACCTCCTCGAGCCGCCGCTTCAACCCGCCGATCTTGCGGCGGATCGCGCGGCGGTCGGTCTCGAGCTGAGTCTCGCCCGGCCCCCGGAGCCCGATGCCGCCGCGGATGCGCGAGAGGTGCGTCCACATGCGCTTCAAGCGCGGCAACAGATACTCGAGCTGCGCCAGCTCCACCTGCAGCTTCGCCTCGTGGCTGCGCGCCCGCGTCGCGAAGATGTCGAGAATCACCTCGGCGCGGTCCATCACGCGCACACCCAGCGCCTGCTCGAGATTCTGCCCCTGCACGGGCGACAGCGGCTCATCGAACAGCATCAGCGTCGCCTGCGCGCCGGCGAGCGTCGCCTTCAGCTCCTCGACCTTCCCCTGCCCGACGAAATAGTTGGGAGTGGGCGACTCGACCCGCTGCACGGCGCGCCCCACGACCGCGGCGCCGGCGGTGTCGGCCAGCTGGGCCAGCTCGGACAGATGCTCGTCCACGCGCGTCGCGTCGTCGCTTCCTTTGCGAGGCGCACCCACAAGAAAGGCGCGATCTAAGGGCGGCTGGATCTCGATGAGTTGGCGGATCTCTACTCTCCTCTCATCTCACTGCTCAGTCACAAGGTACTAGCTCTCAGAAAAGTTCCCAGACGCCAAGACTGTCAGTGGTCGCCAGATGCCGGTTGCCAGCCGTGCTGTCACCGACTGCTTGCGGCTGGGAACCACTGTTCGCTTGGCGTCTGGCAACTTTTCTTGCGCCTGCATTCTGCCATTAGAACAGCTTCTTTAATGGTACCTGCCCCCGCCCGGTCATTCCCACCCGCTTATCGCCGAGCGGAGTTTCAAGGACCACTCGGCCCGTCAAAGCGTAATTAATGGCCTGTTTCGTAAAGAGCGCCCGCGCCCCCGCGCCAATGCCCGCCCACTCGAACCGTGTCGGCACCACGACCCGGCTGTGGTTCGTGGGCGAGAGGTCGAGCGGCCGCTCCAGGTACGCGTCGCCGAAGTGGGTGTTCTCGAGATCGAGCGCCACCTCGATGCGCGTCGAGCGGATGCGATAGTCGTTGGGGTTATAGACGTCGAACACCAGGTCCATCGTCCCGCCCGAAAGGCCCAGCCCGGTGACGTTGATCTGCTGCAATTGAATCTGGGGCTCCTGGAAATACAGCTTGCCGAGCGTGGCGCAGGCACTGGCGACCAAGATGAGAGATGAGAGATGAGGGATGAGCAATCTCCCTGACCTCACTCTTCTCTCATCCCTCATCTCTCTTCCCTCATCTCTCATCTCTCTTCTCTCATCTCTTTCTTTAGTCTTTCCCACCACTCGATCCTCTCCTTCACCGTCTTCTCATACCCGGATTCCGTCGGCTCGTACCACTTGGCGCCGCGGAGGGCGTCCGGCAAGTACTGCTGCGGGACGACGGCCTCCTCGTAGTCGTGCGCGTACTTGTACCCCGACCCGTAGCCCAGCTCTTTCATGAGCGGCGTCGGCGCGTTCCGAATATGCAACGGCACCGCCTCCGCCGGGTGCTCCCGCGCCGCGGCCAGCGCCTGGTCGAACGCCGCGTACACGCGGTTCGACTTGGGCGCCGTGGCGAGGTACACGGTCGCCTCGGCCAGCGCCAGCTCGCCCTCGGGGCTCCCCAGGAAGTGATAGGCGTCCTTCGCCGCCAAGGCGACGCTCAGCGCCCGCGGGTCGGCGAGGCCGATGTCCTCGACGGCCATGCGCACCAGGCGCCGCGCGATGTACAGCGGATCCTCGCCGCCCACCACCATCCGCGCCAGCCAGTACAGCGCGCCTTCAACGTCCGAACCCCGCACCGCCTTGTGCAGCGCCGAGATCACGTTGAAGTGCTGCTCGCCGGATTTGTCGTAAACAGGAAGGGGACGCTCCAGCACTTGAATCACGGTGTCACGGGATGCGGGATGGGGGATGGGGGATGCGTGAAGGTGCTGGTGGACGGCTTCGAGAGCGTTCAAAGCGCGCCGAGCGTCACCTTGAGCATGCTCTACAAGTGCCTCGATGCCCTCGTCGGACACTACCCATCCCCCATCCCGCATCCCCCATCCCGATTTCTCAAGGGCGGTCCGTATGATCGTCCTAATGTGATTCTCGGCGAGCGGCTCGAGGACAAACACCCGACACCTCGACAACAACGCCCCCGTCAGCTCGAAGCTCGGGTTCTCCGTGGTGGCGCCGATCAGCGTCACGATACCGTTCTCGACCCACGGCAGAAACGCGTCCTGCTGCGCCTTGTTGAAGCGGTGGATCTCGTCGCAGAACAGGATCGTGCCCCGCCCCTCGTACTTGAGGCGCTCTTCGGCGGCCTTGATGATCTCGCGGACTTTGCCGACGCCCTCGGTGACGGCCGAGAACGGCTCGAACTGCCGGTCGGTGTAGTTGGCGATGATGCGCGCGAGCGTGGTCTTCCCCGAGCCCGGCGGCCCCCAGAAGATGCACGACCCGATCTCGCCGCGGCGGATCAGCTCGCGCAGCGGCTTGCCCTCGCCGAGCAGCCGCTCCTGGCCGAGGAACTCATCGAGCGACGTGGGCCGCATGCGGGCGGCGAGCGGCTCGGCGGACCGGGAGAACAACGTCGGGTCAGACAAGAGGCACGGGATGGGGGATGGGGGATGGGGGATGCGTCATCCTCACGGGATGCGGGATGGGGGATGCGGGACGCGTGAAAACAGCTCCGCCACGCCGTGTTTCGATACCCCAAATGGCGAGCCTCAGCACTAGGTTCGGTCTATGCGTAAGCTCGAATCGCTCGACGCTTGGCGCGGAGCCCAGGACGTCGCGTACCACGGGTACCTCCTCACACTCGAGGCGAATCTCTCCAAACACTTTGCTTTGATCGACCAGATCCGCCGTGCCTCCCTGTCCGTCCCTGCGAACATCGCTGAGGGGTATGCCCTCGGCTCCACTGCCCAGTTTGTTCGTTGCTTGAAATTAGCGCTGGGATCTGCCATCGAGCTCAAGAGCCACCTCAGTGTGTTATTCCGCCTGCCCCTGGTTCCTGACTATGACAAAACGCCACTGCTCGCGCTCTGTGAGCGAGTGCTCGGCTTGACCATCGGCCTCATTCGCGCACTGAGCCGCCGGTCATCATGACCCATCCCCATCACGCTTCCCGTTCACAACAGGCGATCCAGTGCCAGTTTAGTCACATAGAATACGCCGGCGCCGCTGAAGAACGCCGCCGGCAGCCCCCAGCCCCGCTTCCCTTGGAACTCGGGAACCAGGTTCGACGCGGCCACGTACAGCGTCACCCCGGCCGCGAGCGCCAGCCCGTGGGTGACCAGGAATGCGACTCGATCGGTCAGGACCACGCCCGCCACCGTCGCGACCCCGAGGAGCCCCGCGAAGCCGACCGCCTGTCCGCCCGTCCGCCCACCCGCCAGCGTCAGGCTCGCGATCGTCACGCCCTCGGGCAGCTTGTGCAGGAAAATGGCGATAAACATCAGCAGGCCGAGCTCGGGGCGCACGAGAAACGCACTGGCGATCGCCACGCCGTCGAAGAAGGTGTGCAGCAACAGGCCCACCAGCGCCGACGTGCCCGCTACCCGCGCCACGGGGTGCGTCTCCTCGCCGAAGTGGAAGTGCGGCGTGACGGTGTGCTGCGTGAGGTGCACGGCGAGGTAGCCGGCGAGCACCAGCGCCGGCGCGGCCGCACCGCTGCGGCTGAACGCCTCGGGGAGCACTTCGGTGATCGCCACCGCCAGCATGAACCCGGCGCCGAAGGCGACGAAGTGTTCGATCACCTTGAGCCCGCGTGCCGCGTGGCGGATCACCGCCGCCGCGCCGAGCAGGTTGCCGCCCGCGGCGATCAGCGCGTACCACAGAGCGCTAGACACGGCTCGGCCGCTGCTCCTGGGCGCGCTGCAACAGCTGCTCGCGGGTGTTGCGCGTCGGGTCCTCGAGCACAAAGGCGAGCAGCCGCTGCAGCGTCTCGCCCACATCCGGCCCCGGGCGCACCCCGGCGGCGATCAGGTCGTCGCCTTTCACCGCGAGGTCGGCGAGCGTGAGCGGATCCTTCGCGGCGCGGATGGACGCCACCACCTTGGGGAGTGGAGAGTGGGGAGTGGGACCGGCGGTGAGCAACGCCAGCAAGTCGTCCACGTGCTCGCCGGCCTCCGACAACCACCGCCGCACCGCCGCCAGCTGCTTGGGATCGGGAAACTTGTCCCGCCATTGCCCGATCGCCCGGCCCCGTTCGATGTCCTTGTTGGAGCACTTGAGCCGGGTCAGCAACGAGGCCGGGTCCGACGCCAGAGCCGCCGTGATCAATACCGGATCCCTGGGCAGCCGATCGACGAGTCGGGCCTTCCCGCTTCCCACCCCCCACTCCCGGATCTCCGGCAGCCAGATCCGCGCCGCGCCCACTTCGACCCACAGCGTCACCAGCTTCGACACCTTGTGCGCGGTGGCGATGCCCTTCCACCACTCGTCGCGCACCCGCTCCGCCGACAGCTGGGCGAGGCCCTGCACGTTGGCCTTCGCCGCCTCCAGCGTGCGGCTGTGGATGCGGAACTCGAACCGCGCCGAGAAGCGCAGCGCCCGCAGGATCCGCAGGTAGTCCTCCTGGAAGCGCCAGTTCGGGTCGCCGACCGAACGGATCAGCTTGCGCTCCACGTCCTGCGCCCCCTCGAACGGATCGCGCCACTCGTGGCGCAGCGGGTGGTAGGCGATGGCGTTCACCGTGAAGTCGCGGCGCGCCAGGTCGTCCATCAGCGACACGCCGAACTCCACCACCGCGTGCCGGCCGTCGGTCTTGATATCCTTGCGGAACGTCGTGACCTCGTGCGGCCGGTTCTTGGTGTCGAGCACGGCGACGGTGCCGTGTTCGATGCCGACGGGGACGGTACGCTTGAACAGCCGCTGGATCTCCTTCGGCGGGGCGGCCGTGGTCAGGTCGAAGTCGTGGTTCTCGAGCTTCAAGAGATTGTCGCGGATCGCGCCCCCCACGCACCACGTCTCGTACCCGGCGTCCTCGAGCTTCTTGGCGATAGTGAGGACCTCGGGGGGGATGGGGAGCCGCTTGGGGAAGGTCATCCGCACAGCACCGAGCCGCCGTTCACATTCAGGATCTCTCCCGTGATATGGCGCGCGAGATCGGAGCACAGAAACACGATCGGACCGGCGATATCTTCCGGCGTCGCCACCCGTCCCAGCGGAATGCCCTCCTCGATCGCCGCCTTCCCCGTTCCCCCGTCCCGGTCGTACGGAACCCGGGCCATCTCCGTATCCACCCACCCCGGCGCGACGCAGTTCACGGTCACGCGCGGCGCCAGCTCGACGGCGAGCGACTTGGTGAGCGCGATGACCGCCCCTTTGGTCGCCGCGTAATCGGCGTGAAACGCCTCGCCGCGCTGGCCCGCGGTGCTGGCGACGAGGACGATGCGGCCGCCGTCCGCCAGATGCGGGATCGCGGCACGGCACACGTACACCACGGCGTCGAGGTTGGCGCGGCGGGTGCTCTCCCACTGTGCGTCGGTCATCGCCGCGAGCGCCACATCCTCGGGCGGCCACACCCCGTGATTGACGATGAGGAAGTCGAGCCCGCCCAGGGCGCGGAGCGCCTCGCGCACCGCACTTCGGGCCCCCGCGTCGTCGCCCAAGTCTCCACCCACGCTTACCGCCTTACCGCCATACCGCCCGACCGCCTGAACCGTCTCCTCCGCCTCCTTCTTTCGCTCCCGGTACCCCACCGCCACGCTCGCACCGGCCCGCGCGAGCAGCAGCGCCGTCGCGCGCCCGATGCCGCGTCCACCTCCGGTGACGAACGCCCGTCTTCCGGCGAGGGCGATCATCCCCGCAGGCGATCCTCGACGATGTCGCAGATCAGGTGCTCGACTGCGAGGTGCAGCTCTTGAATGCGCGCCGTATCATCGGAGGGAACGATCAGGGTGACGTCCGCGAGGTCCTTCACCTGGCCGCCGCCTTTGCCGAGGAAGGCGACGACCGGCACGCCGCGGGCCTTCGCCGCCTGGGCCGCGCGGATCACGTTGGGGCTTTCGCCGCTCGTCGAGTGCAGGCTCAGGAGATCGCCCGGACGGGCCAGCGCCTCGACCTGGCGGGCGAACACTTCGTCGAACCCCAGGTCGTTGGCGCAGGCGGTGAGCAGCGACGTATCGGTGGTGAGCGCCACGGCGCGCAGCGCCGGCCGCGTGCTCTGGTAGCGCACCACGTATTCGGTGGCGAGGTGCTGGGCGTCGGCAGCGCTGCCACCGTTGCCCGCGAAGAACAGCGTCCCGCCGGCGCGGAGCACCGCCTCGTAGCGATCGGCGATCGCGGCGACCGCCTCCGCTTCCTCGGCGGCGATCCGGGCGGCGAGCGCGGCGAGCGTTTCCAGCCCCGCGCGCACGCGCTCGGCACCCCCTTCCGTCATCCGCGCACCGCGCGCACCAACGCCGCCAGGCCTTCCGGCGGGCCCTGCTCGACCACCGTTCCGACGACGACGAAGTCCGCCCCCGCGGCCCGCGCGGCGGCCGCCTGGGCGGGCGACCTGATGCCGCCGCCGACGAACAGCAGCTGGTCCGGTTCGGCCAGCACCGCCCGGCACGCCCGGATCACCTCGGCCGTGACGGGACGGTCGGCCCCGCTCCCCGCGTCGAGGTACACCGCCTGCATCCCGATGAGCTTTGCCGCCAGCGCGTGCGCGGCGGCCAGCTCCGGCTTGTCCGCCGGCAGGGGCCGCGTCTGGCTCACCGCCTCGACACTCGTCACCCGCCCGCCGTCGACGAGGATGTAGCCGGTGGAAAGCGTCGGCACCTGGTGCCGCTGGAAGAACGGCACGGCGCGCACGTGCTCTTCGATCAGGTACTGCGCGTTGCGGCCGGAGATGAGCGACAGGAACAATACCAGGTCCACATCTTCGGTCAGCTGCATCGCCGATCCGGGGAACAGCAGCACCGGCAGGCCGGGCGCCGCCGTGCGCAGGGCCTTGGCGATCAGGTGGGTGTTGCGCGTGCCGTCGAACGACGAGCCGATCATCACCGCCGCAGCGCCCGCGGCCTGCGCGGTGCGGGCGACGGCCGCCGCCTGAGCGGCCTCGGTGCGGCTCGGGTCCACGAGGACCAGCAGCCCCGGACGGCGATCCGACAGAAAGGTCATACGGCGCGTACCTCCCGCTCGACCCGGCCGGCGAGGGCGGCGAGGCCCGCCGGGTCGGCGTCCGCCTGGGCCTCGAACGCATAGGTGACAAACGCATCGGCGGCGAGCAGGTCGAGCGCCAGCTCGCGCCCGCCCGCGGGGTTCGCCGCCACGCGGCGCAGCAGCTCGCAGCCGACGGCCGCGAGGTGGCCCGGCAGCGGCTCGGGCCCGTCCGATACGCACGCCGCGAGGTGCCGCGCCAGCGCCGGCGGCGGCACTGGATGCCGCGCTTCGAGCCACGCCAGCACCGCGTCTCGCTTCATCGCTCCAGCCGCTTGCGGACGACGTCGGCCACGCGCGACTCGATCAGCGGCAGCTTGGCGACGTCGCCCACGCCCGCGGAGGCGAAGTGCGGCCGCCCGCCACCCTTGCCGCCGACCAGCGCGGCGAGGTCGCCCGCCAGCTCTCCGGCCTTGAGCCCCCGCGACACCAGGTCGTCGGTGACCGCGATGTGGAGGCCGGGTCGCCCCCCCTTCGTCAGCAGCACCAGAATGGCGCTCTTGTGCTTGGCGCGGAAGGCGTCCACCAGCAGCCCGATCTGGTCGCGGTCGTCGAAGTCGCCGTGCTGCACGTGCAGCTCGACATCCCCGATCTTTGCGACGCTTCCCCCGTCCCCCATCCCCCCTCCCCCCTTGAGCAACTCACCGACCTGCCGTTCCAGCTTCTTGTTCTCCTCGACCAGCGCTTCGATGCGCCGCGCCAGGTGCTCGGGTTGCGCCTTGAGCAGGCCCGCCGCTTCCTCGATCCGGCGCTCCAACTCCCGCGCCTCGCGGTACGCCGCGGGGCCGGTGATCGCCTCGATGCGCCGCACGTTCGCCGCGGCGCCGGTCTCGTGCGTGAACCGGAATAGGCCGATCTGCCCCGTCGTCGCGACGTGCGTCCCGCCGCACAGCTCCAGCGACACGCCGCGGACATCGACGACCCGCACCATGTCGCCGTACTTCTCCGTGAAGAACGCCATCGCGCCCGCGGCGATTGCCTCCTTGTACTTCATCTCCCGGGTCTCAATCGGCAGGTTTTCCCAGATGTGGGCGTTGACCTCTTCTTCCACCGCGGCGAGCTGCTCGTCCCCGACCGGGCCGTGGTGGGCGAAGTCGAAGCGCAGCCGGTCCGGCGCGACCACGGAGCCCATCTGGCGCACGTGGGCGCCGAGGAGCTTGCGCAGCGCCGCGTGGACGAGGTGCGTGGCGGTGTGGTTGCGCTCGATGTTGCGGCGCCGCGCCTCGTTCACCACCGCCTCCGCGGGCGTCGGCTCGAAGCGGTCCCCGAAGGTTCCCACCACCGCGCTGCGCCCGTCCACCTTCTCCACGTCCTCGACCGTGATCTCCCAGCCGTCGCCCTTCACGACGCCGGTGTCGCTCACCTGGCCGCCCGACTCGGCGTAGAACGGATTTTCCTCGAGCACCAGCTCGACGACGCCCTGTTGTTGGCGGAACGCCAGGACGTCGGTTTCCGCGCGGGTCGTCTCGTAGCCGACCCACTTCTGCTTCGCCTTGGGCTTGACCGGCACCCATTCGCCCTCGCGGCCGCTGCTCTTGATCAGCGGGCTGCCGATCTTGAGCCGCGCCTGCTGCGAGCGGCGGCGCTGCTGGGCGAGCGCCCGCTCGAACCCCTCCGCGTCCACCGTCTGGCCGCGCTCGGCGGCGATGAGCTGCGTCAGGTCGAGCGGGAACCCGTAGGTGTCATACAGCTTGAACGCCTCCTCCCCGCCGATGACCTTGGCCCCCTTGAGCTCGTCGAGACGCTTCAAGCCGCCTTCGATCGTTTCGAGAAAGCGCTCCTCCTCGGCCCGCGTGGTGCGCTCGATGTGCGCCCGTTTCGTGTCGAGCTCGGGATAGACGCCACGCATCAGCTCCACCACGCGACCGGTCAGGTGCACCAGCGTCGGGTCGCGCTGGCCCAGCAGCCAGGCGTAGCGGACGGCGCGGCGCAGGATCCGCCGCAGCACGTAGCCGCGCCCGTCGCTGGAGGGAAACACCCCGTCGGCGAGCAGGAAGGCGACGGCCCGCGCGTGGTCGGCGAGCACCCGGTAGGGCGCGCCTTGGGGCCCACGGTCGTAGTCGCGCCCCACGACTTCGACGGCGCGCTCGATGATCGGCGTGAACAAGTCCGTGTCGAAGTTGGAGGGCACGCCCTGCATGACCGAGGCGATGCGCTCCAAACCGGCCCCCGTGTCCACAGAGGGAGCGGGGAGCGGGGAGCGGGACCCGTCGGCCTGAAGATCGAACTGCATGAACACGAGGTTCCAGATCTCGAGCAGATCGCCCGCCTCGCTGAGCGCCACGAACTCGTCGAGGTTCAACTCCCGTTTCCCGCTCCCCGCTTCCCGCTTCCCGCGGGTGTCAACGTAGATCTCCGAGCACGGCCCCGCGGGTCCGGTGTCGCCCATCTGCCAGAAGTTGTCTTTGTCCCCCAGACCGAAGATGCGCCCGTCGGCGATGCCGGTGACCTCGCGCCACAGCCGCCGGGCCTCGTCGTCCTGGTGGTGGACCGAGACGGAGAGGCGGGCGGGGTCGATCCCCAGCCAGTCCGAGGAGGTCACCCACTCCCACGCGTAGGCGATCGCCTCCTTCTTGAAGTAGTCCCCGAAGGAGAAGTTGCCCAGCATCTCGAAGAAGGTGTGGTGGCGGGCGGTATGGCCCACCTGCTCCAGGTCGTTGTGCTTGCCGCCGGCGCGAACGCACTTCTGGCAGGTGGTCGCGCGGGCATAGTCACGGCGCTCCACGCCCTGAAACACCCGCTTGAACTGCACCATCCCCGCGTTGGTGAACAGCAGGGTGGGGTCGTCCGCCGGCACCAGCGACGCGCTGGGGACCTCGCGGTGGTTCCGGGGCGGAACGCGGAAGTGTTCGAGGAACTTGCTGCGGATCTCGGCGGACTTCATGGGGGGAAATATATCCAGATCCTTCGCGCCTGCGGCGCTCAGGATGACGACGCGCGCTCCTTCTTTATCTAAGAATGTTGTTTCCAAAAGGCCAGCGCGGTTGTCATCCTGAGCGAGCGGGCGGTACGCACGCGAGCGAAGGATCTCAAGCGAGCGAAGGATCTTTAGTAGGGTCGCTTACCCACACAACTCCCTCACCAGCTCTCTTACCGTCCCGCCGCTGAACCCCCGCCGCGCCAGGAACGCCAGCAGCCTCCGTCGCCGCGACTCCGGCGGCAGCCCCGCCAGCTGCCGCGCGCGTCGCTCCGCCACGGCGCGGGCGGCGGTGTCGTCGTCGATCCCCTCGCTGGCGAGCGCCTCCTGCACGACCCGTTCGGCGAGCCGCCGTTCGACACCCTGGGCGACCAGATCCCGGACGAGGCGCGGCGCGCCTCGCCCCCGGGCGGCGTGCGTGGCGGCCCAATGAAAGGCGAACTCGCGGTCGTCGAGCAGGCCTCGCGCCGCCAGACGCTCGATCGCACCGTCAACGGCCCCAGGCGGATGCTGTTTGCGCAACAGCCGGCGTTTCAGGTCCGCGCGCGCGTGTCCGCGCAGGCGCTGGATGCGCAGCGCCGCGCGCCAGGCGGCCTCCAAGTCGGCCAGCTCGCGCAGGCGCTCCAACGCCCGCTCGGGGATCTCGCGGCCAGGCGTCAGCGGCAACAGCTCCAGATCGGCCGCGGGGAGGGAAGCGAATCGCCCCCGATCCACCTCGACCAGTCGATAGCCGGGCTGGCGAGGGTCGGGGGCGAGACCGGTGAGAACGGCCAAGTCACTCCTCCGGGGCCGGGGCCTCCTCGTCGGGCACCGCGGGCACGGCCGCCTTCACGCCCAGGTGCTCTTTCACCCTGGCCTCGACCTCCACCGCCATCTCGGGGTGGTCCTTGAGGTACAGCTTCGCGTTCTCGCGACCCTGGCCGATGCGATCCTTGCCGTAGGAGTACCACGCCCCCGACTTCTCGATGATTCCGGCCTCGGCCGCGATGTCCACGAGGAGTGACTCGTGGCTGATCCCCTCGTCGAACATGATGTCGAACTCGGCCTGGCGGAACGGCGGCGCCACCTTGTTCTTCACGACCTTCACGCGGACGTGGTTGCCGATCACCACCTCCCGCTCCTTCACGGGGCCGATGCGCCGCATGTCGAGCCGCACCGACGCGTAGAACTTGAGCGCCCGGCCGCCCGTCGTCGTCTCGGGGTTGCCGAACATGACGCCGATCTTCTCGCGCAGCTGGTTGATGAAGATCACCGAGGTGCGCGAGCGGTTGATCGCTCCGGCGAGCTTGCGCAGCGCCTGGCTCATGAGCCGGGCCTGGAGCCCCGGGAGCGAATCGCCCATCTCCCCCTCGATCTCGGCCTTGGGCACGAGCGCCGCGACCGAATCGATCACCACCACGTCCAGTGCGCCGGAGCGCACCAGGATCTCGCAGATCTCGAGCCCCTGCTCGCCCGTGTCCGGCTGCGAGATCAGCAGGTTGTCCACGTCCACGCCGAGCTTCTTCGCGTACTCGATGTCGAGCGCGTGCTCGGCGTCGATGTAGGCGGCCGCCCCGCCC
>WNGD01006480.1_pt1 | contig 15630 bp, 11 predicted proteins | sample 5400671 | NCBI WGS metagenome assembly WNGD01 (sample SAMN13153369, study PRJNA577476) | soil metagenome | isolation source: 40 cm soil or saprolite under grassland replicate 2 | place: USA:California | collected 2016-06-15 | reverse complement strand
AGATCCGGAAAGATCGGGTGGCTCCCGACCTGCCGGAACCAGTACCTCGCGTTGTCCGCGTCCGGCTCGCGGCGGTGCATGAAGCCGTGCCAGTAGCTGCCGTCCTGCGTTTCAATTTCCTGAGCGATCTCGTGCGCCGCGTCCAGAAAATCCTGCCAGAGAAGAAGTCCTGCCTTTAGGAGCTTACCTGAAAGCGCGTCGCACAGCCGCTCAGGAGCGACGAGACTTTCGGGTGTCAGAGACTGGATTTGCCCGAGTAAGCTCTCATCCCATCCTCGGGAGGGCGCGAGCTCAGGCAAATCGGGCCTGTCGAGGAGGGATCGGATCGTTGGGCTTAGAGTAACCATCGGCGCAGTAACTACTCCGTGACGATCCTTGCCGGCAAGACAAATGACAAATGAAAAATGACCAATGAAAAATGACCAATCCGTGCAAATCCTTGTCCGGCGGTCAAGGATATTTTCACCGCGAAGACGCCAAGAGCGCGAAGAAAAGCGATTTCAAAAACTTTGCGCTCTTCGCGTCTTCGCGGTGGATTTTTTGGGTTGCGGCTGGGCTGCACTGTGTTCATCGCGTCGTTTCATACTTTTGACGAATAGCGTGATCGCCCCAACGAATTCCACGGATTAGACGAAAACAGAGATTCATACCTGCAGCACGCCGGTCCGGAAAGGCTCGATTTCGGGATTGTGCGACGCCACGTCCAGCGCCAGAATCAAGGCTTTTCGCGTGCCGGCGGGGTGCAGGATCTTGTCGATCCACAGCCGCGCGGCCGCATAGCGTGGATCCAGCGCCCTGTCGTACTGCTCCTGAATGCTTCGGATGATTTCCTGCCGTTCCTGCCCGGAAAGCTTTCTCCCCGCTTTCTCTTCCTGGCGCACGCGAATATCGGCCAGCGTGCGCGCGGCTGAGGCTCCGGCCATCACGGCATACCGCGCTGTGGGCCACGCGAAAATAAAGCGGGGATCATAGGCTTTCCCGCACAGGGCATAGTGCCCCGCCCCGTAGCTCCCTCCCAGAATCACGGTGATCTTGGGCACGACGCTGTTGGAAACCACGTTGACCAACTTGGCGCCGGATTTGATGATCCCCGAAATCTCTGCATCCCGCCCCACCATGAAGCCGTTGACATCGTGAAGGAAGATCAGCGGGATAAGGTTCTGATTGCAGTCCATGATAAAGCGCGCGGCTTTGTCCGCGGCTTCCGTGTAAATGACGCCGCCTACTTCATAAGCCCTTCCTGGCTCGCGGATGTGGGTTTTCTGGTTGGCGACGATGCCTACAGACCAGCCTCCCAGCCGCGCGTACCCGCAGATCAGAGTTTTGCCGTATTCCGCCTTGTACTCTATGAACTCGCTCAGATCGACCAGCCGGGCGATGATGTCGCGCACATCGTATTCGCGTGACGGGTTCAACGGCATGTGTTCGTACAATTCTTCCGCCCCGTGGAGAGGCTCCGCCGGCGCGCTGCGGTGGAACGGGGCGCGCGCCCGTTGTCCCATCAAGGAAACGATCTCCCGAATTCTGCGCAAGCAGCTCGGGTCATCCGGCTCCCGGAAATCGATGGTGCCGCTGAGAGCCGAGTGCAACTGCGCGCCGCCCAACTCCTCGCTGGTCAGGTCCTGGCCGATTGCCGCCTTGACGAGCGACGGCCCCGCTATGTACAGGCCGCTCCCTTCGGTCATGAGGATCTTGTCGGACATCACCGGCAAATAGGCGCCCCCTGCGACGCAGTTTCCCATGATGGCAGCAATCTGCGGGATGCCCGAGGCCGAAATGCGGGCATTGTTCCGGAAGATGCGGCCAAAATCGTCTTCATCCGGAAAAATCTCGTCCTGCAGCGGCAGAAACACCCCGGCCGAGTCCACCAGGTAGATGAAAGGCAGGTGGCTGTCCATGGCAACGCGTTGGGCGCGCAGGACCTTCTTTACAGTCATGGGGAAGAACGACCCGGCTTTGACGGTCGCGTCGTTGGCGATGATCATGAACAAGCGGCCTTCCACCTGGCCGATGCCTGTGACCACTCCCGCCGCCGGCGCGCCGCCCCATTCCCGGTACATATCGAATGCTGCGAAAAGGCCGATCTCGAAGAATTCAGTCCCAGGGTCGATCAGCTCTGCGATGCGCTCGCGCGCGGTGAGACGCCCTTTCTCGTGCTGCTTGTCGATGTTTTCCGGACCGCCTCCCTGGATCAGCACAGCCTCGTCGCGAGCTAACCCTTGCAACAGATCCGTCCAGCCCTGGCGATTCTGTCCGTTGCGCTGCGCAGGTTTCTGGGGCATCCGCATGGCCTCCGTGTGATTGACGATTGTCGAATGACGAATGGTCCGTCAATCGTCAATCTTCAATGGATTTCAAATCTTAATGCGGGATCATGTAAGGTACAATCGCCATATGATTCTCGGAAAGCGTGTTCGGCTGCGGCCCTTGGAGAGAGAGGATCTGCCTCGGTTCGTGCGCTGGGTCTCCGATCCCGAGATCCGCGCGCACGTGGCTCAGTATAAACCGCTCAGCCTGGCGCAGGAGGAGCAGTGGTACGCGCGAAACCTGGAGGCCGGGGACACGCAATCCTGGGCCATCGACGCGCACCGCGAACAGACGACGGCAGATCCCTGGGAACACATTGGAGTGTGCGGCTACCATGTTATCGACTGGCGCAATCGGTCGGGCGAGGTGGGGATCATCATCGGTGCGCGCGAGTACTGGTCTCAGGGGTTCGGCACCGATGCCATGCAGACTCTGGTCGGCTGGGGTTTCAACACTTTGAACCTCAACCGCGTTCACCTTCACGTCTATGCCGACAACGCGCGGGCTATCCGATGTTACGAAAAGGTGGGCTTCCGGACGGAGGGCTGCCTCCGCCAGGCAAATTTCCATAACGGTGTGTATCGGGATGCGCTCTTGATGGGACTCCTGCGCGAAGAGTGGCGCTCGTCGTAGCCGTTCTCCGGAAACTTCAAAACATGAAGCCACCGATAAACACAGATCGGCCCAGCCGCAACGAAAACACCATCTCACGGCAGAGACGCTGAGAGCGCAGAGAAAGAAAATGACAAATGACAAATGACAAATGACCAATGAAAAATGACAAATGGCAGTTCGTTCCTTCTGACTTCTATTTGTCATTGTTCATTTGCCATTTGCCATTTGTCATTTTTGGGAGTCCCTCCCCTGGGACACGCCTCATATGAAAGACCCAGTGTGCGGAATGGATGTCAATCCGGAGACCGCGGCGGGCAGTCACCAGCACGGAGGCAAGATCTACTATTTCTGCGGCCGGCACTGCCTGGACAGGTTCCGCAGTTCGCCGGAGGCTTTCCTTACAAGTCCCCTGGTAACACTAGCGCCCGCCCCTCCCCGGGCGGAGGGTCCGCCTCCTCCTGCGGGCCCGCGTACCGGATATACGTGCCCGATGCACCCTCAGATCGTGCAGCCGGGTCCGGGGGCCTGTCCGATTTGCGGCATGGCCCTGGAGCCTCTGATCCCCGCCGGGGAGCAGGAGGAGGAAATCAGTCCTGAGCTCTCTGACATGGAGCGCCGGTTCTGGATCAGCTTCGCTCTGGCCCTGCCGGTTCTCCTCCTCGCCATGTCTCAGATGCTCCCCGGACAGCCGGTGCACTCCCGTCCGATTATCTGGCTGCAGCTTCTGCTTTCCACGCCGGCCGTGCTCTGGGGCGGCTGGCCGTTGTTCCAGCGCGGGTGGGCTTCGATCGCGCACCGCAGCCTGAACATGTTTACTCTGATCGCGCTCGGGACCGGCACTGCCTACGGGTACAGCGTTATCGCAACACTCTTCCCGGGCATTTTCCCGGATTCGTTTCGCGCGCATACCGGAGAAGTTCCCGTCTATTTCGAAGCCGCCGCTGTGATCACGGCACTGGTTCTCCTGGGGCAGGTCCTGGAGCTGCGGGCGCGCAGCCGCACCGGTCAAGCGATACGTTCCCTCCTCGGTCTGGCACCGAAGACGGCCCGCCTTGTGCGCGATGACGGCACAGAAGCGGACATACCGCTGGAGCGCGTCAGGCCCGGGGATCGGCTGCGGGTCCGTCCGGGGGAAAAGGTCCCGGTGGACGGCATCATTCTTGAGGGTACAAGTTCCCTCGACGAGTCGATGATTACGGGCGAGCCCATTCCGGTGGAAAAGGCTCCAGGCAGTCGAGTGACCGGAGGAACGGTAAATGCCACCGGAAGCTTCGTGATGTGCGCCGAGCGCGTCGGAAGCGAGACGCTTTTGGCTCAGATCGTGCGGCTTGTCAGTGAGGCGCAGCGGAGCCGCGCGCCCATTCAGCGCCTGGCAGATGCCGTCTCTTCCTACTTCGTGCCTGGCGTCGTCCTTGCCGCCTCTGTGACCTTCATTGTCTGGTGCGCGATCGGCCCGCAGCCACGACTGGCTTACGCGCTGCTCAATGCCGTGTCCGTGCTCATCATCGCGTGTCCCTGCGCGCTGGGGCTGGCCACGCCGATGTCGGTCATGGTAGGCACCGGCCGCGGGGCAACGGTCGGCGTTCTCATCAGAAATGCCGAAGCGCTGGAAGTCCTGGAAAAGGTCGACACGCTGGTCGTGGACAAAACCGGCACCCTCACGGAAGGCAGGCCGCGGCTGGCCCAGGTGGTCGCGTTACCCGGATGGAGCGAACCTGAACTCCTGCGCCTGAGCGCGAGCCTGGAGCGAGGAAGCGAGCATCCGCTGGCGGCGGCCATCGTCGCCGCGGCCCAGGAAAGGAATCTGAATCTGGGTTCGCCGGAGGATTTTCGGTCGCTCACGGGCAAAGGGGTAACGGGGACGGTCGGCGGGAAAAAACTTGCGCTGGGGAACCGTGTACTGCTTCAAGCAATGAATGTGGACACGCGCGCGCTGGCGTCGCAAGCAGAGAGCCTGGAACGGGACGGTCATAGCGTGATGTTTGTCGCAGTGGAGGGGAAACTTGCGGGCCTTCTGGCCGTCGCCGATCCGGTAAAACCGTCGACCTTCGACGCGATCCGTATGCTGCGCGCCGAGGGGATCGAGATCCACATGGTCACGGGAGACAACCGGCTCACCGCGGAAGCCGTCGCGCGCAGGCTTGGAATCGAGAAGGTGACGGCGGAAGTCTCGCCCGATCAGAAGATCGATTTGGTGAAAAAACTCCAGGGCGAAGGGAGAATAGTGGCGGTCGCCGGGGACGGCGTCAACGACGCGCCCGCGCTGGCGCAGGCCCATGTGGGAATTGCGATGGGGACAGGCGCCGACGTCGCCATGCAGAGCGCCGGAGTAACATTGGTGAAAGGAGACCTCCGCGGCATCGCGCGGGCCCGGAAGTTGAGCCGCGCCACAATGCGCAACATCCGGCAGAACTTGTTCTTTGCTTTTCTATACAACGCGCTCGGAGTCCCGATCGCCGCCGGCGCCCTGTACCCCTTCACGGGATTGCTTCTGAGCCCGATGATCGCCAGCGCCGCCATGACCTTCAGCTCGGTTTCCGTGATCGCCAACGCCCTTCGCCTGCGCCGCCTCGCCTTGTGATTCGTTTTTTCTTTGCGTCTTCACGTCTTGGTGGTAAAGACTGTGCCCGATCCACCGCGAAGACACGAAGACGCGAAGAATAGCTTTTGGTTGCGGCTCGTGAGGCCAGTTGTGAAGAGAGGAACAGGATCTTTTGTTGCGCCACCCTTATGGATAAAATGGCGTGAGCTAAGGGGAGAAGATAATCGGGCCAGTCGAGAGGAAGTTGCGCCATGGATTCCGGCCAAGGCCTGAGGTTCAAGATAGCATCCGAGGAATCGGAGCTCGAACAGATCTACGAGCTTAACTATCGGACCTTCGTTGAAGAAATTCCGCAGCACGAGCCGAATCCCGCCGGCAGTCTTGTCGACACATTCGACAAGGAAAACACTTACATCATCGCCCTGAAGAGCGGCAGGCTGGCCGGCATGATCGCCGTCCGGGACAAGCGCCCGTTTTCACTTGAGCGGAAGCTTGAAAATCTCGATTCCTACTTGCCCGAGGCCCGTTCCGTTTGCGAGCTTCGCCTGCTGTCTGTGGAAAAAAGCTTGCGGAACAGCATGGTTTTTCGCGGGCTTGCCCGCCGCCTCGCGCTGTATTGCAACCGAAAGGGCTACGATCTGGCGCTCATTTCTGCGTTCACGCAGCGGGTGCCGATGTACCGTCGTTTTGGCTTTGTGCCGTTCGGACCGCTGATAGGAAAGCCGGGGGCTTTTTTTCAACCCATGTACCTGACGCGCGCGGCGTTCGAAAGACATTCAGCAGCGTTGCACCACATGCGCTCCGTCGGAGAGACGAAATGAATCTCCTGCCAGGGCCGGTTGCCATTCGTCCCGACGTCCGGGAAGCGCTGAGCGAAATGCCGGTCTCGCATCGTTCCGAAGCATTCCTGAAGACTCTCCGAAACGCGAAGGAGCTCTTATGCCAGCTGACCGGTTCGCGCCAAGTTGAAATAATGATCGGGTCGGGGACTCTGGCCAACGATGCTATCGCGGGACAGCTGTCTCTGACTGCGGGGCGAGGGCTGATTCTGAGCAACGGCGAATTCGGTGATCGGCTCGTCGACCACGCGTCCCGATTCAGACTTTCTTTCGATGTGCTTCGCTCCGATTGGGGCGATGTTTTCGATTATGAGCGGGTCGAGCGCGTTATCCGCCAGGATGCCCTGGTCGATTGGTTATGGGCTGTGCACTGCGAGACTTCTACCGGCGTGCTGAACGACATCGGCATGTTGAAGGAAGCCTGCGCCAAAAGAAGCGTCCGCCTATGTCTGGACTGCATCAGCTCTATCGGAACCGTTCCCGTGGACCTTGGTAGCGTGTACCTTGCGTCCTGCGTCAGCGGCAAAGGCCTGGGCGCGTTCCCCGGATTGTCCATGGTGTTCTACAACCACCAAATCCCGCCCGCCCCCGGAGCCTTGCCCAGGTACCTGGATCTTGGATTTTACGCATCACGCGACGGAGTTCCCTTCACACATTCGTCAAATCTCGTCTCTGCATTGCTGCGGGCGTTGCAGCGTTTCCGCTCAACGAATCGTTTCGTTGAAACACTGGACCTGTCCATGTGGCTCAAGGGCAGGCTGCGCGAGTTGGGCTATCACGTAGTAACTCCCGACGCGCACGCATCTCCTGCCGTGATTACTATCGCTCTTCCCGATCCGTTGCGTTCCGGCGATCTGGGCCGGCAGCTCGAAGATGCCGGATATATGCTCAGTTACAGGAGCGACTATCTGCTGAAGCGAAACTGGATACAAATATGTCTGATGGCGGAGTGGTCGCGCGAAAGATTGGTTCCACTGCTGGACAAGCTGCGCGAGATCTGCGCCCCGGCCCGCAGGTCCATGGCGTGAATCCTCCGGCTTGTGGAATTTGGCGCAGAATCTTGTCATTCGCGCACGTTTTTTCTTCGCGTCTTAGTGTCTTCGTGGTGGATTTTGGGGGTAAGCTTTACCACGAAGGCGCGAAGACGCGAAGAATCGTCAAGTTTTTGGTTGCGGCTCTGCTGATCTGTGAAACAATGCCTTTCGTTGACTGACGAGCCGGAGGTTGGACCTACTGTTTTGGGGGAACAACGAACATGCGCAGATTCGTTCACTTTTTCCTGACCGCGGCGGTAATCGCCTCGGTCTGCACCGCGGCCGTAACCGTGGATGACGTTAAATCCACTCCTGACGGCTGGCAGCCGGCTGCGCCACGCGAGGAGGTTCGCCCGCAGTTTGCCTACCTGCCCAACGGCGGGCGCGATGGCAAAGGCGGCCTGGTCATCGCGGCGGACGACCGGGATGGACTGGATGGCTACTGGGCGAAAACCTTTGCCGTCACCGGCGGTAAGCACTACCGCTTCTTCGCGCTGCGCAAGGCCGAGGGCATGGCGTGGTCGCGGCGCAGTGCCGTCCCGCGCATCGTCTGGCAGGACGACAATGGCAAACAGGTCCCGCGCGACACGCCTGTCGTCACCGACTACCTGAAAGGCATGGTGGCGATGGCGGAGCCTGAGTACCCGACAGATAAGGTCACCGACGCTGGCGGCTGGACTGAGGTTTCGGACACTTACCGAGCGCCCTTGAAAGCGGCGCGCGCGGTCGTGGAGTTGCACCTGCGCTGGGCGCCGCGCGGGAGAGTGGAGTGGAGCTCGGTCGCGTTTGCCGAGACTGCGCCGCCGGCGGAACGTAGAGTACGATTGGCCGCAGTGCATTTCCGCCCGCAAGGCGGCAAAACGCCGGCAGACAACTGCCGCCAGTTCGCGCCGCTGATCGCAGAAGCCGCGCGCCAGCGCGCCGATCTGGTGGTGCTGCCTGAAACACTGACCTACTACGGCCTCGGGCGTCAGTTCGTGGATGTGGCCGAGCCGATCCCCGGCCCTTCGACCGAATATTTCGGCGAGCTGGCCAGGAAACACAATCTCTACGTTGTCGCGGGCCTGGTGGAGCGTGACCGGCATTTGATCTACAACGCCGCCGTGCTCCTCGGGCCTGACGGCCGTGTCGCCGGCAAGTACCGCAAGGTCAGCCTGCCGCGCACGGAGATCGAAGGCGGCATTGCGCCTGGCAACGAGTATCCGGTTTTCGACACGCGCTTTGGCAAAGTGGGGATGATGATCTGCTACGACGGCTTCTTCCCCGAAGTAGCGCGCCGGTTAAGCAGCCGTGGCGCGGAAGTGATCGCGTGGCCGGTGTGGGGCTGCAACCCGATGCTTGCCTCCGCCCGCGCCTGCGAGAATCACGTCTACCTTGTGAGCAGCACCTACGAGGACATCTCGCGCAACTGGATGCTCACCGGGGTTTTCGATCATGAAGGCAAAACTCTCGTTCGCGCCGAGCAGTGGGGCACGATAGTGGTCGCGGAAGTAGACCTCAACCAGCGCCTGCACTGGGCGAGCCTGGGCGACTTCAAGGCCGAAATCCCCCGGCACGCCCCGCCGGATTGAGCCGCATCAGTCTTCACCGCGAAGACGCGAAGACGCAAAGAATCGCGAAGTTCTAAACTGCGCTGGCGCTAGGCCCTCTTGGTGGACACAAAGTTCACAAAATGGTCAAATTTTTGCGTCATCGCGGGCGCAGGTTCGGAGTTCAGCCTTCAGGCTGCACTGGCGCCGGGCAGGCTAAAGCCTGAACTCCAAACGGGCCATGATACAAAACTTGACCGATTTGTGAACTTTGTCTCCACCAAGTGGACCTAGCCGGAAAGTAACTCAGGTCACTCCTGATGCTGGAGGTAGTGCATGGCGCAAGCGAATGAAGCCAGCGCAAACAGGACGAAGGCCCCTGCTTCCAAGGCGATATTCGATGGAATTCCGAGCGCGATCGTGCTGAAGCGCAAGACGTCCACGTGCCAGGTGATCGGGTTGACGAGCGCTACGCTGCGAAAAAACGCGGGCAGAGGCTCGATCGGGTAAAACATCGAGCTCGCAAAGAGGAAGACAAAATAGAATACCGACGTCAGAGAGTTGAAGATGTCGTTGCGGCGGATCCGAAGCGCGAAGATCGAGTAAAAGTAAAACCATCCAGCCGTCCCCAGCACGACCGTGAGCAGAAGCAGAGGGAATCTCTCCCAGCGAATTGAAACACCAAGCAACAGCCAGGCCAAGAGGACGGTGAGCAACGCCTGAACAACAGCCACCAGAACATTGAAAAATACTTTCGCGCCGAGATATTGCGCGCGGCTCATCGGGTAGGTGAGCATCTCATAGAAGATCCCGTTATCGCGGTCCATAAAGAAGCCCCAGGCCGTGTTCGCGGCAATCCCGAAACTCGCCATTCCCAGCACTCCCCCCAGGAAAAAAGACTGGTAGTCTACGCCCTCGGCCGATAACGGCGACGCCACCGCGTCGTTTATGCCCACGCTGAAAACCAGCAAGTAGCCAAGCGGGTAGCACAGGTCCCAGAAGAGAAAAGTAAAGTTCGTGGTCCGGATCTTAGCCTCTCGAAAAAGCATTGCATGAACCGCCATCATCGTTTCCTCCGGCACAAGATGTTTCGCAAAACCCGCAGGGCGTCTCGCCCTTCGATTGACGATTTACGAATGACGATTGAAAAGAGGCAGCTTCATTCGTCAATCGTAAATCGTCAATCGTCAATTGGAATGGGCGTCTTCTTTCAGCAGTTCCACGAAGATGTCTTCCAGGCTTGCGCCTTTGATCTCGACGTGGAGCACGCGCCCTTTCTTTGCCAGCTCTCCGACCAGTTCGAGAACATGAGGTTCCTCCGCGCGGACTGCCAGCTCGATCGTGTTCTGGTTCACATGCAGCCGCACCGGGTCGAGCCGTTGCAGTTCCCCCTCGATTTCGCGGGGGAGGCGCTCAAAGGTCATGGAAACTTCGTAGACGTCCCGGGACAGGAGTTTCAGAGCGTGAAGGTCGCCTCGAGCCACCTGCCGCCCCTTGTTCATGATCAGGATGTCGTCACAGAGCTCTTCAGCTTCGCTCAGCACCTGGGTCGTGAGCACGATTGTGCGGCCGCGCGACGCTTCGGCGCGCAACATGCTCATCACGGCGCGTTTCAGGATCGGGTCCATGCCGGTGGAGAACTCGTCCATGAATACAACCGGCGTGTCCACCATGAAGACCTTGGCCACCTGGACTCTGCGACGATAACCTCCACTCAGATCCATTACCTTCCTTTCGGCTTCTGCCGTCAGGTGGAACTGCTCCATCACTTCCGAAGCGCGGCTGCGCGCCGCCGCCAAACTGAACCCGTGAAACCGCGCGAAAGTGAGCAGGTTGTCCCGGACCGAAAGAAACATGTCGACAGCCGTCTCCTGTATCACTGCCGAAATGCGGCGACGGACATCCAGAGGCTGCTTCGCAACGTCGTGGCCCAGAACCGATGCCCGGCCCGTGGTAGGCAACAGCAGCGTCGTGAGCACCTTCAAAGTCGTGGTCTTTCCCGCGCCGTTTGGCCCCAGCAGTGCGAAAATCGAGCCGGGTGCCACCGCGAAGCTCAGCCCGTCGACGGCGCGCACGGGTGCGCGGCGCCGGGGCCGGTATACCTTCACCAGGTTTTCGCACTGAATCGCGAATTCACTCACGGGCTTTTTAATCGGGCACAAACGCCCGCCGCGGTTTGGACGAGCAGGAAAACTTACGGATTTTTGATGGGGACGAGCAGGAAAACTTACGGATTTTTGATGGGACCAGCTTTACAGGCCGGCAATCAATGGAGGGCTTTCACGGTCTCAGTCCCTTCTAAGTTCCGGCGTATCGTATGCCTCGGCAGCCCGGAAGTCAAGAAACTCGCCGCGGGAGGGGCAGCGAGAAATCCACCGCGAAGACACGAAGACGCGAAGAATCACGAAACAGCGGAGCCGCGGGCTGCACTGTGTTCATCTGTGGTTTCATTTTGTCTTCGCGTCTTAGTGGTAAAAAGCCTGCGAAGATCTCGGAGATCGCAGGATCAAAGGATCAGGACGCCAGCGCCGCGGATGCGGCTTTCTTTCAAGCGAAGCAGAGCCTCATTCGCCTCTTCCAGAGCAAAGGTCTCGATCTCGGTACGAATGGGGATCTCTCCCGCCAGCCGGAGGATCTCGTGGGCGTCCTGGCGCGTGCTGTTAGCCACGCTGCGCAGCGTCCTTTCGTGATAGATGGAGGAGTACTCAAGAGACGGAATGGGGCTCATGTAAATGCCGGCAAGGGCTATCACTCCTCCCTTGCGCAATACCCGCAGCGCTTCGGGAACCAGAGGTCCCGCAGGCGCGAAAATGACGGCGCTATGAATCCTTGCGGGAGGGTCCTCTTCCGCGCGGCCGGTCCAGGCCGCGCCGAGTTCTCGAGCCAGTTGCCGGTGCTCTTTGCTGCGTGTGAACACATAGACTTCACACTTCCAGTGCCGGGCGACCTGAATGGCAATGTGCGCCGAGGCGCCAAACCCGTAAAGACCGAGCGTTTCGCCGGGACGAATCTCGCTGAGCCTCAGCGCGCGGTAGCCGATGATGCCGGCGCAGAGCAGCGGCGCCGCCGCTTCATCCGAAAAAGAGACGGGAACGGGATAGGCGAAATCCTGCGAGACGACGGTAAACTCCGCGTACCCTCCATTCACGTGAAGACCGGTGAAGCGCGCAAATTCACACAGATTCTCCCTGCCGTGAGCGCAGTATTCGCAGGCGCCGCAGGCATCATGGAGCCATGGGACACCCACGCGGTCCCCTTCACGGAAGCGGCTCGCACCCTCACCTCGGGCTTCTACGACACCCACGATCTGATGTCCGGGAATAACGGGCAACCTGGGCGCCGGCAACTCCCCTTCGACGATATGAAGGTCCGTATGGCACAGCCCGCAGGCTTTCACCCGGACACGTATTTCACCAAGCCCGGGCTCCGGTTCGGGAGACTCCACGGCTCGCAGCGGAGCTTCCCGAACGTCGGCGGGCTTTTCCAACACCATCGCGCGCATGATTTCCCAACCTCAGACCTCAGACTTCAGACCTCAGCACTGGGCCCGGAAAGAACGCAATAGCGCGTACGTAATTCAAGGGCTCCAGGTCTGAGGTCGAGGTCTGATCCCTGAGGTCTGAAGTCTGAAGTTCTAACCGTCACAATTCACGTCAGCAATTCCTTTGTATAGGCCCAGAGGGCAGGAATACCACCCGTGTGCCAGAACAGGACTGTTTCATCTTTGGCAATCGCACCACGCCGGATCAGATCGATCATTCCGGCCGCGGCGCGCGCCGTGTATACAGGATCCAGAAGAACCCCCTCCAGGCGCGCGAACAAATCGATCGCTTCGCGCTCCGGCGGTCCCAGAATGCCATAGCCCTCACCCAGGTAGTTTGCGTTTGCCGCTATCTCATTTGGCGCGAAATTTCGAGGCCGTCCGAGAAGCCGTGCTGTTTCGGTGGCGATGTTCGCCACCATCTCCTGAAGCGAATCGAGCTCCTCATCGATGCTGATACCGAGCACCTGACCGCGGCAGCCCGTGAGATACGCCCCCACGCACAGTCCCGCGTGCGTGCCTCCCGAGCTCGATGCGAAGATGATTCGGTCGAATTCCAGGCCATCCAGCGAGGCTGTCTGCGCTTTCAATTCTTCCAGGGCGCTGGAGTATGCAGCCGCTCCCAGCGGCGTGGATCCCCCAAGAGGAATCGCATAGGGCGTGCGGCCGGCCCTGCGCTCCGCCGCCACGACCTCTTCCATCATTTCCTCGCGCGCGCGGTCTACCGACCACACGAGCCGCGCTCCCAGCAAGTGATCGAGCAGCAAGTTCCCATTGAATTCAGCGGGTGCGTGGCCGCGCAGAACCAGGATGCACCGGAAGCCGCACCGCGCGGCGGCAGCGGCTGTTTGCCTGCAGTGGTTCGATTGCGCGGCGCCCAGGGTTATGAGCGTGTCTGCCCCTGCGGCTTGCGCCTCCGCCACAAGCAGCTCAAGCTTGCGCGTCTTGTTTCCTCCCCCGGCGAGCCCCGTCAGGTCATCCCTTTTTATGAAAATGCGCGGCCCCTGAAGGGCCTGGCTCAACCGAGGCAATGATTCTATGGGCGTGGGGAGGCTGGCCAAAGAGACGCGTGCAAGGTCGAAGTTCATAGACGGATGTCACTCACTCCCGCTGTTGTCCGGAAAGGCAATCCGAGCTTCAGGGTTCGCGCAAGAATAAGTTGTCTCGCGCCCTGGAGGGCGCTGTGAGCGAACGCGAACCTCCGGAATATTGCAATAAACGAATGCGCCCCGGCAGCGGCAGGGGCGCAGGGAACTCCTGCAACCCCTGCCGGGGTGCCGGGGTTCGCTTCGCTCACCCCCGGCTAATCTTCGTGGCATGGCCGTCCCGGCCATGACTGACTTAGATCTTTTCCTGACCGGCTCCTCACGGGCGGGACGCCCGTGCCACTGCCTCTTCCTGGCATGGCTAATTTCCCCGCTGGGGCGGAATACGTCACCGTATTATGAAATCATGTAATCAGTACCCCTTCTGTTTGTCCACGACGTTGACGAGCGGCTTGCCCTCCACGAAGCGGCGTATGTTCTCCTTGATGGTCGCGACCATGCGGTCGCGATCCTTGTCGGAGCGGCCGGCAATATGGGGCGTGATGATGACATTGTCGCACTTCCACAGGGGATGGCCCTTGGGCAGCGGCTCGGGATCGGTCACGTCGACCCCAACGCCGGCGAGATGCTTGGTCTCGAGCCCCCTCACGACGGCATCGAGATCGTAGAGGCCGCCGCGGCTTACCGCGATGAAGTAGGCGCCCTTCTTCAGCAGCTCGAATTGTTTCGGTCCCATCATCTTGTGGCTCATCGGCGTGTGGGGGGCCGCCACGAAGACGACGTCGGCTACAGGCAGAACCGTGTCGAGCTGGTCCGGTTTCACCACTTTCTTGAGAATCGGCATGTACGGAATGTCTTTCGGGTCGACCCCGATCACCTCCATCCCATGGGCCCAGGCGCGGAAAGCGATCTGAGTTCCGATGCCGCCCACCCCGATCACGACGGCCGTCCGCCCGTTCAGCTCGATCCCCGCGTAGGGGCGCGGCTGCCACAGCTCTTGCTGTTTGTGGAGCAGGAACGTATGGATCCCGCGCGAGAGCGTGAGAAGCATGGCCATCGCGTGGTCGGCGATCTCCGGTCCCTGGACGATCCGGTTGTTGGTGAGCACGATCTGGCTGTCGCGCAGGTCGGTAGTGCCGGTGAGATGCAGAATGCCGGCGTCACCGGCACAACCCGTGCCGAGGGGGTCACGCTCTGCAGCTCCTTCAGCAGCGCGGGATCGGGGTTGTTCAGTAGGATTTTCTTCGTTTGCGCCCACGCCGAAGGATCGGCAAAGGCAACCAGCGACAGGAGCACAACTAGATGGCGCATTTGACAGACCTCCTTTCGGGAATGCAGCATTTTAACCCAATTGGCATGCGGAAGGGGCCATGTCATCACGCTCGACTTCTTTGTGGATTTTACTGCCTTTCTGCGCGAGCCCTAAGAACCGTTTGGGGTCTTGACGGCCTTGGCAGTTCGGCGTTTTAAAGACTGAACCGCAAAAACTTGCAAAACATCTAAGAATGATCAGGCTATGGGAACCGATCGATGAGACCGCCTCCGGACTTAAGCGGAAGGTTGACTGGAAGACACCACTTCCTCCCAGAGAACAAAGGGCAGATGCGTGGGCTCGAAGGGAACCACTTGTTTCGTTCCAGCTGGCGGAGGCTGGCTGTGCTCCTGTGGCTGACGGAACTTGCCGCCGGTCACTCCTGGGGACAAGTCGCGGCGCAAGCCACTCCGGAAGCGCAGCGGTCATCGTTGCACGGCCATGTGGAGGATGAAAACGGATTGCCGGTAGCCGCCGTCGAGGTCGTGGTTCTATCAGCTGACGGAAAAACTTATATGGCCTCCAGCGATGCGGCGGGAAACTTCGAAGTCGCGAATTTGAGCCTCGGCCTGTACCACTCCAGCCTCGCCAAGCCGGGTTTTTTTCTTCTGAGAGACGTAGCGGTCGAACTGAATCAAGGGTCGAACGATATTTCCTTCGTCTTGAACCACGAATACGAAGTGCATGAATCCGTCGAGGTGGTTGGCGCAGCGCAGCAGGTCTCGCCCGAGCAGACTGACCAACGCGAGAGCCTGCAAGCGCACGATATTGTGAACTTGCCCCTGCCGAGGACGCACGACCTTATGACCTACCTGCCGTCGATGCCGCGCGTGCTGCGCGACAACTCAGGCGGCCTGCACGTTGC
>WNGD01003582.1_pt1 | contig 15632 bp, 13 predicted proteins | sample 5400671 | NCBI WGS metagenome assembly WNGD01 (sample SAMN13153369, study PRJNA577476) | soil metagenome | isolation source: 40 cm soil or saprolite under grassland replicate 2 | place: USA:California | collected 2016-06-15 | reverse complement strand
AGTGCGTGATCGCCGCGGCTGCGGCTGCGGCTCATCGGCCTGCCGCAGCCGCAGCGACCACGCCGGCGGCTCCTCAGCCGCGGCTACCGAGCTCGGCAAAGGGGAAGCCCGGTGGCAGCGGGGCGGGGGTTGAGGATTCGACCGCCTGGTCGAGGTGACGAATCGCTCCAATCCTTTGTCGGTCTCCTCGACGTCTCACAGCATCTGCAGGTCGAGCGACGCGCATCTGCAGGTCGAGCGATGCCTGGTTCTTCCGCCTGCCACCGCGGCGGTCGGGATCAGCGGAATGAACCATGGCGCCTCCTAGCGGGGAGGATGCGCACCGGAGGCCGGTCAGAGCCTCGGGCGCGCGGAGGACCCGGGGAAATGTCCTCGCTAGCGGCACACTAGGACCGCCAGTCACTCCCGGCTAGGGACGGGAAACCCTCAGGGGACGGGAAACCCTTAGGGGGGAGGACCGGGACCTCCGCGGGGACCTCAGCCCGCACCCGCAGGCGCGGCTGGGCCGGCGCCTGGGCCCGCGGCCGCAGCCGCGACTCCGACGGCGCCTGCGCGGGCAGCAGCCCGAAGGCGTCGGCGACGGCCAGCGCGCCGGACCGGTTGCGCACGCCGAGCTTGCGGAACAGCCGGGTCTGCACGTTCTCGACGGTCTTCGGGGCGATGCCCAGCGCCCTGCCGGTTTGCCGGATCGAGTGCCCGAGCGCCAGGGAGCGCAGGATGTCGCTCTCCCGCGCGGTGAGCTCGGGCAGCTCAAGCCCTCCCGTTGCCCGTTCGTCCCAGCGCGCGCGGACCGCGCCGATCAGCGGCCGCATCGGACTCGAGTCGACCACCAGGTAGCCCTGGCCGACCATCCGGAGCACGGACAGGAAATGCGCGTCTACCCGATCCGCGGCCACCAGCGCGCTCGCGCCGCAGGCCAGCGCCTCGGCTAGCTCCGGCGGGTCGAGCGGGCTGCTGTGCACAAGCACCGCGGGAATGCCAAGCTCGGCCACCACCGGCCAGTCCTTCGGCCCCGGATCGACGAGCGCGGCCACCAGCGGGCCGCGGTGCCAGCGGGCCCAGTGGGTGTCCGCGACCCGGCCCGGGATGCGCACCAGAACGAACGGCAGCCGGCTGGCGATCAGGGCGGTCACGACCTGGTCCAGGGCCGGGCCGGGCCGACCGGACACCAGCGTCAGCACGGTGGTCCCGCCATCGGGCGGCGGCCGGCGTCTCGCGGCGGGCGCAGCGCGCTGGTCGAGCAGGCCAAACGATGCCGCCCTGGCTACCGCGTGCACGTTGCTGCTCACGTCCAGCTTCGCGTAGACCCGGCGCTTGATGTTCTCCACCGTCAGCGGGCTGATCCTGAGCAGCGCAGCGATCTCCGGGACGCTGTGCCCCGAGCCGGTCAGCACGATGATCTCAAGCTCCCGGTCGGTAAGGCCGCCCTCGGCCTGCCGGGCGTGCCGTCCCTTGCTCCGCTTCACCAGGGCGAGCACGGCGGCCAGGCCATGCGACTCGGGCAGCAGCGACGCCACGCCTGCCCGGCAGGCGGCGGCCAGCTCCCGCTCGGTTGCCTCCCGGTACGTCACGATCACGTTCAGCTCGGGGAAACGCCGCAGCAGCGTGTGCGCCCGCGCAGCCATCTCGCCCAGCCGGACGCCTGCGTCCAGGATCACCACGTCCGGGTGCCGCAGTTCGCAGAGGGCGAAGATGTCGTCGGGCTCGGCCACCTTGCCGATGACGGTGATCTCCGGCCGGACGGCAAGGCAGACGGCCAGAGTGTCGCGGAGCAGCCGACGTGGCGACTGAACGGCTACCCGGACGGTGACGCGAGCTGCGGGCACGCTCATCGTTATCCTGGGATTCCGTATCTCCCATACCTAGCGTGGTATGCCAGATACCTAGCGGGATAAGCAGGGAAGTCGCAGTCTACGCCAGCTGGGCCATTAACCGTCGCCAGTTTGTGCTTTATGCAATTAACGCGCCTGATGTCGGAATCTGTTTATCCATTGCCCCGTCATTGGCTCCCACCTGGCCATATACCAGATGCAGGAGCGCCGCCACGCTCCGGTAGGGATCCCGGCGGCCGGCCTCCCGCTCGGCCGCGAGCAGGTCAGCCAGGCCGGCCGCGGTCGGCCCGGGCTCATCGACGTGATCAGTGAAAACCCGTACGCCGAACCACCTACGGCGCTGCCAGCCGAGCGGGACGAGTACCTGGTCGATGTCCCCGGGGGCGTGGGCGCGCGCGGGCAGGCCGAGCCGGTTGACGTAGTCCAGCGAGTCGAACGCGGCCAGCGCCGCCGCCCAGTTCCCGCGCAGGCCGTCCCGCATGGCGATGCCGAGCCCGTTGCGCACCAGCACTGACAGCGCACCGCCAGGGGCGATCACCCGGGCCAGCGCCGTCAGCATTGGCGTGATATCTCCGAGATACATCAGCACGCCATGGCAGAGCACCAGATCAAAGGCGCCGGTGACCAGGTCGGGTGTCCTTTCGCCAGCCCCGCTGATGAGCCGGACCCGGCCGGCGACCTCGGCGGGCTCGGCCGAGAGCGCGTCTTCGAACCTGGCAAGCAGCTCGCCGGACGAGTCGATGCCGGTGACGTCATGCCCGGCCCTGGCCAGGTGCAGCCCCTGGGTGCCCTGCCCACAGCCGACGTCGAGCACCCGCGCGGGCGGCCCGGTCAGCTGCGGCAGCCCGGCGAGCTGACTGCGGAGCACCTCCTGGCGGACTACGTCACGCAGCCGCCCGAGCGCGCCGACCCAGCAGGCCGTGCCCGGCGTGAACGCGCTGTCCGGGCCGGGGCCTGGCCCGAAGCCGCCGCCCGGGCTGGAGCCTGGCCCGAGCGCGCTGCCCGGGCCGATCCCCCGGCCGGCTGGATCGGCGCCTGGCGCCGCCCGCTCGCTCATCGTGGTACTCCTTCCCGGCCGATTGTCGTTTCCCGCCGATTATCGCCGGTACGGAACCGGCCGCCTGGCGCGTGCGTCCCACCAGCATGAACGCCACAATCCGGACGCTGGCCCGCCGGCCGGGCGCACGCGCCGCCGCCGTAACCCTCACCGCCGTGCTCTGCGGCGGCAGCCTGCTGCTGGCCGGCTGCTCAGCCGGAACCTCCGCATCGGGCACCTCCTCGTCCAGCCGCGGCGCGGCCACCCTCAACGGGACTGCCGGGAACTCCGGGGAGGGCAGCGTGCCCGCCGCCCGGGCCGGAGCGCTGCAGCCCGGCCGGGCGGCCTCCGCGCATACTGCCCGGCTGCTGGCGCCGGGCCAGAGCATCATCTATACCGCCGGGCTGACCGTGCGGGCGCGGAATGTGGCCGACGCGGCCTCGCTGGCGACCAGCATCGTGACCGGGGCCGGCGGGTACGTGTCCAGCGAGCGGTCCTCGATCAAGCCGGCCGATCGCGGCCCGTCCGCGGTCAGCCTGCAGGTCAAGATTCCGGTCGCGGCGTACCAGGCCACGCTGCGCCAGCTGTCTAGCAGGCTCGGCAGCCAGATCTCGCTATCCCAGCAGGCCCGGGATGTCACCGGGCAGGTCGCCGACGTGACCAGCCGGGTGACGTCGGCGCGGACCGCGATCGCGCAACTGCGCGCCCTGCTCCGGCGGGCCGGCTCGATCAACAGCCTGCTCAACGTGCAGGAACAGATCAACGCCGAGGAGTCCACGCTAGAGGCGCTGCAGGCGCAGCAGCGGGCGCTCTCGCACGAGACCACCTACGCCACAGTTTCACTGCGGCTATTGAGTTCCCGCCGGCCATCCGTTATTCATAAAAGGCATTCCCGTGGCTTCGTCGCCGGCCTTTCCGCGGGCTGGCGCGACCTCCGGAGGCTGACCACCTGGCTGCTCACCGGGGCGGGCACGCTGCTTCCCTTCGCTGTGCTGGCAGCGCTGGCCGTCGGCCTCGGGTACGGCGGGCGGCGCCTGCTGCGGCGCCGGTCCCGGCCCAGCACCGCGAGCTAACTCGGTGCGGCTAGCGCGCGCCTTCCGCCAGCCGCACCGACTCCGTGTGCACCAGGTCGGTCAGCCGGGCAAGCACGCCGGGATCGGTTTCCGGCAGCACGCCATGGCCGAGGTTGAAGATATGGCCTTCGGCGGTGCGGCCGCGTTCGAGCACCTCGCGGGCCCGCCGCTCGACGACTTCCCACGGCGCGAGCAGGATCGCCGGGTCCAGGTTGCCCTGCAGCGCCTTGCCCGGCTCGACCCGGCGCGCTGCCTCGTCCAGCGGGATCCGCCAGTCCACCCCGACCACATCCGCCCCCGCCTCGCCGAGCAGCCCCAGCAGCTCGCTGGTGCCGACGCCGAAGTGGATCCTGGGCACGCCCGACGGGGCCAGTGCCTTGAAGATCCGCCTGCTGTGCGGCAGCACCGACTGGCGGTAGTCCTCCGGGCTGATGGTGCCGGCCCAGGAGTCGAACAGCTGCACGGCGCTGGCCCCGGCGGCGACCTGAACCTGCAAGAACGTGATCGTGATGTCGGCCAGTTTGGTCAGCAGCGCGGTCCAGAGCTTCGGATTCCCGTACATCAGCGACTTCGTGCGGTCGAAGCTCTTCGACGGCCCGCCGTCGACCAGGTAGGACGCGAGGGTGAACGGGCCGCCGGCGAACCCGATCAGCGGCACGTCGCCGAGCTCGGCGACGAGGCTCGCGACCGCCTCGGTCACGAACGGGACATCGTCCGGGTGCAGGGCGCGCAGCCTGGCCAGGTCCTGCTCGGCGCGGATCGGTCGCTCGACCACCGGCCCGACGCCGGGGGCGATGTCGATGCCGACCCCGATCGCCTTCAGCGGCACCACGATGTCGCTGAACAGGATCGCGGCGTCCACCGGGTACCTGCGCAGCGGCTGCAGCGTGAACTCGGTGATCAAGTCGGGCCGCCCGCAGGCATCGAGCATTGACGTCTTGCCCCGAGCCGCGCGGTACTCGGGCAGTGAACGCCCGGCCTGGCGCATGAACCAAACCGGCGTGTAAGGCACTGGCTGCCGGAAGCAAGCGCGCAGGAACGGCGATTCCTCCGTCTGCGTTGTCACATCGCAGATCGTCTCACAAGACGCATACGTCCTGCCCCGCACTGCCGGCGGCCGCCCGACGCCAGCCCGCAGCTCGCATTCCGGCGTTTCCGCGGAAACGTCCGGTGACACGCCGCCTCAGGTCCACGGAGCCGGGCCACCGTCGTGTCAACATCAGGTGGAGCTTGGCAAGGAGGTCGCAGATGATCCAGATGGCCCAGCTGGTCCGGCACTGCCCCGACTGCGGCTCGGATCGGCCGTTCGAGCAGTATCACCAGGAAGATCTCGGTTGCCCGGATTCCCCGGACGGCGAGTGCCCCGAGTGGTCCTGCACGGCGTGCGGCGCCGCGCTGTTCATTGACTTTGTCCCTTATGCCCATGAAACAAGCAGAATGTCGGCTATCCACGACCGGGTTGCATGAGGGTATCGCGCTCGCGCCGTACGCTCACATCATGAGGCCCGCGGGCGGAACGGACGGCACCGAGGTTAGTGGCGGCAAGGCTGGCCGCTCGGTCCGGGGCGCCGAAGCCGGCCGCGATGATGCCGGGCACGCTGGAGCCGGCCACGGGGCCAGTCGTAAAGGGGCCGGTCAACAAGGGGCCATCCGCGATGATGCCGGGCACGCTGGAGTCGGCCACGGGGCCGGTCGTAAGGCGGTCGGCCGCGCGGAGTCCGGCCGGGTCCAGGCCGGCCTGGACCAAGCCGATGGCACTGCCGCGACTTTCCGCTCCGCGATCGCCGAGGTCGAGGCGGGCCTTTCCCTCGTTCGCGGGCTGCGGCCCGAGCTGACCTTCGAGCAGGAGCCCGCGCCACGTAAACTCGCGCCGTACGCGGCGTCGGTTACCGTCACCGTGTGCGAGGCCGATGGCGATGTCGGCTGGGGCAGGTTCGTGCTCCTCTATGATCCCGTGGGACAGCGCGGCTGGGGCGGGCCGTTCCGGATCATCGGCCACATCCGCGTCGACCTGGAGCCGGAGATCGCGGCCGACCCGCTGGTCGGCGAGGTCGGCTGGAGCTGGCTGATCGAGGCGCTGGACGCCAGGGCAGTCGGCTACCAGCATTCCAGCGGAACCGTTACCCGGGTGGTGACGGAGGGGTTCGGCGCGAAGCAGGATGAGCCGGTGATGACCGAGTTCGAACTCCGGGCGTCCTGGTCGCCCGCCTGGCAGCAGCCCGACGGCAGTGCGGTAACCGACAGTAAGCCAACTCGCGCCCAGGTCGATCCTGTTCGGAACGGCCCCGCTCGACAAGGCACTGCTCGACAAGGCACTGCCGCGAAAGGCACTGCTCCGGCCGCCCCCGGTCCGGCAGACAGCAGCCCGACAGACAGCAGCTCGGCGGCCCCCGGTCCGGCAGCCCCCAGTCCGGCAGCCCCCGGTCCGGCAGACGGCGGCCCGGCGGCCGACGGCCAGCCGAGCGGGCTTGGCCTCGATGGTCACGTTGCCGCCTGGTGCGAGGCGCTCTGCGCGGCAGCCGGCCTGCCGCCGCTTGCCGCCGGGGTCAGCGCACTGCGGCAGCCGCGCGGCCGGCGGCCGCGATGACCGGCGACGGCAGGCCTGGCCCGGCCGCCGCGGACAGCGGACCCGCACCGGACGTCGGCGACCCCACGACCACCCCAGACCCCGACGGGCGCGGAGCCGCCCCAGAACCCGGCCGGCGCACGACCACCCCAGACCCCGACGGGCGCGGAGCCGCCCCAGAACCCGGCGGACACGGAGCTGCGCCAGGCAGCGGCGGCAATGCCCGGCCAGCTACCGGCGAGAGCAGCTCAGCTCCTACCGCTGCCGAGCCGGGAGCGGCCCGGGCCGACGGCCTGCCGGGCCAGGACGCGGCTGCGGCGAGCGAGGTCGCCGTGCACGAGGTCGCCGCGCGCGAGGCAGTGCCCCTGCTCGCGCCAAGGGACGGCCTTCCTCCGCTGGTGGTGACCGCTGAAGCCCTCGATACGGCCGCCCGGTCACTCGGCGCAGGCAGCGGCCCGGTCGCGGTCGACGCCGAGCGGGCCTCCGGCTTCCGTTATGGGCACCGGGCCTTCCTCGTCCAGTTCCGCCGCCAGGGCGCGGGAACGATGCTGATCGACCCGGTGGCCTGCCCCGACTTGTCCAGCATCGACGCCGCCCTGGCCGATGCGGAAGCTGTCCTGCACGCCGCGTCGCAGGACCTGCCCTGCCTGGCGGAGATCGGTTACCGGCCCAGGAAGCTCTTCGACACCGAACTAGCCGGGCGCCTGCTCGGCTATCCGAGAGTCGGGCTCGGCACCCTGGTCGAGGAGGTACTCGGGCTGGCGCTGGAGAAGAGCCACTCAGCGGCCGACTGGTCAACCCGGCCGCTGCCCGAGGACTGGCTGCGCTACGCAGCGCTCGACGTAGAGGTACTGGTGGAGCTGCGCGACGCGTTCGTGCAGCAGCTTGAGACACAGGGCAAGTCCGAGTGGGCACGGCAGGAATTCGCCGCCATCCTTGCCGCAGGCCCGCCGCCGCCGCGGACCGACCCCTGGCGCCGCACCTCTGGCATTCACCGCGTGCGCAGCAGGCGCGGGCTGGCGATTATCCGCGAGCTGTGGCTGGAACGGGACAGGATCGCCCGGCGGCGGGACCTGTCGCCGACCAGGGTCCTGCCCGACGCCGCGATCATCGAAGCCGCGCGGGCACTGCCCAAAGCCCCGGCGGAACTCGCTCGGATCGCCGGATTCAACGGACGCGGGGCCCGCCGGCACGCCGCCGAATGGCTGCGGGCCATCGGGCGGGCCAGGGCCGAACCGGAACTCGGCCTGCCTGAGCCGTCCGTGCCGTCCGGCGACGGGCCACCGCCCGCGCACCGCTGGCAGGAGCGTGACCCCGCCGCGGCCACCCGGCTGACCGCCGTCCGCGCCGCGGTCGCGGCACTTGCGGACGAGCATGGCCTGCCGACGGAGAACCTGCTGCCACCCGATGCCGTGCGCAGGCTCGCCTGGCAGCCGCCGGAACCGGTCAGCCCGGCCGCGGTCGGCGCCGACCTGGCCCGCTATGGCGCCCGGCCATGGCAGGTAGACGTGACGGCCACGCCGATCTCCGGTGCGCTGCTCCGGGTCATCGAGAAGGACACCGGCTAACCCAGGGTCGGGTCCGGTGTCATGCGCTCCGCCGCAGCGAGGTCAGATTGCAGGGCACCGACGATCCGGCCCGCAGGACTCCGGCGCACGGCAGCAGCGCGCCGGAGTCCGGGTAATACGGATAGACGTTGAGTATTACCTCGCAGTCGCAACAGCAGGCGCCTAGCCGCTCCAGGCGGCGGATCAGGCCGCGCGCCCGCGGGGACCGCAGGTCACGCCATCTCCTTGTCCACCGATGGGTGTTGTCGCAGCCGAACTGCTCGATCATCCGCAGCAGGTAGCAGCGCAGGCACTCGCGCTTTCCGGGCTCGGTCAGCCGGACCGACAGCTCGGCAAGCTCGGCCTCTAATGCACGCGTCACGCTCTCCGTCATGGCCAGTCCTTCCCGCCCGGTTGTCCCGACAGCCCTAGTTCTATCGCGCGCCGCCGACAATTCCGGCGGGATAGAACGGTGCGGACGGCCGACCTGAGGACGCCAGCCTGCAGGCGGCCGGCCTGAGGACGGCGGGCCTGAGGACGGCGGGCCTGCGGGCTCGGCTGCGGGCCCGCGCCTCCGGGCGGGGGCTCCTCCCACTCTGCCCCAGTCAAGTCCGCCCATGATCGCTTGAGCCCGCGGGGCCCGCGCACCCAAAAGTCTCCGCGATCATGAAGGAGGAAGCGTGGGCAGCTCCGCCACCGCGTCAGCGCCAGCAGGTTCGCGACCGCGTCAGCGCCGGTCGGTCCGCCACCGTGTCAGGGCAGGCAGAATGGTGTGGTGCGAGAGCTTTCCTGGATCACCATCGGGACGCCGGCCGGGCCCTTGTCGGCGGGCTGCAGCGACGCCGGTCTCGCCGCGGTTAGGTTCGGCGGTCCGCCGGCCCAGGCGCCCGGCCGCCGCCCTGGCGGCTCGGCGGGCCCGCCGGACCAGGACGCGCCGGACCAGGACCGCCCGCAGACGGGCCCGCCGGACAAGGACGTGCCGGGCAAAGACGTGCAGGACCAGGTGCTTGCCGCCACATGTGCCCAGCTCGCGGAGTATTTCGCCGGACATCGCCGCGCCTTCGAGCTGCCTATCGACTGGGCCGGGGTCTCCCAATTGCAGTATCAGGTCCTTTCCGTGCTCTTTGATTCGGTCGGGTACGGCGAGACCATCACCTACGGCGGGCTGGCCCGCCGCGCCGGGGTCGGGACTGATGCCGCGGAGCTGCCGGCCAGGGCAATCGGGCGGATCATGGGCTCGAACCCGGTTCCGGTGATCGTGCCCTGCCACCGCGTGGTCGCGGGCAACGGGCTCGGCGGCTTCAGCGGCGGGATCGGGCCCGAGCTCAAGCGCTGGCTGCTGATATTCGAAGGGGCGCTGCCGCCGACCCTGGACTGGACGCCGGCCGGCCTGCCGGAATGAGCGGTCGCCGCCTGCGGCGAAGGCCAGGCGACCAGACCCGGCGACCAGGCCCGGCCATACCAGGCAACCACGCCAGGCGACCAGGCGACCAGGCCCGGCCAGGCCAGGCCAGGCGCGGTGCACACGGGCGGCCTCAGGTCAGGTGTCCGCCGGATGGTAGCGCTCGGCGCCAGCCAGCGTGCTGCCCGCGGTGTGCAGCACCCACCAGGCGGCCTTGCGCAGCGGCGGGCCAGCCGGGCGCGCGGCATCCAGGCGTGCGCAGACGTCCTGCAGGAGCATCTGCAGGTTCTCCCCGTGGGCGCAGATGAGGGTGGCCTGGCCGTCGTCAACGATCTGCCCGGCTCGTTTCAGCTGGCCGGGGGTGACCCCGCCCGGCTGCGCCGTGAACTCGGCGTCAATCTCGATCGCCGCCCCGGTCAGCACCGCATAGGGCCGGACGGTCGCCACACAGCGCTCCGCGGCCGAGCTGATCACCCGGCACGGGCCGAAGCTGGCCAGCAGCCCGGCCAGGCGCTCGGCGTCGGCGGCTCCGCGGGCGTCCAGTGGCCTGGCCAGATCGTCGCCCGGCCAGGCTCGCTTGCTCCCCGCCGAGGCATGCCGGAGCAGGATGACCGGCACGGTGCTGGCCGGCCCGGCGGCGAAGTTGGCCAGCAGCGACGCGTCCCGCCGGTAGGTCAGCCTGCCTCGCGCAGCCGGCACCGGGAGCCAGTCCAGGATGTCGACCTCGTCGTTCGGGACGAACCCGGAGCTGGCGTCCGGGTCAGCGGCCCGCGCCGCCCAGAAATCGACCCGCTTGTTCCGGCCGAGGCTCGGATAGCGGTTCTGGCCGAGCCACCGGCCAAGGACCACCCGGATCCCGGTTTCCTCGGCCACCTCGCGCACCGCGGTCGCCAGCACGTGCTCATCCGGCTCGCATTTGCCTTTCGGGAAGCTCCAGTCGTCGTAGCGGCCGCGGTGGATCAGGGCAACCTCATCACCAGTTCGCCCGCGTCGCCACAGCACCGCACCGGCCGCGCGAATGTCGGGGACCGGGTCAGCCATCGGCAACGCGGCCCTGCCGGGCCCGGATCAGGTGACTTTGCAGATCGCGCAGCGGCGCGCCGTTCTCGTCCAGGTGGTGCCTGGCCCACGAGCCATCGGGGCCGAGCCACCAGGACGATGTGCCATCATCCATCGCCTCGCAGATGAGCCCGCGCAATTCGGCCTGGTGCGCTGGCTCGGTCACGCGGCAAAGCAGCTCGACCCGCCGGTCCAGGTTCCGGTGCATGAGGTCGGCACTGCCGATCCAGACTTCACCGTCCCCGTCCTCCCCGGTGCCGAATGCATAAATTCGTGAGTGCTCGAGGAAGCGGCCCAGGATGCTGCGGACCCTGATCGTGTCCGACAGGCCAGGCACGCCGGGCCGCAGGCCGCAGATTCCGCGCACCAGCAGGTCGATGGGGACGCCTGCCCGGGAGGCCCGGTACAGCGCGTCGATGATCACTTCGTCGATGATCGCGTTGCACTTCATCTGGATCCTGGCGGGCTGCCCATTGCGGTGCCTGGCCACCTGAGCGGAAATCTGCGCGATCAGCCCGGAACGCAGCGATGCGGGCGCGACCAGCAGCCGTCCGTACTCGGTCTTCCTGCTGTACCCGGTGAGATGGTTGAACAGATCGGTCACGTCCTGGCCGACAGTGCGGTCCGACGTCAGCAGGCCGAAGTCCTCGTAAAGCCGTGCGGTGGTCGGGTGATAGTTGCCGGTGCCGATATGGCAGAAGCGGCGCAGCGACCCGTCCGACTCCTCGCGCACGACCAGCACCATCTTGCAGTGCGTCTTCAGGCCGACGAATCCGTACACGACATGGCAGCCGGCCTCCTCCAGCTTGCGCGCCCAGGCGATGTTCGCGCGCTCGTCGAACCTGGCCTTGATCTCTACCACCACCACGACCTGCTTGCCCGCCTCCGCGGCGTCGATCAGCGCGTCCACGATCTGGGAGTCGCCGCTGGTCCGGTACAGGGTGTGCTTGATCGCCAGGACGCGGGGATCGGCCGCCGCGGACACGACAAGGCGCTCCACCGTGGTGGTGAACGAGTCGTAGGGGTGGTGCACCAGGACATCGCGCTCGGACAGCGCCGTGAAGATGCCGGTGTCCTGCGGTAGCGCGGCCTCCGAGGGGACGAACGCGGGGTACTTCAGCTGCCTCAGGTCCAGGTCCGCGATGGCCATCAGGCCGGACAGGTCGAGCGGGCCAGGAACTCGGTACACCGCATGACTGTCGATGCTGAGTTCGGTCACGAGCTTATCGAGTACGTCGCTGGAGATTGACTCCTCCACCTCCAGCCGTACGGCTGGCTCGAACCTGCGCCGCATCAGCTCGCGCTCCAGCGACTGCAGCAGGTCCTCCGTGACGTCCTCGTCGATTTCCAGGTCCCTGGTTCTCGTTACCCGGAACGCGTGCTGTTCCAGCACGTCGAGCCCGACGAAGAGCTCGTCAAGGTGCGCAGCGATCACGTCTTCCAGCGGCACGAACCGGTGCTGGCCGACTGTTAGGAACCTGGGCAGCAACGGCGGGACCTTGACCCGGGCGAACATCGTGCCGCCCGTCTTCGGGTCGGCGATCATCACCGCGAGGCTGAGCGAAAGGCCCGAGATGTACGGGAACGGGTGCGCCGGGTCGACGACGAGTGGCGTCAGCACGGGGTAAACGCGGTCGCGGAATAGCTGATGCAGCTCATCCTGCTCGACTGCGGACAATTCCTTCCAGCGCAGGATCTCGATGCCCTCGTCGGCCAGGGCGGGCAGGGTCTTCTTGCTGAAGCACCCGGCGTGCCGGAGGGCGAGTTCCCTGGCCGTCTGCAGCGTGTTCTGCAGGATCTGCCGCGGCAGCAGCCCGCTCGCGCTCTCCACCGGCAGCCCAGTGGCCATCCGCCGGATCCGGCCGGCTACCCGGACCATGAAGAACTCGTCCAGGTTGCTCGCGAAGATCGCCACGAATTTCACCCGCTCAAGCAGCGGGATCGCCTCGTCCTCGGCAAGCTCAAGCACTCGCTGGTTGAACCGCAGCCAGCTCTCCTCGCGGTCGAGGTAGCGGTCGGGCAGCAACTCGTCCTCGGTGGCCGGTACGGTCGGCCCGGCGTCCCGCTTGCGCCCGTCGTCCTGCTTACGCCCGTCGTCCTGCTTGCGCCCGATGTCCCGGGCGGCACGGGCGGCTTGGCCATCCCAGCCATGCTGCTTGCCGGGCGCCTTGCCCACGCTTTTCTTTCCTTCGCCTCGCTGGGAACTAACCTGACCGGCATTCATGTCGCTATTGTCCCCAGTGCCGCGGCTGTCAAAGACAGTAGGTGCGGTGATCTTGACATGGCACCCGTTCATGATCCCGGCGGGTTTCGGGGGTTGCAGCACCCGAAACCCTCCGTGATCATGGATACTGCCCAGCCCGACGGGAGCTCCCGTCCCGCGAACGGAGATTAACGCATGCGCATCGGCATGTCCCTGACCGACCAGACCGGCCCCGACGCCCTCACCGGGCTCCGCGACCAGCTGCAGCAAGCCGCTGACGACGGCTTCGCGTCCGCCTGGATTTCCAATATTTTCGGCCTGGACGCACTGACCGCGCTGGCGGTGGCCGGCCGCCAGGTGCCGGGTATCGAGCTGGGCACCGCGGTCGTGCCAACCTATCCGCGCCATCCGGCGGCCCTGGCCCAGCAGGCGCTCACCGTCGCCCTGGCGGTGGGCGGGCGGCTGGCGCTCGGCATCGGGCTGTCCCACCGGCTGGTGATCGAGGACATGTACGGGCAGAGCTTCGAGCGGCCTGCCCGGCACATGCGCGAGTACCTGTCGATCCTGCTGCCGCTGCTGAACGGCGAGGCGGCGGACTTCGACGGCGACACCATGCGCGCCAAGATCGGCCTGTCGGTGTCCCGGCCCAGCCTGGTGCCGGTGCTGCTCGCCGCGATGGCTCCGGCCATGCTACGGCTGGCCGGGGAGCGTGCCGACGGCACCGTGCTGTGGATGACCGGGCCAGCCACCGTGCGGGATTACATCGCGCCGGCGATCACGAAGGCAGCGGCAGCAGCCGGGCGGCCGGCCCCGCGCGTGGTGTGCATCCTGCCGGTCTGCGTCACCGACGACCCCGACCAGGCCCGCACCCGCGCGGCCAGGATCTTCGAGATCTACGGGCAGCTGCCGTCCTATCGCGCGATGCTCGACCGGGAAGGCGCCGCGGGACCGGCGGACGTCGCCATCGTCGGGGATGAGGAGATTGTCGGCAGCCGGATCATGGCGCTCGCCGACGCGGGCGTGACCGACTTCGTAGCCGGCGAGTTCGCTGTAGGCGACGACGCCAAGCGCACCCGTGCCTTGCTGAAATCGCTCGTCCGCTGACGCGGTGAATAGCGGACTGCGCTGCGGCAACAACGACAGGACAGTCCCAACCGCGTGGCTGGCAGGCCAGGGTGCGGATCCCGGATCCGCATCCGCCTGCTCGGTGCGGCCAACGACCGTGCTGGAGCAGGCAGCCGCATGCGCGCGGCTCGACACAGACGGCGAGTTCACCGGAGCGCGGTTCATTCGGCGGCCGACCCGCCAGCCATCGGGCGCTGGCCGGTGCGGTTTGGGTCAGCGATTGGCGAGGTCGGAGAGCAGGTCAGGGATCAGCCGCTCCTCCATGACGGCGCGGCCGACGCCGCGCATCTCGTCCGCCAGTCTCTCGTCCCACGGCGCCGCCGCAGGCGTCCCGCGAAGCGGCTCGGAATCGCCGCCGGCGAGCGCCGCCAGGTACTCTGCTGCGCTCATCCGCCACGGCACCGCGCCGTACCTGTCGATCGCCGCGGCCGTCGTCCGCAGCCCAGTCCAGTCGAAATCCCCGCGCCAGGACAGCTGCCTGGCCTGGCTCAGCAGCCGGTGGCAGGCCGCCGACGGGATGCCCTCGCAGCAGACCAGCGGAGCACTGCGGGCGCCGAGCTCGGTGGCTGCCGCCCGCAGCACCGCCGGATTCTCGCAGACGTACAGCCGTGACGTGCCCAGGGTGACCGGCATGGAGACCAGCTGGTGCAGTGTCACCCGGAACGGCATGCCCAGCGAGGCCGCCTCGGTAAGCCAGCGGCCGAGCGGGCTCCCGCTGGCCGCGATGTTCAGCACCAGGACCTGGCTGGCCAGGTCATCCACAATCACGCCAGCGGCTTCCCATAGCGGCCGCCGTCCCTCCCGCGACCCCGGGACCGCGGGCAGCCCCTGCCAGAGCGCCAGTGCCCGCAGCACCAGGCCGCTCAGCGGCGGGCCGGACAGCGCCTTGGTGTCGCCAGTGGCGCGCTCGGCGAGCACGGGCAGCGGCATATCGCTGGCCGGCAGCAGGTCAAGCACGGCGGCCGCCTGCGCCATGACCTCATCGCGCCCCGCACGCAGCAGCCGGGTGAGCGTGCCGTCCGCGCAGATCCCGTCGAGCCACGCCGCATGCCAGGCGGCGCCGGCGTGTCGGCCCGCCGCCGCCGCGTCGCGCGCCGCCTCCCGCCGCTCCGCCAGCCGGGCCCGGTCCCCGGCCAGGTCGGGTACCACTCCGGCGAGTGCCTCTACCGCGGCTCGCAGGTCGGACGCCAGGCCTGCCGACCGCACGGCCTGCTCGACCGCGGGCAGCGGCACTGACAGTGACGTCCCGCGGCCCGGCGGCCGTCCGAGCAGCCGCGCTGCGGCCTGGCGCTGCGCGGGTGTCGCCCCGGTCAGGGTCACCGTGCTGGCCAGGGAGGCGCCACGGGCAAGACGGTCCCGGATCCGGCCCCTGAGCCAGGCCAGCTCCGGTACGCCAAGCACCCGGCGGAGCCGCTCATCTTCGCCTCCGTCCTCCGCTCGACGTGCGCCGGCCGGCCCTTCGCCGCCCTGTCGTTCCCCGGGCCGGGGTTCGGCCGTTACCACAGCGAGCTGCCGGCGCCATGGCCTTCCCGCTTGCCCGCGGAACCATTGGCGGAGCCGTCGGAAGGGACGGGTTCCGCCTCCTGAGCACGGCCGGCCAGGACTCGTTCGACCCGGCGGTGCGCCCGGCCGTCCCACTCCCAGGTCGTGACGTGCACCGCGTCGATACCATCACGCCGCACCAGCTGGTGGGTGGCGATACCGGGCACGGTCGCGTAGAACCCCCACTCCCGCTCACTCGTCATCACCACGTCCAGGTCGAACGTGGCCAGCAAGCCCAGGCACTTGG
>WNGD01003581.1_pt1 | contig 15632 bp, 16 predicted proteins | sample 5400671 | NCBI WGS metagenome assembly WNGD01 (sample SAMN13153369, study PRJNA577476) | soil metagenome | isolation source: 40 cm soil or saprolite under grassland replicate 2 | place: USA:California | collected 2016-06-15 | reverse complement strand
TCTTGAACTCCTTGGCGTAGTCGAACGCCTCGCCCATCGGATCGGACAGGGTGGAGTTCCGATAGAGAACGTGGAGGTCCAGCTGCTGCGGCCACCAGTCGCGGTTCATGTGTCCGCGGGTGCCGCCCGTGAACGGGCACTTGCCCGCGCTCTCGTCAGTCTTTGCGTCCATTGTTCTCTCCGATCGTGTTCTGGTTTTTTCCCATTCCGTATACCAAGGATCATCGGATCTTGGAAAGTGATCCAGCCTCATGGCCGCAATGACAAAGAGCCGCGAGCTGCTCACGTGGAACTCTGATCGGCGGGGAAGGTGGCGTCTCGAAGCTGCAATCGAATAGACGATAGAAAATCAGGTCTTCTCCTGTCCCTTGGCGTCGGTTGAGATACTCCCAGATGGAGAGGGACACCCTCATCCTCAAACGCGCATCGGCCGCTCGTCCCTGCGGTGAGTGGAACTTCGACGTGCTTGCAGATGGTGCGGTTGTGGGCCGCATCTTCAAGGCAAACGCGACGCCGGATTGAGGACCGCAACCAACTCGTCCTATATCGCCAAATTCCTAAATGCCGGCCAGTAGTCCTGGCGGAGCCGGGGCTCATCACCGAGGCGGCCTGACCCCGTTTGCGCCCTGCGCAAAATCGACAGGCCCCGGTCTCGCGGCGCGAGACCGGGGCTGTGCATTTACTGAGCCAACTCGATGTCGATCAGTAGCAGACGTACACCCTGCCGAGGCCAGGGACCCACCGCCAGCAACTGGGTCCGATCACCACGATGCCACCGAAGCCGCCGCCCCAGTAGCCATGGCCCCAATGGCCGTGATGGCCACCCATTCCACCGCCCTTACCGCCGCCGCCGCCGGCGGAGGCTTCGGTCGGGATGAGCGCGGCTGCGCCGATGGCGGCGACGGTGGCGACGGCAAAAATCGTCTTGCGGATCATGGGTCTCTCCTCGTTGTTATTGGATGTGCTCGCACATCCTGCCAGTCAGTCGGGCGAACCAACCGGCGGGTTCAATGGCGCGGCAATCACCGCCAGAGTTCTGTTCATCGGCGGTTCAGACTTGCCGGCCCCGTTGCGCTCGGGGTCGCGAGTGCGCACCTTGCCGTGCTCGGACGCCATCGCTATAAGCCGCCCCGGCCGCACATCCTCTCGTTTTCCTCGCTTGAAGAACGATGCCATGGCGATCGAGCGTACCTTTTCGATCATCAAACCCGACGCCACAGCCCGCAATTTGACCGGCGCGATCAACGAGATGATCGAGCGGGCAGGCTTGCGCATCGTCGCGCAAAAGCGCACGCGCATCAGCCGTGAGCAGGCGGAAACCTTCTACGCGGTGCATCGCGAACGGCCATTCTTTCGCGAGCTTGTCGAATTCATGATCTCTGGACCGGTCGTTGTGCAAGTGCTCGAAGGCGAGAATGCCATCGCGAAATATCGCGACGTGATGGGCGCGACCGACCCGGCCAAGGCGGCCTCCGGCACGATTCGCAACACCCACGCGAAGTCGATCACCGAGAATTCCGTGCACGGCTCGGACGCGCGCGAGACGGCGCAACAGGAAATCGCTCAATTCTTTTCGGGCAACGAAATCGTCGGCTGAGGCAAGACACGCGTGCGTGGCGTTTTGGCGCGCTGGCCAGGCCTGGGGGTTCGCTTGTAGATTAGGTCGAGTTTGCGCGGACGATAGAGAAGATCCGCTCGCGCGCAAGGTAAAAGGGACGTCCAGTGGGTTCGTTCGCACAGATCATGGATCCCTCCGTTTGGCTCGGCATGTTCGCGAGCGGCTGGAGCGAGATCGGCAGCGCCGCGTTTTGGGTAGCTCTGCTGCAGATCATGTGGATCAACATCCTGCTATCCGGCGACAACGCGGTTGTCATCGCAATGGCGTGCCGCGGGCTGCCTCATCGGCAGCGGCTGTGGGGCATGATCCTGGGCGCCGGCGTCGCGGTGTTGCTGCGTGTGGTCTTCACCGTTTTCGTAGCGGCGCTGATGCTGCTGCCTTGGCTCAAGATCGTGGGCGGGCTCGCGCTGTTCTACATCGCGGCCAAGCTGCTGGTACCGGAGGATGCAGACGAGAACGAGACCGAGGCAGCGGAGCACCTGTGGCGGGCGGTGCGGATCGTCGCCATCGCTGACATTGTCATGAGTCTCGACAACGTCATTGCAATTGCCGCCGCCGCCAAGGGCAATATGGCGCTGCTGGTGATCGGCCTCGGCATCAGTATTCCGCTGATCATCGCCGGCGCCGCGCTGGTCATGGCATTGCTCGACCGCTTCCCGATTCTGGTCTGGGCCGGCGCCGCGCTGCTCGGCTGGATCGTCGGCGAAGTCATCGCCACCGATCCGGTCATCCACGGCTATCTCGAGCCTCGTCTCGGGCCTGACGGCTTCCATTATGTCGTGCTGTTCGCTGCTCTTCTCGGCGCGATCTTGGTTCTGATCGTGGGCGGGTTGTGGCGGCGCTCGAAACTGGCTGGGCACGCCGAGAAGGTGCGCGCAGCGCAGTAGCGCCGGTATCGGCCGGTCAGCGATCGCAGTAGAGCGGGAGCGCCCCCTCGACCGGCTACAGCTCCCAACCGAGTTTGCGGTCGAGTGAATAAGGGCCGCCGCCGCGCAGCGCGATGGCGAAGAGGATAAGGCCCCAGAACAGCGGGTATTCCCATCCACCCCTCGACCACCCGAAGCCTTGCGGCCAGTGCGCCACGAACGTGATGACCGCGAACTGGATGGCGGCCGCAGCCGCGATGAAGCGGGTAAACAGCCCGAGCATGATCAGCACCGCGCCGATCGTCTCGAGAAAGAACACCGCATAGGCGGCGTAGATGGCGGGCTCGATCCCGCGGCGGGCCATGCTGCCTTGGGCGAAAGCGTCGACGGTGGCGGCAAAGCCCTTCTCCGCCATCGGCATCACCTTTATGACCCCATGGACCAGCAGCATTCCACCCGCCGTGAGGCGCACGACCAGCCACGAGAGGTCACGGGTATACGAATAGAACGAAGCGAGCGGTGGGATGATCAGCTTCGGCTCGCCTACCGGCACGGCGCGTAGGTCTGATGCTATTGTGCTCATGCGTTTCCCCCTTGAGTTGGCCTCCGATGGATCATAACACCAAACGCTGCGGGGAATTTCCGCGGCGGGCGATAAAGACGTGGTCGAAGCCATTTGCTCGCTGGAGCGCCCGTGCCAATCGGCGACGAATCGATGCGGCGGTAAGTTCCAGAGACTTGAATTGTGGAAATCTTTCTTCGCCGTAGCCGCTTGGCCATGACCTCGTTTGGCCGTGACCTCGTATGGTGCGGAGGCGGGGCACAGCGCGGCAGTGCGACCCGGAAGCCTTGCTAAGGCCGCATTTTCGTATTTCTTGTCCGCATAATTCGGATTTTGGCCGCTCCGGCCGCTGCGCGCCGATCGGCCGCATTCGTTTCGGATCTTCCCAAAACCCGGGTTGTGGCGCCGTCCGTAGCGATGCGGTCGCGCTTCGCTCACTCGAGACTTCAATGACTAGGAGACAGACGATGCAGAAGGGCACCGTCAAATGGTTCAATCCAACTAAAGGCTACGGGTTCATTCGGCCTTCGAGCGGGGACAAGGACGTATTCGTCCATATCTCAGCGGTGGAGCGCGCTGGTCTCAGCACGCTCAACGAAGGTCAGACTGTCGAATACGAGCTCGTGACCAATCGCGGCAAGACATCGGCGGAGAATCTCAAGGTGTCCTGACGTGGCGGGAAGGTCGGTCATCCGGCCAGCGAGTTTTCCCGTAGCCCCCGGCCATGTGCCGGGGGTTTTATTTGCGCCACAGGGGGCAGTGGGGCCTGGGGACACAGAAGGGCCAATTCTATTCTCTTCCACTCTCTCGGCCGTGTTTGTCCTCCACCTGGGGAACGATCAACGCGCCTTCCGCCGGAGGCGCTCCCTCGATCAGACAGCGGCCGCCGATCATCTTGGCGCGCCCTTCCGCTACGAGTCTGAGCGCCAGCGGATAGATCCGATGCTCGGCCTTGAGCACGCGGGCAGCGAGCGTTTCGGCGGTGTCGTCGTCGTGGACCGGCACCGCGGCCTGCGCAACGATCGGACCGGCGTCGGCCTCCGGTACGACGAAGTGAACGGTCGCGCCCGATATCTTCACCCCCGCCTTGAGCGCTAGGCCGTGTGGATCGAGGCCCGGAAACGAAGGCAAAAGAGTAGGGTGGATGTTGAGCATGCGGCCCTGCCAATGCAGTACGAAGTCCGCCGTCAACAGCCGCATGAAACCGCCGAGACAAACGAGCTCCACGCCATGCGTGTCGAGTACGGCTTGCAGCGCACGCTCAAAGGCGGCGCGATCGTTCCCGTATGAGCGATGGTCGACCACGGCAGTGGGAATTGCGTCTGCCTCGGCGCGGGCGAGCCCGGGCGCTTCCGGTCTGTTGGAGACCACGAGCGCGATCTCGGCGGGGTAGGAGCGCTCCTTCGCCGCCTCGATCAGCGACGTCATATTCGAACCGCGACCGGAGATCAGGACGGCGACGCGCTTCTTGGCCATGCGCTCACCAGCAACGATCGAGGTCTTCCGCGACTAGCAGGCATCGGCAGCTATCCGCAGCAGGTTGATTTGTTCGACCGTCGGTCGTCCCCTCGACACCGGTGCTCGAAATGATGGAGTCGCGAGCCGACGGCGCGCGTTCGCTCGCGTTTGGGTACTTGGGAATCCGCGCCTGTGCAATGGCTTGATCGCGGCTATACTGACATTCGCATGGCCGCATGCGACGACCGGTGGGTGGTGACGATGAGGCGCGCGGACCGCGCCAGGGCGCAAATTTGAGCATTCCAAATCTCATTACGCTGGGCCGCATCCTATTGGTGCCGGTCGTGGTGTGGGCGATCACTGCAGGCGAGATGCGCGTCGCCTTCGTGCTGTTCCTCGCTGCCGGCATCAGCGATGCCGTTGACGGCTTTCTCGCCAAACGGTTCGGCATGGCAACCGAACTCGGCGCCTACCTCGACCCGCTCGCGGACAAGGCCATGCTGGTTTCCATCTATGTCGCGCTCGGCATCGCAGACGCGGTTCCCGGCTGGCTTGTCATTCTCGTCGTCTCGCGCGACATCATGATCGTGAGCGCGGTGATCTTGTCGTGGCTGGTGGACAGGCCGGTGGCGCTTAAACCGCTTCTCGTCTCCAAGCTCAACACGGTTGCGCAGATTGCGCTCGCTTGTGTGATCATGGCGGCGCGCGGGTTCGAGTTCGATGCGAGGATTGCAGGGATCTTGCTCATGGCATTGGTCACGGCCTTGACCTTGATTTCCATCGCCTTCTATGTCGCCGAGTGGGTGCGCCACATGAACGCGGCAGAAATGGGCCCCTGACCGCGCGGGTTTTCGGGTGAGTGATCGAATGGGCTACGGCCGTCACCTCGCGTTCTGGGTCGTGACCTTTGTCGTGCTTGCGGCGGCGCTGTGGTTGCTGCACGACATTCTGCTCCCGTTCGTGGCCGGTATTGCGCTTGCTTATGTGCTCGCGCCGGTTGCCGACCGTGGGGAGCGACTCGGCATCAACCGGACCGTCGCCGCGCTGCTGATCGTCGGCGTCTTTGTCGTATCGCTGATCTCGCTGATCTTGCTGCTCGTTCCGCTGTTGCTGCAGCAGGGCTCAGCTTTGATTTCCCACATTCCTGGCTACGTCAAACGGGTCAGAGAGCTGGTTGTCGATTTGAACCTGCCCTGGCTGAACTGGCTCGGCGCCACCGACTCCGGCACGACGCTTTCCGACCTCGTCGGCCAGCTGGCGACCTGGCTCCTCAGCTTTTCTTATTCCTTGTGGACCGGTGGAAAAGCACTGGTCTCATTCGCGTCGGTCCTGATCGTAATGCCGGTCGTGACCTTTTACTTGATCCGCGACTGGCATCCGATGATCGACAGAGTGGACAGCTGGATACCGGTGCGCCAGCGCGACACTGTGCGCCAACTTGCCCGCGAGATCGACGCCGCCATCGGCGGTTTCCTCCGCGGCCAATTCGGCGTCTGCCTGTTCCTCGGCTGTTACTATGCCGTTGGACTCATGCTGGCGGGCTTAGAGTTTGGGCTACTGATCGGTCTCATCGCCGGCGTGATCACGTTCGTGCCTTATATCGGCTCAATGACCGGGCTGATGATCGCAGCGAGCGTAGCGATCGCGCAATTCTGGCCGGACTGGAAACGAATCACGCTCGTCATCGCTATTTTTCTGGTCGGCCAGTTCATCGAGGGCAACATCGTCTCGCCAAAATTCGTCGGCGAGCGGGTGGGGTTGCATCCGGTCTGGTTGATCTTCGCCATGTTCGCGTTCGGCTATCTCTTTGGTTTCGTCGGGCTGCTGATCGCGGTGCCGCTCGGTGCCGCGATCGCGGTGCTGTTGCGCTTCGGGTTGCGTCAATATTTTGCGAGCCCCATCTACACGGGAGACAAACCCAAGTGATGTCCGCTCGTCCGCGCCAACTCGCCCTCGCGCTCGATCATGCGGAGAGTTTTGCGCGCGAGGATTTCTTGAGTGGGTCGTCGAACGCGGTGGCCCTTGCGCTCATCGACGCATGGCCGGACTGGTCGCATCGGATGGTCATGCTCATCGGGCCCGAGGGTTCAGGCAAGAGCCACCTCGCTGCGGTCTGGGCGCAGGCTGCGGGCGCGCGGCGTATCGCGGCGCGCGCGTTGGAGGAAGCGAACGTGCCATCGGCGCTCGCGACCGGCGCGCTGGTGGTGGAGGACATCGCCGCCGGGGCATTCGACGAGAGGGCGCTCTTCCATCTTCTCAATCTGGCCGGCGAGCACGGGGCGTTCGTGCTGCTCACGGCACGGGCGGCGCCGGCGACATTTGCCATTCGCGACCTCGCATCGCGCCTCAAAGCGCTCCCGGCCGTTGCCATTATGCCGCCCGACGATGTGCTGTTGCGCGCGGTGCTGGTAAAGCTGTTCGCCGACCGCCAACTCGCCGTGGATGAAGGCTTGATCGGCTACGTGGCGACGCGGATCGAACGCTCGTTTGCGGCCGCGCGCGCGGCGGTGGCGCGGCTCGATCAAGAAGCCATGCGCCACAAGCGTCCGTTAACCAGGCCATTCGCCGCCGCAGTCCTACGCGCGACCGAGCCTTGACGGCCCAGTGGGGAGGGGGCCTTATGTCATGGCGTCGTCACCGATGACCGCGATATTGCACCCTTCATCCGAGCCACCCGGCCATGGCTGATCGCAGCCAAGTCATTGTTATGAAGGAAGAAGCCGGCGCGGCCGCGCCGCTGGCCGCGGTCGAGCCGAGCGCAGCCGTCGATCTCATCGCGAGCCCGGAGCGATTTATCAATCGTGAGTTGTCGTGGCTGCAGTTCAACCGGCGGGTCCTCGAAGAGGCGGCAAACGAGGCCCATCCTTTGCTCGAACGCGTTCGGTTCCTGTCGATTTCCGCCAACAACCTCGATGAGTTCTTCATGGTCCGCGTTGCCGGGCTCAAAGCTCAGCTGCGCGCCGGCATTGCGACCAAGAGCCCGGACGGGCTCACCCCGGCCGAACAGCTCACTCGGATCGGCGAGGCCGTCGGAGTACTCGCGAGCGACCAGCAGAAGCGCTGGCGCGAGCTGCGGCAGATGCTGGCCGAGCACGGCATCGTGCTGGTCGAAGGCCCCGAGGTGACCAAGAAAGAAAAGACGTGGCTCGAAGATCACTTCCTTCGGCAGATCTTTCCGTTGCTCACGCCGCTCGCCATCGATCCTGCGCATCCGTTCCCGTTCATTCCCAATCTCGGCTTCACCATCGCGCTGCAGCTGGCGCGCGCGAGCGATGGCAAGGCGATGAACGCACTCATCCGCATGCCAAACAAGATCGAGCGGTTCGTGCGCCTGCCAAGTGGCGACGGAGTGTCTGGCCCCCGCGTGATCACGCTCGAACAGGTCATCGCGCTTTTCATCGCCCGCCTGTTCCCGGGCTATGCCGTCAAAGGGCAGGGTGCTTTCCGGGTCATTCGCGACTCCGAGGTCGAGATCGAGGAGGAGGCCGAGGACCTGGTGCGCGAATTCGAGACGGTGCTCAAGCGCAGACGGCGCGGATCGGTCATCCGCCTTGAGCTCGAAGCTGCCATGCCGGTGGAGCTGCGTCGGTTCGTACAGCGGGCGCTTGCATGCGCTGACGACGAGATCTTCCTGGTCGACGGCGTTCTGGCGCTCAATGAGCTCTCGCAGCTCATGGGCCTGGACCGACCCGATCTCGAATTCGTGCCGTACAATCCCCGCTATCCCGAACGCATTCGCGATCACGCCGGCGACTGCTTCGCGGCCATTCGTCAGAAGGATCTCGTCGTCCACCATCCCTACGAGTCTTTTGACGTCGTCGTGCAGTTTCTGCAGCAGGCCGCGCGCGACCCCGACGTGGTTGCCATCAAACAGACGCTCTACCGTACATCGGCCGAATCTCCCATCGTGCGGGCGCTCGTCGAGGCGGCGGAAGCGGGGAAAACAGTGACCGCGCTCATCGAGCTCAAGGCGCGCTTCGACGAGGAAGCCAATATCCGCTGGTCGCGCGCGCTCGAGCGCGCGGGGGCGCAGGTTGTCTATGGCTTTATCGAGCTCAAGACCCACGCCAAGCTGTCAATGGTGGTACGGCGCGAAGGTGGAGCGCTTGCGTCTTACGTCCACGTCGGGACCGGCAACTATCATCCGGTGACCGCCCGCATCTATACGGATCTTTCGTTCTTTACGTCCGATCCGGTCATTGCCCGCGACGTCGCGCATGTTTTCAATTACGTGACCGGCTACGCGGAGCCCGCCGCGCTCGAGCGGCTGGCGGTTTCGCCGCTCACGCTGCGCGACCGCATCTGCGAGCACATCGAGCAGGAAATCGCGCACGCAAAGAGCGGCCGCCCGGCGGCGATATGGATGAAAGACAACGCGCTGGTCGATCCCGAGATCATCGATATGCTCTACGAGGCCTCCCGCGCGGGCGTTTCGATCGATCTCGTGGTGCGCGGCATCTGCTGCTTGCGGCCGGGCCTGCCCGGGCTGTCGGAGAACATCAGCGTCAAATCGATCATCGGCCGGTTCCTCGAGCACAGCCGCATCTATTGCTTCGGTGCGGGCTACGGCCTGCCGCACCCCAAGGCGGCGGTTTACATCTCCTCCGCTGACATGATGCCGCGCAATCTCGACCGCCGCGTCGAGGTATTGTGCCCCATTCTCAACCCAACCGTGCACGAGCAGGTGCTCGATCAAATCATGGTGGCGAATCTCAAGGACAACGAACAAAGCTGGAAATTACTACCCGACGGCTCCTCGAATCGCATAAAACCGGCGGAGGGTGAGGAGCCCTTCAACGCTCATAAATACTTCATGACGAATCCGAGTCTGTCGGGCCGTGGCAAATCGCTCAAGGAATCATCCCCGCGAAGCCTTATACGCCGTCTCGACCGCTCGTAAGCGGCGTCGTTCCGCCATGAATGTCGCGCAAGGTCGTCTCGATTACGGGCCGCCGGTCGCAGTGATCGATATCGGCTCGAATTCCGTGCGCCTGGTCGTCTATGAAGGCCTCACTCGCAGCCCAACCCCGATCTTCAACGAAAAAGTACTCGCCGGGCTCGGACGCGAAGTGCAGACGAAAGGCCTCCTCGCCCCCGACGCGGTGGAGAAAGCGCTCGCCGCGCTGCGGCGCTTTCGTGCCTTGTGCGACCGCATTCAGGTTGCCCAACTGTGGGCGATCGCGACCGCGGCGTGCCGAGAGGCCAAAAACGGCAAGACTTTCGTGGCCGAAGCCGAAGGCATCTGCGCCACCAAGATCGACGTTCTCTCCGGCAAGCGCGAGGCGGAATTATCCGCGCTCGGCGTCGTGTCGGGTTTCCACAGGCCCGACGGCATCGTCGGCGACCTCGGCGGCGGCTCGCTCGAACTGACCGAAGTCCATGGCCATCGCATCAAGGCCGGCTTGACTCTGCCCTTGGGCGGCCTGGCGCTGCAGGACATTTCGTCCAAATCGATCAAGAAAGCGGAAAAGATCGTCCGCGCGGCGCTCGACGAAGCTCACCTGCTCGAAGCCGGCAAGGGCCGCACCTTCTACGCCATCGGAGGCACTTGGCGCGCGCTCGCACGACTGCACATGTGGCAGACGGGGTATCCGCTGCACGTCATGCACGGCTACGTGATGCCGGCGCGGGAGGCGTTCGAGTTCTCCAGTCTCGTGCACCGCGTCGATCCCGAGATGCTCTCGCAAATCGAGGTCGTGACCGATGCGCGCCGCCCGCTGCTCGCCTATGCCGCGCTGGTGCTCGAAAACGTGGTGCGGATTGCGCGGCCCAAGGACATCGTGATCTCGGCGCTCGGCGTGCGCGAAGGCCTGTTGTACTCGATGCTCGATCCCGAGGAGCGCGAGAAGGATCCGCTGGTCGCAGCCGCGAGCGAGCTCAACGTGCTGCGCTCGCGCGCGCCCGCCCATGGCGAGGAGCTGATCGCCTGGACCGACCGTTTCATGGCGTCCTCCGGGCTCGACGAGACGGCGGAGGAGCGGCGGTTGCGCCACGTCGCGTGTCTTCTCGCCGACATCGGCTGGCGGGCGCATCCCGACTACCGCGGCGAGCAATCGCTCAATATCATCGCCAATGCCGCCTTCATCGCCGTTGATCATCCCGGCCGCACCTTCATTGCGCTCGCCGTGTTCTTCCGCCATGTCGGTCTCGTCGATGAGGAGCTCTCGCCCAGACTGCGCGAACTCGCCTCGACGCGCCTGCTCGATCGTGCCCGCGTGCTTGGCGCGGCGCTGCGGGTCGCCTATCTCGTCTCCGCCTCGACGACCGGCGTGCTGCCGAAGACGCCGATGGTGGTCGAGCGCGGTCGATTGACGCTGCGCTTCGACAACGGCTTGAAGGCGCTCGCCGGGGAGCGCGTATTCGTGCGGCTGCGCCAGCTCGCACGGCTCATCGGCCGCGAGCCGGTGATGGAGACCGCGTGAGACGCAGCCGCAATGGCGTGCGGCGAGCCTTCATGGCGCCAGCTTCGGCCGCACCATTGGTCGGCCAGCCGCAGGACCGCGCGCGTCGCTGGCCGCGCGCCTTCGGCCGGTACTGCTCTCAGTGCTTCGCCTCCGTGGTGGCGCCGTCTCCGCATTCGTTCGGGCGCGGTTTCAAACCGCGCAAGTCGAGTGGCACCTTGCAATTGTCGACCCGCTGCTCGTCGCTCGCCTTGCCGCCGAGCCGCTCCTTGGCAGTGCGGATCGGCTGGACGTGGCTCGCTTCGCCGTTCGCACGCGGTGTCGTACCGGGTGCGGTTAACGCCACCAGCAGAATGAGCGTCCACGCTACGACGCGGACCCGAGCACGCAATATCATCCGCGGCGAATTGGCCATCGGCGTGCCTTTCGATTTGACCGCGGCCCCGTATTCAGCCGGGATCCCCAGGATGAACCCCGAACTAATGTGATGGTAGACTTTTTTGAACTCACACAAAAAGTTGTGTCGGATCACTGCCGTTCTGTTCGCGGTATTTGGCGTCCGCGCTCACTTAGGCGGCGCTGGCACCGCGGACGAATGGTGGTCGACGATCTTCCAGTCGTTGCCGTCCTTCACGTAGGTGAAGCTGTAGCGGGCCGGAATCGATTTGGTTTCGCCATCTTTGGTGTAGGAGAACGTGTAGTAGCCCGTATTGACAGCAGTGTTTCCATAGACGCGGATCAACTGGTCGCCGAACTTGACGGTGGCCTTCGGCAACGCTTGGAAGGCGCCCACGAAGTAGGCTTTTAGCGTGGCAGGGTCCGACCGTACCGTTGGTGAAAGGGTGCCCCACAGCACGGCGTCTTTGGCATAAAGGGGCAGCATGGTATCGGGGTTGTTGTCGGCAAAGACCGTGGCCCACTTTTGCCCTGCAGCCGCGACATCTTCCTGCGGGCCCGCCGCGGCGGTTTGCACCGAAACGCTCAACACCAGCAGCACAGCGCTGATCCAAAGACGTGATTGCATCATATCCTCCCTCATCCTTGCGGACATTCCACGGATGCTGGCGTGAATTGTAGCGATTTTCTGAATTGCTCGGAAGCTCTGCGTTCCCTTCCGCTTGCTTGCGGGGTGCTTGCGCGGCGGCCCGCACCGATTTAACCTGTGCGTTGAAACGCTAGGGAAGACGACCAATGGCCTGGACAACTCCGACCCTCGTTGAGGTCTGCATCGGCCTCGAGATCAACGGGTACCTGCCGGCTGAGTTCTGATCCCGCCGCATTTGCGCGGTTCTGAATCGGCAGCCTACCACTCCGGTGCGACCGTCAGCGCTTTCGGCGCTGGTGGCGGCGCTACTGTTGACATTGCCGGGATCATCAAGCGCTTCGTCCAGACTGTTCCTACGTCGCGGCGCAGGCAGGTCACGCCGGCGTGGATGGAGATGGAACTCCGCACTGCCGGCGTTCCGGGGCAATAATTGCCGCACGTCGGGGGGACCGACCTGCAGCGCAGGCCCGGACAGAGCATTTGGATCAACCGCCACGTGGCGTTATCGGGTTCCGCAATAGTGCACGCGCCGCTCGGCCTGCTCGCCGAGCTGACCCATCGCTGTCCGCTCGGCTGCCCCTATTGCTCCAACCCGCTCGCACTCGATCCGAGAGACGACGAGCTCGATACGGCAACGTGGCTGCGCGTGTTCCGCGAGGCCGCGGGGCTGGGTGTTCTGCAGGTGCATTTGTCGGGCGGCGAGCCCGGCGCGCGGCGCGACCTGGTGGACATCACCGCCGGCGCCCACGTCGCCGGTCTCTACACCAATCTCATCACCTCCGCCGTCGGGATCACGGACAAGACCCTTGGCGCACTGAGCGAGGCCGGGCTCGATCACGTCCAGATCTCGATCCAAGACAGCGACGCGGCATCCGCCGACCACATCGCCGGCTATGACGGCGCGTTTGCCAGGAAGCGGGCGCTCGCGGCCGAGGTGGTTCGGCATCAGCTGCTGCTTACCGTGAACGCCGTGGTGCACCGCGCCAACATCGACAGGATCGGCGACATGGTCGATCTCGCGCTCGCGCTTGGCGCGAGCCGGGTCGAGATCGCGCATGTGCAATATTACGGCTGGGCGCTGAAGAACCGCGCCGCGCTGATGCCGTCCCCGGAGCAGGTCGATCGTGCGGTAGCGACGGTGGCGGACCTGCGCGTGCGTCACCACGGCCGTATCGTCATCGACGCCGTGGTGCCCGACTATTACGCCCGCTACCCAAAGCCGTGCGTCGGGGGCTGGGGCCGACGCTCGCTCAACGTGACGCCCGCGGGCAAGGTGCTGCCCTGTCACGCCGCCGAGTCGATTACCGGCCTTGAATTCTGGAACGTGCGGGACCGCTCGCTTGCCGATATCTGGGCGAACTCGCCCGCCTTCAACGCTTTCCGCGGTACTGCATGGATGAAGGAGCCGTGCGCCAGCTGTCCGCGCCGCGAGCTCGATTTCGGCGGCTGCCGCTGCCAGGCATTCGCGCTCACCGGCGATGCCAGCGCAACCGACCCGGTGTGTCATCTCGCTCCCGATCATGCGCGGGTCGCGGAACTCGCGGCCGTCCGGACCGACGCGCCTTACGTCTATCGGCGCATGGGATCGCGTCATCAGGTGGACGTTCTCGATGGCGATGACGCGCTCAGTACACCACGACGCTCCTGATGCTCTTGCCCTCGTGCATCAACTCGAATCCCTTGTTGATGTCGGGCAGCGGCATGGTGTGCGTGATCATCGGGTCGATCTCGATCTTGCCGTCCATGTACCAGTCGACGATTTTCGGCACGTCGGTGCGGCCGCGCGCGCCGCCGAAGGCCGTGCCCTTCCAGACGCGTCCAGTGACCAGCTGGAATGGGCGGGTCGTGATCTCCGCGCCGGCGGGGGCGACGCCGATGATGATGGATTGGCCCCACCCGCGATGGCAGGCCTCCAGCGCTTGGCGCATCACGGTGACATTGCCGGTGCAGTCGAAGGTGTAGTCGGCGCCGCCGATCTGGTCTGCGCCGCGCTTGGTCATGTTGACGAGGTGCGCGACCAGGTCGCTGCCAACCTCTTTCGGATTGACGAAGTGCGTCATCCCGAAGAGCTCCCCCCATTGCTTCTTACTGTTGTTGACATCGACGCCGACGATCATGTCGGCGCCGGCAAGCCGCAGCCCCTGAATGACATTGAGGCCGATGCCGCCGAGCCCGAACACGACGCACTTGGAGCCCGGCTCCACCTTGGCGGTGTTGAGGACAGCGCCGATGCCGGTCGTGACCCCGCAGCCGATGTAGCAGACCTTGTCGAACGGAGCGTCCTCGCGAATCTTGGCGACCGCGATCTCGGGCAGCACCGTGAAGTTCGAAAATGTGGACGTGCCCATGTAATGGTGCAGCTTCTTGCCGTCGAACGAAAAGCGCGAGGTGCCGTCGGGCATGACGCCCTGGCCCTGCGTCGCGCGGATGGCGGTGCACAGATTGGTCTTGCGCGAGAGACATGACGGGCATTGCCGGCATTCCGGCGTGTAGAGCGGAATGACGTGGTCGCCCTTCTTTACGCTGGTCACCCCCGGACCGACGTCGACGACGATGCCGGCGCCCTCGTGGCCGAGGATGGCCGGGAACAGTCCTTCCGGGTCAGCGCCGGACAGCGTGAACTCGTCGGTGTGGCAGATGCCCGTGGCCTTCACCTCGACCAGCACCTCGGAGGCTTTCGGCCCATCGAGCTCGACCTCCGTGACGGTGAGCGGCTTGCCCTTCTCCAATGCGACGGCGGCGCGGGTTTTCATGGCGGTTTTCCTCCTCGGCGTCTTGGTGGGCACGAGTTGAAGTGGACGACGCAGGGCAAACATCACCGCCGGGAGCCAGGTCCCGCAAACGTTGCAATGGCGGCGAAGCTAATAGCCTCATGAACATTCCCATTAACCCGTCCCAACAATGGCGGTGGGGCGCTCATGTGGGTTCAGGCCCCCGGACCATGCGAGTTCCCATTTCGAGAAAAAACTTCAAGTATTGATTGAAAAGCATTACACAAAGAAACCTGACTGAAATTGAGCCTTCTCGCAAGAGCGCGGCCGCTCGGAAGGCACCATTTGAAATCTTCGGAGCGAACCGCCTCACGAGAACGTGACCCGTCCTGCGGCGCGGCAATTGCGCCGTTACCAAGCCAACTTTGGGAGGACATCTATGGCGAAGATCTCAATTCATCCGGCAGTGGACAATGGCCTCAGGCCCGGCTCGCCGAACTTCGCGGGAGGGACGCTCGCTTGCAAATGCGCGAGCAATCCCGTCGAGGTGAGCGTTACGTCGCAGTGCGCCTATAATCACGTATGCGGATGCACCAAATGCTGGAAGCCCGCAGACGCGCTGTTCTCGCAGGTCGCCGTTGTGCCGCGCGACAAGCTGCGTGTTTCCAAGAATGCCGAAAAGCTCAAAGTCGTGGACGCCAATGCGGCCATCCAGCGGTACGCCTGCAACGACTGCGGCGTGCATATGTACGGCCGCATCGAGAACACGAAGCATCCGTTCTACGGGTTCGATTTTATCCACACCGAGCTTTCAAAGGATGCGGGCTGGGCGCCTCCCGAGTTCGCTGCATTTGTCTCCTCCATCATCGAATCCGGCACTCCGCCCGACCAGATGGGCGCGGTTCGGTCTCAATTGAAGGAGCTGCATCTCGAACCCTACGACTGCCTGTCGCCGGCCTTGATGGATGCGA
>WNGD01010726.1_pt1 | contig 15636 bp, 9 predicted proteins | sample 5400671 | NCBI WGS metagenome assembly WNGD01 (sample SAMN13153369, study PRJNA577476) | soil metagenome | isolation source: 40 cm soil or saprolite under grassland replicate 2 | place: USA:California | collected 2016-06-15 | reverse complement strand
AATGCTGCACCGGGCGGGCAACGTCGACGGCGAGGGCGACGGCTGCGGTGTCCTGGTCGACATCCCGCGCAAGATCTGGGCCGAGGAGGTGCGGAGGGGCGGCCACGATCCCTCGCTCGCCCTCAACCCCGCCTTCGCCGTCGCCCACGTCTTCGTAGAGCGCACGCAGAACCTCGAGCGCGTGCGGCACGACGCCCGCGAGCTGCTCGGGCGAGGGAGCTTCCGCATTCTCGCCGAGCGGGTCGGCGCCGTCGACTCGACCGCGCTCGGGCCGACCGCGCGCGAGGAGGAGCCCCACTTCTGGCAGATCGCCGGCCTGGTCGCCGACACCTCGAGCCGCGACCGCGTCCTCTTCGACCTGGTGGTCGAGCTGGAGCAGCGGCTCGGCTTGCACGTCCCCTCCTTCTCGGCGACCACCTGCGTCTACAAGGTGATGGGAGCGCCGCAGGTGCTCGCCAATTACTACCCCGACCTGCTCGACGAGCGTTTCGAGACGATCGGCTGCTTCGGCCACAACCGCTACTCGACCAACACCTGGCCCTCGTTCAAGCGGGTGCAGCCGTTCTCCGTGCTCGGCCACAATGGCGAGATCAACACGATCGAGCAGCTGCGCCAGGAGGCGCGCATGCTCGGCGTCCCGATCCAGCCCGGCTCCTCGGACTCGCAGGACCTCAACCGCGCGATCGACACCTTGGTCAGCCGCGACCGGCTCAGCCTCGCCGAGGCGATGGAGATGGTCGTCCCCCCGATCTTCGAGGAGATCCGCTCGCTGCCGGCCGAGCTGCACCGCTTCTACATGTACCTGCACCAGGCGATGGGGCCGTTCGCCCAGGGCCCGGTGGCGCTGATCGCCCGCCATGGCGACGAGTGCGTGTTCTCCGCCGACGCGCTGGGGCTGCGGCCGCTCTGGCAGGTCGAGACGGCCGATGACCTCGTCTTCAGCTCCGAGCCGGGCGTGGTCTCCGTCGCGGACATGGTCTCCGAGCCGAAGCCGCTCGCCCCCGGTGAGAAGGCGCTGGTCGGGATCGACCGCGAGCGCAAGCGCTCCACCCTTCGCCCCCACGACGAGATGCTGCGGATCGTCCGCGAGCGCTGGCTGGTGCGCAACGGCGCGGAGGAGGCCGGGCCCTACGACCGGGCGCTGGAGACCGGCGGGCCGCTGGAGGGCGGCGAGGTTCCGGGCTACTCGGACGCCGGGCCCGAAGAGCCGGTCAAGGTCTCCGACCGGGTGCTCACCGGCTTCGGCTGGCAGCGCGACGACGTCAAACTGGTCCAGCAGATGGCCTCGAACGGGGCCGAGCCGATCGGCTCGCTCGGCTACGACGGGCCGCTCGCCGCCCTCTCGCCGGAGCGCCAGAACCTCGCCGACTACTTCAAGGAGACGGTCGCCGTCGTCACCAACCCGGCAATCGACCGCGAACGCGAGGTCGAGCACTTCTCGACCCGCGCCGTGTTCGGCCGCCGCCCCTCGCTCGACGCCGCCGGTGAGGACACCGGCACGATCGAGACCGCTTTCCCGGTGATCCTCGGCGGCCATCACGACCTGGCGCCGCTCTCCGACAGGACCTACCGCGCCGTCGCCCGCAAGCATCGCACCTACCTGCTCGAGGACCTCTGGGAGGAGTTCCGGGGGCGGGCCGGCGCCGTCGACATCTCGCTGCTCGAGTCGGAGACGACAAAGGGGGCGATCGAGCGGATCAAGCAGGAGGCGGTGAAGAAGGTCCGCGACGGCGCCGAGCTGCTGGTGCTCACCGACCGCACCGTCTACGAGGGCGACCGCCGCTACCTCGACCCCCACCTCGCCGTCTCCGCGGTCGACCAGGCGCTGAAGCAGTACCGGGTCGAGCCCGGCGAGGAGAACCTGCGCCGCCGCTGCGGCGTCGTCCTGCGCTCGGCGGCGATCCGCAACCCCCACGACACGATGCTGGCGCTTGGTCTCGGCGCCAACGGCGTCTGCCCCTACACGATGGTCGAGGTGATCTGCGTCGAGGACTACGAGAGCAACGTCTCCAACCTCTGCGACGCGCTCTGCAAGGGGATCGAGAAAGTGATCTCGACGATCGGCATCCACGAGGTGCGCGGCTACGCGCGCCAGTTCTCCTCGATCGGGGTGAAGCCCGAGCTGGCCGAGATCTTCCAGACCGAGGCCTTCGCCGCCTCCGACGCGGCCGGCGCCGGCTTCGCCGAGCTCGACGAGGACACGAACGAGCGGGTGCGGATCCTCGCCGGGGACGAGGAGGGCAAACCGGCGAAGACCTTCCGCTTCTACCCCAAGGTCTACAAGGCGGCGATCGCCACCGCGAACGGCTCCGGCTCCTATGGCGAGTACTCGGAGAAGGTCCGCGACCTCGAGCAGCAGAGCCCGATCTCGATGCGCCACATCATGGGGCTGGTGGGCGACCGGGAGCCAATCGTCGACCCGTCGGTTGTCGACGCCGGCGTCGGCCACCACGACTACCCGATCGTGATCTCCTCGATGAGCTTCGGCTCGCAGTCCGAGCCCGCCTTCCGCGCCTACGCGGAGGCGGCGAAGGCGATCAACATCCTCTGCGTCAACGGCGAGGGGGGCGAGATCCGCGACATGTACGGCCACTACCGCAAATGGCGCGGCCAGCAGGTCGCCTCGGGCCGCTTCGGCGTCTCGGCGGAGATGATCAACTCCTCCTACGTCGCCGAGATCAAGATCGGCCAGGGGGCCAAGCCGGGAGAGGGCGGTCACCTGCCGGGCAAGAAGGTCTCCGAGAAGGTCGCCGCCGCGCGAAACGCGGCTGCCGGCACCGACCTGATCTCACCCTCCAACAACCACGACCTCTACTCGATCGAGGACCTCGCCGAGCTGATCGACGAGCTGAAGACGGTCAACCCCGACGTGCGCGTCTCGGTCAAGGTGCCGGTGGTGCCGAACATCGGCACGATCGGCCTGGGGATCGCCAAGGCGGGCGCCGACATCATCACCCTCTCGGGCTTCGAGGGTGGCACCGGCGCGGCGCGCCAGCACGCGCTGCGCCACGTCGGCCTGCCCTCCGACATCGGCACCCGCGCCGTCCACCGGGCGCTGATGGAGGCGGGGATACGCAACCGGGTCGAGATCTGGGCCGACGGCGGCTACCGCACCGGCCACGACATCGTCAAGCTGCACTGCCTCGGCGCCAACCGAGTCGGCTTTGGCACGCTGGCGATGGTCAGCCTCGGCTGCACGATCTGCCGCGGCTGTCAGCTCGACACCTGCCACGTCGGCATCGCGACCCAGATCGAGACGGTCGAGCAGGCGCAGGAGCACGGCCTCAAGAAGTTCACCCCGCAGGAGGTCGAGCTCGCCGCCGAGAGCTGCGCCCGCTTCTTCGCCGCGATGGGCGAGGAGGTGAAGGAGGTCGTCGCCTCACTGGGCTACGAGCGCGCCCAGGACCTGGTCGGCCGCTACGACCTGCTCGAGCAGGTCTCCCACCACGAGCAGATCGACCTGGCGCCGTTGATCACGCCGCTGGAGGAGTTCCTCGACCTCGAGCCGCTCGACCTGCCGGTACCTGAGGAAATCGCCGAGGCGCGCGCCGAGGCCGGCCTCGTCGTCGCCCGTCCGATCAGGATGGAGGCGAAGCAGGCGTCGGCGCAGATCGCCGCCCTCGCCGGCGACGTCTGCTCGGGCCGCACCGTGCGCAGCGAGTTCCCGCGTCCCACCGACGCCAACGACCGCGTCCTCGGCACCGAGCTGGCCGGGGCGATCGCCCGCTCCCGCATCTTCGAGGACGGTCCCGAGCCGAGCGAGGAGGTGCTCGCCAGCCTCGAGTTCAACGGCGGCTCGGTGGCCGGCCAGGGCTTCGGCGCCTTCAACGCCTACGGGGTCTCGATCCGGGTCGAGGGCGGCGCCCAGGACGGCGTCGGCAAGGGGATGCTGGGCGGGACCGTCGCCGTGCTGAAGGGCAGGGGCGCGAAGGGCAGGCGGCTGAACGGCTCGGTCGGCAAGTCCTTCGCCTACGGCGCCCAGCGCGGCCGCCTCTTCGTCCAGGGCTCGGCCGACTCGCGCTTCTGCATCCGCCTCTCCGGCGCCGACATCGTCCTCGGCGGCGAGCCCGAGCAGCCGATCGACGACAGCCGCGGCTGCCTCGTCGATCGCGCCAACGCCAAGGGCTTCGCCTTCGAGTACATGACCTCGGGCCGCGCCGTGGTGCTCGGCGACATCGGCCCCTGGGCCTGTGCGGGGATGACCGGCGGCCGCGTCTACGTCCGCCACGACGCCTTCGGCATCGATCGCGAGGCGATCGAACGGCGGCTCGGCGAGGGGGCCAAGGTCGAGCTTAAAGAACTCGACGCCGAGGGCCTGCTCGACGTCGACGACCTGCTTACCCACTATGCGAACGAGCTGAAGGCGACCGGACAGGACGAGGAAGCGGTGCGCATCCTCGACCTCGCCGCTCACCCTCGCGAGCACTTCCTGATGGTCGTACCTCATAGGGTCCAGGCGGATCCGAGCATCTCGACGGAGTAACCGGCGGTGAAGAGGGCCGGTTGCCCCTCCGTCGGAAACCGTCCGGCCTGCACGCGGGTTTGGTGCGTAGTCGTTCCGCTCCCAAAGTTTCGCCGGAGGGGCAACCGGCCCTCTTCACCGGGTTAGGCGATCAGCGATGGCGCGGACCTCTCGCAGCAGGCCGTCGAGCATGGCCTCCGTGTTCGTGTGGATGCGCCACTCGGCGTACTTGCGGTCCTGCTCGACTTGATCGAGCCTGCGTTCCAGGTTCTGCGTCTGCGCATCGAGCTTTCCAACGCGCTTCTCAAGCCGCTTCTCGCTCTTGCGGACGCGGCGCTTGACGTAGCGTCGCGTCTCCACTCGCAGTGCGTCTAGCTCACGCCGCAGCTCCGTGTCGCCTCCGCTCTCCTGGTCGGAGAGCATCTCCTCTACTCCGATTCGGACGCGCTCGATTTCCTCGTGCAGGCGCTCGCGGGCTCTTTCCGCTGCGGCCGAGATCGCGGGGGGGAGAGGGGGGTCGCCCGGCTCGTGGGTGGGACTCACGCACGGGATGCTACGGCCGCCGGTGGCCGGAACTGGCGCTCAGCGCCGCAAGTGCGACGGAGCGAGAGCGCCAAGCTGCCCCGCACGTTGCGAGCAGCTGAAACCTAGCGTTCGAGCGCGACGAGGCGGTAGCGGCCGACCCTCAGCTCGTCGCCGTCCTTCATCCTCGCCCACTCGACGAGCTCGCCGTTGAGGAAGACGCCGTTGAGGCTGCGGTCGTCGAGGACGCGCAACGCATCCGGATCTTCGGAGACGATCAGGGCGTGGCGCCGCGAGACGCTGGGGTCGTCGAGGCGGATGTCGGCGGTGACGCTGCGACCGATCCGGGTCCAGCCGCGCTCGATCGGAAAGGCATGGATCTCCTCATCGCCCTCCCGGCAGACCAGGTACCTGCCCGGGCCGGGCAGCTGGGTGCGCGCTTCCTCCCGGTCGTCGCGCGATTCGAGCGGGCTCGGCGCCGCGAACTCGGCGGTCGTCGACGTTTCGTGGTCCTGCATCGGCTCGAACATCGAGTCGCGCCGGAAATCGGTCCCGTTGCAACGGGGGCACTCGGGGAGGCTGTCGCTCTCGTTCAGCGAGAGCTGCGACCCACAATCGAGGCAGAAGAAAGTACCCGGGCCAGGCAGCGTGCCCGACTCGTATCTATCGATGGTTGAACTGCTGGTGCCGAGACTGGTGAAAATGACGCTCTCCTTCCCGGCGCCTCCGATCGGACATCCTAGCGCGATCTCCGAGGCGCTGAATCCGGGTTTTCCCGCATCGCCTGCCCGCAAACCTCCCGCGAGACTAGAATCGCGCCGGCCATGGGCCCCGTCAGCGCCGCGGTTGAAATAGATGTGCCGCGCCCGCGGGTCTTCGAGGCGATCGCCGACCTGGCGCTGCGCCCGGCCTTCACCGACCACTTCGTCTCCGATTTCCGCCTGACGCGGATCGAGTCCTCGGGAGTCGGCGCGGGAGCGCGCTTCCGCTTCTTCGCCCCGCCGCGGGCTGTCTGGGCCGACACCTCGATCGTCGAGCTGGGCGAGCCGCACACGATCGTCGAGCGGGGACGCTGCGGGCGCGGCAACCGCGTTCCGATGACGATCGCCTGGAGGCTGGACGAGGGGCCTGGCTCGCTGACCTCCGTCCGCGTCTCGCACTGGACCGAGCCCTCGCATCGCCTCGACCGCGCTGTGGAGGCGATTGGCGCCGCCTCGGTCTGGTACGAGCGCGATTGGCGCGAGGCTCTGCGCCGGCTGCGCGATCGGCTCGAGGCCGGGGAGCTCGGGGATGGCCGCCTGGCGGTCGCCGGCGGAAACCCCTCGGCGACGGGGATCCCCTGAGACTCCCTGCCGAGCGCCTTTATAGACTCCCGCCGCCCATGATCCGCCCCCGCAGAATCCTCACCTCGCTTCTCGCCGCTCTTGCGTTCGGGGCGATCGCCCTCGGCGCCTCGTCCTGCGGCTACTCGAGCGACTCCAAGGACGTCGTCGAGGGAGAGCCGGTGACGCTTGAAGGGGTCCAGTACAACGTCGTCTTCTCGCGCTTCCTCAACCCCAGCGACACCGAGGACTCCGCCTACCTGGTCGGCCAGGCGCCGGCCCTGCCCGGCCGCAACTACTTCGGCGTCTTCTTCGAAGTCCAGAACGACGGCGACAGCGCGAAGAAGCTGCCGGGCTCCTTCTCGATCACCGACGCCGAGCACCAGAGCTACGAGTCGATCCCCAGCGAAAGCCTCTACGCGTTCCCACTGGAAGGCGAAGTCGAAGCCGAGGAACAGATCCCGATCCTCGACTCGACGCCGCAGGAGGGGCCGATCGAGGGCTCGCTGGTCCTCTTCCTGCTTCCCGAAACCGCCTCGGAGAACCGGCCGCTGACCCTCCAGATCGTTGGGCCAAAGGGCGGGCTGGCCGAAGTCACGCTCGATCTCTAGGCCGCTACAGGCCGGCCGAGAGGACCTGGGCAGCCGCCGGGGCGGCGACTTCGCCGCCCGCTGCTTCGGCTTCTATCAGCAGCACGCCGATCGCCAGCTTGGCGCCTTCGGCCGGGGCGAAGGCGGCGAACCAGGCGTCCTTGATCTGCTCCGGATGGGGAGAGCTCTCCTGGCCGGGCCGGGGACCCAGCTCCGCCGTCCCGGTCTTGCCCGCGACCTGAGCCTCGGGGATCGCTCCGGCGAACCCGGTCCCGCTCGTCACCACGCCGATCATCAGGTCGGTCAGCTCGCTGGCGATCGTCTTCGACATCACGCGCACCGGCTTCGCGTGCGGGCGCAGATCGCGGTCGACGACGATCGAAGTGGGCTCGCGGATGCCGCCGTTGCCGATCGTCTGCGCCACGCTCGCCATCTCCAGCGGCGTCGCCAGCACCTGGCCCTGGCCGATCGCGCTGACGCCCAGGTCGAGTTCGGTGCCGATCTGCTCCGGAATGCTCGGCTCGGGCGGGTCGACGGCGCGCAGGATCCGCGGGGCGTAGAGGGCAGGCGGCGAGTTGAAGCCGAAGCGCTCGGCGGTCGCGACCAGGGCGCCATTGCCGATCTTCGGCCCGAGCGGGGCGAAGTCCGCGTTGCAGGACTGGGCGAACGCTTCCCGGAAGGAGCCGCCGCAGTACTCGCCGTTGGCGTTTTCGATGAAGCGCCCGCCGACGTTGACGCCGTTGACGATCGAGAAGTATTCGTCTAGCGAGACGACGCCCTGCTTCAGGGCGGCGGTCGTCGTCACCATCTTGAAGGTGGAGCCCGGCGGCTGCGGCGCCGAGAAGGCCTGGCCGGCGAGGGCGCGGACGTCGCCGCTGCGCGCGTCGAGCACGGCGATCCCGCCGGAGCGCCCCGCCAGCGCCGAGACGGCGGATGCCTGGAGGTCGGGGTCGATCGTGGTCTTCAGCGGCGCCCCGGGACGGGGGGCCGACTGGGCGACGATCCGCGCCGTCTTGCCGGATTCGGGGACCGCCAGCAGCGAGCCGCCCGGCTTGCCGGCCAGGCGCGCGTTGAAGGCCTGCTCGAGACCGCTCACCCCGACCGGCGTGTCGGCCGCGAATCCCTGCCGCGCCAGCGCGGCGAGGTCGTCCGGTTCGGCGAGCCCGACTTCAGCTCGCCTCGATCGGGACCGGGTCGACCGTCGCGCCGTTCGCCGACCGCGTGTCTCGCGGCGAGCCGGGGTCCAGGCTGCGCAGGGTCGCCGTTTCCTCCGCGTCCCGGTAGGCGATCGCGAAGTCGTCGATCGAGATCGCTCGACGCGAGGCGGGGTTCAGCTCCCTGTACATCGCGGCGAAGTCGTCGTGGGCCCAGGCCTCGGCGAAGCGTCCGGCGGCGTCCCGCTCGGGCGAGCCCGGCGCCCCGGTCGCCGCGCCGACGACGAAGGAGACGAGCGCGACCACGGCGAGGGGAAGCATGCGGGTGACGAGACGGCGACGCCGCTCCACCGCGGGCGGGAGAAGGCTCATTTCGACGAAAGGTAGTAGAGGGGTCGGGTGCCCCTCCTGCGGGATCGCGGAGAGGGGGATGTGTGCCTCTCTGCGCGCTGCCTTTTTCGCCGGAAGCGCGGTAGCTCTCGCTGAGTGGTCTGTGCGAAAAAGAGACCGCCGCGCGCAAAGAGGCACACATCCCCCTCTTTCCCGAGCCGCCAGTCTCGGACCCCTCATCATTCGAGTTGATGACCGTCCTCGACTGGGGCATCGTCGCCTTCACGTTGGCCCTTGCCCTGTGGGGATATCGGCAGGGGCTGATTGTTGGCGCCCTGACGCTGGTGGGGTTCTCCTTCGGGGCGTTCCTCGGGGGGCGGGTGGCGCCGCTGGTGCTGCAGCAGGGGTCTAGATCGCCATACGCGCCGCTGTTCGCGGCGCTCGGCGCCCTGCTGGCGGGCGCTCTGGTCGCGGTCGCCCTGGAGAGCGTCGCCCTGGGGCTGCGCCAGCGGCTGGTCCGGGGCAGGCGGCTGCACCTGGCCGACGGCGCCGGGGGTGCGGCTCTGATCGCCTCGGTCGCGCTCGGCCTCGCCTGGGTGTTCGGCGCCGTCGCCCTGCATGCGCCGGGAACCGACCGGCTGCGCGCCGATGTCCAGCGCTCGCTGATCCTGCGCAGCCTCAACGACGTGCTGCCTCCTTCGGGTCCGCTCCTCCATGCCCTGGACCGGGTCGATCCCGCCCCCTCGATCGTCGGGCCCTCCGCCCCCGTCGCGCCGCCCGACCCGGGGATCGCCACCGATCCCGACGTGCTGGCGGCGGGCCGCTCGGTGGTTCGCGTGCTCGGCACCGCCTGCGGCCTCGGCGTCGAGGGCTCGGGCTGGGTCGCCGCGCCCGGCATCGTCGTCACCAACGCCCATGTGGTCGCCGGCGAGGACGACACCACGGTGACCACCCAGGACGGCGCCTCCCTCGCGGCGAACCCCGTTCGCTACGACCCGCGCAACGACCTCGCCCTGCTCCGCATCGGCGCCGACATCCCGGCTCTGCCGATCGCAGTCGAGGCGAGACGCGGCGAGCCCGCCGCCGTCCTCGGCTATCCGGAGAACGGCCCCTACGCGGCGATTCCCGCTCGCTTCGGCGATACCCGCGAAGTGATCAGCGAGAACTCCTACGGCCGTGGCCCGGTTCGCCGCACGATCGGCTCGCTGCGCGGAACCGTGCGCAGCGGCAACTCGGGCGGCCCCCTGGTCGACTCCCATGGCAGCGTCCTCGGCACAGTCTTCGCGGCCACCACCTCCGGCTCACCAGGAGGCTTCGCAATTCCCACCGATGTCATCCGGCATACCTTGCGAGAGACGACCACCTCCGTCAGCACGGGACCCTGTACCAGCTAGGGAGCAGGGAGGGTCGGGTATTCCTCGGAGCGTCTTGTACTTTTTCGTCACCTCGAATCGCGGCCAGCCCGACACGCCTCACCGAAAAAGTTAAGCGGAGAGGAATACCCGACCCTCCCAAGCCCACCACTTACGTTCTGTAAGCTCCCTCAACGTGGAAGCAATATCCCCCACGGAGGAGGGAACCGCACAGGGAGTCTGCCCTCATTTCCACGCCGCGATCGAGCTGATCGGCAAGCGCTGGACGGGGGCGATCGTCTGCGCGCTGACCGAGCGGCCGCTGCGCTTCGGCGAGCTGGCGAAGGCGGTGCCGGGGCTCTCGGACCGGCTTCTCTCCCAACGCCTGCGCGAGCTGGAGGAAGAGGGGCTGGTGGAGAGGATGGTCGAGCCGGGGGCGCCGGTGCGCGTCACCTACTCGCTCACCGAGAAGGGGGCGGAGCTGCGACCGGCGATCGCCGAGCTGCGAATGTGGGCCCGCCGCTGGAACCGCACCGCGTGACGCACCCCAGACATCGGGACGCGGGTTCCCGTCAGCCGGCCCGCTCGGGCCCCGAGCACATCCGCCCCAGGGCGGGGCAACCGTCGCACAGCGACCAGTCGCGGCGCTCGACCGGCGCCGCAGGGAAGTCGCCCGCCCCGATCCGCTCGATCGTGGCGGCGAGCCGCTCGCGGCCCGCCTCCATCTCCGCCGCGCCGAGCGTCTCGAGGACCGGCTCCTCCGGCCGCGCCAGGAACACGTAGGCCACCTCTACCCGGGGCGCATCGCGGGCCTCGGCAACCGCGAGGGCGTAGACGTCGCGCTGGAGCGCGTAGCGGGCGACGTGCTCGGCCGGGCTGGCGCCGTCGAGGCGGTCGGTCTTGTAATCGACGACGAGGGGAACGGCTCCCTCGCGCTCTACCAGCAGGTCGATCGAGCCGCGCAGGACGGTGCCGGCGACGCGGAGCAGCAGCGGTGTCTCGGCGCGCAGCTTGGCGCCATCTGCACCGACCCGCTCGCGGAAGAGGCGGGAGTCGAGCCAGGCGCGCACCGGCTCGAGCAGGTCCTCCGCCGGATCGCGGGGGGCGCTGTCCAGGCCGACGGCGACGGCATGGCGGTGGATCAGCTCCGCCGGGGGCTCGCTCCAGCCGTTGGCCTGGCTCCACTGGAGCAGCGAGTGCACCGCCGCGCCGCGCGCAGCCGCCGTTTCCCTGTCTGCCGCAGCCTCCGAGTCCAGTGCGTTCGCACTTCTTCCCGGTATGGGGGAAGAAGTGCGAATGCGCCCCCCCAGGTCGAGGACGCGTTCCAGGTAGAAGCGGTAGGCGCAGTCCTCGAAGGCGGCGATCGCCGAGTAGGAGAGCGGCCGGTTCGGCACCGCCGGAGGCTGGCGTTCGACCAGCGGCGCCGGCCCCTCTCCGAGCGGGGGGTCGCCGCTTGCGTCACGCCGCGTCGCGGCGAGCTCCGCCGCCCGCTCGGGGGAGGGCAGGTTGACGCGGACGGCGATCTCGGAGGGTTCGAAGGTGGCGTCGAGTCCCTCGCGCGGCGCGGGCGGCGGGACCGGGACGACCGATTTCGCCTCGCGGTCGATCCCGAAACCCTCGACGATCCGCTCGATCGCCGGCGTCGCCGGCTTGACCTCGCCGTTTGCCTGGGGCTTGACGACGCCGCTGAGGATCAGCCGCTCCCGCGCCCGGGTCGCGGCGACGTGGAAGAGACGCAGGCCCTCCGCCGCCTCGCGCTGCTTCGCCTCCTCGCAGAGCTCCGCGTAGGAGTGGAGATTGATCGCGGCGGCGCCGAGGCGGCGAAGCTGTAGCCCCACGCTCGGGTCGGGGTCCCGGCCGAGGGCAAGGAGCGGCTGGCGGGAGCCGGCCAGCAGGCTGCGCGAGAGATCGGGGACCGCGACGACCCCGAACTCGAGCCCCTTGGCGTTGTGGACGGTCATGATCCGCACCCCGTCGTGCCCCTCGGCGGCGGTGGCCGCCTGGGCCTCGCTGCCGATCTCGGAGCGAGCCGCGAGGAAGTCGAGCAGCCCGCGCAGGTCGCGTCCCTCGCGCGACTCGAACTCCTCGGCGAGCCGCATCAGCTTGCGCACGTTGGCAAAGCGGGCCTCTCCGGCGGGGCGCATCAGCACCGCCAGGTCGTATCCGGTCTCGGTGACGGCCGCGTCGATCAGGCCGGCTAGGGAGAGACGGGTGCCGCGCTTGCGCAGCTCGCCGATCGTCCCGGCGAAGCGGCGCAGCAGCGCCAGCTCCGGAGCGGGGATCTGCTCGAGCCGCTCGGGCTCGGCGAGCTCCGCCTCGCCGTCCGCCACCGCCCGCTCGACCGCGGGCCAGACGTGGCGGCCCTTGCCGGCCGCGGCGCGCAGCAGCCACAGCGTGTCGGGGGTCACCGCGCAGGCCGGGGAGGCGAGAGCGCCGAACAGCGCCTGGTCGTCGAGCGGGTTGGCGATCGTCTCCAGCAGGGCGCAGGCGTCGGCGACCTGCTGCTGGGACCAGTAGCCGCGACCGCCGACCACGTAGGGGCGAAGCCCGGCCCGCTCCAGCGAGTCCTCGTAGGCGTCGAGGTGGGTGAAGGCGCGCAGCAGCACGACCATCTCGCCCCTCTCCACGCCGGCCTCGGCAAGCGCCCGCAGTCGCTCGGCGACGGAGCGCGCCTCGGCGAGGCAGTTGAGCGGGGTGCGGCTGTCGACCGCCGGCTCCAGCTCGATCTCCTCCGCGTCCCAGCCGTCGCGGGCGGTGAGCAGCAGCTCGACCGCCGGTCCCTCTCCCGGGGGGACGGGGGGCGGCATGGCGCCGACGTGCAGCGGCCTGAACGAGTCGCCGAGCAGGACGCCGCCGAGCGCGTTGACGGCGCCGATCAGCTCGGGCCGGGAGCGGAAGTTGCCGCTCAGCTCCATCGTCTCGGCGTCCGCGCGTTCCTCGATCTGCCGGCGCTGCTCGCGGAAGACGTCGAGGTCGGCGTGGCGGAAGCCGTAGATCGACTGGAGCTCGTCGCCGACCACGATCAGCTCGCTGTCAGGCCCGCGCAGCGCCTCGATCAGGCGGAGCTGGAGCCGGCTGGTGTCCTGGAACTCGTCGACCATCAGGTGGCTGAAGCGGGCGCGGTGGGACTCGCCGATCTCCGCCCGCTCCAGCAGCGAGGCGGCGAGGAGCTGGAGATCCTCGAAGTCGATTCCGGAGCGCCGCGCCTTCGCCGCGCCGAAGCGCGCCGAGAAGAGCTCGAGCAGCGCGGCGATGTCCCGGTAGGCGGCGCCGCCCTCGCCGGCCTCGGCGACGCGGGCCGTCGCGGCCTCGACCGCCTCCCGGTAGGGGGCCAGGGCTTTCGCGCCGCTGTCCGTGCGCAGCGCGGCCAGCTCCTCGATGCCCGGGACCTCGCCGCCGCTCAGCAGCGCCGCGGCGCGCTCGACCAGCTCCCGGTTGCGATCGCCCGCCTTCAGCTCCTCGAGGGTCGCCGCGGCGACCTCGGCGGCGCGGCCGATCGCCGCCTCGACGTCGGGGCGGGGCGGCTCGGGCAGGCGCGGCTCGGCCTGCCCGCGGCTGCGCAGCTCCGCGTGGGTGCCGCCGACGATTGCGCGCAGCCCCTCGATCCCGAACGCGGCGACGGTGTCCTCGCGGGAGCCCTCGCCCCCGGCGAGGAACGCCTCCAGCGCCTCGTCGAAGGCCTCCCGCGCCGCCCGTCCGGCCTCGGCCTCGTCGAGCACGCGGAACCGCGGGTCGATCCCCGCCGCGACCGGGTGGCCGGCGAGCAGCCGGTTGCAGAAGCCGTGGATCGTCGTCACCCAGGCGCCGCCGATCTCGGGGAGCAGCTTGCGCGCTCGCTCGGAGCCGTCCGCCGCGCGGCGGGCGAGCTCGGCGCGGATCCGCTGGCGCAGCTCGGCCGCCGCCTTGTCGGTGAAGGTGAAGGCGAGGATCGCGTCCAGGGAGACGCCCGCCTCGCAGGCGAGCCGGCAGTAGCGGTCGACCATCACGCCCGTCTTGCCGGTGCCGGCGCCCGCCTCCAGCAGCACGTCGCGGCCGGCGGCCTCGATCGCCGCGGCCTGCTCGGGGGTCGGGACCCGCTCGCTCACGATCTCACCGCTCCTCGACCTCGACGTCCTCTTCGCCGGCGGGCGCCCGGTCCCGGCGGCAGATCGGCGCGAACTCGCAGAAGCTGGGGCAGACGCCGTGGTCGCGCAGGCCGGGGCGGGGGCCGGGGTCGCGGCGGATCTCGCCGGCTCGCATGCGGGCGACGATCGCTCCGGCGCGGGAGCGCGCTTCGACAAACATCTCCTCCAGCCCCGCCTCGTCGACCAGGTCGTTCCCGTACAGCCTGTAGGAGGCGAGGTCCGCGGCCGCCTGCTCGAGCACGACGCCGCGTGGCCGCCGCACCGAGGTGCCCCGCAACGGGTGGTAGAGGCCGCCGACCGGGTGCCCTCCCCAGTGTTCGGCGACGGCGAGCAGGTAGAGCGGCAGCTGGAGCTTCGCTTTCTCCTCGAACTTCTCGCGCGGCGTGACCCTGCCCGAGAGCTTGTAGTCGATGACCAGGGTGCGCCCGTCGGCGGCGCGGTCGACCCGGTCGACCGCGCCGTGCAGGCCCCAGTCGTCGATCGCCAGGGCCGGGCGGTCGCTTGCCTCGTCCTCGCCGAACGCCGCCTCCAGCAGCCACGGCTCGAAGCCGCCGGTCTCGCGCCGCGCCTCCTCGCTCAGGAAGCGCGCCAGCAGGCGCTCGACTTGGCGCACCATCGCACGCTCGGCCGGGTGGTCGCCCAGCCCCCGCTCGGCGGCGAGCGCCGCGACCAGCTCACGGCCGCGCTCGGTCCAGGCCGGCAGCGAGCCGGGGCGGGGGAGGGCGTCGCCGCCGGGCCGCTCGCGATAGAGACGGTCGAGGACGGCGTGCACGAGGCCGCCCTGGACGAGCGGCTCGGGGACGGGGTCGAGGGGCTGGGGGGCAAGCTCGTGCGCGACGAACCAGCGGTAGGAGCAGAGGTCGAACTCCTCTAGCGTGGTGCCGCCGTAGGCGGGGACCGCGGCCAGCGACTCGATCGCGGCGGGGTTCGACAGCGGGCCGGGAGCGCGGGCGGCGGCCTCGGCCGCCCGCCCCGCCTCGATCCGCGCCAGCGCCCGGCTCGCGACGTCCTCGGCGACCCCCGCGCTCGCCGCCAGGGCGCCCGGATCGGCACCGGTCCCGTGAGCGGCGATCGCGCGGGCAAGCTCGTCCTCCGAGGGCGACTCGGCCACGGGGTGCACGACCCGCGCCAGGTCGCGGCTGCGGACGATCGCCGCCTCGACCGGGTCGGGAGACTCCCCCTCCGGCGGCGGGTCGAGCAGGCCGCGGACGTCGTCGAGCAGCGGCGAGCGGGCCTCGGCGGCGCCGTTCTCGTCGCTTTCGCGGTAGGAGAGGAAGAGCCGCTTGCGAGCGAGCGAGAGGCAGACGTGGAAGAGGTAGCGCTCCTCGGCCTCGGCGTCGCGGCGCGGGTCCAGGCCGAGCGAGGCGCGCTGGCGCTCGGAGAGGAACGGGTCGCCGCGGTCGCGGCGCGGGAACTCGCCGTCCTGGAGCGAGGCGACGAAGACGTGGTCGAAGCGAGCCGCCCGCAGCCGGTAGGGGTCGGCGATCCGCACCCGTCCCTTGACCGGGCCGCTCCAGACGCGGAACTCGATGCCCGCCAGGACGCCGGCCAGCTCCCGCGGTAGGGGCGCCGGCTCGCCCAGCTCCGCCAGCTCGGCGAGGGCGGTCGAGATCTCCGCGGCGGCGCGCAGCTCGAATCCCTCGCCGGGGGCCGGGGGCGGCCCGTCGCCGCGCCCCTGGAGCGAGCGGGAGGCCATGGTCGCGGCAAGCCGTCCGACCTCGGCGGCCAGCGCCGCCGGCGAGTCCGCGGCAGCTGCCCTGATCCGCTCCAGGTCGAGGGG
>WNGD01003578.1_pt2 | contig 15640 bp, 15 predicted proteins | sample 5400671 | NCBI WGS metagenome assembly WNGD01 (sample SAMN13153369, study PRJNA577476) | soil metagenome | isolation source: 40 cm soil or saprolite under grassland replicate 2 | place: USA:California | collected 2016-06-15 | reverse complement strand
CTTCATGCGCAAATCCACACGGCCGTGGACAGCGTGTGAACGTCTCGTATGGCGAGCGAGACCTGCGGTCTCGCCGGGTCTAACGGAACTCCGCCGCCGGGAGAGCTCGGCCTCCCGGCGGCTCCGTGCTGTGTTGCTTTGGGTGGTCTGGGCGGGCGGCCGCTGTGGTGCGCTCGCACGCGGCGGAGGCCGGCGCGAGCGCGGTTCGGCCTGCGGCTAAGTCGCCGCTTTGCGGCTGTCTTAGCCTCCGGCCTTCGGTGCTCTCATGACCTGAGCGTTTCGACCTTTCCCGGCACCAGGGCGGCGCGTTCCGATTCCCGGCTTAGTTATTCCTCGGCGAGCGCGGCGTCGGCGTCGGCCCGCCACTCGGGCTCGGCGTCCGCTTCGGCCTCGGTCTCGGCTTCTGCTGTCTCGTCGGGCTCCGCGGCCTCGGCCTCGGCAGCCTCGGCCTCTGCCGCCTCGGCGGCGTCCACCTCGGCGAGGATCTCCTCGAGCTCGATGGACTCCTCGGGCGCCTCGGCCTCCTGCTCGGCACGCTCGGCCGCCTCGAGCTCCGCGAGCTCCTCGTCGGACGGCAGCGCGCCGCCCTCGGGGATCACCTCGGTCTTGACCTCGACGCGCACGTCCTCGAACAGCCCGATCGGGATCTCGTAGCGGCCGATGCGCTTGAGCGGATCGCTCTCGATCTTGCGGCGGTCGACGCGGATCTTCTTGGTGCTCCAGATCTCGTCCGCGATGTCGGTCGGCGTGACCGAGCCGAAGAGGGAGCCGGTCGGGCCGGCCTTGACCTCGAAGCGGAGCACCGTGCCCGAGAGCGCCTCGGCGATCTCCTGTGCCTGGTCGGCCGTCTTCGCCTCGTGGCGCGCGCGTAGGACGTCACGCTTCTGCAGCTCCGCGACGCGCGCCGGCGTGGCCTCCTCGGCGAGCCGCCTGGGGAGGAGGTAGTTGCGGGCGTAGCCGCGCGCGACCGAGACGACGTCGCCGCGGAGGCCGACGTGGTCGACGTCCGACAGGAGGATGACCTCCATCAGCGCTCTCCCCGGTCGCCGCGGTCTCCGCGGTCGCGCCGCCCCCCGCCGCGCTCGCGATCGTCGGCGCCCTCGGCGACGTACGGCAGCATCGCCATCTCGCGCGCCCGCTTGACCGCGGTCGCCACCTGCACCTGGTGCCGGCGGCAGGCGCCGGTGATGCGGCGGCTGCGGATCTTGCCCTTCTCGGAGATGTAGCGGCGCAGCTGGGTGACGTTCTTGTAGTCGATCTCCGCGATGTGCTCCTTGCAGAAGAAGCAGTTGCGGCGCTTGATCTGCCCCGCCGGCCCGCCGGGCCGTCTCCGCTGCTGCTGCTGGCTCTTCTCTCTGGCCATGGTTCTCCTAGAAGGGGATGTCGTCGTCGGCCGTAGCCGGGAAGTCGGCACTCTCCTGCTGCGCCGCGCCCGCGGGCACGAACTGGTTGCTGCCGCCGCCGTCGCCGTCGCCGCGGCTGCCCAGGAACTGGACGCTCTCGGCGATGATCTGCACGGCCTGCCGCTTGCCGGAGCCGTCGGTCGCTTCCCACTCGCGCCAGTCGAGCCTGCCGTCGATGCCGACCGGGCGGCCCTTCGAGAGATACTGCGTGCAACTCTCAGCCTGGTTGCCGAAGACGGAGACGTCGAAGTAGTTCGGCTTGTCGACCCACTGCCCCGACTCGTCGCGCCGACGGCTGTTCACTGCTACCCGCATGCTGCAAACCGGCGTACCGCCGGGGGTGTGCCGCAACTCGGGATCCTTCGTCAGGTTGCCTACGAGAACGACGCGGTTGATGTTCGCCATGCCTTACTCCTCCTCCTCGCCGGGCTGCTCTTCCGGGGCAGCCTCCTCTTCCGGGGCAGCGTACTCGGGCTCGGCGCTCTCCGAAACGGCCGTTTCGGGCTGGGCCGTCTCGGGCTGGGTCGGCTCGGCCGGCGCCGCCACGGGCGCGGCGGCCTCGTCGCGCGGCGCGCTCGTGCGCGAGCCGGCGATGTGGCGCGTCGCCAGGTGGCGCAGCACGGCGTCGTCGATCTTGAGGACACGGGACATCTCGTCGAGCGTTGCCGCCTCCGCGTCGAAGACGACGAGGTGGTAGACGCCTTCCTCCTTGTGCGCGATCGGATACGCGAGGCGTCGCCGGCCCCAGGCGTCGTGGCTGTGCCACGCGCCGCCGTTCTTCTCGACGAGGTCGCGCGCGCGGGCGACGATGTCGTCCTGGCGGGCCTCAGCCTGCTCGGGGTCCAGCATCAACAGAATTTCGTAAGTCGTCACGCCCCGATGTCCTCCCTTCCCATGGTCTCGATGTCGGCCCCGACTGCGGGCGCCGCTCGGGACTGAACGGCGCGATGACGGGGCAGGAAGCGCGGCCACTGTAGCATCGGGCCGATGCGTCGCCTGACCGCTTGGATCGGCGGAGTCGCCGGCGGGATCGCCGCCTACCGGTTCTGGCGCCGCCACGGTCAGGCCGCGGCCGAGCCCTCGACGGCGGCCCCGGAAACCGTGCCGCCGGACGAGCGGGCAGAGGAGCTACGGGAGAAGCTCGCCGAGAGCCGCGGTGGAGACGAGCCGTCACCGGCCGAGCCCGAGGAGCCTCCGGAAGCGGTCGACGAACGTCGGCAGCGCGTGCACGAGGAGGGCCGAGCCGCCCTCGACGAGATGAAGCCCGACGAGTCGGAATCGGCGTAGGAGGTGCATCGTGTCAACTGAGCCTGTGAGCTTCGAGCGCGACGTCAAGCCGCTTTTCCGGGAGCGAGACCGCGGAGCGATGTCCTCCCACTTCGACCTCTGGTCGTACGACGACGTCAGTGCGAACTCGGCTGGAATCCTCGACGAGCTCGAAAGCGGGTCGATGCCCTGCGACGGGCCGTGGGATCCGGATCGCATCGAGACGTTCCGCCGCTGGGCGAAGGGCGGCAAAGCGGCCTAGCCCGGTTGGGCACTGACCTTCCCAGCGCCGCGGCACTCGAAGCGGAGCGGCGCCGGAGTCGAACCGACCTAGCCGTGGGTTTCACGACCGTACGGGTTTTGAAGACCGAGAAGGGCCATGCGCGCTTTCGGCTTAGCCAAGCGGAAACTGCACCCTTGCAGGGAGAGACCCGTCCGAGTCGTCCCGCCGAGGCCCATAGAATCCCGGTTGTTTCAGGGTGCGACTGGCGCGCAACTGGCGCGCAACAGCTCGCTAGCCGGTCTTGACCCTGTTGTCGAAGTCGTTCACGAGACCCGCCGCCATCCTCTCGGACGTCGGCAATTCGCATGGATTCGTGAAAGGTTGGGTCAATCCCCTTGAGGTACGCGTACCTGAATTAGAAGGAGTAATCGTAGGTTTCTTCTTCCCCTAACTTGACTTATCGGTCCGACACTGCTTGGGTGGCCCCATCGATCGGCTGCCATCTGTTTGGCAGCACGAGGAGGTTTTCTGTGGCGCTGAGTTGATTCCGGGGGGGATCTCCCGGATTATCGACGCCGGTGCGCAGTGCGTTCCCGCGGCGGCAATCGAGTCGCAGAGGAACACGCCTTGCCTCTACGGGGCGGTCGTCTGAGGGCGGCGCTGGTCGTCCCGCGAAGAGAGGGGTACGGATGAGGGCATGGCGGTTGGGGAAGCGCGCTCGCACGAGTGACGGCTCGGAGCCAATGAGACGACCGCATCGGCGGTCTCTGTTTGTGCTCGGGCTGCTCGTGATCGTGGCGATGGTGGTCTTTGCTGTTGCGAGTTCGGGTGCGTTCGCCGGAAAACAACCGCTGACGATCGCGGTGACGCCGACGTCGACAACGGCCGGCAGCACGGGCAACGCGTTCACCTTCAAGGTGACGACGAGCGCCGCCACTACCGGGCAGCTCAGCATCGTCGTGCCCGCTGGTTGGACCGCACCGCAGGCCTCTAACTCGACGTTGCCGGGCTATGTGGTGATCCAGAAGCTGACCTGCGCCTCTGCGGGCCCGTTCCCGACTTCGATCACCGGTTCCGGGCCGTGGACAATCACGATTGCGTACAACTGTGCAACAAACAAGAACTTCTCGATGAGTTACGGCGGCACGGTGGCGCCGAGCAAGGTGACGGCGCCGACGAGCCCCGGCTTCTACGAGTTCACCTCTCAGGCGGACTTCGGCTCCGGGTTCCAGCGGTTGGCAAGCCAGCCGGTCGTTTCGGTGACCGCGCCGTCGGTCCACCTTGCCGTCAGCGGGCTCCCCAGCACGGTAGCGGCGGGGGCCTCTAACTCGTTCACCGTCAGCGCCCGCGATTCAAGGAACAACATCGTCACGAAGTATCTCGGCACGGTGCACCTGACCTCGAACGATCCCGTCGCGACGCTGCCGGCGGACTACACCTTCACCGCGAGCGCCGCGGGCACGCACACCTTCACTCCCGGGGCAACCTTCGTCACGACGGGCTCGCACACGCTGACCGCGACTGATACCTCCAATGCGGCGATCAACGGCTCGCAGACGGTCACTGTCGGCCCGGGCGCGGCGACCCACTTCGCCGTGAGCGGCCTGGCGAACCCGTCGACGGCCGGCGTTGCCCAGTCGGTCACCGTGACCGCCAAGGATGCGTTCAACAACACGGCGACCGGCTATACGGGCACAGTTCTGTTCACCTCGAGCGACGGGACGGCGACGCTGCCTGCCAACTACGGCTTCACGGGTGCCGACGCTGGCAGCCATACGTTCAGCGTCACGCTGCGGACCCTCGGCTCGCAAGACGTCACAGCGACCGACATGGCGAACGCATCGGTTAGCGGATTGCAGACCGTTACCGTCAATCCGGGCGCTGCCACCCACTTTGTGGTAAGCGGCCCTGCGTCGGCAACAGCCGGGGCGTCGTTCGGGGTCACGGTGACCGCGAAGGATTCGTCGAACAACACGGCGACCGGCTACACGGGCACCGTCCACTTCACCAAGAGCGACAGCGGCGCTGGATCGGCCCTGCCGGCCAATTACACCTTCACCGCCGCCGACGCAGGAGCGCACGCGTTCCCGAATGGCGTGACGTTTGTGACCGTGGGCTCGCAGAGTTTGACGGCGACCGACACGACCACCGCGTCCATCACAGGCACGTCGGCCTCGATCCTGGTGACCGCGGCGTCCGCGACGCACTTCGCGGTGGCTGCACCGGCCTCGGCCACGGCCGGGTCGGCGTTCTCGAGCACGGTGACCGCGCTCGACCAGTTCAACAACACGGCCACCGGCTACAGCGGCACGGTGCACTTCACCTCGAGCGACGGGCAGGCGGTGCTGCCGGCGAACTCCACGCTCACGAACGGAACCGACACATTCAGCGACACGCTGAAGACGGCCGGCACACAGACCGTGACCGCGACCGACACGATCACCGCGTCCATCACAGGCACGTCGGCCTCGATCAACGTGAACGCCAGCGCGGCAACGCACCTGCTCGTGAGCGGGCTCGCGAACCCGTCGGCTCCCGGTGATTCGCAGGATGTGACGGTGAAAGCGACGGACGCGTTCGACAACACTGCCGACGGCTACACCGGCACGGTCCAGTTCACGTCCAGCGACGGCGTGGCGATCCTGCCGGCCGACTATGCGTTCACCCTTGGCGACGCTGGCAGTCACACGTTCACGGGCGCCGTCACGTTGAAGACCGCCGGCCTGCAGGACCTGACCGCGACGGACACGACCGATGCCGGCATCACGGGCTTGCAGACGGTGACGGTCGACGACACGCTTTACGTCGCAACTACCGGCTCCAATTCCAACACAGGCAGCCAGGCGGCGCCGCTGAAGACGATCAACGCAGCGGTGGCCAAGACCGGCTCACTGGCAGGCGTTCACAAGCTCCACATCGCCGAAGGCACCTACAACGAGGGCGCCGGCGTCGCCGTCGACGACGGCATCCAGATCAGCGGCGGCTACGCAGCTGACTGGACGCAGAGCGGAACTGCGACGACGATCGTCGGCTCGGCCCAGTCGGTGCTAGCAGACGGCGACACCGGCGTCGCGATCGACCACGTGACCCTCGCGCCTGTCACCGGCGCGAGCGTCTACGGGCTGCGGGCGATCAACGGCTCCTCCGTGACGATCTCGAACGTCGCGATCACGACCCCGGCGGCGCCAGCCGGCGCGGCGGGACAGCCAGGGATCAACGGCTCCGGCGGCCAGCAGGGCCAGCCTGGTCAGGGTGCTAACGACAACTGCACCACTCCGGCCGGCGTCGGCGGCCCCGGCGGCACTCTCTTCACCGCCGGCGGCAAGGGCGGAGACACCAACTGCTCCGGCGGAGCGCCCGGTGCCAGCGGGTCGGGCGGCGGCGCCGGCAGCGGGGGCGGTCCCGGCGGCTGCTGCGACGGGTTCGACGGCGGATCGGGCGGGAATGGCTTCTCCGGTAGCTTCGGCGCGGACGGAGGTGGCGGCCATCAGAGCACCGCGCTCGCCGGCGTCACCTGGCTCGGCCCGGCAGGCAACGACGGCGCAAACGGCGGGAACGGCTCCGGCGGTGGCGGCGGCGGTGCCGGGGGCACATTCGACTGCGGGTTCTTCTGCTTCAGCCATCCAGGCGGTGGTGGTGGCGGTGGCGGCGGCGGCGGCGAGGGCGGCGGCGCCGGCCAGGGCGGCGGCCCGGGCGGCGGCTCCTTCGGCATCTACCTCTGGGCCTCGACGCTGACCGTGAGTAACACCGCATTCACGATCGGCAAGGGTGGCAACGGCGGCTCCGGTGGCATCCGCGGTAACGGCGGCAGCGGTGCTCCCGGCGGCTTCGGCGGGTCTCCGTCCACGAGCGATGCCGGCTTCGGCGGCCATGGCGGCTTCGGCGGTCAAGGCGGCCCGGGCGGCTTCGGCGGCGGCGGCAACGGCGGCCCGAGCATCGGCGTCTTCCGCGGAAATGGCTCGACCGCGAGCCTCGGCGCCGGCAACACCTTCAGCATCGGCGGGGGCGGAGCCGGCGGCGCCGGCTTCGGGAGCGGCATCACCCCAGGCGCACCCGGGATCGCCCTCACGGTCCTCTAGAGACACCCAGGCGAGGGGCCGCCCAAGCGGCGGCCCCTCGCTCTTCAGTCGAAGAGGATCACGCTGCGGATGCCGTCCTGCGCCTCCGCGCTTGGCGGTTCGCGCGCCGATGAAAGGCGCGCATTGCCCGTTACGACCTACTCGCCCACCGTTGCGGCCGGTTCTCGTCACGTCAGGCGACCTCGCCGGCGAACTGCCGCTCGACCGCGGCGTATTGCTCCTCGACCGCGGCGAGCGCGGCGGCCTTGGCGCGCACCTCGCTTGGCGGGCCTTCCCCAGACGCGCGCGAGTGACGCGGCTTAACGGAGCGGCGCCGGAGTCGAACCGACCTAGCCGTGGGTTGCACGACCGTACGGGTTTTGAAGACCCGCTGGGCCACCGGGCCCGGCCGCTCCGTTCCGAGCGTACCGAGCTACTTGTCGCCGTCGAGGTAGTGCGAGTCCCAGCCGGGAGGCGCGTAGCCGGTGCCGGGCGGGCCTGCCCCGACCGAGAGGACGAGCGTGCCCGGGTCACGGGCCGTTGCTGCTCGCGTCGCCGAGGCGTCGCTGATCCACAAGCACGTCCCGGCGGGCGCGTCGACCTCCTCGCCCTCGATCGTGAAGGTCGCGTGGCCGTCGACCGTGTAGTAGAGCTCGGGCTCGCCGTGCTCGGCGTGATCGTGCTCGGGGATCACGGTGCCGTCCTCCTGCCCGCGCCACAGGTTGATGCCGAACGTCTCGATTCCGAAGTGATGGCGGATCGGTATCCAGTGCGGCCACTGGTTCGAGGCGATCTCGTCGATGTGTGCCTTCTCGTATGCAGCCATGGAGCGACCCTATTCCTTCGCCAAGTGGGCGAACAAGGCCTCGGGCGAAAGATCCGCGAGCGAGTCCAGGACGAGGTCGGCGCCGGCCTCCTCCAGCCCGAGCTCCCGCGTCACCTCGTTGGGAATCGCCACGCAGAACACACCGGCCGCCTTCGCTGCCAGGACGCCGTTCGGCGAGTCCTCGAAGGCGACCGCCTCGTCGGCCGGGACCCCGAGCTGCTCGAGCGCCTCGACGTAGAGCACGGGCGCGGGCTTCGCGCGGGCAGGATCGCGGTCTGCGGTGCAGATCGCGTCCCAGCCGGTCGCCTCCTCGAGTCGGTCGAGGTGCATGTCGACCCAGCGGCGGGTCGAGCTGGAGACGATCGCGCGCTTCAGCCCGTGGTGCCGGGTCGCGGCGAGGTACTCCGCGATTCCCGGCCGCAGCTCCTCGGCCTCGATCAGCGAGATCTCGTGTTCGTAGCGACGCTCGTTCAGCGCCTCCCGCTCGAGCGGCTCGCCCACCAGCTCCTCGAGATGTGTCATCGGATCCCACGGTGCGTGGGTGGTGCCCACCAGCGTCGCCCACAGATCGGCCGGCAGCTCGTGGCCATGCTCGCGGTAGAGGCGCTCCCAGCCGGCCCGCGCTGCGAGCTCGGTGTCGAGGATCAGGCCGTCGAAGTCGAAGAGGAAGGCGCGAACGCGCATGCCGGTGCAGAGTACGGACGTGGCGATCCTGGGCGTCGACGTCGGCGGCACCTTCACCGACGCCGTGCTCGTCGAGGAGGGACGGATCCGGACGGCCAAGGTGCCGACCGGGCCCCGGCAGGAGGAGTCGGTGCTCGCGGCCGCGCGTGCGGTGATGGCTGGAAGCGCCGACGGCCAAGCCGCCGGCGCCCGGCCGGAAGACCCGGCCGCCGTCGGCGGCCGTGGGGGCGCGGGGCTCACGCGGTTCGCGCACGGGACGACCGTCGCCACGAACGCGCTCCTCGAGCGGCGCGGCGCCCGGATCGCGTACGTCGGCAATGCCGGCTTCGAGCATCTCCTTCACCTACGGCGGCAGACGCGCGCTCACCTCTACCGCCTCTGTGCCGAGCACCCGGAGCCGCTCGTACCGCTCGAGCGCTGTCACGGCGTGCGCGGCCGGCTCGGGCCGGAGGGCGAGCTCGAGCCGCTCGACCTCGGCTCGCTTCCCGACGTGAGCGACGTCGACGCTGTCGCCGTGTGCCTCCTGTTCGCGTTCCGCGAGGCTGCGCACGAGCGGGCCCTCGCCGCGGAGCTCCGGCGGCGGTATCCCGGCGTCCACGTCGTCGCGTCGCACGAGGTCGCTCCCGAGTTCCGGGAGTACGAGCGCGCCTCGACGACCGCCGCCGATGCCTACCTCGCGCCGGTCGCGACCCGCTACCTCCGCGCGCTCGCAGGCGCGGCGGCCGAGGCCGGGCTCCCGGAGCCGGTCGTGATGCTCTCCTCCGGCGGCGTGCTCCCGGCCGAAGAGGCTGCGCTGCATCCGGCACGGCTGCTCGTCTCGGGCCCGGCCGGCGGCGTGGTGGGGGCGGGCCTGGTCGCGCGCCGCGCGGGCTTCGAGCACGCGCTCGCGTTCGACATGGGCGGAACGTCGACGGACGTCTGCCTCCTTCCGGGAGGCCGGGCCGTGCGGGTGCCCGAGCGCGAGGTGGGCGGCCTGCCGGTCAGGCTGCCGACGGTCGACGTGCACACGGTCGGTGCCGGCGGCGGCTCGCTCGTGCGGCGCGACGCCGGCGGTGCGGTGCGGGTCGGACCGGAGTCGGCCGGCGCGGATCCAGGCCCCGCGTGTTACGGGCGGGGCGGCGGCCCGACGGTGACGGACGCGAACCTCCTGCTCGGACGGCTGCCGGAGGAGCTGCCGGGCGGGCTCGTCCTCGATCGCCGGGCCGCCGAGGCCGCGCTCGCCGGGATCGATCCGGCTGCCGTGGTCGAGGTCGTGAACGCGGAGATGCTGCGCGCGCTGCGCGTCGTCTCGGTCGAACGTGGGCACGACCCACGCGAGTTCGCGCTCGTCGCGTACGGCGGCGCCGGCCCGCTTCACGCCTGCGCGCTCGCCGAGGAGCTGGGGGTGGAGGCGGTGCTCGTGCCAGCGGCGGCGGGCGTTCTCTCGGCGCTGGGCCTCGCGGCCGGCGACGAGCGGCGCGACCACGTGGTCTCTCACGTCCGGCCGCTCGGGGAGGTGCGCGACCTGCCGCCGGAGGGCGAGGCGGACCTTCGCTACCGGGGCCAGTCCTTCGAGTTGACGGTCAGGCTCGGGGACGAGCTCGCCGAACGCTTCCATCGCGCGCACGAGGAGCGGTACGGCTACGCCGACCGTGGACGTGAGGTCGAGCTGGTGGCCGTCCGCACCGCCGAGGTCGTGGCGGGCCCGGAGCTGAAGCTGCCGAGCGGTGAGCAAGAGCACGCGTCCGGTCCGGCCCGGATCGAACTGGAGGGGTCGACCTTGTGGATTCCCCCCGGGTGGGAGGGGGTTAGGGATGGTTCCAGCTGGGTCGTGACGCATGAGTGACGTCATCGCACCAATTGAGCTGCAAGTCATCGGCGCGTCGCTGCGGTCGATCGCGGAGGAGATGGGCGCCGTCCTGATCCGCTCCTCCTTCTCCGCGAACATCAAGGAACGCCGGGACTGCTCGACCGCGCTGTTCGACGAGCGCGGCCGAATGATCGCGCAGGCCGAGCACATCCCCGTCCACCTCGGCGCGATGCCCGATGCCGTCGCTGCGGTCATGCGGCTCGACCTCGAGCCGGGCCAGGTCGCGATCCTCAACGACCCGTACACCGGCGGCACGCACCTGCCCGACGTCACGCTCGTCTCGCGCACCGGCCTCGGCTTCGCGGTCTCGCGCGCCCACCACGCCGACGTCGGCGGGATCGAGCCCGCGAGCCTGCCCGCCTTCTCGCACACGCTGGAGGAGGAGGGCGTGATCCTGCCGCCGCAGCTCCTCACCGACGAGGTGCTCGAGCGCTTCGTCCAGGCGACGAGGCAGCCGGAGGAGCGGCGAGGCGACCTCCGCGCTCAGCTCGCAGCGCACCGTCTCGCCGAGCGGCGGCTCGAGGAGCTCTGTGCCCGTCGCGGCCGCGACCGGGTCGCCGCGGCGATGGACGAGCTCTACGCGTACTCCGAGCGGATGGTGCGCGCCGCGCTCGCGGCACTGCCCGACGGACGCGGCGCAGCCGAGGATGTCGTCGAGGCGGTCGACCGCGACCTGCCGATCCACTGCACCGTCGAGATCGCCGGCGACGCGATCCGGATCGACTTCGCGGGGACGGCGCCGCAATACGACGGCAACCTCAATTGCCCGCTCGCGGTGACGAAGTCGGCCTGCTACTTCGTCGTCCGCTGCCTCACCGAGCCGGACCTGCCGGCCTCGGGAGGCGCCTTCGCTCCCGTCACGGTCACCGCTCCCCACGGCTGCCTCGTCAACGCGCGCCCGCCCGCGGCCGTCGTCGCCGGCAACACCGAGACCTCGTCTCGCATCGTCGACGTCGTTTTCGCGGCTCTGGGCCGGCTCGTGCCGGTCCCCGCGGCCGGCCAGGGAACGATGAACAATCTCGCTCTCGGCAACGACCGCTTCACGTACTACGAGACGGTCGGCGGCGGCCAGGGCGGCTGCCTCGACGCCGACGGCCCGAGCGGCGTCCATGTCGCGATGTCGAACACGCTGGCGACACCTGCGGAGGCGATCGAGCTCGAGTACCCGCTGCGGGTCGAGCGCTGGGAGCTGCGCCTCGGTTCGGGCGGGGCGGGATCCCGCCGGGGCGGCGACGGCGTCGTGCGCGAGCTGCGTGTGCTGGAGGACTGCCGGCTCTCGGTGCTCGCCGAGCGGCGACGCAACGCGCCGCCCGGCCGAGACGGCGGGGAGGGCGGCGCGCGCGGCCGAACCCTCGTCAACGGCGAGGAGCAGCCGCCGAAACTGACGCGCCAGCTTCACGCCGGCGACGTCGTCCGGGTCGAGACGCCCGGCGGCGGTGGTCACGGCGCGCCGGGATAGGCTCCTTGGGATGGAGCGTCCGGTCAAGGTCGCGTGCGTGCAGGTGCAGCCCGTCGTGCTCGAGCGCGAGGCGACGCTAGACAAGCTCGAGACGGTGGCCGCCGAGGCTGCGCGGGAGGGCGCCGAGCTCGTCGTCTTCCCCGAGACGTTCGTCCCGGTCTATCCGTCGTCGCGCTGGGCCAAGGCGTTCGCCGGCTGGGAGGCGGACGGCGCGAAGGAGACGTTCGCGCGGATAGCGCAGGAGTCGGTCGCGGTCGGCTCACCGGCCGAGCGGCGCATCGGCGAGGCTGCGCAGGAGCTCGGCATCTGGATCGTCACGGGCGTGAACGAGGTCGAGCCCGAGCGGCCGGGGACGATCTACAACTCGCTCCTCTACCACTCGCCGACCGGCGAGCTCGCCCTCCATCACCGCAAGCTCGTGCCCACCAATCACGAGCGGCTCGTCTGGGGCCAGGGCGACGGCCGCGGCCTCGAGGCGGTCGAGACGGGTTTCGGCCGGCTCGGCGGCCTGATCTGCTGGGAGAACTACATGCCACTCGCGCGCGTCGCGCTCTACGAGTCCGGCGTCGAGATCTACGTCGCCTCGACCGCCGACGACGGCGCCGCCTGGCAGCAGACCCTCGTCCACATCGCGCGCGAGAGCCGCGCGTACGTCGTCGCGCCGGCACACTTCCAGCTCGAGTCGGCATACCCCGACGACTTCCCGCTCGCGGCCGAGATCGAGGGAGCGGGGACGATCGGCCGGGGCGGCAGCGCGATCCTCGCGCCCGACGGCTCGTACCTCGCCGGGCCGCTGTACGACGAGGAGGCGATCCTCTACGCGGAGCTCGACCCGGCGAGGCTGCTCGCCGAGCGGCAGCGCTTCGACCCGGTCGGCCACTACAGCCGGCCGGACGTCCTTCAGCTCACAGTTCGCGCGGGCGGTGCGACGACGAGTACACGTCCTTCCGCAGAATCCGCCCGTCCCTGAGCGGGAAGACGTCGACGCCGTCCCACTCCTTCGAGCCGGTGGATGCGGTCCACTCGCAGACGGCGAAGTCCTCGCCCGTACGCAGCGAGCGCGTGGTGAACCGCAGCGTCGGGTTGTTGCGGAAGATCCGCACGATGTGCTCGCGAACCGCCGCAGCGCCCTCCGCTTGCTCGTCGGCGGTGTGGTTGTGGAAGACGATGCCCGGATCGTGCAGCGCGTGGATCGCGTCGACGTCCTGCGCGTTCCAGGCGGCGTTGTAGCGCTCGATCAGCTCGCGAACGGCAACCGGTTCCACCTGGGGAGCGTAGTTAGCATCTCGCGATGGCGTCAGTAGCCCGCAAGTACGACCTCTACAGCGCCGACTTCTTCGCCGACGCGTACGCCACCTTCGCGCAGATGCGGGAGCACGACCCGGTCTTCCGCCAACCCGGCCTCGACGGCGAGACGCCGATCTGGTGGGTGACGCGTTACGAGGACGCCGCTGCGGTGCTGCTCGACGACGAGCGCTTCGTCCGCGATCCCCGGCTGGCGCTGCCGCCGGAGCAGTTCGCCGAGTTCACAGCAAGCCTGCCGGAGGCGATCGCGTTCGTCGACAGCCACATGCTCAACCGCGACGGCGACGACCACCGTCGTCTGCGCAAGCTCGTCTCCAAGGCGTTCACGCCGCGGATGATCGAGCAGTTGCGGCCCCGGATCCAGGCGATCGCCGACCAGTTGCTCGACCCCGTCGTCGCCGACGGCGAGATGGAGCTGGTGTCGACGTTCGCCTTCCCGCTCCCGATCACCGTGATCGCGGAGCTGCTCGGCGTCCAGCCGGCCGATCGCGACCAGTTTCGCGAGTGGTCGGACGCGTTCGTGCGGCCGGCGCTCGACGCCGCCGAGCTGGAGCGCTTCGGCGCCCAGATGATGGAGTTCGTGGCGTATCTGCGCGCGCTCTTCGAGGAGCGGCGCCGTGAGCCCGGCGACGATCTCATCAGCGCGCTCGTCGCGGTCGAGGACGGCGGCGACACGTTGTCCGAGCATGAGCTGTCCAGCATGGTCGCGCTCCTGATCGTGGCGGGGCACGAGACGACGGTGAGCCTGATCGGCAACGCGACGCTCGCGCTCCTCACGCATCCCGGGCAACGGGCGACGATCGAGCGCGATCCGTCGCTTCTGCCCCGCGCGGTCGAGGAGCTGATCCGCTACGACGGTCCGGTCGAGCGGACGCTGAACCGGTGGGCGGCGGTGGACGTCGAGCTCGGCGGGCAGACGATCCGCCGGGGAGAGTCGGTGATCGTCATCCTCGGCTCGGCCGACCGCGACCCGGAGCGGTTCGAGGAGCCGGACGCGCTCGATCTGACCGCTCGGCGCGACAGCCGGCACCTCGGGTTCGGTCGAGGCAGCCACTTCTGCCTCGGCGCACCACTCGCGCGGCTCGAGACCGAGATCGCGCTCGGGACGCTGCTGCGCCGCCTGCCCGGCCTGCGCCTCGCCATCACGCAGGAGGAGCTGCGCTGGCGACCGGTGCCGCTCTTCCGCAGCCTTGTCTCGTTGCCGGTCGCCTGGGACGGCTAGCGGCGCCTCAGGACTCGGGCGTCTCCGACGCGCCGCGTGATGCCGTCGGAGTCGAACCGCTCGAGGTAGAGCTGCGCCGTCTTCCGGCCGACGCCGAGCTCGTCACGGAACCGGGCGAGAGTGATGCCGTCGACGAGGACGGCCCGCGCCTGCTCGTATGCCTCCGGCGAGATCGCGTAGCCGTCGCCGATCCGGACGAGGCGGCCCTGCTCCTCGAGGAAGCGCGCCAGCGCGGGGTCGTCGACGCGCACCGGCTCGAGTCCGAGTTGGGAGGCGAGCTCCTCCGCCGCCTCGGCCCGCTCCCCGAGCTCGGGGCCCGCACCCGGCCGGTAGAGCTTCGCGCCGCGCAGCTCGAGCCCGAGATGCGGGACGACCGCCTTTGCCCACTCGGGGGCGGGAACCGGAACGCCGGGGTCGAGCGGATCGGCGGCGTCGATCGCACGGTCGAGCTCGGCACGAAGCTCGTCGAGCCACTCCTGCGACCACTGCCATTCGCCGTCGACGCGCACCGGGGCGTGGACGAGCCTCTCACCGCGCTCGAGCGCCTCGAAGCGGGCAAGGTCGGCGTGCCGCGGCGGGCTCGGGTCGAGCACCACGCCGCCGCCGACCGTCGTGCCGGCGCGAAGAACGACTCGGTCGCCACGCGCGGCGACGACCGGCCGCGACAGGCGGAGCTGGGCGAACCGGTCGCCGGCACGGGCGACTCGAGCGGCGGTTTCCGCAGTGCCGTGATGGAGCAGGACGCGGGGCGGAATCTCGCCCAGAGGCTCGAGCACGACGTCCACCCTGAAGCTCGGCCCGAGCGCTCCCGGCGTGACGAGGACGTCCCCGCGCCGCAGCTCCTGCCGCTCGACGCCGGGGAGTGAGACGGCGACGCGCTGCCCTGCCTCGGCGCGCTCGACCGGCCGGTCGTGCACCTGCACGCTCCGCACGCGGACGGTGCGGCCGCGTGGCTCGAGACGCAGCTCGTCGCCCTCGCCGACCGTCCCGGACCAGAGCGTCCCGGTCGCGATCGTCCCGATCCCGCGGAGCGTGAAGGAGCGGTCGACGTGGAGCCGGGCCGGCCCGCTGGCGTCGTGTCGGGCCACCCGGGCCGCGACCTCCGTCAGCGCCGCGCGCAACTCGTCGAGGCCGGCGCCGGTGCGCGCGCTCGTCGCCACCACGGGAGCACCTGGGACGAGCTCCTCCGCCTCGGCGCGCGCGAGCTCCAGCGTCTCCTCGTCGACGGCATCGGCCTTCGTCAGCGCGACCACTCCGTGCTCGATCCCGAGCAGGCGCAGGATCGCAAGGTGCTCGTGCGTCTGCGGCCGCGCTCCCTCCCCGGCATCGATCACGAGCAGGAAGA
>WNGD01003576.1_pt1 | contig 15645 bp, 16 predicted proteins | sample 5400671 | NCBI WGS metagenome assembly WNGD01 (sample SAMN13153369, study PRJNA577476) | soil metagenome | isolation source: 40 cm soil or saprolite under grassland replicate 2 | place: USA:California | collected 2016-06-15 | reverse complement strand
CACACGATTCCGGCTTTCCCGACGTACGGGCTCTTCTCGAGCTTCCCGAGCCTTGTCCTCTCGGCCTGGCTCGTCCAGATCACCGCCGGGCGAGGACGCGCGGTTATCTACTAACGCTTCGGGATCAGCAGCCGCAGCCGCGTCCACGCGGTCGACCCCTTCGCCTGCTGGTCGAAACGGCCGTGCGCGCCGGGGTCGCCGGGCAACGTCTTGAACAGATTGTCGGGCGAGTCGACCGGCTTGTCTTCGTCCGTGTGCTGGTTCTTCCACCCGATCCGGCGCAACATCCAGTCGCCCGCCCGAGGCGAGAGCTTCTGTCCCCATAGGAGCTTCTGCGCGCCCCACGAGACAGGTAGCTCGCGGATCGGCTTCTCCGCGCAGCGCAGCGCCGCCTCGGCGTACGGCTCCGGCTGGTAGATCGGCGGCACGGGCTGCGGCTGCTTGCCGAGCTTCTGCCGGTCGCGGTCGAACTGGGGCGTGTTGATCGCGCCGGGCAAGACGAGCGAGATCGCGACGTCGTGGCCGTTCTTCTGAAGCTCGACCCGCGCCGACTCGAGGAAGGCGCGCCCGGCCGCCTTGGAGGAGCAGTAGGCGGCCTGCAAGGGGATCCCGCGGTAGGCGAGCGCCGAGGAGACGTGCAAGAAGGTGCCGCGGCTCTCCTTCAGCGCCGGCAGCGCGGCTCGGTAGCCGTAGGCGACGCCGAAGAAGTTCACGTCCATCACGCGCCGGAGCTCGTCAGGCTCGAGCTGTTCGACCTCGGCATAGACGGTGACGATCGCGTTGGCAACGAACGTGTCGATGCGGCCGAAACGCTCGAGCGAGCGACGGACGAGCTCCTCGTTCTGCTCCTGCCCGGCGAGGTCGCCCGGAACAGCCAGAGCCTCGGAGCCCACTCGCTGGATCTCCTCGACCGCGGCGTTGAGGCCGGCCTCCCCGCGGGCTGCCACGACCACCTTCGCCCCGCGCTCTCCGGCCGCCCGCGCGATTGCGCGTCCGACGCCGCTCGAGGCGCCCGTGACGACGATCACCTGTTCGCCGATCGGCTTCTTCCGCACGGAAAGTCGGTTGCCGCGCAGCACCGCTGCGAAACGCGAGGTACCCTAGACATATGCCGAACGTCGGCCCGCTCGAGATCGTCGGACTGCTCCTGCTCGCGCTGCTTCTCTTCGGCGCGAAGCGGCTGCCGGAGATCGGACGCTCGCTCGGCCGGGGGATGCGCGAGTTCAAGGACTCGATTGCAGGCAAGGACGACGATGACACGCCCGAGCTGACGCAGTCGACGACGCCTGCCGAAACTCCCGCGCCGCCGCCGCCGCAGCCGCGCGAGCACGACACCGTTCCCTAGCCGTGAAGCGGCTGCCCCGTCGCCTTCGCCACGGCGAGGAGGCGACCCTCGTCGAGCACCTCGACGAGCTTCGCTCGCGGATGATCGTTTCGCTGGTCGCCGTCGGCGTCGCGTTCATCGTCGCGTTCGTCTTCCACCGGCACCTGATCCACTGGCTGGAGCACGCGCTGCCGGAGAAGCGACGGCACCTGCTCACGCTCGGCGTCGCGGAGCCGTTCCTGACGTCGGTCTGGGTCGCGATCTGGGCGGGTTTCCTGCTCGCGCTGCCCGTCGTGCTTTGGCAGCTGTGGAGCTTCCTGGCGCCGGCGTTCGAGGAACACACCCAGCGGCTCGTCGCCTGGTTCGTCCTCCTCTCGACGGCCCTCCTTGCGTTCGGACTCGCATTCGGCTACTTCGTGGCACTCCCCGCCGCCGTTCACTTCCTGACGAACTACGACAACAGCGTGTTCACCGTCCAGATCCGCGCGCGCGACTACATCTCGTTCTCGATGACCGTGCTGCTTGCGGTCGCGCTCGTCTTCGAGCTGCCGATCTTCGTGCTTGCGCTCGTGCGGCTCGGGGTGTTGACGACGCACCAGCTGCGGCACAACCGGCGGATCGGCTACTTCATCGTCGCCATCGTCGGCGTCCTGCTGCCGGGAATCGACCCGGTGACGACTGCGATCGAGACGATCCCGCTCTGGATCCTCTACGAGCTTTCGATCTGGCTCTCCGTGCTGGTCGAGCGCCGCTCCGGCCGCGAGCTGGCGACGACGCAGGCCTCGTGACGTACCCCAAGATCGAGCTGCACGTGCACCTCGAGGGCACTGTGCGGCCGGAGACGCTGCTCGAGATCGCGGGCCGCAACGACTACCCGCTGCCGGCGGACAGCGTCGAGGGGCTCGCGCGCCTGTACGACTTCCGGAACTTCGCACAGTTCATCGAGATCTGGATCCTGACCACGAATGCCCTCCAGAGAGGCAAGGACTTTCGCCAAGTCGTGGTCGACTACGCGCGGGAGGCGGCGGCGCACGGAGCGGTCTACGTCGAGGGGATCTTCTCGCCAGCGGAGCGCGCCAGGCGGGGCGTCGACTGGGACGAGATGTTCGCCGGCTACTGCGACGGCGCTCAGGAGGCGCGCGAGGTTCTCGGGGTCGAGGTGCGGCTGACGCCGGACATCCCCCGGGGCTTCGAATTCGAAGAGGCAGAGGCGACAGTTCGGTATTCGGCGAAGTACCGGGAGCGCGGGGTGCTCGGCGTCGGGCTCGGCGGCTCGGAGGCGGAGTTCCCACCTGAGCCGTACGCGAACGCCTTCGCCGCCGCGCGGGCCGAAGGGCTTGCGTCGGTGCCCCATGCGGGCGAAGCGGCGGGTCCTGCCTCGATTCGCGGCGCCCTCGAGGCGCTCGGGGCCCGCCGGCTCCGGCACGGCATCCGCGCGGTGGAGGATCCGGGCCTGCTGCGCGAGATCGTCGACCGCCGCGTCGTTCTCGACGTCTGCCCGATCTCGAACCTGCGGACGCGGGTCGTGCGCTCACTTGCCGAGCATCCGCTGCCGCAGCTCGTCGCGGCCGGTGCGCTCTGCTCCGTCTCGACCGATGACCCCGCGATGTTCGGAACCAACCTCGCGCAGGACTATGCCGTCGCCTGCTCGTTCGGCCTCGAGCCGCGCAGCTTCTACGAAGCCGCCCTCGAGGGAGCGCTCTGCGACGAAGCAACGGGAGCGCGGCTGCGCGAGATCGGCGAGGACTACGACTGGGCAGCTGTCTCCGCGGCGGAGGTCGAGGTACCCTAAGCGTCGATGGCGAGAGGAGCCGCACAGGCAAAGCGAAAGGCCGCCAAGGCACAGCCGGGAAGGCGGCGACAGGCCGCTGCGCGCCGGCCGCCGACCATCGAGCAGACGATGTTCTTCCCTCGCCTACGCCGACAGGCGAAGTGGGTCTTCCTTGCCCTCGCCTTCGTCTTCGCCGGGGGGTTCGTCTTCTTCGGCGTCGGTTCCGGCTCGACCGGCCTCGGCGACCTCCTCCGCGGCAACTTCAACATCTTCGGCTCGAACGGCGGCTCGACGAACAGCTCGGCGGTGAAGAGCGCCCTCAAGAAGACGCATGCACATCCGAAGGACCCGAACGCGTGGAACGCCCTCGCCAGCGCGTACTCGAGCGACGGGAGGCTGAGCGACGCGAACAAGGCCTACGAGCACGTGCTCAAGCTGCGGCCGAACGACACCAGCGCACTCCAGAGCGTGGCCGCCTACTACGAGACGAGAGCGCAGGACAAGGCGACGGAGGCAGCGAACTTCCAGGCGCAGGCGCCGCTTTCGATCGCAACCGTGCTCGGCGTCTCTGGCTCGAGCACAATCGGCCAAGCGCTCGCCAGCGACCCGTCGACGCAGCAGCTGACGCAGAAGGCGAACGCTGCGACCGCAGAGGAGACGACTGCCCTCCAGAAGGACACGCAGCTCTACAAACGACTCGCCAAGCTGGAACCGGCCGACGTCAATACTCAGTTCCACTACGCCCAGCTCGCGGACTTGATCGGCGATTCGAAAAGCGCGATCACGGCGTACAAGAAGGTGGTCAGGCTGGCGCCGAGCGACCCGAGCGCCCAGCAGGCAACGCAGCGGATCGCGATTCTCTCGGCTGCGACTCCGGTCGTGAAGCACCGATAGACTCAGCCGTCCACGACCCGGGGGAACGATGAACTTCGACATCAAGACGGAGCTGGTGGACGACGCCTACGTGATCGCTCTGGCGGGCGAGGTCGACCTCTACACGGCGCCGGAGTTCAAGCAGCAGCTGCTGGACGTGATCGGGAAGGGCGGCAAAGAAGTGATCGTCGACTTCTCCGACACGACGTTCATCGACTCGACAACGCTGGGAGTCCTGGTCGGCGGCGTCAAGCGGCTCCGGACGAACGACGGCCAGCTCTCGCTCGTCTGCAACGATCGGAACATCACCAAGATCTTCGAGATCACCGGCCTCGACCGCGTCTTCACGATCTACCCGACGCGCGACGAGGCGCTCTCGAAGGTCGGAACCTCGAGCCAGCCTCCCGCCTGACGTTCGTGCGCCTAGTAGGAGGCTCTGGCGGAACGCAGTCTGTGCCGTCGGACTGCGCTGCTCGCCCCGATGCGGCGTCCTCAGTCGCGCCCGTAGCTTCTAGCTACGAGCGCTCCCTGCGTCCTTGCCTCGGAACGAGCATCGCACCCCGACGACGAGCGGCGTCCCGCCAGACCCTCCTCGCCGCGGGACTGCTCTTGCTGGGGGTCGCCGCACTTTCTGCGAGCTGCGGCACCGGACAGACCGGCATCGCCAAGGCCGGGGACGTCTCGCAAGGGAAGCAGCTCTTCGTCCCCAGGTGCGGCACGTGCCACCGGCTGGCGGACGCCGGCACGAACGGGACGATCGGCCCCGATCTCGACGGCGCCTTCGCAGGCGCGCGGGCGCAGCACTTCCGCCTGAGCACGATCAGGCAGGTGGTCTACGACCAGATCTACCACGCGGCCGCTCCGATGCCGCGCAAGCTCGTGACCGGCGCGGACGCCGAGGCGGTCGCGTCGTACGTCGCCTCGGTCGCCGGCACAGGCGCGGCGAGCCACGGCGCGCCGCCGACGGTGACCGGGCAGCCGCCGGGTGGCGGTGGAGGCGGGCTCGCTGCAACCGGCGGGAAGCTCTACGAGAGCCTGGGCTGCAGCGCCTGCCATTCCCTCACCGGCGCGAAGGGGACCGGGCCGACTTTCAAGGGCCTGTACGGCTCCAAGGTGCAGCTCTCCAGCGGCCAGACGGTGACGGCCGACGACGCCTACCTCCTCGAGTCGATCCGCGACCCGGACAAGCTGATCGTGAAGGGCTTCCCCAAGGGCGTCATGAGCGCCACGATCGCGCCGGGCTCGGTGCCGGAGGCGAAGGCGAAGGCCCTCATCGCATTCATCAAGACGAAGCGCTAGCCAAGTTCGGAACCGTTTCAGGGACAGTCCCCATCGGGGACTGTCCCTACAGCGGCGGCGCCCCTAGCGAACGTCTTCGCGTTCGCGCTCCAGATCCACAACGACGTGCGTGATCGGGACCGGAAAGCGTTCGCGGGCACCGCTGACGACACCCTTCTCGAGCCAGTTCGAGCGCCCTTCGGGATGAGTCGAGATGACGATCTCGTCCGCGCCGAACGTCCGGAGCGCGTCCTCGATCGCCTGGAGCGGCTCGCCGTCGCCGATCTCGCCACGCGCCTCGATGCCAGCCTCCCGCAGTCGCGTCAGGCTTCGGTCTAGCCGCTCCTGCGCGGCCTCTCGCGCCTCGTCCTCGTCCGAGACCCAGTGCTTGAGCGGCGAGTTCAGCGCCGGCGACACCACGAGGACCTGAGAACGAAAGCCCTCGGTCCGCTCGCGGATCCTGTCGCGCAGGGTCTCACCGCCGACCGTCTCGTTCGCGATCACGAGGATCCGCCGCTCGTCCTCGGCGCCCCGCCGCGCCGGAGCCACGACCCGCGGCCGCCGCTCGCCGCGACGGAAGTAGAAGAACAGGACGATCGCGCTGAGGACGATGAAGACCGCGAGCCCGACCCAGCGGTTGATCAGCGCCCCGGCGACGATCAGGCCGAAGTAGCCGATCGTCAGCCAGACGAAGCGGTACGCCTCGGCCTCGCTGCGAAACGGGTTCAGCGGCATCGACCTAAAGGATGTAGACCGTCGTAAAGACGACGATCCACATCACGTCGACGAAGTGCCAGTAGATCCCGCCGATCTCGACGCCGTGATGGGCGCCGGGGGTGAAGTGTCCGCGAAAGGCGCGCGTCGTCATCGCCGCGAGGATCGTCAGCCCGACGAAGACGTGCGCCCCGTGCAAGCCGGTCAGGCAGAAGAAGATCGTTCCGAACGCCTGGTCGTGCGGGGTGAACCCGATCCGCGCGTACTCGAGTAGCTGCGTCAGCAGGAAGGTCATACCCATCAGGAACGTGAGCGTCAGGCCCGCCTGCATGCCGGCGCGGTTGCCGCGCTTGATCGACTGGAGCGCCCAGTGCATCGTGAAGCTCGAGGTCACCAGGATGCAGGTGTTCACGAACGCGACGAACACTGGTAGGTGGAAGGGCGACGGCGGCCACGGCTGGTGATTGACGACGCGGATGAAGAAATAGGCCGTGAAGAACGAGCCGAAGAGCATCACCTCGGAGGCGATGAACAGGAACATCCCGAGCGTGCGCGCATCGACCCGCGAGCTCTGGTGCGCGACTGGCGGATGAGCCGCGTGGCCCGCTTCCACGCTCATCGGAGGCGTCGCTCGCGATGCCGACACGGAGGCCGTGGCGGCTTTGCCGTTACGGCCGTCCAAACCCGGCGGGTGGACCGATCGGGAGTCGAGATGTCGCGACGATTCAAGTAACCGCGGCTTCCTCTTGGAGCACGACGTGCTCGACGGGCAGATCGGTCGCCTTGTGCAGGCGCTGAATCAGGTCGCGGCGCAGCCACGGTGACTTCGACGGCGCGAAGGTCGAGACGATGATCTCGTCAATCCGCTCGTCCTCGACCGCCTGCGTGGCGGCGGTGAACGGGTCGGGGTGCGCGACCTGGCCGTGCGCGTCGATCCCGTCCGCGCGCAGGATCGTCAGCGCGCGGCGCAGCCGCCGTTCGGCCTCGGGATGGTGGGCCTGCGTCGGATCGCTCTGCGGCGAGATGATCAGGAAGCTCGCGGGCCCACGCCGAGCGCGCTCGCGGATCCGTGCCAGCAACGGTTCCCCGATCACCGTCTCGTTGGCGACCACGAGCACGTTCTTGGGACCGCCTTCCGACTCGAGGTCGACGACGATGTGCTCGACCGGCGTCTCGCCGGCGGCCTCGCGGATCTTGTCGACGACGTGTTTGCGGAGCCAGCCGGACTTCTCCTCCGGATGAGTGGAGACGACGATCCGGTCGGGCGGCGGCTCGAGCTGGGCGAGCGCATCCTTGACCGCGTCCACCGGCGAGGTGTCGACGACCAGCCCGTGCGCGGAGATGCCGGCCTCGTGCAGCGCCTCCAACGTCCGGTCGAGCCGGCGCCCCGCCGCCGCGCGGCGCGTGTCCTCGTAGACGACGTAGCCGCCCGCCGGCGTGTTCACCGGCGCGAGGACGGTGACGAGATCGACGCCGGCCTCCGTGCCGCCGCGCACCGCGTCGAGCAGCCGCTTGCTCGCGACGGTCTCGTTCGCGATCACGAGCACGTGGCTCACGTCCTGCGCACCTCTTCCTCCTCGGCGACGCGATCGCCGAAGACCGCGTGCCGGGCTCCCGGAACGCCGTACTCGTACGGTCCGCCGACGACCTGGGGAATCTCGTCGAAGTTGAAGACCGGCGGCGGCGACGAGACCTGCCACTCGATCGTCAGCGCCCGCCACGGGTTCGCCGGCGCCGGCTCGCCGCGCGCCCACGAGACGATCATGTTGTAGAGGAAGACGAGCGTCGAGGCGCCGAGGAAGAACGACGCGATCGAGATGAAGAAGTTCAGGTCGGCGAAGCGCGGCGCGTAGTCCGAGACGCGGCGCGGCATCCCCTGGATCCCGAGATAGTGCATCGGGAAGAAGGTCGCGTTGAAGCCGATGAAGGTGAGCCAGAAGTGGAGCTTCCCGAGCCGCTCGTTGTACATCCGTCCGGTCATCTTCGGGAACCAGTAGTAGATGCCGGCGAAGATTGTGAACAGCGAGCCGCCGAAGAGCACGTAGTGGATGTGCGCGACGACGAAGTACGTGTCGGAGACGTCGATGTCGATCGGCACCGCGGCCAAGTAGATCCCGGAGAGACCGCCGATCACGAACATCGAGACGAAGCCGAGCGCGAACAGCATCGGCGTGCCGAAGTTGAGCTTGCCCTCCCATAAGGTCGCGAGCCACGAGAAGACCTTGATTCCGGTCGGGACGGCGATCACCACCGACGTCACCATCATCGGCACGCGCAGCCACGGAGCCATGCCCGAGACGAACATGTGGTGTGCCCAGACCGAAAAGCCGAGGACGAGGATCGCCATCAGCGAGAGCGCCATCAGGCGGTAGCCGAAGATCGGTTTCCTCGCGAAGGTCGAGATCACCTCCGAGGCGATCCCGAAGCCGGGCAGCATCATGATGTAGACGGCCGGATGCGAGTAGAACCAGAAGATGTGCTGGTAGCCCAGCACGTAGCCGTGCGCCTCGTAGTTGAAGAAGTTCGTGTGCATGACGTGGTCGAACATCGTCATGAACTGCGACCCGGCGATGAACGGGGTCGCGATCACGACCAGCAGCGAGGTCGTGAAGTTGGCCCAGACGAGGAGCGGCAAGCGCCAGAAGGTCATCCCCGGCGCACGCATGGTGATGATCGTGACCAGGAAGTTGAGTGCGGTCATGATCGAAGATGCGCCCGCCCACTGGACGCCCATGTTGAAGAAAACCGCGCCGAGCTCCTGGTGGGTCGAGCAGAGCGGCGCGTAGCCCGTCCAGCCGCAGCCGAAGCCTGGGACGAAAAAGCTCGACAGCATCATCAGACCGGCGATCGGCAGTAGCCAGAAGGACAGCGCGTTCAGGCGCGGGAACGCCATGTCCGGCGCCCCGATCATCAACGGGATGACGAAGTTCCCGAGCCCGGCGAACGCGGGGATGATGAAGAGGAAGATCATCAGCGCCGCGTGCACGGAGAAGAGCTCGTTGAAGACCTGGTTGCCGACGAACTGCATCCCCGGCCGCGCCAGCTCGGCGCGCATGACCATCGCCAGCAGGCCCGCCGCCACGAAGAAGAAGATCGTCGTCACGACGTACTGGATCCCGATCACCTTGTGGTCGGTGTTGACGCGGAAGTAGTCGCGCCAGCTGTAGGCGCCGTGGCCGGAGTGGTCCTCGGGACGGGTCGGCGAGCCGATCGCGTAGCCGGCCCAGTAGTCGAAGCCGCCGATTCCGGCCAGGAAGCCGAACGGAATCGCGGCGAGCTCGACCGTCGTGATCACCTGGCCGTCCCAGATCGGGTGCCAGCCCTCCGCCCACCGGACGAGCAGGGTGATGCCGAGGCCGATCCCGAAGAAGAGGGCGGTCATCCACGGGACTCGCAGCCAGCCAGCCGCCGTCAGCCGGCGCCACCCACGTGGGCCACGCGATTCTTCTCCGTGGATCCCAGGGGCCGTAGGCCTGACGGCGGCGGAGGTCACTTCTTGCCCGCGGTCAGGAACTGGACGAGCGCATCGAGCTGCTGCTTGGGCAGCGACTTGAAGGTGCTCGGCATGATGCCCGGCTGGTAGCCCTTCTCGATGTACGCGTTCGGATCGACGATCGATTCCTGGACGAAGGCGGCGAGCGGCTTGCCGGCCCGCGCGGCATCCATTTTGAGGTTATCGAGGTCGGGTCCCGTCGTCGCCTTGGAACCGGCGGGCTTGAAGGTGTGGCAGCCGGAGCACCCGTTGGTGTTGAACGCGGCGAGCCCGGGGCCGCCGCCGGTCACTCCTTGGGTCGCTTTCGCGGCAGCTTGCTGCTGCGCTTTCGCCCACGCCGTGAACGCCTTCGGCTTCATCACGATCGCTTCCGCGCGCATCAGCGCGTGTCCCTCGCCGCAGAGCTCGGTGCAGACGACCGGGAACGTCCCGAGCCGCTTCGGCGTGATCACGAGCCGGGTCGTGATCCCGGGCACGACGTCCTGCTTCTGCCGGAACTGCGGCACCCAGAAGGAATGGATCACGTCCTTGCTCTGCATCTTCAGCTCGACCGCCTCGTTCAGCGGCAAACGGAGCGCCGAGGCGGTCAGCCCGTTGTACTTCGGGTAGCTGAACGACCACGCGAACTGCTGGGCCGTGACGTTCACCCGCAGGTGCCGCTTGGGCAGGTGGTCGTTCTCGGCCAGCGCGACAGCGCTGACAACGGCGATCGCCGTCACGAGCGTAGCGGGAACGGCGGTCCAGGCGATCTCGAGCCCGGTGTGGCCGTGAATCGGAGCCCCGTCGGAGTCGTCGTCAGGACGCGCCCGGAAGCGAACGACCGAGTAGAGGATCACGGCGACGACGAGCGCGAAGATCGCGATACAGATCACCGTGACGAACCAGAAGACGAAGTCGATTCGGTCGCCCTCTTTCGAAGCCGAGATCGGTAGCCAGGGAACGAAAAAGGCCACCGCAAATGCCACTGCGGCGGCGGCAAGCCCGGCCGCGACCAAGCGCACGAGCACTCCCCTGCGCACGGTCGCGAGCCTACTGAATCCAGGTGCGGGACGCCTGTTGCGAACAAGCGTTACAAACCTTTACGAGGGCTTGTTTTCGCCGCGGTGGCCCGGGGTACACGGCCCCTGTCGGGCCGAGCAGAAGGCCCCTGAAAGGAGAATCCATGGGAATCGGAGTGAGCCTGCTACTGATCGCCGCCGGGGCCGTCCTCGTTTGGGGGGTCAACGGTGACATCGGCAGCGTCAACGAGGACGCGATCGGCTGGATCCTGATGATCGTCGGTGCCGTCGGCCTGGTGATCTCGATGATCTTCTGGTCGTCGTGGGCGGGCCCCGGCTACTGGTCCCGCCGCCGCGGCTATGCCGACGAAGCCCCGCCTCCAGGGCCGGGCTACTAAAGCGTCAAGCGCTGAGATGTGAACGGGACGGCTTCGGCCGTCCCGTTGCTTTCTCTGCTTTCAAGCGGGGGTCGGAAGCCCTTCGATGGCGCCGAGGGCGCGACTCATCTCAGCCTCGTCCAGGGCGACATCCTGGAGGTTCCCGGCGAAGTAGTTGTCGTAGGCGGCCATGTCGAAATGACCGTGGCCGGAAAGGTTGAAGAGGATGGTGCGCTCCTCACCCGCCTCGTCCGCTGCCTTCGCGACCTGAAGGGTCCCGTGAATCGCATGCGCGGCCTCGGGGGCCGGCAGGATCCCCTCGCTCCCTGCAAACAGGACGGCCGAGGCAAAGACGTCGTTTTGGAGGTACGCCTCGGCACGAATCAGCCCGTCGCGCACGAGTTGCGAGATCAGCGGCGCAACCCCGTGATACCGCAAGCCGCCGGCGTGGATCGGGGCGGGGACGAAATCATGCCCGAGGGTATGCATCGGTACGAGCGGCGTCAGCTTGCTCGTGTCGCCGAAGTCGTACGCGAAGAGGCCGCGCGTCAAGGTCGGGCAGGCCGCGGGCTCACAGGCGAGCACGTCGATCTCGCGGCCGGCGATCTTCTCGCGCAGGAACGGAAACGCGAGGCCGGCGAAGTTCGAGCCGCCGCCGACGCAGCCGATGACGACGTCGGGGAAGGCCCCAGCGAGCTCCATCTGTGCAAGCGCCTCCTGGCCGATTACGGTCTGGTGCATGAGCACGTGGTTGAGGACGCTCCCGAGGGAGTAGGCGGTGTCTTCGCGTCCGGCTGCGTCCTCGACCGCCTCCGAGATTGCGATTCCGAGGCTGCCCGGCGAGTCCGGATGCTCCTCGAGGATTGCCCTCCCTGACTGCGTCTCCTCGGATGGGCTCGCCACGATCTCCGCGCCCCAGGCCTGGATCAGCGAGCGGCGGTTTGGCTTTTGCTCGTACGAGATCTTGACCATGTAGACCTTGCATTCGAGCCCGATCAGCTTGCACGCGAACGCGAGCGCGCTCCCCCACTGGCCCGCGCCGGTCTCCGTGGACAGGCGCGTTCGTCCTTCCTGCTTGTTGTAGAAGGCCTGCGCGACCGCCGTGTTGGGCTTGTGACTTCCGGGCGGGCTGACGCCCTCGTACTTGTAGAAGATGCGCGAACGAGTGCCGATCGCCTCCTCGAGCCGCCGCGCGCGGAAGAGCGGCGTCGGGCGCCACAGGCTGTAGATCTCCAGCACCTCGTCGGGAATGGCGATCTCGGCGTCCTCGCTCACCTCCTGCCCGATCAGCTCCATCGGGAAGAGCGGCGCGAGATCGTCCGGCCCGACCGGCTGTCCCGTCCCCGGATGCAGCACCGGCTGCGGCGCCGTGGGCATGTCCGAGCGAATGTTGTACCAACGCCGAGGCAGCTCAGACTCGTCGAGCAGGAACTTCGTCTGACCCGCAGCGCGGGTGCGCGTCTTCTGCACGCCGCGAGCATAAAACGTAAGGAGGCTCGATGCGACCTCCCGCTTTCAGATTTGAGTCAACAGACCGCGGCCGCGACCGACCTGTGCGGGTGCGGCTCGCAAACGTCAATCGCATCGCCAAACCGTCGAAAGTCGTCATGGCCGCGAAGCGGCCGGACTTTCGACGGGAGTGGGCCGTGAAGGATTCGAACCTTCGACCTTGGGATTAAGAGTGGACGTCGGCCGTTTCGGAGGCTCTCGCGGCGGCTCGCCACTCGGCTGCTTGAGTTGAATCGGTTCGGGTGAGCTCGGCCGCGTTTGCAGTGGCGTGTTGACCCTGCGTTGATCTGAAACGTTGTCCATCTTGCTGACATCTCATATGGCTAATCCCTGCACAGAACGTTGCCGCGCCGTCCCGAGGGGAGTCTCAAGACGGCAAAGGGAGGGCGGACGCGTCGAGCGCCACAGCGACCGCGTCGTTGAGGCCGAGGCTCGGAGCGTCGGATGGCGGGGAGGCGGAGGCGACCAGGCTTGAGCAGGTGGCGCGATGACGGCGCCAGCCCCCGAGGGGAGCGACGGCGTCCTCCTCCGCGACGGCGCTCCAGAGCAGAGCGGCGCGCTCCGGATCGCCGCGGGCGGCGGCAACGGCGGCGAGGAGGCCGACACCGAGGATGCGGCCCGGGCGGTCGCCGATTCTCTCCGCGATCGCGAGCGAGTCTCGCGCGAGCTCCTCCGCCCGCTCGACCCGGTCTGCCTGCAGCTCCAGGCAAGCGAGCTCCGCGAGCATTCCGCCCTCCCACCACGGTATGTCCACCTCCCGGGCCATTCCGGCACTCTCCTCGATCAGCGCTGCGGCATCTTCGAGCTCGCCCGTGTCGCGTGCGATCGCCCCGAGCACGCCGGTGGTCTGCATGAGCCCGAAGATCCGCTCGACCGGCACCTCGTTGCGGTCGTGCAGGCGGTGGCTCTCGTCGATCAGCGCGCGAGCTCCTTCTATGTCGCCTTTCCAGAGCGCGACCGACCCGAGGCGATGGAGCAGCACCGCCCGGCCGTGGTCGTCTCCGAGGCGCTCGAAGGCGGCAAGGCTCTCCTCCCACAGCCGCGCCGCCGCGTCGGTGTCGCCGGCGATCGCGTGGCTGCTGCCGAGGCCTCGGAGGCAGTGGGCGACGAGCGCGGGCGGCGCCTCGCGGGTGCCGGGGTGGTTGAGCAGCGCCGAGAACCACCGGATTCCCTCCCCGGCGTCGTGGGCGGTCCAGAACATGTCCATCGCGCTTGCCAGCTCCAGCCCGCGTTCGATCTCGCCGGCGGAGAGCAACCAGGCGAGCGCGGCGCGGATGTTGTCCTGCTCGTCGTTCGCGATCGCAAGGTGCTGGCCTCCGGACGCGAACCGCCCGGGGTTGAGGTTGGCGCTGCGCGCGACCTCGAGGAAGAACGCAGCGTGGCGCCGCCTGACGTCGTCGGCGTTGGAGGACGCCTCCAGTCGTTCGAGCGCATACTCGCGGATCGTCTCGAGCATCGCGTAGCGGGAGACGCCGTGGCGCCTCCGGTGCTGGAGCAGGTTGTGGTCGACGAGGCTGGCGAAGCGGTCCGGGGTCGTCTCGCAGACCACCTCGGCGGCGTCCAGCCCGAAGCCGCCGGCGAACACCGCCGCCCGCTCCAGGTCGCGGCGCTCCGCCGCATCGAGGAGCTCGTAGCTCCACTCGAGCGTCGCCCGCAAGGTCCGCTGGCGCGCGGGGAGATCGTGCGGCCCACCCGCGAGCAGCGGCATGCGGGGCTCCAGCCGCTCGAGGAGCTCGGCGGGAGTCAGGGAGCGCATCCTGCCCGCGGCGAGCTCGATCGCGAGCGGGAGCCCGTCGAGACGCGCGCAGATCGCGGCGATCGCGCGCTCGTCTTCCTCGCTCAACCTCACGTGCGGCGCGACGCTCCTCGCACGCTCATGGAAGAGGGCCCGGGCCGAGGCCGGCGGCAACGGCTCGACCGGATAGACGTGCTCGCCCGAGAGGTGCAGCACGACTCGGCTCGTGACGAGCAGGCTGAGCCGCGGGCCTTCCGCGAGCGTGCGAGGAGCGTCGCGCCGCACCTGAGGCTGAGCGAGGAAGATGAACGCGCGATCGCCGCCATCTGTGCGCGTCTCGACGGGCTCCCGCTCGCGATCGAGCTCGCCGCGGGCAGAATGCGCTCCCTGACTCCCGCCGAGCTCCTCGAGCGGCTCGAGCCCCGCATGCCGCTGCTCGCGGGAGGGCCGCACGATCTCCCCGCGCGCCAGCGGACCCTCCGGGCGACGCTCGAGTGGAGCTACGAGCTTCTCGAGACGTCGGAGCGCCGCGACCTGGAGCGGGCGGCCGTGTTCGCCGGCGGCTTCGGCCTGGAAGCCGCCGAGGTGGTCTGCGAGACGACCGTCGACCGCCTCGCCAGCCTCGTCGACCACAACCTGCTCCAGCACCGGAAACGCCACGGCGTCTCTCGCTACACGATGCTCGAAACGATCCGGGAGTACGCGCTGGAACTGCTGGACGCGTCCTCCGAAGCCGACGACGTCAGGCGGCGGCACGCCGCGTTCTTCCTCGAGGTCGCGCGCAGCGCCAACCTCAATCCCGGGCGGTTCGCGGCCGGAGGCCAACACCTTGCGATCGCGAACGACGAGCAGGACAACATCCGCGCCGCGCTCGCATGGCTGCTCGCTGCCGGCGAGATCGAACGCGGGCTCGAGCTCGCGAGCGCGATGGACATGTTCTGGACCGCCCACGATGCCGAGGAAGGAATCCGGTGGTTCTCGGCGCTGCTCGACCCCCCCTGCGCTCGCTATGCGCCGCCCGCGCTAGTCGCGCACTGCTTCCGCGGCCTCGGCAGCAGCCACGCGATCGCCGGCGACACCGACGCAGCGGCGCGACTGTGGGAGGAGAGCCTCGCCGCATTCGAGCGCCTCGGCGACGACCACGGACGGGCGGTGCTGCTCCATCGCCTCGGGTCGGTCGCGCTCTGGAAAGGCGACGTGGACCGCGCTCGCGCACTGATCGACGAGAGCCACCGACTGCACGACAACAACAACGTGGCAATCGAGCGGACGTTCGGGCTCATGCAGACCACCGGCGTGCTCGGGGCGATCGCACGCGACACTGGGGAGCTCGACCGCGCCGCAGCCCTGATCGAGGAGAGCGCCGCGATCGCCCGGGAGGTGGACATCCCGTGGTGGGAGAGCGGAATGCTGGGGGAGCTTGCCTGCCTGGAGCTGCAGGCAGGCCGCTTCGAGCGTGCGGATGAGCTCGCACGGGACTCGCTCGCGATCGCCGAGCGAATCGGCGACCGCCCAGGCCGCATCTTCGGCGTCGGCCTCCTCGCCGCCGCCGCCGCCGCCCGCCGCAATCCGG
>WNGD01008672.1_pt1 | contig 15648 bp, 17 predicted proteins | sample 5400671 | NCBI WGS metagenome assembly WNGD01 (sample SAMN13153369, study PRJNA577476) | soil metagenome | isolation source: 40 cm soil or saprolite under grassland replicate 2 | place: USA:California | collected 2016-06-15 | reverse complement strand
GTACGCCAGGGCTCGGGGGCGTATCCGGTTGTCGAGCTGACGCCGGCCGGGCGAGAGGGTCTGACGCGTGGGGCGCCGCCTCCGGTGATGCTGCCAGCCGAGCCATCGACTACCAGCCGTCGAGGCACGACGGGAGCGGACGCGGACGTCGAGACCCTGGACCGCCTCAGGCGATGGCGTCTCGAAACCGCTCGCGCCGCCAGCGTTCCCGCCTACGTGGTCTTCCACGATTCGACGCTGACTGCCATCGCGGTGGCGCGACCCGCAACCATGGCCGAGTTGCTGCGGGTGTCCGGCGTCGGTGATGCGAAGCTGCGCAAGTACGGCGATGAGGTTCTGGAGGTATTGCGCTCGCCGTTGGCTTGAAGCGAGTGTGAGGCAGTTGAGTGTCCGCACAATTCGCGGCCCGTTTCGGCGAGGCGGTGTCGTTACCGCTTTGTCAATCCACTCTTGGCAACTACTGTGACCAGCTCGTCGATTGACCGACCATATTCCTTCCCGCTATTGCGAAGTTGAGACTTGATTCCTTGCTCGACCGCTGGCATGGGGTTCGTGCTGCTATCGGAATTGAAAGCTACGGCGTCACAGCGGCTTCATCGGGCGCCAGCGACGCGAGGAGCGTAGAGATATAGAAATTGTGTCGATGACGTTGATGGGGGAATAGAGACATGCAGGTCACGAAGAACAGCATCCAGACCACGAGAGGGTCGAGCGAGTGGTTCACCGGCGCTGTGTACATCGACGCTGTCGCGTCCCCCACGGATGTCTCGCGCCTGAGCGCAAGCAGCGTCCATTTCACGCCCGGCGCGCGGACGCATTGGCACACCCATCCCAACGGGCAGACGATCTACGTCACCGAGGGCGTCGGTCTTGCTCAGAGTCGCGGCGGATCGATCGAGATGATCCGTCCGGGCGACCGCGTGTTGTTCGAACCGGGCGAGGATCACTGGCACGGGGCTTCGCCGACGCGCTTCATGACGCACATCGCGATGCTCGAGGTCGACGACAAAGGCAACAACGCGACGTGGGGAAACCAGGTCAGCGACGCTGAGTACACGGCGGCCCCGTCGATCGAGGTCGCGTAGCCGTGCGAGCGGCAATCTTTGACGGACCGCGCTCCATCGCGGTCATGGAGCTACCCGACCCCGTGATTGCGGCGCCGACCGACGCTGTGGTCCGCGTCGTACTTGGCTGCGTCTGCGGGTCGGACCTCTGGTACTACCGCGGAGAGACCCCCCACGCCAGGGGTTCGATCGGACACGAGTTCATAGGCGTGGTGGAGGAGGTCGGCGCCGATGTGCGCGGCATCGCCGTTGGCGACTTTGTCATCGCCCCGTTCAAGTTCTGCGACGGTACGTGCCCACACTGCCGGGCCGGCGTCTCCTCGCAGTGCGTCGCGGGGGGCGCGTTCGGAGACGGCAAGATCGATGGAGGCCAGGGGGAGGCTGTCCGTGTTCCTCTCGCCGGGAGCACGCTCGTCCCGGTGCCTGGCACCAAACACTCGGATGAAATGATGCGGTCGTTTCTCGCGCTGTCCGACGTGATGTGTACGGGACACCACGCGGCCGTGAGCGCCGGGGTTAGATCTGGCAGTGTCGTGGCTGTGGTTGGGGATGGCGCGGTGGGCCTGTGCGCGGTCCTTGCCGCGTATCGGATGGGCGCGGCCCGAATTATTGCCCTGAGCCGGAACCCTGCTCGTCAGGAGGTCGCCCGTTTGTTCGGTGCGACGGACATCCTTGCCGAGCGCGGCGACGCCGCGATCGAGGCAATCCTCGAGCTGACTGATGGCGTAGGCGTCGACTCCGCGTTGGAATGCGTCGGCACCGGGCAGTCGCTGGCTACGGCGATGGGAATTGCGCGACCGGGGTCAGTGGTTGGAGTTGTCGGGGTCCCTCATGGCGTGGAGAACCCGATGGAGACCGTGATCTTCCGCAACCTTGGGTTGCGCGGTGGCGTGGCTCCGGCGCGCACCTACATCCCCGAGCTGCTTGACGATGTGCTCGATGGCCACATCAATCCAGGTCGCGTCTTCGATTTCGAGACGGACCTCGACCACGTGGCCGAGGCATACAAGGCCATGGATGAGCGCCGCGCGATCAAGTCGCTCATCCGAATCGCGGGGAAGGACGCGGGCCGATGACCCAGTGGAGGAGCGACGAGCTCACCAAGATCGGAGCGGCGGAAGAGGTGGAGATTGCATCGGTTCGGCGCGACGGCAAGCTGGGAAAACCGGTGACTGTGTGGGTCGTGCGTCACGGCGACGATCTATACCTTCGGTCCGTCAGAGGGCGCAGCGGTCATTGGTTCCGGGGCACCCGGGAGAGGCACGAGGGTCGGATCCGGGCCGGCGGCGTTCAGCAAGACGTCACATTCGCGGACGCCGGCCATGACATGGACGACGAAGTCGATGGTGCCTACCGGGCCAAATACCGCCGATACGCCGGAAGCATCCTCAACAGCGTGCTCACTCCTGAGGCGCGATCCACGACGATCAAGTTGCTGCCGCGCTCCGCCGGGTCTTAGTGCAGCGACCCAGTTCACCTAATCAATGTTCGCCGACGTCGGATTTGCGAGGTGTACATTGCGCCACGAAAGACTCAGCATGCCTGCGATCTTGCAACCGGCCGTTCTGTGGCTGTCGGTGGTGGCCTGCCTGGCGCTCTTGGTCGCGCAGGTTGGCGCGTTCCTGGAGTTCGCAATGGTGCCCGAACCGACGGCTAACACAACGGGTCCCCAGAGCACCGCAGACCTGGTGTTCGGCCTGATGGCGATCGTTGGCGGCATCCTTGGGTTTCTTTTCTCAGTTGCGGCCGGAGTGGTCGGCCTCGTGGTGGCCGCCACTGTGCGACGTAACTCGTGGGTCGTGGCGATCTGCGTGGCGGGCGCTGTCACCGTAGGCGCGTTGGCTGTGTCGGCTTTCATCCTTCTCGGACTGCCCAGAAATCCGTACCACCCATTCATGGTTTTGCTGTTCGTCCCGCTGACCACGTTGGCGTTCTTCTTGCGGCTGCGGCAGACAGGATCGCGTTCGGCTGTCGGATCGCCGACCCGAGGCTAGTCGCCAACACTGGTGCTGACATCCGGCCGGCTGGCGGTGATCAGCGTTGGGTTGCTGGCCGCCTCAGCAGCACCGGCCCTGGTCATCCGGCGTCGCTACGGAACGAGGGCGGGTGCCCGATTCGCGGCCGGGTCGATGCTTGCCACGCTGGCTCAACAATCGCTGGTCGGCATGGCGGCGTCGAGGAAGAATGCACGGCTTTCCGCGGTGGACGCGATGACTCTCAGTCGCGGAGTCGCGTCCGCGGTGCTCGTCGGTCTTCTCGTCTCGGGCGTTGGCCGCAGGAACGGCTTGACGGGATGGCTTGGCTGGGGTTCGCTGATCTACGGATCCATCGTGTGCGACTGGCTCGACGGACCGATCGCGCGGCGGGTCGGCGCGACAAGCGAGCTTGGCGCGGTGCTCGACCTGGAAAGCGACTCCTGGCTCACCCTGGCCGCGGCGTCCTCAGCGGCGACGTGGGGCGGGCTGCCTGGTTACTGCATGGCGGCGCCGCTTGCGCGCTATGCGCTGATGGTGGCCGCACTTCGGCGAATCCCCTACGCGCGGGTCTACGCAGACGAACCTCGGTGGGCGCGGCCGTTTGGGATCGCCCAGATGGCGCTGTTCACGGCCGCCACGGCTCCTTTCGGTGCAGCGGGCACGCGCCTCGCGGTAAGGCTGGCGGCCCCGCTGGTCGCTCCGTTGCAGCTGGTTGGGATGCTTCTCTTATATCGACGTTCCCAGCGGACGGTCGTGGCGTGACTGTCCGCGCGGCGCGCTCCCGACGTGGCGAGGTGATTGGATGGGCAGGGTTCTTGCTTTTCGTCGCGATGGTGTTCCGTCTCCGGCGCGCGCTCGATCGCCGTTGAGCAGATTGGCGGGCCGTGTGGCATGGATCGTGGCGCCGGTCCTGTTGGCAGGGCTCGGCCAGGTCGTCGTCTTGAAGACCGGGTTTGTGGCTTCCCTCGCGGTTCCGATCGATGGGGGCCTGCGATGGCGCGGCAAGCCGGTGCTTGGGCCTCGCAAGACCTGGCGCGGAGTGGTTGTGATGAGCACGTTCTCGGCGCTGGTTGCCGGTGCGCAGGCATTGGCTGCGCGGCGCAGTGCACGCTTGCGCGCTTTGTCGCCTTTCGATTACGAGCGGACCAATCCATGGCTTCTTGGTTGTGCTCTAGGGGTCGGGTACTGCGTGGCAGAGCTTCCGAATAGCTTCGTCAAGCGGCGGCTCGACATTGCACCTGCGGGCACGAGCGAGCGATGGGGGTGGCTTCAGTACTTCGTCGACCAGTCGGACTCGGTGGCGGGCTGCCTCGTCGCGCTCCGGTTCTTTTACAAGCCAAGCAAGCTGGAGACAGGCCTCGCGTTCTCCACCGGCCTGGCGTTGCATGTAGGAGTCGACCACCTGATGCATGCGTGGGGGGTCAAGCGCAGGGCCTACAGGCCAAGCATTGAGATCCCGAGCAGGCTCGCGACGGCGGGCACGGGGACGTTGTCCAGACCGTAGCCCAGGCTGCCCTCGACGAGGGCGAGCACCGCGGCGGTGCCAAGCACAGAAAGAATTCGAAGGTCACCTGTGGCCAAGCTCATCGCGAGACCGATGCCAACCGTCACGGCGGCGAAGGTCAGGCTTCCGGCGAGCGTCTTGCGGCCGCCGATGACCGGCCACTCGACACCCTGTACGCGCTTGCCGATCTGAGCCGCAGCGGGGTCGGCCACACCCAGCACCAGCGCTGCATACGCGATTGCGCCGGGATGGTTCCATCCGATCAACACCGCCAGCAGCAAGCCGGCGGGGAAGACGAGGGCACCCACGCTCACCCGCTGGATGCCATGGACGCTGCTCAGAAGGTGGCGGGCCCGGGTCCAGGCCAGGAGCGCCGTGAAAAAGGCCGCGAGGATGATCAGCTCGGGCAGGCGGAGAAAGAGTGGCAGCACGGCTACCGAGGCTGCGCCTAAGACGTGCGCGATCTGCCTGGTGATTTCCGGGCCGAGGCCGCGTCGGAAACCGATCTCGACCGTGACCAGCAGACACGTTTGTGCGGCGGCCGTGATGATGAGTGCGATCGGTCTGATATCCAACTCACTCCTCTCGGGCGTACGATCTGCGCGCGTTGCAAGGATCTGCAAACGCGAATCGCAAACGTTACATAGCGCCAGGGGCTGGGGAGAGGGCATGAGAGCCGCTGTTTGCACGGCGTACGGGCCGCCCGAGGTGCTCCAGATCAGGACTGTGCCCGACCCGCGTCCCCGAGACAAGGACGTGTGCATCCGGCTTTTTGCGACCGCGGTCACGGCCAGCGACTGCATCGTGAGAGGCCTTAAGCTGCGCGGCGTCTACCGGCTCTTCTTACGAGCAGCGTTCGGCATCAGGGCGCCGCGGAAGGGGATCATCGGCATGATCGCGGCCGGTGAGATCGAGTCGGTCGGCCGCGACGTAACCACCTTCAAGCCAGGTGACCAGGTGTTCGGAATGGACGGTTTCCGCGCCGGTACATACGCCGAGAAAGTGTGCTGGCCGAGCTCGGCGCTCGCGCTCCGACCTGCCAACCTCACATATGAGGAATCAGCCGCCCTGCCCTACGGGGGGCTGATCGCCTCGTTCTTCGTGCGTCGGCTGAAGGTTCGGGAGGGCCAGCGGGTGCTGGTCTATGGAGCCTCGGGGGCGATCGGAACGTCCGCGGTGCAGCTGGCCAGACATCTCGGCGCCGAGGTGACCGGCGTCTGCAGCACCACGAACCTCGAGCTGGTGCGGTCGCTGGGTGCGACCGCGGTGATCGACTACACGAAGGATGACTTCACGCAGAGCGGCAGGCGGTACGACGTCATCTTCGACGCCGTTGGCAAACGGAAGAGTGCGAAGGCCATGCTCAACGCTTTCGCCGCACTCACATCGGGCGGAGTGTCGATGTCCGTCGATGACGCGTTCCCGAGGACCAAGAAGTCAGACCTGTGGGCGCTGAAGGATCTCGCCGAGAGCGGCGCGCTTCGGCCGGTGATCGACCGCCGCTACACGCTGGATGAGATTGTGGAGGCGCACCGCTACGTCGATCTGGGTCACAAGAAGGGCAACGTGATCATCACCATCTCGCCACGCTGATCACGGCGCCGATCGCGCAGGAAAGTGGACCTCTTGGCTTGAGACCAGGCGCCGCCACCGGTTCCGACAATCCGAAGCCCGTCGCATCGGCATTCAGGAGGGGTGCCTTTCCTTCGCCACCGGCTTCAGATCGCCCTTCAGCGCATCCTCATACGCAGCCCACAGCACTCCATACGCCGCCACCAGGCCTTCGGGGCGGGGCTGGCTCAGGGCCATTTCGAAGCGCTTTGTATACGCATGGTCGCCGAGCTCATCTCGCAGCAAGGCCTGAGTCTGCGCCTCCCATTTCGACGCCGACGCGAGATCCTTGCGCTTCTCAATCATCAGCCGGCCCCGGTTCATCATCTCCTCCAGGCGCGCGACGAAACCGTGCCGGTCGAATCCCATCGGCGCGCGGGGCGGGCCCTCGCGGCTTACGGTCTTCCATTGCACGGAGCGGCCGTATGACGGGGCCGAGGCGGAGGGGCGCCAGCCAGCGGCTGCCCGCTGTCGGTCGTATGCCGCGCGCTTGGCGCTGTTGGTCAGAACGTCGTGCGCCAAGTTGATCAACTTCGCGTGCTCGAGCGCGTCCGGATGGTTGCCGCGGTCAGGGTGCCAATACTTGAGCTGCCGCCGCCAGGCGGCGTGCAATTCCGTCTCCGTTGCGTCAGGCGGTACGCCGAGCACAAAGTAGTAGTCGGCTAAGGGACGGCGGTCGTTAGGCGAGGCCGCACCTCCTTCGTGTCATAGGCCAGCATCGCGTCGCGTCATGGTGATCCAAACCAGGTCGTCAGCGCATCGCGCAATCCGTTATCTGTGCCGTCCCCCACCCAGGCGACGTATCCATCGGGTCTGATCAGCATGGCAGTGGGGGCAGCTACTTGGCCCAGGGCAGGAAGCTCCCAATTACCTGCGTACTCGGCATCGATCGCCAACACGCGGCGTGCCCAAGGCGAAATGTCGAATCCCCAGGGCTTGCCGAGGTTCAGAAGAACCGCGTGGGCGTCGTGGAGGAGGGAGAATGCTCGCACCGTGCCACGGGCGGTGACCAGGTCGAGATCGGGCATGCGGCGTCCGAGCAGGGGGTGTCCCTCGCCGAGGTCGTAGTGGATGTCGAGGCCAGACATCATCGCGGCGAATCGCCTGCGGGGCTCTTCCATGGTGAGGAGCTCGGTGATGATGTCGCCCAATGTCTTGACGTAGTCGTTGGCGCGCAAAAGTGCGACCTGCGCGATCGTGTTGCGCAGCACGCGGGCGGCGACCGGGTGGCGCTCGGCATGGTAGGTATCCAGGAGGCTGTCTGGTGATGTCCCTTTGACGACCTGTGCCAGCTTCCACGCCAGGTTCACCGCATCCTGCACACCGGTGTTGAGGCCCTGTCCACCCACCGGGTAGTGGACATGTGCGGCGTCACCGGCCAGCAGGACGCGCCCGACGCGGTAGGCGGCCGCCTGGCGCGCCATGTCGGTGAAGCGGGAGATCGAGGTGGGACTGTGGACCCCGTAGTCGGTACCCCAGACGGCGCTGAGCGCCTGCCTCAACTCGCCCAGGGTGGCGTCACTGGCGGGGTTGATGTGCTCTTCGGTCACCAGGACCCCCACCAGCCCACCCTCCAACTTGGCGAAGGCGTGGCGACCGAGGGCGTTGTCGTGGACGCCCCATTTCGGCTCCTCGGCCAGCTGGACCTCGGCGATCAGGGTGCTCGTCGTCGGCTCCCATCCGGGGAATTCGATGCCGGCCGCCTTGCGGACCACGCTGCGCCCTCCGTCGCACCCGACGAGGTAATCCGCCCGCAGGGCCGTGCCGTCGGACAGCTCCACGTCGACGCCGGTAGCGTCCTGCACGAACCCCGTCACGTCACGTTCGCGATGGACCGGCACCTGGAGCTCGCCGACCCAGCCGGCCAGGATGCGCTCGAACTTGTACTGCAACAGCGCCAGCCCATATGGGTGACGGGTGGGAAAGTCGCTGATGTCGAATTGGGTGCCGGCGAATCCCGCGACCTGCGCCACCTGCCCCTCCGACAGGAACCGCTCGGCGATCCCGCGCTGGTCGAGCACCTCGATCGTGCGTGAATGCAGACCGCGTGAGCGCGAGCCGGTGAGATCCTCGCTGGCGCGCCGCTCGACGATGGTGACGTCGACGCCAGCCAGCGCCAGTTCGCCCGCCAGCATCAGCCCCGTCGGGCCGCCGCCCGCTACCACCACCGCAACGTCGGCCAAATGCCACCCCCAAGATCCGTAGGTTCTGGTTTCAGCCGGAAATTCTGCTGCACGACCCGGGTCTTGCCGCAAGCCCCCCGGTGCGCTGTATGTTGAGAGTGGCAAGGAGTGAGTGCTCTCCTTCCCTTGATGGTCCGACGAACCCGCCGAGGTCGCTCTGGTCGCTGCCGATGCTTGGCGATCGGGTCGCGTTCTCTGACCCCTAGCGTCGCTCCGGCGCACGCAAGCTGAACAGCTGCCCGGCTCCCGACGTTCGCTCGACGACGCTCAAGCTGGCCCCGCGGTTAGCTCGTTGAGCTTGCGCATCGTGTTCACGCTGCGGATGGTGATCTGCTTGTAATAGGGCGTGCCGATGATCCTGTTCATGCGGCTCTTCGCAATGTCCTTGCGGTCGACCTGCCAGATCACAGCCCCAGGCGCGTACCGGACGTTGTCGACCCCAGGCTTGACCGGCAGCCGCTCGAGGATCTTGCCGTCGTCCAGCTCCTTCCACAACAAAAGGACATAGGTGCGCATGGTCTTGTCGTCGACCCAGGTGCGTGGGATCGCGTCGACAAGCTTCTTCAAGCCCTTGTGATCCGTGACCAGCACCGTGATCGGCATGCCGGTGCGCTCCTCGAGCGCCTTCTCTATCCTCGCTCCGAGCTTCTGGGTGTCCGACGCCCGGGTCGAGAAGATGACGTTGCCTGAGTTGATATAGGTCCGCACGTCTGACAGGCCGAGGTCGACGAGGGCCTCCTTGATGGCCGCCATCGAGACGATGGCCTTGCCCCCCACGTTGATGCCCCTCAGAAACGCGACGTAGACCATCCAGCCGCCAGTTTGACCACTACGCGATGAAATCAACACCCAGGAGGAGGCGGTCGGCGCCGAATTTGCGACGACTCAGGAAGTCGAGAATTGGCTCAAGCAGCCTGCCCTCCTCGATGCTGGCGGTGGGCCGTCGAGGGTGGTTGGGTGGACCGCGTGGTGAGGCTCGAGGGCGTCCGGGCGGAGATCGCGATGGTCGAGACCCCGGACGGCCACGGACGGCTCGAGCTGACGAAGTTTCACGCCCCGTCGGGCCGGGGCGGCGACCAGCACGCGCCGGCGAACACATCTGCGAGCGAGAACATCCGGCCCCGATTTTTGCAGCCACCGGAGCTCCGGGGCACGCGAGATGTTTCCTAACCGTCCCGATGAGCAGACGATATTAGATGCCGCATCGCTGAAAGTCACCGCTCACGGCCTTGGGCCACCGGACGCCCTCATTGCGCCGTTCTCGGGGCCCTAATGGGAGTCCGCTGACAACGGAGATTTTGCGTCCGGCCGAGTGGCAGAATGCATTGCTGTGGCCGTAGCGTCCTCGCCACACGGCGAGGCCCGAGGCGCCTATGAACGGCACGACTGGCGCGGCGCGGTCGCGCTCTATCGCCAAGCACTTGAGGCGGGAGATCTCATTGCCGCATCCGACCTCGAGCGACTTGGCAAGGCCTATTGGTGGATTGGCGATCGCGAAGGTTGCCTGGACGCTCACGAACGGGCGTATGCGGCGTACTTGGCCGATGGCGACCGGCGCAGAGCCGCAAAGTGCGCCCAAATGCTTCGCTTCAACTATGTCAACGGCCTCGGCGACCGTGAGGCCGAATTGGGCTGGAGCGCAAAAGCAGCGAAGCTTTTGGAGAGCCTTCCTGAGTGCGCCGAACACGGGTATCAGGTCCGACTCGATGCCCGCAGGCTATGCACTACTGGCAATCGCCAAGAGGGCCTTCTCCTCTACGAGCAGGCACTCGAGATCGGCCGTCGCCTGAATGATCTCGACCTAGTCGCGCTGACAGAAACCTGGAAATCTCTCGACCTGATCGAGGCCGGCCGCGTGGACGAAGGTTTCGCCCTCGTTGACGAGCTGAGCGCAGCCGCAGTCGGCGGCGAGCTCGGTCCATTCGCGACCGGCATCGTACTGTGCAACGCGATTTCTGCCTACCGAGATTCAGGTGACTTCGCAGGTGCTGGCGAATCGGCGGAGAGAGCTGCGCGCTGGTGCGAGCGCCAGTCGATACACGGCTTTCCGGGCATCTGCCGGGTCCGACGCGCAGAGGTGATGCGACTTCGAGGTGCATGGGCTGACGCCGAGCGCGAGGCGCGGGCGGCCGGCGAGGAGCTCGAACATTTCCTGGTCATGTACGCGGCCGAAGCCTATCTCGAGCTGGGCGAGATCCGACTCCGAGTTGGCGACCCTGGTGGAGCTGAGACCGCGTTCCGACAGGCGCATGCTCTCGGTCGCGATCCGCAGCCAGGGCAAGCACTTCTACTGCTTTCCCGTGGCGAGCCGGAGGCAGCGGCGCGTAGCCTGCAACGGGCACTCGAAAGCGTCAATTTGACCACCATCGAGCGCGCCCGAATGCTCGAGGCCTTGGTCGAAGTTACCCTCGGTGCCGGCGACACAAAAGCGGGCGCCGCAGCGGGCGAGCTGGAGGCGGTCGCGGCTGCCAATCCGCGGCAGGCGCTGCGTGCGATGGCGCTTCGCGCCCGGGCGTCTGTCGATCTGGCCGGAGGCACTGCGGCCACATCCGCGCTCCGCGATGCGCTCCAGCGTTGGCAGTCACTGGACGCGCCGTACGAGGTCGCCCGCACGCGGATGTTGCTCGCTGATAGCTATTGTCTAGAGGGAGACACAGCCGGCGCCCGTCAGGAACTGGAGGCTGCGGCCGCCGCCTTCGACCGGCTTGGAGCCTCGCCGGACTTGGCTCGCGCAAGCGAGAAGCTCGCCGCCCTGCCGGGGGCACAATCTGCGCGCACCAGCCGGGCCTTCTTATTCAGCGACATCGTGGACTCAACGAAGCTCGCCGAGGCGCTCGGCGATGAGACATGGGCGGACCTGCTGCGCTGGCACGACATGGCAATGCGCGGGCTCTTTGTCGAGCACCACGGAGAAGAGGTCGACCATGCGGGAGATGGTTTCCTCGTCGCGTTCGACTCAGCGGGCAGCGCCATCGCTTGCGCCATTGCTGTGCAACGCATGCTCGTGGCGCATCGTCGTCAGCATGGATTCGCGCCAAGGATCCGCATCGGCGTCCACACCGCCGAGGCCGTCCGCTCGGGTCGTGGGTTTCGCGGCAGCGGCGTCCATCAGGCTGCGCGGATCGCGGCCCTCGCCGGCGCGGATGAAGTAATAGCGAGCCGCGAGGCTGCAGAGGCGGCGGGCGTCCGGCACGGCGAGGTCCGCACTGTGGAATTGAAGGGCGTCGCGCTACCTGTCGAGGTCGTCACCTTGGCGTGGCGCTGAATTTGGGCGGAGGGAGCTAGCGGCGACCCTGCAAGGCGGCCAGACTGCTCGAACCGACCCTGGATCGGATCTTGGGATTATTGATTTGCTGCGATGTTGCTCAACTCCGTCAGAAGGCTGCCATCTGGGTTCAAACCCGGCCGCATTCGACGACTGTTTGGGGCCTGTTTCGCAATGCCGTAAGCTGTCAAATAAGCTGTCAACAGACGATTTGGTCGCATGCTGCCAGCCACCAGTGATATGTCAGGTACCCAAGAGGCACGTCCTGACGCTGTGGGACACAAAATATTGGTGCTCGCGCAGGGAATCGAACCCTGAACTAAGAGACTCGCGCCAAATCGTCTCAGGGCATCTCAGAGCATGTCAGCGCGCCTCTCCCGTATTCGGGTTATACGGGGCTCCCCAGCTGACCAGGATGCCGACGACATGGGGGTGGCGCGTGGTGGTGATCGCGACCATCCTTGTCGGTTTCGGCAACGCCGCGGCATTGCCGCCGGCCCAAATGTTGTCACCGTTTCCTGGGCGGAGATCGCCCAGAGTGCCGGCACGCTGCTGATCGTCATCGTCGCCTCTCGTTGGTGTGGGCTGACCTGGGCCGACGCGGGCATCGGCCGGACCAACCTGCTGCGATCCGGCCTGATCGGCGCGGGGATTGGGCTCGGGCTGGCCGCGGTGGTTCTCCTTGCGCTTGAGGTTGGCGCTCAGCTAGGGATTCCGATCACCTACCAGCCATTGCGTGGAGCGTCGATTTCAGCCGTCCTGACTCACGCCCTGGTGGGCCTGCCACTGCTGACCGCGATTCCCGAAGAGCTCGCATTTCGCGGGCTGGTGCTGGGTTTGCTGATCAGGAAACTGGCGCCATTGCGCGCAACGCTTGTGACGTCCGCCATCTTTGTCGCCTGGCATGTGGTGGTTCAGGTGCAAACGCTGGCCGTGACCAATTTCACAAGCCCGTGGCAGATTGTTCCGGCTATGGGCCTCGCCTTCGCGGGACTCTTCACCGGCGGAGTGATATTCGCGCTCCTGCGTTTACGCACACGCAATCTGGCCGCGGCGGTTGTGGCTCACTGGTTGTTCGACGCGGGCTTGATTACGGGACTGTTTTTCCTGATCCGTTCCTGACGTCCTACTCGGCGGCAGATGACCAAGACGAGGATGCCGCACGTGACGAGGATGTTGACGATGCCGGAATAAATCCCCTAAGCAACGTGGCCGGAGGAGGTTTCCTGTCCATCCCAATTGCACTCCGGAGGTTGTGCTTCACCTGGGCCTGCAATAGATTCCGTGATTTCCCAACTGCGCGTCCAAGAAACCAGGCTTTGCGCCCTGCTCACCCCCCGGACTGCGGAGCATTGACCTTGAAGCTAAGGTCGCCTAGTTGCCACGTCCAATCGTGGGGCATGGAATCCCGGTGCGGAAGTCCAACCCTGCGCAGCCTAGTCTTCGTGACCGACGACGGAACCGAGTGCTCGTTTCGTGGAACCTACTTGGAGATCGAGCCGCCGACCCGGATTGTCGACACGTGGCTGTTCGAAGGTTGGCCGGATGCGGAGGCGGTCGAGACGGTAGACCTTTACGAGACTGACGGAGTGACGAAGGTGAAGATGAACCTCGCGTTCCGTGACCAAGCTGGCCGTGACCACATGACCAAGAGCGACGGCCAGGAAGACAGCTGGAACAAGATGGAGGATTACTTGAGGTCACTGCTCGATCCAAAGGAAACGGTCTCTGGGTAGTTGAAGTTCGAGCCAGGCTTCAATGCCTGGTTCACATGGCCACGGGTACGCATTCCACATACGTCCGGTCTTGCGCAAAATGTTGGTGCTCGCGCAGGGCGTCGAACGCTGAGCCTTGGGATTAAGAGGCTGCGGGCATGTCATGTCAGGGATGTCAGCAAGTGTCAGGGAGGGCCAAACGAACCCGAACCTTTGACGCACCTGGCTCACAAAGTGCCGGGGAGCGCCACAGAGAGTCTGCGTGAAGGTGTCAATTGAGGTGTCAGGCGGTCGTCTCACAACCAGGTGGTTCGGATGCGAGCCCCATCCAAGAACCAATGACGAGACGAGGAACCTCAGGCCGGTCTAGCCGCCGCTGTCCGCCGAACCCTTTGACCGCCGAGCAGCAGAGGCTCGGCCAATCCGAAAACAGTTCCGTCTGGCTTGAGGATCGGCTCGGGTGAGTACTGGACGACGTAGCTGCGCCGGGGGCGCGAAGTTCGGTTGGGGCCGCTCCGGTGCAGCAGCGCCGACGAAAACACGGCAATGCTGCCCTCGGGGACGATCACCAAATCGCCAGGGTCGTCGCCGAAATACCCCACCAGATCGTTGAGCTCCGGATCCTTGACGTGATCGATCACCTCACGCGTGCCTGCGCGGGAGAAAGGCAGCACCGAGATGGTTCCGTTCTCCTCCGACATGTCGTCCAACGCGCACCAAAGGGTCACGTATGTCCGGGTGTAGCTGGGCATGTTGTATTTGACATAGCCCGAGTCCTGGTGCCACGCGAATTTCAATCCGACCTCGGCCATCTTCACGACGAACTGCTCAACGAAGAGGTAAGCGTCGTCGCCGATCGTCGCCTTGCAGATTTCGGACACCGTATCACCGAATAGAAACGCGTCGAGGCGACCCTCGGCCTCGGCGTGGCGATTGCCGATGAAGTAGCGCTTGCCGCGGCGATTCAGGCCGAATTCGTCGGCGCCGGAGGCATCCATTGCCGCCTCGGTCTTGGCGATGAATCGATGAAGCTCGTTGCGAAGCGCCGCCAAATCGGCCTCCACGATTACCCGCTCGAGAATGAAGTAACCCTCTTTTTGAAACTGTTGTTGCTGCTCGGCGGTGATCGTGAGTGCCAACGCTTCCTCCTAATTTGGAACGGATAGCATGACGCTAGCGTTCGGCGCTTGGGTCCCGCCTCTCGTGAGGCGGCGGAATTCTCTCGCCCGGCGTTGCTTCACCGCGCAGGTACCGGTTGGGGCTGGTTCTGAACGCGGCGCGGAAGGCGCGGTAGAACTGGGCGTGGCTGCCGAAGCCCGCATCCTGCAGCGACTGCGTCACGGTGCGGCGGGCCCCATTTCCACGGATTTGAAGGAATCGCTCCAATCGCAACTGGCTGCGGTACTCCTGGAGCGAAACCCCCATCTGGGCCTTGAAGACCCTCCCCAATCGAGAGGGACTGAGGCCGCAGGCAGAGGCTAGCTGCTCGATGGAATCCAGGGTCGGATCGTCACGCAGTTGCATGGCCGCGCGCTCCACGGCGGGATGCACTTCTTGAAGAAGGGATGTCTCGGCATCGAGGTAAAGGTGCCAGGCCTGCAGCAAGGCGAACTCGAGGCCTGCATTGTGCTCAGTCGAGGTTTGCGCCCGAGTCACTGCGACCAACAGCCGATGCAGCCAATCTGCATCGCGTTCCGACAGACGGCGGCTGTAGAAAGAGGTTCGTGCCGCGAGTCGCCGGTGCTTGCGCGACAGAGCTGGGCGAAAGACCGCAACCCAGGTGTCGAAGTCGGGCGAGCGATCGGTGAGGATATGGTCCTGAGTCGGCCACAGCCAGACGAGCGAACGCTGGACGAGGCGATCTCGACGGCCGGCGAACAGGTAAGTAGCGCCCCCACGCAGGACGAGGTTCATCTCGAGCTCTGCGTGGCGATGGCTGCTCACGATCGGAAGCTCGGATCCTGCGCGCCACGCCAATCCGAGATGGCCGGTCGGAACCTTGAGTTTGACCAGTCCCACGGCTTGCATTTGTAACTGTGACTCAAGTCGCATCCCGCGCCAACATCTACCCGGGCGTGGCTTCAGCTAGGCACGAGTTGAGGCAATACCGGCCGTGGCGCCAACCAGGCAGGGGCCTCCAAACCTTTGAAAGCCAACGACAGCTGATTGGTGTCCCGCGCGGCCAAAACTTTGTCGATTCGGACCGAATTGTCCGCGAGCGTCATTCGGCCGGCGCCGTATTGGTCGCGGAGAAGAGCGCAGGCGTTATCTCGCTGTTCGTCCGAGAGCAGTGTTCCGCGTGACGGCGGGCCCACGATCTGCACGGCGGA